>MDTA01035174.1_pt1 | contig 78888 bp, 74 predicted proteins | sample 811151 | NCBI WGS metagenome assembly MDTA01 (sample SAMN05326648, study PRJNA326480) | marine metagenome | isolation source: seawater | place: Indian Ocean: South | collected 2010 | reverse complement strand
CGGCGCGCAGCAGGATGATGGCCAGGGCCATGCCCTTGATCACGCCCGGCGTCACCCCGGCGGCGCGGGCCAGTTCGGCGGCCTGGCGGGGCGGGCCGTCGGCGGCCTCGGCCAGGACCCGTTCGCGGGCGGGCGTCATGCGGATTTCGGGCAGGGGGTCGGCGGCGCGGTAGGCCGTCAGCGGCTTCGGCGGCTCCAGCGCCTCGGGCACGCTGACCGCCATGCGCAGCACGGCGCCCGGCGGGTTCAGCGTGTACTCGGCGACCCAATCGACGAAGGCGCGGGCTTCGTGGGTCATCGGCGGCACGTCGAGGCGCGCCACCACGGCCTTCATTTTGGCCTCCGGCACGTCGCCGGACCCTTTGCCCCAGACCACACCCGCCATGCGCCGGGGACCCAGGGGCACGCGCACGAAATCGCCCGCCGACAGGGTCAGGCCCTCCGGTACTTTGTAATCATAGGCATCGGTCAGCGGCAGTGGCAGACGCACGGCGACCCGTGCCCCGGCGGCAAAGCTCTCGCCGTCGGTACTTCGGGGGGCGGGCCGGTCGGCCGGGCGGGGGGCGTCGGTCATCGATAAACCTGGTTGGGCTGCCCCGGGGTGGATACGCCGGGGTGGATACGGGGCGGGGCCATCCTATGGGCCGGCCCCGCTTGGCATTATAATAGGGAACATAGGGGCGCGCTTTCACCGCGCGTTAGCACGAAAGGACCGACCGCATGCCCCAAGGCACCGACGATCTCGCCGCCGACGCCGTGGAAACGGCGGAAACCAGCGTTTCCGAGGACGATGTCGCCGAATACCTGGTGGCCAACCCGGACTTCTTCCGCGACCACCTGGAAGTCCTCTCGTTCATGAACATGCCGGGCCGATTCGGCCAGGAAGAAGCCCCGGGCGCCCCGCATGAGGGCGCGCAGGTGGTGGATTTCCAACAGGCATTGTTGAACCAGCAGAAGGAAGCCGTCGAGGAATTGCGCGATTGCGTGCGCGATGTGATCGAGACCAGCCGGTCCAACATGTCGGTGCAGCAGCGCACTCATGCCGCCGTGCTGGCCTTGCTGGGGGCCCGCGATTTCGACTCCCTGATCCGTGTCGTCAACGACGATCTTGCCCGCTTGCTCGACGTCGATATCGTTTGCGTCGGCTATGAGCCGTCGGACGATCCGCTGAGCTGGCTGGTCTCGCCGGAAATCACCGACCTTGCTCCCGGGCTGGTCGATGCCTTGCTGGGCGAGGGCGGGGCGGCCAAGCTTTACCGGGATATCGCCGACGACGGGTCGGTCTTCGGCGCCGCCGCCGGTCTGGTCCAATCGGCCGCCGTGGCGCGCCTGCGGCCCGGGCCGCGCACGCCCGTCGGGCTGATGGCACTGGGCTCGCGCAGCGATTCGTTCTTTCAGCCCGGCCAGGGCACGGAACTGGTGGTGTTCCTGGCGCGGGTTCTGGAAAACTGCGTCGACCGCATGCAGGAACCGTCGATGTGATACCCGGCCTGGATGCGTCCGCCGATCCCCGCCTGACCGACGCCGTGGCGCGCTGGCGGGATTGGTTGGCGCATGAACGGCGGTTTTCTCCTCATACCCTTTCCGGATACCAGCACGATCTTGCGGGATTCCTGGGCTTTCTTGCGGGCCATCTCGGCGGGCCGCCGGGCCTGGCCGAAATCGAGGGCCTGAAGCCCATCGATTTCCGCGCCTGGCTGGCCGACCTGAACGGGCGCGGCCTGTCGCGTACGTCCGTGGCGCGGGCCTTGTCCTGTCTGCGCGGGTTCTTCCGGTTTCTGGAAAAACAGGGCATCGCCCGGAACTCGGCGATCACGGCGCTCCGAACACCGCGTGTGCCGAAGTCGGTGCCCAAGGCGCTCAGCATTGAGGACGCCTTCGAAATGATCCTGGCGGCGGAGGACCTGGCCGACGACGAATGGATCGGCCTGCGCGACAAGGCGCTGTTGATGCTGCTTTACGGATCGGGTCTGCGCATCGGCGAGGCATTGGGCCTCGACCGGGGCCAGGTGCCGGGCCGCGCCGGGAACGGCGCCGACGCCATGGTCGTCCACGGCAAGGGCAACAAGGACCGCATCGTGCCGGTTCTGCCCGTGGTGCGGAAGGCGCTGGACGCCTATCTCGCGGCCTGTCCCTATGGGGCGGGGCCGGGGGGCGACGGCGAAACGCCATTGTTCCTGGGCGCGCGGGGCGGGCGGCTGGCCGCTGGGGTGGCGCAGGCGCGGGTCCGCGACTTGCGCAGGTTGCTGGGTCTGCCCGATACGGCGACGCCCCATGCGCTGCGCCATTCCTATGCGACGCATCTGCTGGCCGGCGGTGGCGATCTGCGGACGATCCAGGAACTGCTCGGCCATGCCTCCCTGTCGACGACCCAGCGTTACACGGACGTCGACATGGCGCGGCTTTCCAGCGTCTATGAAGATGCTCATCCGAGGGCTCGGCGCAAATCCTGACGGCTCTACCCGCGGATTCAGTCGGATGGGGCGGCGGCGAAAGTTTCCCGACACGGGAAGCGTCAGGGCTTTTGACGATGAGCTCCGGCGCAGAACCGCAGGGTCGCGGCCCCGATGAAGGCGACGCCGCCCATGACGACGAACCCCGCCCCCCAGCCCGTCACGCTTTCCTGACCGAACGCACCCAGGACGATCCCGACCAGGACCGGTCCCATGAAGCCGCCGGCCCAGCCGATGAAATTGTACATGGCCAAGGTCGCCCCCCGGCGGCCCTGTTCCGCGACACTGACGACGCCGGATGTCAGGGGCGCGGAATCCGATTGGATCAGGAAGGAATGGATCATCACCAGGGCGACGACCAGAGCATAGGGAAGGGCACCTAAGAACCCGACCGTGCAGGCCATGACCCCGGATAGGCATTGCACGATGGTAATGACCCGCACCCGGTTGAACCGGTTCGCCAATTCGTTGCCGATCACGCTGGCGACCATGGCGGTGAGGGCCGTGAACATCGCGATCCGCGCCGGTTCGGCCAGCCAGCCGACGGCCGGGTCGTCCTGCTGCGTCAGCGAGAACGCCAGGAACGCGACCAACCAGGCGCGGTAGCACAGCAGTTCCCAGGTATGGGCGGCGTAGCTGACGATGAAGCCGACGACCGCGCGGTTGCGGAACACCGGCCGGAAATCGAGCAGGCGGGTCGTATGTTCCGGTTTCTGCGGCGGCACCGGCCGCAGGAATAGGGCGACAAGGCAGAAGGCGAAAAATGCGCCGCCCGCCCCGGCATAGAATGCCATGTGCCAGCCGAAGGCTTCCTCGATCAATCCGGTCAGCAGAAAGGAGTTGGCCGCGCCTAAGGACCAGCTCGCCGTATAGAACGCGATGGCGCGGCTTTCATTGGCCCCGGAATAGCGGTCGACCAGCACGCGCAGCCCCGGCATGTAGACCGACGCCAGACCGAAGCCACAGATCGCGCGCAGCGCCAGGGCCGACCAGAACCCTTCGGCCAACAGCGCGAACCCCGTCGCCCCGGCGGTGATGATCAACGCCCCCGCCATATAAACGCGCCGTGCATCGACGCGGTCGGTGATCGCCATCAGGACCGGCACGGCCAGGACGTAGCCGGCGAAATAAATGCCCGAGATCCAACCCTGTTGGGCCTTGGTCAGCATCCATTCGGCTTCGAACACCTTGATCAGCGTCGCGAACGAAAACACGTCGATCAGCGTCCCGACCTGGGCGAGACACATGACGGTGGTCAGAACGATGGCGTTCGTTTGGCGGGACATGGCGGTTAAAGACTACCCGGAAGCACAGGTTGCCGTGTGTGAAATACCGGCTGGATCGCTCGATTGGCCGGTATTGGCTCCGCCGCCGGGGCGCGGGGCGCTCCTAGTACTGCAGGCCGATCACGCCGCCGGCGATGATTGCCGCCGCCGTCAGGCGGACCGCCAGGCGGCCTTCCTTCAAGACGAACCCGGCCAACAACGCGCCGACCAGGACGCTGGTTTCCCGCACGGCCGAGACGGGCGCCATGGGCGTGACGCTCATGGCCCAGATGACGATCCAATAGGCGCCCATGGACATGGCGGCGCCGCTCAACCCCGGCCGCCAGTACTCGCGGGCGGTGGTCAGGAACATGCGTCCGCGCCGGGCCAAAACGACGGCGGTGAAGATGACGGCGTCTGTCACGAACATCCAAAGGGCATAGGCATGGGCATTGCCGGAAAGCCGCCCGCCCATGCCGTCGACCACCGTATAAGAGGCGATGAAGACCGCCGTGCCGACCGCGAAGCCGAGCCCCGCCATGGGAATGTCGCGCCAGCCGTTGGCGAAGGTCAGGCCGGAAATCGCCACGGCGATGGCGAGGATCGCCGCCGTATGGGTCGCCGTCAGACTTTCGCCCGCGAAGGTGAAGGCGCCGAGCGCGACCAGCGCCGGGGCGAGCCCCCGGGCGATCGGGTAGACGACACCCATATCGGCGTGGTGATAGGCGCGCACCAGGAACAGCTTGTAGCCGACATGCAGGACCGCCGAGGCGAAGATGAAGGGCCATGCGTCCAGATGAGGAAAGGGAAAGAAAGCCAGTAGGGGTAAGGCCAGCAGGCCGTGTCCCGTGTCGATGACCCCCATCATCACCAGCTTGTCGCCGCGCATTTTGACCAGCAGGTTCCAGCCGGCATGAAGCACCGCCGCCAACAGCACCAGCAAGAGAACCCAGGTTTCCATGTTCGGTCTTTCTTCGGGCGGGACGCCCTTGATCTTCGTGCCGGGCAGGGTGCCCGGTATCGTCCAACGGGCGGGAATGCCCGGTATCGTCCTACGGGCGAGACGCCCGAGGGGGCCGTCGGGCGGGAGGCCGACGATGGATAATAGGTATAGACATATAGATGGATAAACGCAGATCACGCCAGATGGATGAAATAATCCATAGGTAGCCGGGCCCGGACGAGCCGAGCCATTGGTCTAGACCGACCGATCAAAAACGTCAGATATGGATGGCGCGGCCGTCCACGTTCAACGCGGCTTCCTTGACCGATTCCGGCAGGCCCGGATGGCCGTGGCAGATGCGCCCGATGTCCTCGGCCGACCCGCCGAATTCCATGACGTTGACGACCTCCTGGATCAGGTCGCCGGCCTGCGGCCCGACGATATGGCAGCCGAGAACCTTGTCCGTCGCGGCGTCGGCCAGGATCTTCACGAAGCCGTCGGAATCGGCGTTGCAGCGGGCCCGCGAATTGGCCGTGAAGGGAAATTTGCCGGACTTGTAGGCGACGCCCGCTTCCTTCAGCTGTTCCTCGGTCTTGCCGACCGATGCGATTTCCGGATGGGTGTAGACGATGCCCGGAATGGCGTCGTAATCGATATGCCCGGTCTGGCCGGCCATGATCTCGGCGCAGACGACGCCTTCGTCCTCGGCCTTATGGGCCAGCATGGCGCCGCCGATGACGTCGCCGATGGCGTAGATGCCTTCGACGTTGGTCTGGAAGTCCGCATCGACCGGAATGAAGCCCCGGTCGGTCATTTCGACGCCCGCTTCCTTGGCGCCCAGACCGTCGGTGAAGGGGCGGCGGCCGATGGCGACCAGGACCGTATCGACCTTCAGGGTTTCCGCATCGCCGCCGTCGCGCGGCTCCATGGTCAGGGTGACGCCGGTCTTGGCGGCCTTGGCGCCCGTGACCTTGGTCTTCATCTTGAAGTTCATGCCCTGTTTTTTCAGGATGCGCTGAACGTTCTTCTGCACTTCGCCGTCCATGCCGGGCAGCACGAAGTCGAGGAACTCGATCACCGTCACCTCAGCGCCCAGGCGCCGCCAGACACTGCCCAGTTCCAGGCCGATCACGCCGGCGCCGATCACGGCCATGGTCTTCGGCACTTTCGGCAGGCTCAGCGCGCCGGTGGAAGACACGATCTGCTTTTCGTCGATCTCGACACCCGGCAGCGGCGTGACTTCCGAACCCGTGGCGATCAGGATGTTGGCGGTTTCCAGCGTCTGGGCCTTGCCCTTGCCGTCCAACGGTTTGACGGAAACCTTGCCGACGGCCTCGATCTTGCCCCAGCCCTTGATGTAATCGATCTTGTTCTTCTTCATCAGGAACTCGATCCCGCCGGTCAGGTCCTCGACGACCTTTTCCTTGCGGCCCATCATCGTCTTCAGGTCGGCCTTCACGCCGGACACCTGAATGCCGTGGTGGGCGAATTCCTTTTCCGCCATTTCCAGATGGTGCGACGACTGCAGCAGCGCCTTCGACGGAATGCAACCGACGTTCAGGCAGGTCCCGCCCAACTTGCCGCGGCCTTCGACACAGGCCGTCTTCATGCCCAGTTGCGCGGCGCGGATCGCGGCGACATAGCCCGCCGGGCCGCCGCCGATAACCACCAGATCGTAAGCGTCACTCATGAGTTCGGTTGCTCCTGCTCATGGTTTGAAGGTCGGTGTTACTTAAACTTAAGCCGCCGCGTCACACATTCAACAGGATGCGCTGCGGATCCTCGATGCATTGCTTGATGCGGACCAGGAAGCTGACCGCTTCGCGGCCATCGACGATGCGGTGATCGTAGCTCAGCGCCAAATGCATCATCGGGCGGATTTCGATCTCGTCGCCGACCACCATGGGCCGCTTCTGGATCGAATGCATGCCCAGGATCGCCGATTGCGGCACGTTGAGGATCGGCATGGAATTGAGCGATCCGAACACCCCACCGTTGGAAATGGTGAAGGTGCCGCCGGTCATTTCGTCCATGCCCAGCTTGCCGTCGCGGGCGCGGCGGCCGAAGTCGGCGATGCCGCCTTCGATATCGGCGAAGCCCATGTTGTCGGCATCCTTCAGGACCGGCACGACCAGACCCTGCGGCGTGCCGACCGCGACGCCGACGTTGTAGTAGTTCTTGTAGATGATCTCATCGCCGTAGATCTCGGCGTTGACGGCGGGCCATTCCTTCAGCGCGATGCAGGCGGCGCGGACGAAGAACGACATGAAGCCCATGCGGGCCCCGTGTTTCTTCTCGAACACTTCCTTGTATTCGTTGCGCAGCGCCATGACGTTGCCCATGTCGACCTCGTTCCAGGTCGTCAGCATGGCCGCCGTGTTCTGGGCTTCCTTCAGGCGCCGGGCGATGACCTGGCGCAGCTTCGACAGCTTGACCCGTTCCTCACGGTCGTTGGGCGGCCGTTCCGGGCGCGGGGCGAACATGTTTTCCGTGGTCAGGGCGGGGGCCGGTGCGGCCTTCGCCGCCGAGCCAGCCGCCGGGGCGGCTTGACGCTTGGCGGTGCCGGCCTGGATCGCGGCCTGCACGTCACCCTTGGTGATGCGGCCCTGGGGCCCGGTGCCGGTGATGCGGTCGGCATCCAATTCGTTGTCGTCGACCATTTTGCGCACGGCGGGGGACAGTGGCGGGCGCGATCCGCCGGCGGCGGGTGCGGGCGCTGCTGCGGGCGCCGGAGCTGCGGCGGGTGCCGGGGCCGCCGCGGGAGCAGGGGCCTTCGGTGCCTCGGCGGGGGCGGCGGACGCGGCCCCTTCGGCGCTGGCCTCGATCGAGCCGATTTTCACGCCCGGGCCGACTTCAGCACCCGCGGCCATGTCGATGGCGGCGAGCTTGCCGGCGGCGGGGGCGTTGACCTCGATGGTCACCTTGTCGGTTTCGACCTCGACCAGAAGTTCATCGGCGGCGACGGCGTCGCCCACGTTCTTGGCCCAGGCGCCCAGCGTCCCGGTGGACACGCTTTCGCCCATGGTCGGCGTCACGATATCGACCATCGATCCGCCGCCCGATGCGGCGGGCGCGGCGGGCGCGGCGGGGGCAGCGGCCGGTTTGGCCTCTTCCTTCGCGGCCGGTTTGGCGGCGGGCGCACCCGCGCCTTCCTCGATGGTCGCCAGCAGGGCGCCGACCTCGACCGTGGCGCCTTCGGCGGCGGCGATATTGCCCAGCGTACCGGCGGCGGGGGCGTTGACCTCAATGGTCACCTTGTCGGTTTCCAGTTCGACCAGGGGCTCATCCACGGCGACGGCGTCGCCCGGTCCCTTGGTCCACTTGCCGACGGTCGCTTCCGTAACGGATTCCCCCAGTGTCGGAACGTTAACTTCAACGGTCATGAATTATTCCCCTGCGTTATGCTGACCTTGATGTATCGGCTTGGCCGGGCGGCTATTTCTTGGCCCGGGCTTTGGCGGCCGGTTTGGCCGCCGGTTTCGATGCCCGCTTGGCGGGCGCCTTGGCGGGTGCGGCGGAAGCTTTGGCGGGCGCTTTGGCCGGAGCCTTAGCAGGTGCCTTGGCGGGCGCCTTCGCCCGGCTGCGTCCGGCCGGCGCGGCGACCGTCAGCGCTTCGTCCAGGAAGGCGTCCAGTTCCTTCTTGTGCTTGCTGGCGCTGCCCGTGGCGGGCGAGGCGGCGGCAACACGGCCGGCATAGGACGGTTTCACCTGCTTGAGCTTCAATTCTTCCATCACGGCCATCATGGGCTCCAGGATAAAGCTCCAGGCCCCCATGTTCTTCGGCTCTTCCTGGCACCACATGAACTCGGCGTTCATGAACCGCGAGAGTTCCTCGACCAGGGCGCTGTGCGGGAAGGGATAGAGCTGTTCGACGCGCAGCAGATAGACGTCGTTGATGCCGCGCTTGGCGCGTTCCTCGAACAGGTCGAAGTAGACCTTGCCGGTGCAGAGCACGACGCGTTTGATCTTGTCGTCGGGGGCGAGGCCGCCCTTGACCAGCTGCGCGTCGTCCCACAGCACGCGATGGAACGACGTGTCCGGGCCCAGTTCGTCCAGCCGCGAGACACAAAGCTTGTGGCGTAGCAGCGATTTCGGCGTCATCAGGATCAGCGGCTTGCGGAAGTTGCGCTTCAGCTGACGGCGCAGGACGTGGAAGTAGTTGGCCGGCGTCGTGCAGTTGCAGACCTGCCAGTTGTCGTCGGCGGAATTCTGCAGATAGCGTTCCAGGCGGGCCGACGAATGCTCCGGCCCCTGGCCTTCGTAGCCATGCGGCAGAAGCATCACCAGGCCGCACATGCGCAGCCATTTCTGTTCGCCCGAGGAAATGAACTGGTCGATGATGACCTGGGCACCATTGGCGAAATCGCCGAACTGGGCTTCCCAGAGAACCAGGGTCTGCGGTTCGGCCAGGGCATAACCGTATTCAAAGCCGAGCACGCCGAATTCGGACAGCGGCGAGTTCAGAACCTCGAACGGTGCCTGACCGAAGCGGATGTTCTGCAGCGGCGTGTAGCGGTCTTCCGTTTCCTGATCGATCAGCACGGAATGGCGCTGCGAGAAGGTGCCGCGTTCCGAATCCTCGCCCGACAGGCGCACCGGGTGGCCTTCGACGGCCAGGGTGCCGAAGGCGAGCGCCTCGGCGGTCGCCCAATCGATGCCTTCGCCGGACTTGAACATCTTGGCCTTGGCGTCGAGCTGGCGGGAAATTTTGGAATGCGGGGTGAAGTTTTCCGGCACCTTGGACAGGGCGTCGCCGACTTCCTTGAGGAATTCCAGGCTGCAGGCCGTTTCGCCGCGCCGGGCATCGCCCGAGGCGACGGCCATGCCCGACCAGACGCCGTCCATCCAGTCAGCCTTGTTGGGCTTGTAGCCGGTCGATGCTTCGAAGGCTTCATCCATCGTCTTGATGAAGGACTGCATCTGCTCTTCGGCTTCCTTCTCGTCCATCACGCCTTCGCGGATCAGCTTCTGGGCGTAGATGTTGAGGGTCGTCGGGTGCACCTGGATGGTCTTGTACATCCGGGGCTGCGTGAACATCGGCTCGTCGCCTTCGTTATGGCCGTGGCGGCGATAACAGATCATGTCGATGACGACGTCTTTCTTGAACCGCTGGCGGTATTCCGTGGCGATGCGCGCGCAATGGACGACGGCTTCGACGTCGTCCGCGTTGACGTGGAAAATCGGGGCCGAGACGATCTTCGCCGCGTCCGAGCAGTAGGGCGTCGCCCGGTGCTGCTTCGGGTTGGTGGTGAAGCCGATCTGGTTATTGATGATGATATGGATCGTGCCGCCGGTCTGGTAGCCGATCAGATTCGACAGGTCCAAGGTCTCCTGAATGATGCCCTGTCCCATGAATGCCGCATCGCCGTGCAGCAGGATGGTCATCACCTTTTCCATATCGGAATCGTTTTTCTGGCGCTGCTTGGCGGCCGTCTTGCCGAGGCAGACCGTGTTGACGCATTCCAGGTGCGACGGGTTGGCCGTCAACGACAGGTGCACGGATTTGCCGTCGAACACGCGGTCGGCCGAGGCGCCCAGGTGGTATTTCACGTCGCCGGAACCGCCGACGTCCTCGGGCTTCGACGCCCCGCCCTGGAATTCGTTGAGGATCGCCTGGAACGGCTTGCCCATGACGTTGGCCAGCACGTTGAGCCGCCCACGGTGGGCCATGCCGAGGACGATTTCCTCGATGCCCAGCTGGCTGCCGCGTTTGAAGATCTGCTCCATCGCCGGGACCAGGCTTTCGCCGCCGTCCAGGCCGAACCGCTTGGTGCCGGTGAATTTCTTGTCGAGGTACCGTTCGAACCCTTCCGTCTCGATCAGACGGTTGAGGATGGCGCGCTTGCCCTCGGTGGTGAAGGACGTCTGGTTGCGGATGCGTTCGATCCGCTCCTGCAGCCAGGATTTCTCGTCCGGGTCCTGGATGTGCATGAACTCGATCCCGATGGACCCGCAATAGGTTTCCTTCAGGACCTGCATGATGGTCCGCAGGGTCGCGGTTTCCAGGCCGAGGACGTAGTTGATGAAGATTTCCCGGTCCCAGTCCTTTTCGGTGAAGCCGTAGGACGCCGGATCCAGTTCGGAATGGGGCGGCGGCTCGGTCAGGCCGAGGGGGTCCAGGTTGGCATGCAGGTGGCCGCGCACGCGGTAGGCGCGGATCAGCATCAGGGCACGCAGGCTGTCGAGCGTCGCCTCGCGCACCTTGGCCGTCGACATGCGTTCGGTCGGCTGCGGGGCCGCGGTTCGGTCGTCGCTGCGGCGGTTGTGGCCGGCCGTCAGATGATCGGCCAGCGGCACGACGTCGCCGTGGCCGAGGATGGTTTCCGTGCGCGGCGCCCAACTGGCACCGTCCTGCTCGCGGGTGAACCCGCGGGCGTCGTCCTCGAGACCCTTGAAGAATTCCTGCCAGCGCAGGTCCACCGACCCCGGGTCGTCCATGTAGCGCTCATAAAGCTCCGCCACATAGACCGTGTTACCGGAATAGAGGAATTGGGTGGGGTCGAGATCGATTTCCGTCATGCCGCAAAAGGCGCACGGCCCGGCGCGCCCTCCCTGTTTTTTTGGGTGCTACGCCGGGACGATCCCTGGCGCAGGTTAGCCCTTGAACACTTTCATCATCGTTTCACCAAGCTCCGCCGGGGAATCCGAAACGTGGATTCCGGCGGCCTTCATTGCGTCGATCTTATCTTCCGCACCGCCTTTACCGCCAGAGATAATCGCACCCGCGTGGCCCATTCGGCGACCCGGAGGTGCGGTGCGGCCGGCGATGAAGCCGACGACCGGTTTTTTGGTCCCCGACGCCTTCAAGAACGCGGCGCCGTCTTCCTCGGCCGAGCCGCCGATCTCGCCGATCATGACGATGGCTTCGGTGGCGTCGTCCTCGACGAACATCTCAAGGCAGTCGACGAAGTTGGTGCCGTTGATCGGGTCGCCGCCGATGCCGATGCAGGTCGTCTGACCCAGGCCCGGCTTGGTCGTCTGGGCGACGGCTTCGTACGTCAGGGTGCCCGACCGCGACACGATGCCGACCTTGCCGGGCAGGTGAATATGGCCCGGCATGATGCCGATTTTGCATGCGCCCGGCGTGATGATGCCAGGGCAGTTCGGGCCGATCAGCCGCGATTTGGAATTCTGCAGGGCGCGTTTGACCGGAATCATGTCGGCCACCGGAATGCCTTCGGTGATGCAGATGATCAGCGGGATTTCCGCGTCGATGGCTTCCAGGATCGCGTCGGCCGCGAAGGGCGGCGGCACGTAGATCACGGTGGCGTTGGCTTCGGCCTTGGCGACGGCTTCCTTGACCGTGTCGAATACGGGCAGGTCGAGGTGCTTGGTGCCGCCCTTGCCCGGCGTCACGCCGCCGACCATGTTGGTGCCGTAGGCGATCGCCTGTTCGGAATGGAAGGTGCCCTGGGCACCGGTGAAGCCCTGGCAGATGACCCGGGTATTCTTATCGACGAGAACGGCCATTATGCTGCCTCCTTCACCGCTTGAACAATTTTGCGGGCGGCATCGCCCAGATCGTCGGCCGATTTGATGGGCAGGCCGCTGTCGGCCAGGATCTGTTTGCCCTTCTCGACATTGGTGCCTTCCAGGCGCACGACCAGCGGCACGCTCAGGGAAACTTCCTTGGCCGCCGCGACCACGCCTTCGGCGATCACGTCGCAGCGCATGATGCCGCCGAAGATGTTGACCAGAATGCCTTCGACGTTGGGGTCGGACAGGATGATCTTGAACGCTTCGGTGACGCGCTCCTTTGTCGCCCCACCGCCGACGTCCAGGAAGTTGGCGGGCGAGCCGCCTTCCAATTGAATGATGTCCATGGTCGCCATGGCCAGGCCGGCGCCGTTGACCATGCAGCCGATCGAACCGTCGAGCTTGATGTAGTTCAGCTCGTGCTTGGCGGCTTCCAGTTCGGTGGGGTCTTCTTCGTCCTCGTCGCGCATGGCTTCGACGTCCTTATGACGGAACAGCGCGTTGTCGTCGAAGTTGACCTTGGAATCGAGCGCGATGACGTCGCCCGATCCGGTCACGACCAGCGGGTTGATCTCGACCATCGAGCAGTCGAGGTCGAGGAATGCCTTGTACAGCGCCATCACGAATTTGACGCCGGATTTGACCTGCGCGCCTTCCAGGCCCAGGCCGAAAGCGACTTCGCGGGCGTGGAACGCCTGGATGCCCATGACCGGGTCGATGAAGACCTTGATGATCTTTTCCGGGCTGTCGTGGGCGACGTCTTCGATGTCCATGCCGCCCTCGGTCGAGGCCATGATGACGATCCGCGAGGTTTCGCGGTCGAGCAGCACCGAGAGATACAATTCGCGGGCGATGTCGCAGCCTTCTTCGATATAGAGGCGCTTCACTTCCTTGCCCGCCGGGCCCGTCTGCTTGGTGACCAGGACGTGGCCCAGCATCTCGGCGGCGTTTTCCTTGACCTCGTCGACGGATTTGACGACGCGCACGCCGCCCTTGCCGTCTTCGTTGCCCTTGAATTTACCGGCGCCCCGGCCGCCCGCATGAATCTGGGATTTGACCACGAACACCGGGCCACCCAATTCGTTGGCCGCGGCGACGGCCTCATCGACGGTATAGGCGACTTTGCCCTGGGGTACGGAGACCCCGTATTTCGCAAGCAGCTGCTTGCCCTGGTACTCATGAATATTCATGGCGTCCCCCTGAGCTCCTTCAAGCGCATTCCCAAAAAAACCGGCCCGCGCCCGGGGTGGGCGCGGGCGGTCGCTGACTAGTTACTTGCTCGCCGCCGGTTTGGCCGCCGGGGCCTTGCGGGCCGGCGCCTTGCGGGCCGGTGCTTTCTTGGCGGGGGCCTTCTTGGCGGCCGGCTTCTTGGCCGGGGCTTTTTTCGCGGGCGCCTTCTTGGCCGGCGCCGGCTTGCCGTCGGCTTCCTTCATCAGGCGCTGCGTCACATCCACCAGGCCCTTAACGGCGGCGACGGACTTGCGGAACATCGCCCGTTCGGAGGCATCGAGCTGAATTTCGACGACCTTCTCGACGCCCTTGGCGCCGATCACCACCGGCACACCGACGTACATGCCTTTGACGCCGTATTCACCATTCAGGTAGGCGGCGCAGGGCAGGACGCGTTTCTTGTCTTTCAGATAGGCGTCGGCCATCTGAATGGCGGAAGACGCCGGCGCGTAGAAGGCGGAGCCGGTCTTCAGCAGCTTGACGATCTCGCCGCCGCCCATGCGGGTGCGCTCGACGATGGCGTCGATCTTGGCCTGGGTCGACCATTTCATCTTGATCAGGTCGGGCACCGGAATGCCGGCGACCGTGGAATAGCGGATCGACGGGACCATGGTGTCGCCGTGCCCGCCCAGGACGAAGGCCGTGACGTCTTCGACCGAGACCTTGAACTCTTCGGCCAGGAAGTAGCGGAAGCGCGCGCTGTCGAGCACGCCGGCCATGCCGACGACCTTGCGGTGCGGCAGGCCCGAGGCGTCGCGCAGGACCTGGACCATGGCGTCGAGCGGGTTGGTGATGCAGATCACGAAGGCGTTCGGGGCGTACTTCTTGATGCCTTCGCCGACCGACTTCATGACGCTGGTGTTGATGCCGATCAGGTCGTCGCGGGTCATGCCCGGCTTGCGGGCGACGCCGGCGGTGACGATGCAGACATCGGCGCCGCGGATGGCGCTGTAGGACTTGGCGCCCTTCATGTTGGAATCGAAGCCCTCGACGGGGCTGGATTCGGCGATGTCCAGAGCCTTGCCCTGCGGAATGCCGTCGACGATGTCGAAAAGCACCACGTCGCCCAGTTCCTTGAGGCCGACCAGATGGGCCAGCGTGCCCCCAATGTTACCGGCGCCGATAAGCGCGATCTTGTTGCGTGCCATATTTGTTTCCCTTGCCGCGTATCAGATGATGTGGGTGAATCTCGTGTTCCCGGTCGGGGTGGCGGGGGCTTTCCCCAGGATGACCCCGCGAACTCTCCAAGAACGCCAGAAATCTCAGGATGTTCGTAGCGCGAAACGATCCCCAGGGCAACCGGGTGTGGCCGTCCTCGGGCGGAAAGAAATAGTGGTATACAATATCCCACAGAGGATTTTCCCGAGCAAGGCGAATTCGGCCCGTCGGGGGTGATTTTGCCGCCGCGGGGTGGGGCGTCTGCCGCCCGCCCCGGGCACCGTCCGGCCGGGGAGCAACCGGGCCGTGAGGCGATCGCCACCCATGCGATGCCGCTTTCCGCCGGGCCAGGGCGAGGCGTATACTACGCGCCATGAACGAGACGCCCGACGCCGCGGCATCTTCGCAGGCCGCCCCGCCCGTGCAGCCGGACAATACCGCCCGGTTCACCGGCCTTGCCGAATCCTATCAGAAATATCGCCCCGATTACCCGCCCGAGGCCTTGGCCGCCGTCGCCGCGTATTGGGCGGCGGTGCCGGGTGTGCCCCGGCGCCTCGCCGATATCGGCGGCGGCACCGGCATTTCGGCGCGGGCCATGTTGGCCGCGCTCGATGAAATGGGCGGCGATGCCTGGACGGCGCAGGTGGTGGAACCCAACGACGACATGCGCGGCCAAGCGGAACAGGCGTTGGCCGACCGGCCGGACGTCACGGTCGCCAAAGGCACGGCCGAGGTGCTGCCCTTCGCCGACGGCGAGCTCGGATTGTTGATGGCGGCGCAGGCCGCCCATTGGTTCGACCGCCCGAAATTCTATGCCGAGGCGAAACGGGTGCTGGCCCCCGGCGGCGTGATGCTGATCCTGTTCAATAATCGGGAACTCTACGACGACCCCTTGATGGCGGCTTTCGAGGAACAGGTCGAAACCTCGGTCGAAGGCTATTGGCGGACCTACCGGTCGTGGAACCTGATGGCGGAACTTCACGATCTCGACTGGCCGGCCGACGTGACGGAGATCATCCATCCCTGGGTCTGGCGGCTGACGCCCGAGGCCTTCACCGGCCTGATGCTCTCGCGGTCCAAAATGACGCCCTATAAGGAAGTGCATGGCGACGCCGCCGCCGAGGCCGCGATCCTGGATCTCGCGCGCCGTTTTGCCGCCGCCGACGGCCTGGTCGACGTGCAATATAAGACCCAGGCAGCCTGCGTGCGCCGCTGATCGCGCAGATTTGATCCGATTAAGTCAAACACTTGCAAGGTTATGAATGTATGGTTCCACCGACGCCGGGGGCGCGACCAGTCGCGGGTACGATAATAGAAGTAATTAGAGGAGCCTTTTGTGGACCAAATCAGCATGACCAACCCGGAGCAATCCGTGGCCTACGACGCCATGGAGAAACTGCAGTCCGGCGCCTATGACGACATTCCGGAAACCCGGATGGGCCTGACCGGTAAGATCAAGGACACGGCCAAGACCTTCCAATCCCGTGGGCAGGAAAGCCTGAGCCGCATGGTTTCCATGTCGGTGAACCTGAACGAAGCGGTGACCCGATCGGCCGAAATGATCCGCGACACCCGCGAGGTCGACAACCGGTCCCAGGCGATCGCCGCGGCGGCCGAGGAACTGGTCGCCTCCGTCGCGGAAATCGCCCGCAATACGGAAGACGCCGCCGCCGACGCGCAATGCGCCCGCGACACCGCCGACCAGGGCGTTGATGCGGCGGGCCGCGCCGTCGCCGCCATGGAGCGCATCGCCGGTGCGGTCGAGGCCGCGTCGTCGCGGGTGGAGACGCTGGCCGAGGCTTCGTCTCAGATCGGCAACATCGTGGGCCAGATCGACGACATCGCGAAGCAGACCAACCTGCTGGCGTTGAACGCGACCATCGAGGCGGCGCGCGCCGGCGAGGCGGGCAAGGGGTTCGCCGTCGTCGCGGGCGAGGTCAAGAACCTGTCCAACCAGACATCCAAGGCGACCGAGGATATTCGCGGCCGCATCGACAACCTGCGTGCGGAAATGGACGGCATCGTCACGTCCATGCGTGAAGGGGCCGACGCGGTCACCGAAGGACGCGAGGTCATTGCCGGTGCCGGGCAGGAGATGAGTTCCATGTCCGAGCAGGTCATCGGCATCACCTTGAAGATGGAAGAGATCGCGGGAATCCTCAGCCAGCAGACCGCAGCCAGCCATGAAGTCGCCGAAGGCATCACCGCGATCGCCGGGATGACCGCCGCCAACGTGGCGCAGATCGAATCCGTGGTCGATTTCCTGGCCGCGACGGACGAGGAATTGGTCGCCGGCCTGGACGATTTGTTGAACCAGCAAATTCCCGACATGACCATCTACCGGGCCAAGTCGGACCACATCATCTGGAAAAAGAAGCTGGCGGAAATGATGGTCGGCCGCGCCCGGCTCGATCCGGACGAACTGGCCGATCACCATTCCTGCCGTCTCGGCAAATGGTACGACGCGATCGAGGATGCGGGCATCCGCAACCATCCCGCCTATGCCGCGATGGCCGAGCCCCACAAGGCCGTCCACGACCACGGCATCCAGGCCGCCCGGTATTACAAGGACGGCAACCTGGAAGGGGCGCTGGACGAGATTGCCAAGGTCGCCGAGGCGTCGCAGGACGTTCTGAAGTATCTGGACGAATTGATCGCCCGGTAATCCGGGAATGGATCGAAACGAAAGAGGGCGGCCATGCGGGCCGCCCTTTTTTTATGCTGCCGTTCCGGCAACGCCGTTATTCGGCGAGGTCGAGGCCGATATCGACGGCGGGCGCGCTTTGCGTGATGCCGCCGACGGAAATGTAGTTCACCCCGGTCTCGGCGATGGCGCGGATGGTGTCCAACTTGACCCCGCCCGAGGCTTCCAGCGGCACGCGCCCGGCGACCCATTCGACGGCTTCGCGCAGGACGGGCGGCGGCATGTTGTCGAGAAGAAGCGAGTCCGCCCCGGCCTCGACCGCTTCGCGGACCTGGTCCAGCGTGTCGCATTCGGCGCGGACCTCAAGGCCCGTATCCGCACCCTTGGCCCGCTTGACCGCCTCGCCGACCGATCCGCCGCAGACCGCGACGTGGTTGTCCTTGATGAGAATGCCGTCGTCCAGGCGCATACGGTGGTTGGTGCCGCCGCCGGCGCGCACGGCGTATTTCGACAGGCCCCGCAGGCCGGGGATGGTCTTGCGGGTATCCAGCAGGACCGCGCCCGTGCCGTCGATCTTGTCGACGAAGCGGCGGGTCAGGGTCGCGATGCCGGAAAGTTTCTGCAGGAAGTTGAGTGCCGTGCGCTCCGCCGACAGCAAGCCCTGGGCCGTGCCGGTCATGCGCATCAGGCGCGTGCCCTTGGGCGCCCATTGGCCGTCTTCGGCGAAAACCTCGACCTTGGCTTCGGGCGCCAGGCGCGCCAGCACCTCCAAGGCAATCGGCAGGCCGCAGACGACGATGTCGTCGCGGGTGTTCATGTCGAAGGTCATGACGTGGCCGGCGGGCACGGTCGTGCGTGTGGTCACGTCGCCTTGGCCGATATCCTCGGTCAAGGCGGTTTCGACGGCGGCCTGGATATCGGCCGGTTCAGGGGGCGCGAAAGCGGTCATGACGGTATGCCGGTCTGTCTTGGGGTGGTCGGGGTCGGCGGCGCGGCGCCGGACGGATCAGGCGGCGGCCTTCGATCCGTCCTTGCCTTTGCCGTCCTTGCTGCCTTTGGCGGGCGGCGACATTTCCAGCATCTTCTCGAGCGGCTTATAGGCCTCGACGCGAAGCGTTTCGTCGATCTCCACCCGCGGCGCTTCGTTCAGCATGGAGAGATAGAGTTTCTCCAGCGTGTTGAGCTCCATATACGGGCAGTTGGCGCAGTTGCAGGTGCCGTCGGCGCCGGGCGCGGCCAGGAATGTCTTGCCGGGCGCGGACTTCTGCATCTGGTGGAAGATGTGCTGTTCCGTCGCGACGATCATCGTGTCCGACGGGTGGGCGACCACGTAATCGAGGATGGAGCGGGTCGAGCCGACATGGTCCGCGTGCTTCAGAATGCCGTCGTGGCATTCCGGGTGGGCGGCCACGGGGGCGTCCGGGTGCTGGGCCTTCAGCTTGACCAATTCGCGTTCCGAGAACCGGTCATGCACGATGCAGGCCCCTTCCCAGAAGATCATGTCGCGGCCGGTCTGGCGCTGGATATAGGCACCCAGGTGCTTGTCGGGCGCGAACAGGATCGGCTTGTCCGCCGGCAGGTTGCGCACGATGTGTTCGGCGTTGGACGAGGTCACGATGACATCCGACAGCGCCTTCACGCGGGCCGACGAATTGATGTAGGTGACGACGATGTGATCCGGGTGGGCGGCCACGAACTCGGCGAAGTCGTCCGGCGGGCAGCTTTCCTCAAGCGAGCATCCGGCTTCCAGATCGGGCAGCACGACCGTCTTGGTCGGGCTCAGGATCTTGGCGACCTCGGCCATGAAGCGGACGCCGCAGAACACGATCATGTCCGCGTCCGCCGCCGCCGCCTTGCGCGACAGGTCGAGCGAGTCACCGACGAAATCGGCGAGGTCCTGGATTTCCGGGTCCTGGTAATAGTGCGCCAGGATCACGGCGTTCTTTTCCTTGCGCAGGCGGTCAATCTCCGCCCAAAGGTCGATCGTCGGGTCGACGTCCGACCACGAGGTTGCCTCGGGGCCCGCCGGGATCACCGTATCGGGCACGATCAAAGGGGTCATATCGGCGGCCATTGCCTGAAAGCTCCTCGAAAGTCTGCCCCGCGCCAGCCATCTCCGGGCCAGCCTCAAGGGGCGTCTCTAAGGCCTAATATAAGGCCTGGAATTAAGAAAACCACAATAACACCGCGGGTCAACGGGATTTTTTATCCATTGGAAACTGTTATTCCGCTCAGGAACAGGTCTCAATCCTCGCCGCCATGGGGCTGCGCGATGTATTCCGGCGACTGCATTTCGATCAACCGCGACACCGTGCGTTCGAATTCAAAGGACCCGTCGCCTTGGGTATACAGCTCGGTCGGCGGCGCGTCGGCGGCGCAGATGAAATTGACCCGGGCATCGTATAGCGCGTCGATCAGGGTCACGAAGCGCTTGGCCTGGTCGCGCTTTTCCGGGCCCAATTTTGGTACGCCGTTCATCACCAGGGAATGGAATTTCTCGGCGATCGCCAGATAGTCGCCGGCGCCCATGGGGCGCGCGCAGAGGTCGGAAAAGGTCGTGAAGGCCACGCCTTCCGCCGCCATGGGGATTTCGATGGTGCGGCCGTTGACGTTGAGGCTCACTGCCCGCGGTTCCATGCCGACCGTCAGGTCCTTGAAGGCTTTCTCCAGTTTCTTGTCGGCGTCGGCGGAATTGGGGGTGATGTAGATATCCAGTTCCTGCAGGCGCTGCAGCCGGTAGTCGGTGCCGGAATCCAGCTCGATGACCTCCATCTTGTCCACGAAGATATCGATGAAGGGCAGGAAGCGTTCGCGCTGCAGGCCGTCCTTGTACAAATCCTTGGGATGGCGGTTCGACGTCGCGACGACGACCACGCCCTGTTCGAACAGGGTTTCGAACAGGCGGCCCAGGATCATCGCGTCGGCGATGTCGGTGACGTGGAATTCGTCGAAGCAGAGCAACCAGGCCTGATCGACGATGACGCGCGCCAGGGCGGGCAGGGGGTCTTTTTCTTCGCCGACCTTGCCGGCCTTCTGGGCCTCGCGGAAGGCATGGATACGGCGGTGGACTTCCTGCATGAAGGAATGGAAATGGACGTGCTTCTTGGCCTCGACCGGGCAATGCTCGAAGAACAGGTCCATCAGCATCGTCTTGCCGCGCCCGACGCCGCCCCACATATAGATGCCCTTGGGCGGCGGCTGCTTGCGCCCACCCAACCCCAAGCGCGCGGCCCAACCCGAGCGGCCCATTCGCGCGCCATAGGCGTCGAGCGCTTCCGAGAGCGTCTGCAGGCGCTGAATGGCGTGGGATTGGGCGGGGTCCGGGCGCACGTCACCGCCGTTTACCAGCGCGTCATAGGCTTTCTGGGGCGTCGTGGTGATCGACAAGCGGGATCACCTTTCCTGTCTTCGGAATGGGGTGAAAATGGTCAGGGTGCGAATGGGTCGCACTCTACCATGTTCGCCCGGACGGTCCAGCCCCCGCGGCCGGTCGAAGGATGGGAAGAGGAGAGAAACATCCGCGCGGCGCGGTGGCTCAGTCGCCGGGCGCCGTGACCTGACCGCCACCCTTGCCGGGGGTTTGATCAGCCGATTGGCCGCCGGTTTTACCGGACGCAGAGGAGGTGCCCGCCGACGGCGTCGCGCCGGCACCTTGTTGCGGCCCCTGGGGCGCGCCCGCGACCGGTTTCGAGGCGACCTGCTGGGCGGACTTGCCGCCCGCCGGACCCGGGCCGGACCCGGCGCCGAGCATCGGTTTTTCCGGGGCCTTCGCCTGCGGCATGAATAGGGCTTCCATCTCGCGCCGGAACAGATAGGTCGCATCCGTGCGATCCTGTTCGACATCGTCCCAGGTTACGATGGCGCCCTGCTTGACCGGCCGCTTGAGCTTGATTTTCTGCGCCAGTCCGATGGGCACGGCCTTGGTGCGGACGGACTCGGTCGCCGGCATCAGCTTGCCCCAGACGGTGAAACCGCCTTCGCCGTCCAGCACCTCGCCCGCGCGCAGGTCGCGCTTGGCGCAGGCGGCGACGTCGCCGATGAATTTGGTGGCCGACCCCGTCGGCTGTTTGAGGATCGCCGCATAGGCGACGGACACGCCCAGTTCCAGGCCGATCAGGTGATAAGGCCGCCACAGCGCCGAATACCCGCCGCCCGCATCGGTGATCATGCCGTAATCGGAGAAACAGCGTTTGACGTAATCCGTGGGGGCTTCGAACACCACGTAGACGCCCCAGCGCAGATCGTTTTCCAGGTCCTCGCCCGACCGTTCGCGGGACGAGACGACCTCGACCTGGCCTTTATGATGCAGAATTCCGCCCGCGTCCTTGGGGATCATGGTGGACGCCAGGGCGTCGACCGGCACGGCCGGGAAGTCCAGGCCGTGGGGGGCGGGGGTCAGGTCCGTCGCGTTGGCGACGGCGGCCATTTCGATGCCCGACTTGGTGCCGTCCAGGAACGAGTTGAACATTTTGGCGTTCATCCCGCTTTCCTTGGCCCGCTCGGCGGTCAGGCCGTAATGGGACCAGACGGTATCGGGCGTCGATTCATGAAATTCGGGCATGTACAGCGTCCCCTTGCCCGCCGCGACGACCTCCAGCCCGATGGTCCGCGCCCAATCGACCTGCTGACAGATCAACGACGGCTGATCGCCGTAGGCCATGGAATAGACGACACCGGCCTCGGCGGCCTTGCGCGCCAGCAGGGGGCCGGCCAGAACATCGGCCTCGACATTGACCATGACGACGTGGCGGCCGCGGTCGAACGCGGCCAGCGCATGCTTGATGCCGATTTCCGGCAGGCCCGTCGCCTCGACGACGACTTCCAGGCCGCCGTGTTCGATCAGCGAAAGGGCGTCGTCGGTAACGAAGGTCGTGCCCTGGTCCAGGGCCTTGGCCGCCGAATGACGGGTGATCCGCTCCTTCGGCCAGCCCGTGTTCAACAGGGCCTTTTCCGCCGTCGCCGGGTTCAAATCGGCAACGCCGACGACGTGGAATCCCGGATGGTGGAGCGCCTGGCTCAGGAACATCGAGCCGAATTTTCCGGCGCCGATGACACCGACCCTTACGGGGGCGTCCGCGTCGGCGCGCGCATGCAACAGCGTATTGAGGTTCATCCGTTCCCTCTCCCCGGGCCCGTCCGGCGGGTCCGTTCCCAGGCACCAAGTCGTCGCAAGGGTCGTTCCCTAGGTTTGGCGGCCGGGCCCCATGGTGCGGCCGTGCCCGGCGCGACCCCCGATCCCGCGCGGTCTTCACGTTTCCGTGGCCTCACTGGCCGGTCGGGGGAAATGGCACCATACTACAAAGGCACCCTCTTTCGGAACGGGAAACAGGCTCGGTACGCCAGAACGTCACATGGATGCCTTCAACGATTTCATCGCGGATCACGAACCGGCGTTGCGCCTCGGCTGTTTCCTGGCCGTGCTCGCCGTCATGGCGGGGGCCGAGGCGCTTTGGCCGCGCCGCCCGGGTGCGGCCCGCGGCCGCCGCTGGCCAAACAACGCGGGGCTGGTTCTGCTGGATACGTTGGCGGTGCGGATCGCCGCCTGGGCCCTGCCGGTTTTCCTGCCCGTCGCGGCGGCGGCCCATGCGGCGGAACGGGATTGGGGCCTGTTGCCGGCGGTGGGTATCTACGATTGGGGGGCGTTCGTGGTCGCGTTGGTGGTCTTCGATCTTGCGATCTATGCCCAGCATGTCGCCGTGCATCATATCCCCGTGCTCTGGCGGCTGCACCGCGTCCATCACACGGACCTCAGTCTCGACGTGACCTCGGGCCTGCGGTTCCACCCGCTGGAAATCCTGCTGTCGATCGTGATCAAGACCGGCCTGGTCCTGGCGCTCGGCGCGCCCGCCGCCGCCGTGGTGGTGTTCGAGGTCCTGCTCAACGGCACGGCCATGTTCAACCACGCCAACCTGAAACTGCCCTTATGGCTCGACCGTGCCGTCCGCACGGTCGTTGTCACACCGGACATGCACCGGGTTCACCATTCCGTCCACCGCGACGAAACGGACAGCAATTTCGGGTTCAACTTCTCGGTCTGGGACCGCCTGTTCGGCACTTACCGGGCTCAGCCTCGCGACGGTCATGACGCCATGACCATCGGCCAGCCCGATTTCCGCGACCCGGACCGCCTGGGTCTGGCGCGGCTACTGGTTCAGCCATTCGTCCGGAATTAGGCGCCGAGCCTAGACCCTGTCCTTGTTGGCGTCGGCCATGATCCCGGCGACGGTTTCATCGTCGGCGCGCCCGGTTTTCTTCAACCCCGCCATGGCGCCCCGGACGTCTTCCGGCTTGCGGTTCTGGCTCATTTTGCGTTTGCCTTCCAGGCGCGTGATCGGCATCTCGAAGGCGACGATGCCCTTGATCTGGGCCGCGACGAAATCATCCGGCAGGCCGGCCATGGACCAGGGCGTCTCGCGCCCGTCTTCGTACTGCGCGGTCAGCGATGCCAGGCGGGCGACCACGGCCTTGGGGTCGTCCATCACGCGGGGCGCGCCATAGACATGGACGGCCTCGTAGTTCCAGGTCGGCACGGATTTTTCCGTTTCGTACCAGTCGGGCGAGATATAGGTGTGCGGGCCGGAGAAAATCGCCAGCGCCTCGGCTTGGCCGTCGAAGGCCTGCCACTGTGTGTTGGCCTTGGCCAGATGCCCCCAGAGCAGCCAGCCGTCCCCGTCCGGAACCAGATGCAGCGGCACGTGGCTGGCGATCATGCTGTCGGCGCCGTGGGTGACCAGCACGGCGAAGCCGTTGGCGCGGATCAGGTCCAGCATCTCGGCGTCGTCGGCGATTTCGAACTGTTTCGGGCGGTACATGGGGCGGGTCCTTGATCGGGGCGGCGGGGGCCGCGTCACGGCCTAAGCCATACGGCGGGGACGGCTTGTCATGAAAGAACCATTTCCGGTCCGTGAAAAGGGCCAAGATCGCCGTTGCCCGGCCTGCCGCGCCTGCCTAGGTTTCAAGAAGACGACGGGACGACGCCCGCCCACCGGAGGACGGGGCCCGCACGGAGGGACAAATGAACGAAGACCATTTCAACATGCAGATGCGCAAATTCCTGAAGCAGGTCGGCGTGACCAGCCAGACGGAAATCGAAAAGGCCGTGCGCTCGGCCCTCTACGACGGCCGGATCGCCGAGGACGCCACGATCAAGGCGACCATGACCCTGGAAATCCCGACCCTCGGCACCGTCCATAAGGTCGAGGCCCTGATCGAATTGAAGGACGAGGATATCGAAGACGAACACCGCCACGGCGACTGACCGCAGGCGCATCCCGCATAAGAAAAAGCCCGCCGATCGGCGGGCTTTTTTCCGCTATTGGGTGGCGATTCTCTCTAAATCACCTCCGGGTCGAATTCTCGTGTTCCGATTCATTGTGCGATTGCACGACCTTAGCGAGTCCGGTTGGCATATTACGAAACATGCACCTACAAGTAGGCCGGGAGCCTGCCAGCTCCCGGCCTATTGTTTAAACCCGCGGACAGAAGGGCTGTCTCTCGGGCGGGAAACTTGCGAATCCCCAAAATTGTTCTCGAATAGTTTGGGTTCCCGGTCAAGGCAGCCTTTTCCACAGCCAGTGGATTTCTGCTCGCTCTTGAGAGAAAGGGAACCGAAACATGTCGGTCATTCTCGTTACCTACGACCTAAAGAGCCCGGGGCAAGACTATGACCCCGTCCACGATTATTTGAAGAAGTTCAAACACTGCAAAAAGCTCGAATCAGTCTGGCTTCTCGATACGACAAAAGAGCCGTCGGCAATCCGCGATGATCTAAAAAAACTGGTTGATGATAATGACGTGCTCTTTGTTGTTAAATTGGTCAAGAAATGGGCCGCTTCAAACTACAAATGCGGCAACTGGCTTAACGATGACGAACGAAATTGGTGACATATAGAGGTGTCGTCAAAAAGAAAGGCCCGCTGAATTGCGGGCCTTTCTCAATTCTTACATTGTCATCAGATTACTGCCGCGCGGCGATTGCCTTCTTGATTTCGGCGATGGCCAGGCCCGGGTTCAGGTGTTTCGGGCAGGTGTTGGTGCAGTTCATGATCGTGTGGCAGCGATACAGCCGGAACGGGTCGTTCAGGTTGTCGAGCCGCTTGCCGGTCGCTTCGTCGCGGCTGTCGGCGATCCAGCGGTAGGACTGCAGCAGGATGGCCGGGCCCATGTAGCGGTCGCCGTTCCACCAATAGCTCGGGCAGGACGTCTGGCAGCAGAAGCAGAGGATGCATTCCCACAGACCGTCGAGCTTTTCCCGTTCTTCCGGCGACTGCAGGCGCTCGCGGGTCGGGGCAGGGGTGTCGGCCTGCAGCCAGGGCTCGATGGATTTGAGCTGCGCATAGGGCACGTTGAGGTCGGGCACCAGATCCTTGATCACCGGCATGTGGGGCAGCGGGTAGATCTTCACGTCGCCCTTGATGTCGTCGATGGCCTTGATGCAGGCCAGGGTGTTGGTGCCGTCGATGTTGAACGCGCAGGACCCGCAGACCCCTTCGCGGCAGGATCGCCGGAAGGTCAGGGTCGGGTCCATCTCGTTCTTGATCTTGATCAGCGCGTCCAGAACCATCGGCCCGCAGCGGTCCAGGTCGATCTCGTAGGTGTCGACGCGCGGCAGGTCGTCCGTGTCCGGATCCCAGCGGTAGATCTTGAACTTGCGGATGTTGGTCGCGTCGGGCTCGGCCTTGACGGTCTTGCCCTCGGTAACGCGGGAATTGGCGGGAAGGTTGAATTCGACCATCTGCGTCTTCCTTCTCTTAATAAACGCGAGCTTTGGGCTCGATGTACTGGACCTCGTCCGTCAGGGTCCAGGTATGGACCGGGCGGTAATCGAGTTTCACGGAGCCGTCCTCGTTGACCCAGGCCAGCGTGTGCTTCATCCAGTTGTTGTCGTCGCGATCGGGGAAATCCTCATGCGCCTGCGCGCCGCGGCTTTCGTGGCGGGCTTCGGCGGAATAGATCGTCGCCTTGGCGCAGATCAGCAGGTTTTCCAGCTCCAGGGCTTCGACCAGGTCCGAGTTCCAGATCAGCGAGCGGTCGGAGACCTGCATGTCGGACTGGGTGTTCCAGACCTCGTCGATCTTGTCGCAGCCTTCCTTCAACGTGGCGGACGTGCGGTAGACGGCGGCGTCGTTCTGCATCACGCGCTGCATGGCGTCGCGGATTTCGGCCACCTTGGTGCCGCCCGAGGCATGGCGGATGCGGTCGAACCGCTCCAGCGCCTTGTCGGTGCAGCCCGAACGGTAGGGCCGCAGCGGCATGCCCGGCTTGATCGTTTCGGCGGCGCGCAGGCCGGCCGCACGGCCGAACACGATCAGATCGAGCAGCGAGTTGGTGCCGAGCCGGTTGGCGCCGTGCACCGAGGCGCAGGCGCATTCGCCGACGGCCATCAGGCCGGGGCTGACCGCGTCCGGATCGTCGTCCGTCGGGTTCAGGGCTTCGGTCATGTAGTTGGTCGGAATGCCGCCCATGTTGTAATGCACGGTCGGCAGCACGGGGATCGGCTCCTTCGTGGCATCGACGCCGGCGAAGATCTTGGCCGTTTCCGTGATGCCCGGCAGGCGCTTCATCAGCGTATCGGCACCCAGGTGTTCCAGGTGCAGCATGATGTGGTCTTTGTTTTCGCCGACGCCGCGGCCTTCGCGGATTTCCATGGTCATGGCGCGCGACACGACATCGCGGGACGCCAGGTCCTTGGCCGTCGGCGCGTAGCGTTCCATGAACCGCTCGCCTTCCGAGTTCGTCAGGTAGCCGCCTTCGCCGCGCGCCCCTTCGGTGATCAGGCAGCCGGAGCCGTAGATGCCGGTCGGGTGGAACTGCACGAATTCGTGGTCTTCCAGCGGCAGGCCGGCGCGCGCCACCATGGCGTTGCCGTCGCCCGTGCAGGTATGGGCCGAGGTGCAGGAGAAGTAGGAGCGACCATAGCCGCCCGTCGCCATCACGGTCTGATGGGCGCGGAAGGTATGGATCGTGCCGTCGTCCAGGTTCCAGGCGATGACGCCTTCGCAGGTCCCGTCGTCGCCCATGATCAGGTCGAGGGCGAAGTATTCGACGAAGAATTCGGCGTTATGGGCCAGCGACTGCTGATAGAGTGTGTGCAGCATGGCATGACCCGTACGGTCGGCGGCGGCGCAGGCGCGGCGCACCGGGGCTTCGCCGAAGTTACGCATATGGCCGCCGAAGGGGCGCTGATAGATGCGCCCGTCGTCGGTGCGCGAGAACGGCATGCCGAAGTGTTCCATTTCGATAACGGCCGGCACGGCCTCGCGGCACATGTATTCGATGGCGTCCTGGTCGCCGAGCCAGTCGGCGCCCTTCACCGTGTCGTACATGTGCCATTCCCAATGGTCCTCATCCAGGTTGCCGAGAGCGGCCGAAACGCCGCCCTGGGCCGCCACCGTATGGGAGCGGGTCGGGAAAACCTTGGTGATGCAGGCAGTCTTGAGGCCGGCCGCCGCCATGCCCAGCGTCGCGCGCAGGCCGGCGCCGCCGGCGCCCAGCACCACGACATCGTATTTGTGATCGATCAGTTCATACGCCTTGGACATTTTTTATTCAGCTCCCGAAGGTCAACTTGAGGATGGCGAAGACATTGATGACGCCCAGGAACACGGCGCCCAACTTGACCAGGACGAGGGACACCGTCTTGGCGCCTTCGGAATGGACATAGTCTTCGATCACGACCTGAAGGCCGAGTTGGGCGTGATGCACGCCGGAAACGATCAACAGGATCAGCAGAACCGCATTCTGGCCGGTGCCGACCCAGGCCTTGAAAGTGGCAAGATCGGCGCCGATCAGGCCGGAGGCGGCCCAGACGAACCACAGCGTAAGCGGCACCAGGGCGATACCGGTCAGGCGTTGGCCCCACCAGTGGTGAGCGCCTTCATGGGCGGCGCCGAGGCCGCGCACGCGGGCGAGGGGGGATCGCATTTCCATGGCTCAGCCTCCGATCACGAAATAGACGCAACCGAGCGTCGCCGCCGTCGCGATGATGGAAAAGGCAATGACGAGATAATCCGACCGGTGGACCGTCGGCAGGTCCAAGCCCGCGCCGGTGTCCCAGATCATGTGCCGGATGCCGTTGCCCAGATGATAGTAAAGCGAGAACAAAACGCCCCAGAGGACGATTTGACCGATCCACGATCCCATAATGTCCTGGGCCCAGGCGAAGCATTCGGCGCTATAGGTCGCCGAGGTCAGCCAGAAGGTCAGAATCAGGATACCGCCCGACAGCGCAACGCCCGTCATGCGGTGGGTGATGGAAAGGAGTGCAGTTCGGGGAAGTCGGTAGACCTGCAGATGTGGCGACAGGGGCCGTTCACGACGCGCCATGGGGGGGAACCTCGTCTGTAATTTTATAAACCCGCGGCAAACCTACCTCCTATTTCGCAATTGCGCAAACGTCTGATGGCGAATGGTTATTTCACGATTCCAGATACTTATGGCATATGGTCTTTTGTATACCAGTGCAGGTGCGGAAGACGCCCGGCGATGGTGCCCGCGTGGGCGGATTTCACCGGAAAATTCGCCGGAAAGGCCCCGTTGCGCGGGGATTCGGCTCCGTTACGCGCGAATTGTAAGGTATCCGCGCTGACGGCCCGGCTTTATTAGGTTTTCAAGGACTTAGCCCGAATGTCCCCGGCGCCCTGGGGAAAACGTGTGGACGGTCTGTGGGAACCCGACCGAGTTATGCACAACTTTCGACGCTAATCCCCAGGTTTCCGCGTTGCCCGCCATGCTGCGGCGAGACCATCATGCTAGGCGCTTTGAAAGGCGCCGCCATGGTCCCGGCCGTCCGGTTCGGGACCACCCGAAAGGGGGAATGGGTCTTCGTTTCGACGTCGCCCCATCGACCCATAGGGAGGGAGCCGGTAACAGCCGCAGTCCGGCATCCCGCCGACGGGCCCAGGCATCCCCTTCGTTTTCGAACGCGGGGGCCTGCGCAAGCCCAAAATAGCCATCGTCTCGGGGTTCGATCTCTGCCCAGGGTGCGGCCACGAGAGGACGGTTTTTTCGGCGGATAGGTGGTTTTCAAAAGCGTGGAGCCTGGCCGGCTCCAAAAGAGGTGTCAGGTGCGTCGCTTGTCGGCGCGAGATGCAGGTGTCCCAGGACCTGTATCCCTGACGCCTCTTTTTTATCCGAAGTCCCGGCAATCCCACGACGCGACCACCCGCTTCGCAGCGTCGGCCGGTTTCCCGCTTTTGCATTCGCCGCCTAATAGGTCTATACAATTTTGGACCAACCAATCCGGGCCGGGCCCTGCGTCCGTTCCCGCTCCATCGATGGAGTAACCCCGGCCGTGGCCGCATCCGCCGATTTTCGCCGCGTCGTCTGGCCCCTGGCCGTCGCCGAAACCCTGCTCTGGGCCGGCTTCTATTACATGTTCCCGGCCTTGCTGGCCGTCTGGGAAAAGGAATTTCCCTGGTCCAAGGTGGAAATCGTCGGTGCGATGACGGTCTCGCTCCTGATCTCGGCCATGCTTGCCCCGGTGGCGGGGCGAATCATCGATCACGGCCATGGGCGGACCCAGTTCGTCGCCGCGTCGTTCCTGGGCGCGCTGGGGCTGGTGTACCTCTCGACGGTGACGGAGCTTTGGGAATTCTATCTGGCCTGGGGCGTGATCGGCGTGGCCATGGCGGGCTGCCTTTACGAGCCCTGCTTCGCGATCCTGACCCGCGTCATGGGCGACAAAAACCGCCAGGCCATCACCGTCGTCACCCTGGTTGCCGGGTTCGCCGGTACCGTCTGTTTCCCGACCGTTCATACGCTGGAAGCGATCATCGGCTGGCGTAATGTGGTTCTTGTGTTCGCCGGGTTCGCCGTCTTCATCTGTATTCCGCTGCTGATGTACGCCCTGGCCCATCACGGCCCGGACCAGCAGATCCAGCATGAAGAAGCCGAAGCGGCGGATACGGGCGACCTCAGCCAGATCACCCGATCCTGGACCTTCTGGTTGCTCGGCATGTCCTACGCGATGATGGCCCTGGCGCATTTCGCGATCATTTCCCACATGCTGCCGTTGCTGGCCGAACGGGGCGTCGGCGACGAAGCGGCGATCCTGGCGGCATCCCTGATCGGCCCGATGCAGGTCGCGGGGCGCCTTTGCGTCATCGCCGTGCAGCGCCACGTCACCTCGACCCCGCCGATCACGGCGGTCAGTCTGATCGCCATGGCGCTGGCCTCCGCCGCGTTGCTGGGGTCGAAATCGGTGCCGGGGCTGCTGGTTGTCTTCGTGCTGTTCCAGGGGGCGGGCAACGGGGTGATGAGCATTACCCGCCCGGTCATCGTCGCCGAGCTATTGGGCCGGCGGCGCTATGGCGTCATCGCGGGCATGCTGGCGACGTCCTATATCGGGTTCACGGCTCTGTCGCCGGGCCTTGCCGGTCTGGTCTGGCTGGTTGCCGGATATGACGGGGTGCTGATCATGACCATGTCGGCCGGGGTGCTGGGGGCGGTGATGCTGATGGCCGCGGCGGCGGCCAGTTCCCGCCGGGCCGCCGCGCAGGACGGCAATCAGGACCCCTGAATAAAGAAACGGGCCCCGATCGACGGGGCCCGTTCCCAGGCGTTCGAATTTTCCGTTGGTCGCTTAGAAGGCGATCAACATGCCGGACATGACGGCGTGGATGTCGTCGAAGCTCGAGCCCGTGCGGTCCAGGCTATGATAGCGATAGGACACCATACATGCTGGAGCCGATGCTTTCGATATCCTGCACCGCCTGTACACCGATGGTGTCGAAGCTGGCGCCGTTCTGCGCGACGTCTTCGTAGCGGCCGTAATCGACGGCGAAGTTGGTGTTGCCCCAGCTGTTCAGCTTGGCGATGTAGCCGAGCTTGCCGTAGTAGAACATCGGATCGTCGCGGCCCTGGGTCGCGGCGGACTTGGTGCCGGCGGCGAAGGTCACGTTGATGCCGTTGCCGAACAGGGCCGAGACCGAGCCCGAAACGCCGTCTTCGAAGGCGTCGTCGTTGTTGGCGTTGGACGAGTTGTTGTACCAACCGGCGGCGGCCTCGACGGCCACGCCGCCGAAATCACCGGCGTAGCGAACGACCGCGTCGACGGCACCGCTCGTGGTGCTGGTCGCGAGCGAAAAGCCGTTGAAGGACGGGGTCTCATACATCAACCGGTCACCGGCATCGAGGCCGTCCAGGTTGTCCGCCGTGTCGCCGATCGTCGCGGAAGAACGCACACCGGTCGCCGAATTGACGAAGGCGAAGCCACCCGCCATGTCGCCGATCGACGAATATCCGGCGACCGCCGTGCCGGAAAGGTCGACTTCGGAGATCGCATCGGAGGCCATGGAGCCCTCGCCCATCGTCAGGGTACCGAAGCGCGCGTGCGAGACATAGATATCCGACTGATCGTGTTCGAACTGACCGGAGCCGGCGGATTCCGCCGTGGCGCTGACTTCGTTCGACGCGTTCGAACGCATCTTGGCGGCGAAGGCGGCGCCGATCGTGATCTCCGCGTTCACCTTGCCTTCGGCTTCGAAGAAGATGATCGTCGAATCGTTTTCGTTGTCGACGTGGCGGTAGCTGGTTTCGTTGCCGTCGTCGACCAACAGCACGGCGCGGTTGACGTGACCGCCGATGGTCAGGTCGACGGGGCTGCCGTTCTTGATGGAGCCGGCATGGGCCGGCGCCGACATCACGGCGACGCCGCCGACGATCGCCGTCGCCGACAGCAGCGCGGTGATGAGGTTGTTTTTAGTCGTAGTCATGGGTTTTCCCTTCGTCTGTTCCGCCCGCAGTTTTGCGGGTGGCCCCTTCGGCCTTTTGATACCACAGAAAATGTCTGTGTAACTAATAATAATTATCATTCGCGATTCTGGATATAATGTTATGTTATAACATTATATGAATGTCAATTCGTCAAGCCCCTGATCCGGCGCCGGGTCGAAATGCGCGACGGGTGTCGACCTCGACGTCTATGACGGCGCAGTACCAAAGGTTGATTCGCCCGAGATCGGGCCACGTGAATTCAGAAACGTTGTTATCGTTCGAGCGGCCTCGCGACGTTACGGCTCCCGAAGGAGCCTGTTTGACAATGCAATCGTCGCGACGGTTTTCCGCTCCTCCGGCAACCCTCGACCGGGGGTAGGACGATCTTGACGGCAGGTTTCCTGACTTGCGGGTAATCTCCGACCTTTTGCCTTCCCGGTTCCGATTGCCCGGTGGCGGAAGTAAAGGTCGTATGCCGCGCCTACAGTTGCGAGGACAGTTCCGGATTGGGTCTTTCGTCAACGAAATGACCGCACCGGATTCCCTATTATCCCCTTGAATTTCGGGGCACCGTCGAAGTTTCAATAACACCCTGGTTTACCGGCCGCAACATTATACGCCGTAAAAAACGTATTTTAGACGCCTCATGCGTTGTGAGAATGCAATCCTCATTCAAGCCTGCCCGCCCCGGACTTCGGCCAAGAAGGCGGCAACGGAACTCTTCAGGGACGTCGCCTGGGATGACAACTGCGAAGCGGCGGCGGAAATCGTGTGCGAGACCTCGGTCGTTTCCGTGACGGCTGCCGTTACGCCTTGAATGTTCGACGACACGTCCTGGGTCCCGGCAGAGGCCTGTTCGACGTTGCGGGCGATTTCCGCCGTGGCGGCGCCTTGTTCCTCGACCGCGGCGGCGACGGAAGCGGTGATTTCGCTCATCCGCCCGATGGTCGTGCTGATCCCGGTGATGGCCGAGGCCGAGGCCTGCGTCGCCGATTGAATACCCGTAATCTGCTGGCTGATTTCCTCGGTCGCCTTGGCTGTCTGGCTGGCCAGGTTCTTGACCTCCGACGCCACGACGGCAAACCCTTTACCTGCTTCACCCGCGCGCGCGGCCTCGATGGTCGCGTTCAGGGCAAGCAGGTTCGTCTGCTCGGCGATATCGGTGATCAGGTTGACGACCTCGCCGATCCGGTTGGCGGCGTCCGTCAGCCCCTGGACGCGCGCGGTGGTCTGTTCGATCTCATCGACGGCGTCGGAGGCAATGCGCGTCGAATCCGCGACTTGGCGGGAGATTTCCTGGATCGAGGAGGAAAGCTCTTCCGCCGCCGAAGCGACGGTCTGTACGTTGGCGGCGGCCTGTTCGGAGGCGGAAGCCACGGCCATCGCCTGATTGCCGGCTTGATCGGCGGCGGCGGACATGGTCGACGACGATGCGGTCAGGTCTCCGGCGGCGTCGCCCACGCTGTCGACCACGCCCCCGACGGTCATTTCGAATTGCTTGGCGAGGCGTTCCATCGTTTCCTTGCGCTCGCGTTTGTGCATTTCCTCCATTCGTTTTTGACGGGTTTCCATTTCCGCCGCCTCGTCGAGGCCGGCGCGAAGCCCCTGGAGCGATTGCGCGACAGGCCCGAATTCATCCCCCCGGTCGATGGTCAGCGCCAAGGAGTCACGATTGGTGCGGTCGGCGATGATCTCCAGATCCGATACCAACTTGGCAATCGGCTCCCGGATCACGCGGAAGAGATATAGGCAAAGCAGCGCGGCGAACAGAACGGCACCGCCCATGGCCCACAGAACCCCGGTCAGAACGTCGTTCATCCGCGTCTTCACGTCGGCCATCATGCCTTTGGCGTCCGACGCCGTCGCCTCGCCGATTTTTTCAATTTGATCGCTGACCCGGGAAACCGCGTCGCTCATGGTGGCGGCGGCTTTGTCGAAATCGCCCATCAACTTATTGCCTTCGGCGGCGCCGCCGTCGATGTAGGCCTTGGCCATGCTTTCGCCCTGGTCGAAGTAGGCCGGCATCGCGGCTTCGGCTTCGGAAATCGCCGCAACGACGTCCTTCAATCCGATTTCAGACGCCAACGCCTTGGCTTTTGCCGCCGCGCCTTCAAACGCCTGACGGTGTTCTTTGGCAAGGTCGAACCCGTCGTTCAGGCCGTCCTGACCGCGGGTGGCGGAGATGTCGGTCAACCATTGCTGAACCTGCACAACGTGGAGGCGGATATCCTTTACCAAAAGGTTCAAGGGAACGACCTTGTCGAATGCCCGGCTGATGTCGGTTTTGGCGCGTTCCATTTCGCCCAATTCCGTTCTCAGATTGACGATCTGATAAGCAGTGGCGGCAATGAAAAGGGCGAGGATGGCGCCAAGGCAGGCCGCCAGTTTCTGACGAATGGACAAGGACATTTGGGGATTCCGTTGAATGAGGAGCTAAAGTCTGCGATTTGCAGACGGATACGCAAATAACATGCCAGTTATGTATTGCGTGTTCCTTGCAAACGGGACCTTTTCTCGACTGAATCCTTTGAGCTTCCGCCTTGCCCGGGTCAGCCGTTTCGAACCTCGCTCAGGAATTCATCGACCGATGTTCGGAGGGCTTGGGCCTGGGAGGTCAGGTCCGAGGCCGCCGCCGAGATCCCTTTGGAAACTTCGGTTGTCTCCGTCACGGCGGAGGTGACGCCCTGAATATTGGACGACACGTCCTGGGTCCCGACGGACGCCTGTTCGACGTTGCGCGCGATCTCGCCGGTGGCCGCCCCCTGTTGTTCGACGGCGGCGGCGATAGACGACGAAATCTCGCTGATCCGGCCGATGGTGCCGCTGATCTTGGTGATCGCTTCCGTCGACTGTTGCGTCGCCGATTGTATGCCGGAAATCTGCTGGCCGATTTCATCGGTCGCGCGGGCGGTCTGGGTCGCCAGGTTCTTGACCTCGGCGGCGACCACGGCAAAGCCCTTGCCTGCATCGCCCGCACGGGCAGCCTCGATGGTCGCGTTCAACGCCAAAAGGTTGGTCTGTTCGGCAATGTCGGTGATCAGGTCGATGACGTCGCCGATCCGGCTGGCGGCCTCGGTCAGGCCCTGGACCATTTCCGTGGTCTGTTCGACCTCGGTCACGGCGTCTGCCGCGATCTGATTGGAGTTTGCGACCTGGCGGGAAATTTCCTGGATCGACGAGGACAATTCCTCGGCTGACGCCGAGACCGTCTGCACGTTGGCGGCGGCTTCCTCGGCGGCGGCGGCGACGGCGGTCGATTGACGGTGCGCCTGATCGGCGGCGGCGGCCATGGTTGCCGATGAATCGTTCAGACTGCTCGATGCATGGCCGACGGCGGTGACGACCTGACCGATCCGCGTTTCGAATTCATCCGCCATTTTGTGCACCGTGGCGCGGCGCTGTTCCTCGATGCGTTGTTCCCGTTCTTCCTGTTCGGCGTTCAATCGGCGGACTTCGGCGGCGTTGTCCTTGAACACCTGGACCGCGTCGGCCATTTCCCCGATTTCATCCGACCGGCCCACGCCGGGCACTTCGACGGCCTCGTTGCCGCTGGCCAGTTCGCGCATGGCGGTGGTCATCCCGCCGACGGCGCCGATAATCCCCTTGCCGACGGCAAACAGGATTGTGCTCAGCACGGCGACGGCGATCAAAAAGGCCGCGGTGCCACCGGTCCGTGCCGTTGCCAGGGACCCCTGGACCTCGACGATCGATTTCTCGAAGGCGACGCTCAGTTTTTCCGAATAGGCGGTCAGCGCGTCGCTCATGCCTTCTCCGAATTCGTCGATGACATCGTCGATCTTGGCGAAGGCTTCGGGCGGGGCATTCGTTTCGATCAGCCGGGCGAGGTCGACCTGAATGCCTTGGGCAAGCGGATCGATCTTGGCCAGGATCGCCTTGACCGTGTCCTGGTCGCCTTCGCCTTGGGTGAGCTCAACCAGTCGAGCGCCTTTCTTTCGCAGCGTCTCGAGGCTGGCGGCGATCACTTCCTTACGTTCGGGCTGGATCTGGCCTTCGTCCTTGTCGATGATCGAATCCATGGCGGCCAACAACAGCTCGACATTGGCGATCCGCATGGCGGTCGCAAGGTCGATCTGTTCGTTGTAGCTGGCGCTGCTGGTGACCGAGCCTTCAATCTTATGGCCTGTCAGGAAGGCGATGCCTTGCAGGCAGGTCAAGGCCAGCGCCGAGACGACCCCGATTGCGATGATCTTCGTGCGAATGGTCCAGTTCATGACATGCCCCCTTACGCATGGCCCGGTTTCCGCGGCATTTGCCGTTTGACCAGGGCTTTGAATAGGTTTCCCAAACCGGCAGGGCTACCCCGTGCCGATCAAATAATCTCCTCAATTAGGAAGGTGGCATAGACTCGAAACGAGGGAAATATGCACAAAGTCGTAGGTAAAACCCTTAATTTTGTAGGGCTTAGACGCGAGTTGCCGTGGGTTTGTCAGGAGCCTTTCGTGGGGCGCCCGCGGTCAACCTGCGCGCGGCATCAGCACCCAGATATCGAAATCCAGGACCACCGCCGGATGGTCCTTGCCCTCGGCATCCTTCAAGGGGAAGTCGGCGCAGGGATGATCCTTCGCCGCGACCAGGCGCAGTCGCAGGGCGCCCAAGTCATCGCGGCCGGGGACCTCGGCCTTGTCCAGAACTTCCGACCAGGCATAGACCGTGTCGCCCGCGAACGACGGGGCGACGTGCCGACCGCCGTTGATGGCAGCGATATGGAAGGCGTTGGCCAGACCGTTGAACGACAGGCCGCGGGCCAGCGAGATGATATGGCCGCCGTAGATCAGGCGCTTGCCGAAGCGGCCGTCTTTTTGCGCGTGCAGGTCGAAATGCACCTTGGCGGTGTTCTGATATAGTCGTGTCGCCAGCATGTGTTCGGCTTCTTCCAACGTCATGCCGTCGACGTGGTCGATCTTCTCGCCGACCGCGTAATCGTCCCAGAAATGGGGGCTGCCGGCGGCGGTCGCGTCGTATCCAGCGAGGCTCAGCCCCTCGGGCACGACAAGGTCTTCGGCGGCGACGGCGGCGGGCAGGTCGGGCGCGCTGGCTTCCGGCGCCGGGGCGGCTTCGTCGCGTTTGCGGACCATGACCCAGCGGACGTAAGACAACACGACCTCGCCCCGCTGGTTGGTGCCCGTGGTGCGGACCCAGACGACGCCGGTCTTGCCGTTGGAATTTTCGCGAACCCCGATGACTTCGGATTCGGACGCCAGCGTGTCGCCCGGATAGACCGGCGCCAGGAACCGGCCGTCCGCATAGCCCAGGTTGGCGACGGCGTTCAGCGAGATATCGGGCACGGTCTTTCCGAACACGATGTGGAAGACCAGCATGTCGTCCACCGGCATGCCTTCATAGCCCAGGGCCATGGCGAACATGTCGGATGAATGCAGGGCGAAGCGGTTTCCATAAAGCCCGGTATAAAGCGCGATCTCGCCTTCCGTCACCGTGCGCGGGGTGGCGTGGCGGATGACCTGGCCGGGTTTGAAGTCTTCGAAGAAATTGCCCGGGTTGGTCTTGTCGCTCATTTGGATCGCTTTCTTTATTGGGGTCTGAGGACTGTTATTCGGCGGCGGCGGATTGTTCCATCTCGGCGATGGCGTCGGCCAGGGCGACCGCTTGCTTGGCGCCTTCGACGTGCAGATTCTCGATCAGCTTGCCGTCGACCAGGACCACGCCCTTGCCTTCCTTTTCGGCTTCGGCGTGGGCTTCGATGATGCGCTTGGCCCAGGCGACTTCGTCGTCCGATGGCGAGAAGGCTTCGTTGGCCATGGCGATGGTCTTGGGATGGATCAGGGTCTTGCCGTCCATGCCCAGTTCGCGGCCCTGCACGCAGGACGCCTTGAAACCGTCGTCGTCGGCGAGGTCCAGATGCACCCCGTCGAGGATCGTGATCTTGGCCGCGCGGGCGGCCAGCATGCAAAGGCCCAGCGAGGTCATGAAGGGAATGCGGTCCGGCGTGTGCTGCGCTTTCAGGTCCTTGGCCAGGTCCGAGGTGCCCATCACCAGGCATTGCAGGCGCGGGCTGGAAAACGCGATCTCTTCCGCGTGCAACATGCCCAGCGGCGTTTCCATCATTGCCCAGATCGGCAGGTCACCGGGTGCGCCGGCGGCGTCCAAAATCTTGATGGCGTCGTCGACCATGGCTTTGCTTTCGACCTTGGGCAGCAGCACCGCATGGGCGCCCATCTTGGCCGCCGCCTTCAAATCGTCCTCGCCCCAGGGGCCGTCCAGGCCGTTGGTCCGCACGATCAGCTCACGCATGCCGTAGCCGCCTTCGGCGATGGCGGCGGTGATCTGTTCGCGCGCGGTCTGCTTGGCGTCCGGCGCGACGGCGTCTTCCATGTCCAGGATCAGGCCGTCGGCGGCCAGCGTACGGCCCTTTTCAAGGGCGCGGGCGTTGGAGCCGGGCATATAGAGAACGGAACGGCGGGGCCGGATGGTGGAAGCCATGGCGGAGCACTCCTGGGGATTTGATTGGGCCGGAAATCGGGCTGATTGTTGCGGCGCACACTAGCAAGTTCCCGCGACCGGTGGCAAGCTCCCGCGCATGTCCGTTCTGTCGATCCATTCCCGGGTTTCCCGCGGCTACGTAGGCAACAGCGCCGCCGTCCCGGCGCTGCAGGCGCTCGGCCGCGATACCGCCGCCGTGGACACGGTGGTGCTGTCCAATCACCCGGGTCACAAGACGGTCACGGGCCGCCGGATTCCGCCCGATGAGGTCCGCGCCATCGCCGATGCCGTGCTCGGCCTGCGTGCCGCACCCCCCTTTCGCGCCGTGCTGACGGGCTATCTGACGGGGGCCGAGACGGGACGCGCGGCACTGGCCGCCGTCGCCCAGGCCAAGGCCCAGCGGTCGGATGCGATCTATGTCTGCGACCCGATCCTGGGCGACCGCGAGGAAGGCATTTATGTCGACGAGGGTCTTGTCCCGTTCTTCCGCCGCGAGGCCCTGCCGCGCGCCGACCTGGCCTTGCCCAACGCATTCGAATTGGAACTCCTGACCGGTGACCGGGTCGTCGACGTCGGGTCCGCCGTGGCGGCGGCCCATGCGCTTCGGGCGCGCGGCACCGGCGCGGTGGTCGTGACCTCCGTCCCCGATCAGTCGGCGCGGGGCGGGCCGGGCGACGACGGCATGCTGATCGGCACCCTGGCCGTCGATGACGACGGCGAATGGCTGATCGAGGTGCCGCGCCTGAACCGCCGGGCCAAGGGCGCGGGGGACGTGCTGGCCGGGTTGCTGGTCGGCCATCTGCTTTCCGGGCTGTCCCTGCGCGAGGCGGCGGCCAAGGCGACGGCCTCGGTTCACGGTCTCTTGGAGGCGGCGGACGAATTCGACCTGGACCTGCCGTTGATCAAACACCGCCACTTGCTGACCCAGCCGGAACGGACGCTTAAACCACAAGCCGTCCGCTGATTTGCGGCCCAGTGAAAGATCGTTGACTCGTTCGTTGTTCTTCTTTATTTAACCTAATAGTTAAATAAAGAATTGCGAGATGCACCCCGTGACCGCCGATACCCTGAGCGACACCTTTCAGGCCCTGGCCGACCCGACCCGTCGGGCCATCCTGGCGCGCCTTGCCCAAGGCGAGGCGACGGTTTCGGAATTGAGCGAGCCTTTCGCCATGTCCTTGCCGGCGGTGTCCAAGCACCTGAAGGTTCTGGAGAAGGCGGGCCTGATCGAACGGGGGCGCCAGGCGCAATGGCGGCCCTGCCGTTTGAACGCGGCGGGCCTCAAGGATGCTTTCGACTGGGTCGCCGAATACCGCCGGTTCTGGGAGCAAAGCTTCGACCGGCTGGAAGCCTATCTGGACGAAATTCAAAACAAGGACGCCAGCGATGACCGTCATTGAAACCACGCCGCCCGAAACCATTCTGGAACTCAAACGGGTTTTCGCGGCACCCAAGCCCCTGTTGTTCAAGGTCTGGACCCAACCCGAACATATGGTTCGTTGGTGGGGCTGCGCCGATGCGACGAACAACGAAATCCAAACCGACCTGCGGCCCGGCGGTGCATTTTCCGTGCGCATGGAATTGGCCGACGGCACGGTCCATCGCATCTGGGGCGAATACCGTGAAATCGACGAACCCGACCGCCTCGTCTTTACCTGGTCGTGGAAGGGCGAGACCGGTTTCGAAGGCGGCGACACCCTGGTCACCGTGACGTTCGAGGAGGTCGCGGGCGGCACGGCAGTGATCCTGCGCCATGAAAACTTCTCCAAGGTCGAGGATCGCGATTCCCACGGCGAAGGCTGGGGGGCGAGCCTGGACCGTCTGGTCGACTTTCTTGCCGGTCCGTAAGGCCATGCCGACCGTCCATTTCACCAGCCAGCTGGAACGCTTTCTGCCGGCCCCGTCGGTCGACGTCGGCGTGGGCCCGGAGACTTTGGGTGCCGCGTTGGCCGCCGTATTCGACGGGCATCCGACGCTCCGGGGCTACATCCTGGACGACCAGGGGGCGTTGCGTCGCCACGTCGCCGTGTTTGTCGCGGGCGTGCAGGTGACCGACCGCGAAAAGCTGACCGACCCCGTGGGGCCGGATGACGAAATTCATGTTTTCCAGGCCCTCTCCGGGGGCTGATCCGAAAGGCTGTGACCATGACCGATACAATCCATGTGGCGACCCGCAAGGGCCTGTTCGAATTGAAGCGGACCGGTGGCGGTTGGGACGTCGCCGATATGCATTTCCTGGGCGATCCGATCTCCGCCGTCGCGACCATCGGCGGCATGACCTTGGCTGCCCCCGACCTCGGGCATTTCGGGCCCAAGCTTTGGCGCCGCGATGAAGCCGGCTCCTGGGCCGAAATGGCCATGCCCACATTCCCGGAAAAACCCGAGAACGCCGAGGACGACCCGCATCCCTGGACATTGGGCCGCATCTGGAATTTCACGCCGGGCGGGGCCGAGGGACGCATCTACGCGGGGACCATGCCCGGCGGGCTGTTCCGCTCCGACGATCTGGGCGAGACCTGGTCCCTGGTCGAGCCGCTATGGCGGCACCCGGACCGCAAGAAATGGTTCGGTGTCGCGGGCGGCGAGATGCCGGGGATCAGCTCGGTCCTGGTCGATCCGCGCGATGCCGATCACATCACCGTCGGCGTTTCGACGGGCGGCGTCTGGTCGACCCGCGACGGCGGCGAAACCTGGGCCGTCATCAACAAGGGAATGGTCAACGAATACATGCCGCCGGATCAGCAGGGCGATCCGATCCCGCAGGACATTCATCAGCTGTCGCAATGCCCGGCGCAACCCGACGTTGTCTGGTGCCAGCATCACAGCGCGATCTTCCGCTCCACCGACGGCGGCGAGAATTGGGTGATGGTCGATGCGGCCCAGCCGACCGGCTTCGGCTTCGCCGTGCAGGCCCATCCGACCGATCCGGAAACGGCCTGGTTCGTTCCCGCGGAAAAGGATGAACGGCGCGTGCCCAAGGACGGCAAGCTGGTCGTCTCGCGGACCCGCGACGGCGGTAAATCCTTCGACGTGCTGTCCAACGGGCTGCCGCAGAAACACGCCTACGATCTGGTCTACCGCCATGCGCTCGCCGTCGATGCAACGGGCGAACGGCTGGTCTTCGGGTCGACTTCCGGCGGGGTATGGATTTCCGAGGACGCGGGGGACAGTTGGTCGGCGCTGGACGCGCGCCTGCCGCCCGTGGCGGCGGTCGCCTTCTCCTAGACGACCTTCACGTAGCCCATCATTCCCGACTTCTGATGTTCCAGGATATGGCAGTGGAACATCCAGTCGCCCGGGTTGTCGGCGACGAAGGCGATTTCCGCCTCGCCGTCGATGGGCAGCAGCACCGTGTCCTGCCAGGGCCGGTCCGGCTCCGGTTTGCCGTCGCGGCTGATGACGCGGAAGGTATGGCCGTGCAGGTGGATGGGATGGGCGAAGGCGGTCTTGTTGCGGATCGTCATGACGACGCTTTCGCCGCGCTTGAAGCTGAACATGGGATCGCCGTGGTGGCCGTATTTCATGGGCGGATAGACGATGCCGTTGAACGACCAGAACATGCCGTGGTTGCGCGCAAGGTCCCGGCCCGAAAGTTTCTCGCCCATGAACATCGCCGTCTGCAGGCCGCCCATGGCGCCGCCTTCCATATCCAGGCTCAGCCGCGTCGCCGTGCCCAGGTCCGGCTCGGGCAGGGGGTTGGCGGCCCAGGTGACCGGGGCGGGCCGTGCCGGGGCGGGCGCTGACGGCGCCGCGCCGTAGGTCAGATCGGCCAGCCGGTAGCGAATGCCTTCCGGTGAATTGTCCACCACGGCGAAGCGTTCGCCCGGTTCGCCCGTCATGTCCAGGATCAGGTCGGCCCGCGCCCCCGGCGCGATGACCAGCCAATCTTCTTCGCCGAATTGCCGGGGCGGCACGGCATGGCCGTCGATCGCCGCCAGCCAGGGGCGGTGGCCCGGGAAGGTCAGGCGGAAGATGCGCGCATTGGCGACGTTGACGATGCGCAGGCGCACGCGTTCGCCCGGCGTCACGGCCAGGTCTTCGGAGATACGACCGTTGACCGTCACCGTATTGCCGAACCGCCCGCCGTGGACCATGTCGTGGAACGGCCGGTCGAAGGACGCGATGGCGGCGTCCTCGGTCAGCCGCCAGTCGTCGACGACCCAGAGGATTTCGCGGTCGACATCGGGCGGCGTGTCTTCATCGACGATCAAGGGGCCGGACAGGCCGCGGGCGACTTGTTCCGACGAATTGAAATGGGGGTGGTACCAGAAGGTGCCCGCGTCCTCGACGTCGAATTCGTAGACGAAGCTCTCGCCCGGCTTGATCGGCGGCTGTGTCAGGAAGGGCACGCCGTCCATCCCGACCGGCAGGCGGATGCCGTGCCAATGCACGGTGGTCGGTTGCGGCAGGGCGTTTTCGACATGGATGCGCAGGCGTTCGCCCCGTTTCGCCCGGATGACCGGGCCGGGGACTCCGCCGTTGTAGGCCCAGACGTCGGTCGCGGGGCCCTGTGTGCCGACCAGGGGCACGGTCGCGGGGGCGGCTTTCAGGCGGTAGTCGCGGATGTTGCCCCGGGCACGGGCCAGGGGCGGCAGAACGGTGAAGGCGGAAAAAGCGGCAAGGCCGCCGCCCATGCCGGAGAGCACCCGGCGGCGGCTGATCGGGGATGGGATCGGGCCGGGCCCGGTCACTTGCTCCCCGGTGCGGTGCTGCCGACGGGGCGTTCGCGCAGCGAGGTTTCCTTTTGGGATTCGAACTGCCGCGCGGTCCAGGTGGTCTTGAAATAGGCGATCAGGGCCCAGATTTCCTGATCCGACAATTTGCCGCCCTGGGCATCGCCAAAGGCCGTGTCGTGGATACGTTCGGACTTGCCGCCCTTGACGCGGGTGCCCGTGGCGATAGCATCGAACAGGCGCTGATCCGACAGGTGCCAGGTCGTGCCGTCGGCGGACAGCGGAATGCCCGCCTGTTTGGCGTTTTCGACCTCCCAGTTCGGTTTGCCTTTCAGCTTCACGCCGTGGCAGGCCATGCAGTTCCGCTGATAAACCAGCTGGCCCAGGTCGACCTGTTTCTGGTTTTCCACGGCGGCGAGGCTTTGCTCCGCCGGGCGGTTGGCGGCGATGAAGCCGACAGTGGCGATGCAGAGCGCCACGGCGCCCAGGCCGAACCACAGGCCCACGCGCGAATGTCTGGGGGGTGTCTGCATCGCCTCCGACGTCATCTGATCAGGCCGCCTTCCGCATATAGGAACGAATCAGTTCCTCGGCGATCTGAACCGTGTTGAGGGCCGCGCCCTTGCGCAGGTTGTCCGACACGCACCAGAACGACAGGCCGTGTTCCACGGTCGGGTCCTTCCGGATGCGCGAGACGTAGACGGCGTCTTCCCCGGCGCATTCGACCGGGGTGACGTAACCTTCGTCGGCCCGGTGGTCGACCACGGAGATGCCCGGCGCATCGCGCAGGGCGTTGCGGGCTTCGTCCTCGGTCACGGGGTATTCGAATTCCACGTTCACCGCTTCGGCATGGCCGACGAAGACCGGCACGCGCACGCAGGTCGCGTGGACGGCGATATCCGGGTCCAGGATCTTCTTGGTCTCGACCACCATCTTCCATTCCTCCTTGGTCGATCCGTCGTCCATGAAGACGTCGATATGCGGAATGACGTTGAAGGCGATCTGCTTGGTGAATTTGGTCTGGTACTTGTGGAACGGTTCGTTGGCGTAGATGCCGCGCGTCTGATTGAACAACTCGTCCATGGCTTCCTTGCCGCCGCCCGAAACCGACTGATAGGTCGACACGACCACGCGCTTGATCGGCTGCAGGTCGTGCAGCGGCTTCAGCGCGGCGACCATCTGAATGGTCGAACAGTTCGGGTTGGCGATGATGTTCTTCTTGGCGTAACCGGCGAGGGCCTCCGGATTGACCTCGGGCACCACCAGGGGCACGTCGGGGTCCATGCGGAAGTGGCTGGTGTTGTCGACCACGACGGCGCCGGCGGCGGCGGCGATGGGCGAGAACTTGGCCGAGACCTTGGCTCCCGGGCTGGACAACACGATGTCGGTCCCGGCGAAGTCGAAGGTTTCCAGGTTCTGGACCTTCAGCACGTCGTCCTCGCCATAGGAAATCTCGCGGCCGGCGGACCGCGACGAGGCAAGGGCGACGACCTCGTCCGCCGGGAATTCCCGTTCGGCCATGATCTGCAGAACTTCGCGGCCCACATTGCCCGTGGCGCCGACGACGGCGACTTTGTAACCCATCTTCATACTCTCCTTACGTCCGATAAGGCCTTTTGGATTTCGCGACCCGCCCGGAACGTTGCGCCTATCATAACGCAAACGGCCCGCGGGGTGCATCCGCGGGCCGTTTGCAAATATTGCACAAGCAAGCTGGCCCGCGTCACCTCGTGGTGGCGGTTTTAATGGTTGCTTTAATCGTCAGCGACCGGGCCGGAATGGTCATGTGCGTGTTCATGGCGCTTGGAATACCCGCTTCCGTTTCCGCTGGCAAGTGGTTTCCAGAGCTAATCCCTCTCGTGGAGCGCCGCCTTGACCGCCTTGGCCGCTTCCTCCACGGCGTTCCGGTCGTCCTCCAGGGTCAATCGGTCGCGGGCCAATTCGGCGGCGCGGTCGGCTTCCTCGGCGACGGTCTTCAGGTGATCCTCTGAAATCACCGGGACCATTTCCGCCAAGGCATACAGGACGCGTTTCACGACTTCGACCTGTCCGGCGCCTTCGCGCACCACCGGCCGGAAGGCGCGGATCAGGAATTGGTCGAAGGCGATGACCCGGCGGGTGACCCGGCCGCCCTTGACTACGGCCACCGGATACGCCGATGCGGGCACCTGCCCGGCGCGGGTCAGAAGGGCCGCCAGGTAGTTGATACAGACGATCGCCGATTGCGGATCGTTCATGCTGGGCGACAGAGCCCGGCAGGCGATCTCGGACAGGATTTCGATGCCCAGGCGCGGGTCGTCCTCGGGCGTGCGCTCGCCGCCGATGGCGACCGAGCGGGCGAGTTGCGCCTGAGCGTCTTCGTCGTGTCGCGTTTCGCCCCAGACGGTCATCAACGGCGTCGCGCTGTAGACGAAGTCTCCTTCGGCGGCATCGAGCTTGACCCGAAGGTCGAGAGATTCCGCCGACTGTGCCATGGAGTCCACGTTGACCAATTGAACATAGCCGGTCGTGCGGGCCCGCACCAACGCGCCGTCTTCTTCTTCCGTGTCGGAGGGGGACGCGGCGCCTTCGTCGGTTCTCGCCATGGCGAAATAGGTGTCCAGACGGTCGCCTGCCTGGTCGTAGATCTTCACGATGATGCGGTTCAGTTTCGTCGAAGCGGCGACGTGATGCATCCATTGCAGCAGATAACGGATCGCCCAGATGCCCAGCAGCATGGACGTGCCGAACATCAGAGTCACCCCGGCGCCGGAAACGGCTTCGAACCCGAACATGCCGAGTGCCGCCACCGCGAAGACGAAGGTGGCGAGGAAGGTCGACAACGCGTTTTGCGTGATCGGATCGGCCATCAATTCGGGCACCGCGCGGGGCGATGCCTGATTGGCCGCAAGGTTGAGGACCAACATGGTGACCGACAGGGTCACCGTGGTCACCGTCAGCATGCCGCCCGCGACAAGCCGTAAGAGGTCCTTCGCGGCCTCACCGTCGATGATCGGCAGAAATTTTGCCGCTGCTTCGGGGATCGATTGGTCGACCCCGGCAATCACCAAGGCGACCGCCGCCGCGAGCAGGCTGCAGACGGCCGGCCGGAACCACATGGCGGTGCGGATTTCCCGCGTGAACTTGATCAGCTTGGTCAGATAAATCGCTTTTCGCGCGCCGCCCTGCGGTCGCTGCGCCCCTCGGTCAGACAATTCGATCCGGCCGGTTGTCTTTCCGGCCTCGGGGTCAGTATAGCGGTGCCGGTCCGATCCGGCACAGCGCCTTGTCAGTCCGTATACCGGATCGGCAGATCCAGGTGCACGGTCGTGCCCTTGCCCGATAGGCTTTCGATGGCCACCGTGCCGCGCAACATTTCGACCAGGCGCTTGACGATGCTGAGGCCCAGGCCCGTGCCTTTTTCCTTGCGGACGTAGCTGTTGCCGCTGCCGTCGTAGGGGTTGAACACGGTCTCGATCATCTCCGGCGGCATCCCGATGCCGGTGTCGGACACGGTCAGGTCGAACCGATTCTCCGCGGTCCGGTTCGCCGTGACGGTGATCCGGCCGCCGTCGGGCGTGGCCTTGACCGCGTTGGACAACAGATTGAGCAGGGATTGCCGCAGGAAGTTCTCATCCAACTGGATTTCAGGGAAATCGGCGGGAATCCGGCTTTCGATGGTCAGGCCGGCGGCGCCGTCCATGCGCCGGATCAGGTCCAGGCAGGTCTCGACGCAATCGGTGAGGTCCAAAGTGGTCAGGCGGAATTCCGTTTTTCCCGCCTCGATGCGGGAGAGATCCAGAAGATCGTTGATGATGTTCAGCAACAGGACTGCGCTGCCGCGAATATCGCCCGCGTACTCCTGATACTTGGCCGGGTCGTCGAAGCGGCTGTGCATCATCATTTCGGCGAAACCGATAACGGCGTTCAACGGCGTGCGCAATTCGTGGCTCATGTTGGCGAGAAAGTCGGACTTCACGGCGTTGGCGTTTTCCGCCTGGGCCTTGGCGTCACGCAACTCGGCGGCGGCCCGATCGCGGTCGGTGACGTCGTTGAACACGGACACCACGCCGCCGTCGGGCAGGCGGCCGCGATGGACGTCAAAGGTTCGCCCGCCGGACCGCCGGATGACCTCGTGTTCCGGCGGCGCTTCGTTCCACATCTCGTTGTAACGGATTTTCGCCAATTCCTCGGGGTCGCCTTCGCCCAAATATCCCATCCGGGCCGAGGCCAGGATGAGCTCATGGGCGGGCATGCCGAGTTCCAGGTCTCCCGGCCGGAATCCCAGGCATTCGGCGAATTGTTCGTTACAGGCGACCAGACGCTGTTCGCCGTCCCAAACGCAGATCGGCTGCGCCAGGGTGTCGAACACGGTTTGCAGGATTGCCGATTTCGCGGCCAATTCGTATTCGGCGATGCCGTCGTCGTCCCGGTTCCGGGTCATCGCGATGATGCTGCCGTCTTTCAGCCAGAAGCGACGACGCGACCGATACATGTTGTGGCCAAGGGCGATTTCCTCGGGCCCACCGCCGACGCGGTTGGCGTGGATCTTGGCAAGGCGCTGTTTGGCGACCTTCTTCGGGTCGCCGGGTCCATAGAGGCCGCGCTCGGCGAAAGCCTCGATCACCGCCAGGTGGCTCATGCCGACCTGAAATTCATGCGCCGGCTGACCCGTGGTTTCCGCGAAGGCGCGGTTCCAGGCGACCAGACGATCGTCAAGATCGAACACGCTGATCGAGGTATCGATCGCGTCGACGATGTCCTGCCAGTCCGGCGCCTGTACGTCGGAAACAGCCCCAGCCGCCGGTCCCGGCGTGGCGGCGGGGGGCTTCGTGTCATCTCTATCCCGCATGCTCAACCCTTGTCGGCTGCCCCCGCGCCCAAGAACGAGGGGCGGGGGATGCCGATCTTATCCGGCCAATAGTCTAGCCAAACATGATAGCCGGGGCTGTGATGACAGACACCTGCGGAATTGGGCCGTCCGGCCCTTTTCCAATCCGCCTAGGCGGACAGCTTATCCAGTTCCTTGGTGACATGGTCGCCCATGTCGGTCGTCGAGATTTTGGTCATCCCGGCTTCCAGGATATCCGGCGTCCGCAGGCCCGCATCCAACACGTTCTTGCACGCCTGTTCGATCAGGTCCGCGTCCTCGCCCATGTCGAAGGAATACTTCAGGCACATGGCGAAGGACTGGATCATGGCCAGCGGATTGGCGATGCCCTGGCCGGCGATGTCGGGGGCGGAACCGTGGACCGGTTCGTACAGGGCCTTGCGGCGCCCGTCACTGTCGGCGGCACCCAGGGAGGCCGACGGCAGCATGCCCAGCGAGCCCGTCAGCATGGCCGCGCAATCGGACAGGATGTCGCCGAACAGGTTGTCGGTGACGATCACGTCGAACTGCTTGGGCTGGCGCACCAGCTGCATGGCGCAGTTGTCGGCATACATGTGGTGCAGGTCGATATCGGGGAAATCGGCGCCGATTTCGGTCGCGATCTGGCGCCACAGGACGCCGGTCTCCATGACGTTGGCTTTCTCGACGGAATGCACCTTGCCCGACCGCTTGCCGGCCAATTCGAAGGCCAGGCGGCAGACCCGTTCGATCTCGGCTTCGGAATAAACCTGGGTGTCGACGGCCTTGCGCGTGCCGTCGGCCAGCTTCTCGATGCCGCGCGGCTTGCCGAAATAGACGCCGCCCGTCAGTTCGCGGACGATCAGCATGTCCAGGCCGGAGACCAATTCTTCCTTCAGGCTCGATGCCTTGGCCATCGCCGGCAGGACCGTCGCCGGGCGCAGGTTGGCGTACAGGTCCATTTCCTTGCGCAGCGTCAGCAGGCCCATTTCCGGGCGCAGATCGCGCTCGACATTATCCCATTTCGGGCCGCCGACGGCGCCCAGCAGAACTGCGTCGACGCCCATGGCGTCGGCCAGCGTGTTGTCGCCCAGCGGCTGGCCGTATTTGTCGATGGCGGCCCCGCCGACGACGTCGTTGGTCACGTCGAACGAGACGTGGCGGCGCTTGTCCATCCAGTCGATGATGGTCTGCACCTGTTTCATCACTTCGGGGCCGATCCCGTCACCGGGAAGCATCAGCAGTTTCTTGTTGGCGGCCATGGGTGTTTCCTTTCGCGTATTATCGTATTGCTGCCGGGACGGCGGGTCAGAGGGAGCGGACGTCGGCCAGACGGCCGGAGACGGCGGCGGCGGCGGCCATCGCCGGGCTGACCAGATGGGTGCGGGCACCCGCCCCCTGGCGTCCCTTGAAATTGCGGTTCGAGGTCGAGGCACAGCGCTGTCCCGCCGGGACCTGGTCCTCGTTCATGGCGATGCACATGGAGCATCCGGGCTCGCGCCATTCGAAACCGGCTTCCAGAAGAATACGGTCGAGGCCTTCTTCCTCGGCCTGTTCCTTGACCAGGCCGGAACCGGGCACGACCAGGGCCGTGACGTGGTCGGCGACCTTGCGGCCACGGGCGACCTCGGCGACGGCGCGGATATCCTCGATCCGGCCGTTGGTGCAGGAGCCGACGAACATGAAATCGATCTTCACGTCTTCCATCGGCGTGCCCGGCGTCAGGCCCATGTAGTCGAGCGCCATCTTGGCCGCCTGTTGGCGGTCTTCCGTGTCGAAGTCGCCGGGGGCGGGCACCTTGGCGGAAATCGGCACCACGTCCTCGGGCGAGGTGCCCCAGGTGACCTGCGGCTCGATCGCCGAGGCGTCCATGGTGACTTCCTTTTGATAAACCGCGCCGTCATCAGACGGCAGGCTCTTCCAATAGGCGACGGCGGCGTCCCAATCGGCCCCTTTCGGTGCCATGGGGCGGCCCATGAGATATTCGAACGTCTTCTCGTCGGGCGCGATCAGGCCGGCGCGGGCGCCGCCCTCGATCGTCATGTTGGAAACCGTCATTCGGCCTTCCATCGTGAGATCGCGGATCGCCTTGCCGGCGTATTCGATGACATGGCCGGTGCCGCCGGCGGTGCCGATCTGGCCGATGATGGCGAGGACCAGGTCCTTGCCGGTGCAGCCGAAGGGCAGGTCGCCCTCGACCGTGATGCGCATGTTCTTAAGCGGCGATTGCAGCAGCGTTTGGGTCGCCAGGACGTGTTCGACCTCGGAGGTGCCGATGCCGAACGCAAGCGCGCCGAAGGCCCCGTGCGTCGCCGTATGGCTGTCGCCGCAGACGATGGTGGCGCCGGGCAGGGTGAAGCCCTGTTCCGGGCCGATCACATGGACGATGCCGCGCCGCACGTCGCCGATATCGAAAATGGGAACGCCGAAATCGGTGCAGTTGCGGGTTTGCGTTTCGACCTGCAGGCGGGATTCCGGATCGTCGATCCCGTTTTCCAGGTTCTTGGTCGGGGTGTTGTGGTCCGAGACGGCCAGCGTCAGGTCCGGGCGGTGGACGGTGCGCCCCGCCATGCGCAGGCCTTCGAAGGCCTGAGGCGCGGAAACTTCATTTACCAGATGACGGTCGATATAGAGCAGGCAGGTGCCGTCGTTCTGGACATCGACGAGGTGGCTGTCCCAGATCTTTTCGAACAGGGTTTTCGGTTGCGACATGGATGGTGATCCTCCCGCGGATGCGTCTGCGTCGGCCCCCCGGTCGACTGATGGGATTTGGCTTCCCGTGCTTTTTTTGCCGCCCGGGGCCGGCTTCGGACCGGCCCCGGGGGCTTTTTCGTTGTCCGCGTTTGGCGGATCAGACGGCCTTCGCCGCCCCGGGGATCCAGGGCTGGGCCGCTTCGCGTTTTGCTTCGAAATCGCCGATCTTGTCGGCTTTCTGTTCGGTCAGGCCGATGTCGTCCAGACCGTTCAACAGGCAATACTTGCGGAACGGGTCGATGTCGAAATGCAGCGTGCCGCCGTCGGGGCCCTGGATGACCTGATTTTCCAGATCGACGGTCAGGGTCGCGTTGGCGCCGCGTTCGGCGTCGTCCATGAGCTTTTCCAGGTCTTCCTTGGAAACCTTGATCAGCAGCATGCCGTTCTTGAAGCTGTTGTTATAGAAGATGTCGGCGAAGGACGTGGAGATCACGCATTTGATGCCGAAATCCTTGAGCGCCCAGGGGGCGTGTTCGCGCGACGAGCCGCAGCCGAAGTTGTCCCCGGCGACGATGATTTCGGCGCCCCGGTAGGCGGGCTTGTTGAGGACGAAATCCTCGTTTTCCGAACCGTCTTCGTTGAACCGTGCGTCGTGGAACAGGTGCTTGCCCAGGCCCTCGCGCTTGATGGTTTTCAGGAACTGTTTCGGAATGATCATGTCGGTGTCGATGTTGATCATGTCCAGGGGGGCGGCGACGCCCGTCAGCTTGGTGAACTTTTCCATTGTCTTGTTTCCTCTTGCGTCCGGGACAGGGTCAGATCTTGCGCACGTCGGCCAGATGGCCGGTCACGGCGGCGGCGGCGGCCATCGCCGGGCTGACCAGATGGGTGCGCGAACCGGCGCCCTGGCGGCCCTTGAAGTTGCGGTTCGACGTCGAGGCGCAACGCATGCCGGACGGCACCTTGTCCTCGTTCATGCCCAGGCACATGGAGCATCCGGGCTCCCGCCATTCGAAACCGGCGTCCAGCAGGACCTTGTCCAGGCCTTCTTCTTCCGCCTGTTCCTTGACCAGGCCGGACCCCGGCACGACCAGGGCCGTGACGTGATCGGCGACCTTGCGGCCACGGGCGACTTCGGCGACGGCGCGAATGTCTTCGATCCGGCCGTTGGTGCAGGAGCCGACGAACATGTAGTCGATCTTGACCTCTTCCATCGGCGTGCCCGAGGTCAGGCCCATGTAGGCGAGGGACGCCTTGACCGCTTCCTGCTTGTCCGGGTTGTCGAAGTCTTCCGGCGACGGGACGACGGCGGAAATCGGCACAACGTCCTCGGGCGAGGTGCCCCAGGTGACCTGCGGCTCGATATGGGCCGCGTCCATGGTGACTTCTTTCTGGTAGGTCGCACCCTCGTCCGACGGCAGCGTCTTCCAATAGGCGACGGCGGCTTCCCAATTTGCACCCTTGGGCGACATCGGGCGGCCCTTCAGGTATTCGAAAGTCGTCTCGTCGGGCGCGATCAGGCCGGCGCGGGCGCCGCCCTCGATCGTCATGTTGGAGACCGTCATGCGGCCTTCCATGGACAGATCGCGGATCGCCTTGCCGGCGTATTCGATGACATGGCCGGTACCGCCGGCGGTGCCGATCTGGCCGATGATCGCCAGAACCAGGTCCTTCGCCGTGCAGCCGAAGGGCAGGTCGCCCTCGACCGTGATGCGCATGTTCTTGAGGGGGCTTTGCAAAAGCGTCTGGGTCGCCAGAACATGTTCGACCTCGGACGTGCCGATGCCGAAGGCCAAGGAACCGAAGGCGCCGTGCGTCGCCGTGTGGCTGTCGCCGCAGACGATCGTGGTGCCGGGCAGGGTGAAGCCCTGTTCCGGGCCGATCACGTGGACGATGCCCTGACGCAGGTCGTTCATGTCGAACAGCGGCACGCCGAAGTCGGCGCAGTTCCTGGACAGGGTTTCGATCTGCAGCAGGGATTCCGGATCGTCGATGCCCTTCGACCGGTCGGTCGTCGGCACGTTGTGGTCGGCGACGCCGAGCGTCAGGTCAGGGCGGTGAACCTTGCGGCCCGCCATGCGCAGGCCTTCGAAAGCCTGGGGGGTGGTCACTTCGTGGATGAGATGACGGTCGATGTAGATCAGGCAGGTACCGTCTTCCTGCACTTCAACCAGGTGGCCGTCCCAGATTTTCTCGAACAGCGTTTTCGGTTGAGCCATGGGTATTTCCTCCGACGTGATGACGCCGGCCCCCGACGGCGTTCTGGTTGCGCGGTCTTTTTATCGTAGTCGTTATTATATTGGCCCGCCCGCCCGGTTTTCGCAAACCGGGGCGGGCGCACCGCCGAAGATTATTCTTCGGTTTGGGCTTCCTGGTCCGCGGGGGCTTCGGCCTGAGCCTGCGCCTTTTTGGCGGCTTTCTTCTTCGAGGCTTCGTCGCGCAGAGCCTTGGCTTCGCGCGCGGCCTGTTTCTCTTCCTGGGACACCTTGCCCGAGAAGCCGTCGGTCTTTTCCGCGATACGGGCGGCCTTACCGGTGCGGCCCCGCAGGTAGTAGAGCTTGGCCCGGCGGACGTCGCCGCGGCGGACGACTTCGATGCTGTCGACGTTCGGCGAATACAGCGGGAAGACGCGCTCGACACCTTCGCCGTAGCTCAGCTTGCGCACGGTGAAGGCCGAATTGACGCCGGCGTTCTTGCGCGCGATGCACACGCCTTCGAAAGCCTGCAGACGGGTGCGCTCGCCTTCGACGACGCGCACGTTGACGCGGATCGTATCGCCCGGGGCGAACGTCGGCGCTTTCTTGTCGCCGGTCAGGTGAGCAATCTGTTCCTGATCCAGTTGTTCGATGATGTTCATGGTTCCAAACCTTTCCTTACAAACGCTTCGCCGTCGCCGGCAATTTCTTTAGTTCCGCTCCCGCGCGGCCCATAGGTCGGGCCGCCGTTCGCGGGTAATTTCCTCTGCCTGGCTTTTCCGCCAAGCTGCGATCTTCTCGTGGTGACCCGAGGTCAGAACCTCCGGCACCGTGCGGCCCTGCCATTCCTGGGGCCGCGTATAGTGGGGATATTCCAGCAATCCCCGCTCGAAACTCTCTTCCTCCAGCGATGCCCCCTTGCCCATCACGCCCGGCAACAACCGAAGGCAAGCGTCCAACATCACCAGCGCCGCCGGCTCGCCGCCCGAAAGGACGAAATCGCCGAGCGATATTTCCTCTGCACCCTGGGCCTCCAGCACCCGCTGGTCGACCCCTTCGAAGCGGCCGCAGAGCACGATCATGCCCGGCCCCGCCGCCAATTCCGCCACCCGCTTCTGATCCAGGGGCCGTCCCCTGGGCGTCAGATAGATGAACGGCAGATCCGGGGTGCTCGCCTTCGCGTTCCGGCCTTCCTTCGCATAAGTGACTGCGGCATCGACCACATCGGGCCGCATCACCATGCCGGGGCCGCCGCCGAAGGGGGCATCGTCCACGGAGCGGTGTTTATCGCTTGCAAAGTCGCGAATGTCCACCGTTTCCAGGGCCCAGATGCCCTTTTCAAGCGCCGTTCCGGCGAGCGAATGACCCAATGGCCCCGGGAACATTTCTGGGAAAATCGTCACCATTTTGGCCGTCCATGCGCTCATTGCCGGTCCTGCCCGTCTGTCTCCTGTCCTTCCTCTTCTTCCGCGTCTTCCAACAGCCCTTCCGGTGGGTCCACCACGATGCGGCCTTCTGCCAGGTCGACGACCGGTACGCAGGCCCGCGTGAAGGGGACCATCACGGTCCCGAAGTCCCCACCGGCGACTTCCAGGATATCGCCGGCGCCGAAGTCGAAAACCCGGCGGACCGTACCCAGGTCGCCCCGGGGGGCCGTGACGGCCAGGCCGATGAGGTCCGAATGGTAGTATTCGTCCTCGTCCGGCGGCGGCAGCTTGTCGCGCCCGACATACAGGCGCAGACCCTTCAGCTTATCCGCCGCCGTGCGGTCCTGGACCCCTTCGGCGCGGGCGATCGTCACGCCCTTCGCCTGTCCGGTGACCGTCAGCTCGACCCGGCGTCCGCCGGTTTCGTCCTCGAGCGGTCCATAGGCGGCAATGTCTTCCGGGACCTGGGTGAAGGTCTTGACCTTCAACTCGCCCTTCAGCCCGCGGGCCCCGACGATGACGCCCAGGCAAACCCGGTCCGGGGTTTCTCCCGGGGGGCGTTCGCCCGTGCTGCGATCATCGTTCGGCATGGCCTGCCTGCCACCTATGACGGAATCCGCCGATTACTCCTTGGTCTCCTCTTCGGCGTCCTCGGCCGGAGCTTCTTCAGCCGCCGCTTCTTCCGCCGGTGCCTCTTCGGCCGGGGCTTCCGCTTCGGCAGCCGCTTCTTCGGCCGGAGCCTCTTCCTCGGCCGGCGCTGCCGCCGCTTCGGCTTCGGCCGCGGCGGCCGCTTCCGCCGCCGCCTTCAGCTTGTCTTCACGCTCCTGCTGGCGTTCCAGGGTCTTGGCCTTGGGGGCCGCGCGCTTGGTCTGGTTCTGCGGCACCGGACGGGTGTCGGTCAGGCCGGCGGCGCCCAGGAAACGGTGAACGCGGTCGGACGGCTGGGCGCCGACGCCAAGCCAATGCTTGATGCGTTCTTCGTTCAGCTTGACGCGGTCGGGATTGTCCTTCGGCAGCATCGGGTTGTAGGAGCCGACGCGTTCGATGAACTTGCCGTCGCGGGCACGGCGCGAGTCGGCGATGACGATGTGATAGTAGGGCCGCTTCTTGGCGCCGCCCCGGGAAAGCCGGATCTTCACTGACATATCGTATTGGTTCCTTAAAGTCTGAAAGTTGAATTCGAAATTCGGTTGCGTGTTGGTCTGTTCGGTTGGTGTTCGGTGTCGGTCTTCGGCGCCCGTTACCGGGGCATGCCGGGGGGCATCATGCCGGGCGGCATGCCGCCCATGAGGCCCTTGAGCCCGCCTTTCTTGCCGGCCTTCTTCATCATGTCGGCCATCTGACGGTATTGCTTCAGCAGCCGGTTGACCTCGGGCACGGTGGTGCCCGATCCGGCGGCGATGCGTTTGCGGCGCGATCCGTTGATCGCTTTGGGATTACGGCGTTCCTTGACGGTCATCGACAGGATGATGGCTTCCTGGCGGGCGATCATCTTGTCGTCGACGTTGTGCTGATCGAAGGCGTTCTTGACCTTGGCAGCACCCGGCAGCATGCCCAGGATACCGTCCAGCGAGCCCATCTTGCGGATCTGTTTGAATTGATCGGCCATGTCTTCCAGGGTGAATTGCCCCTTCAGCATCTTCTTGGCGATCTTTTCGGCTTCTTCCTGTTCGACGACCTGCGAGGCCTTCTCGACCAGGCCGACGACGTCGCCCATGCCCAGGATCGATCCGGCGACACGGCCCGCGTCAAACGCGTCGATGGCGTCGACGCCCTCGCCGGTGCCCATGAATTTGATCGGCTTGCCGGTGACGGCGCGCATGGAAAGCGCCGCGCCACCCCGCGCGTCGCCGTCGACACGGGTCAGGACGATCCCGGTGACGCCGACCTTTTCATTGAATTCCTTGGCGATGGTCACGGCGTCCTGGCCGGTCATCGCATCGGTGACCAGCAGAACTTCCGACGGGCCCGCGGCCATGCGGACGTTGACGACCTCGGTCATCATGTCCTGATCCAGGACCAGGCGGCCGGCGGTATCCAGAACCACCACGTCGTAGCCTTCGCGCCGGCCCGTATCCATGGCCCGGTTGGCGATGGCGACCGGCTGTTCGCCCAGGACCGGGGTCATCACCTGGATGCCGGTCTGCTCGCCCAGGACCTGCAATTGCTGTTGGGCGGCCGGGCGATACACGTCCAGCGAGGCCATCAGGACGCGCTTCTTGTCGCGGTCCACCAGGCGCTTGGCCAGCTTGGCCGAGGTCGTCGTCTTACCGGAGCCCTGCAGGCCGACCATCAGGATCGCCTGCGGCGGGTTGCCGTCGACGGCCAGACCCGCGCCACCGGCATCGGTGGGCGCCAGCATTTCGACCAAGGCGTCGTGGACGATCTTGACGACCTGTTGGCCCGGTGTGACGGAGCGCAGAACCTCCTGGCCGACGGCCTTGTCCTTGACGCCGTCGATGAAGTCCTTGACCACGGGCAGGGCGACGTCGGCCTCCAGCAAGGCGACGCGGATTTCGCGCAGCGCCGCTTCGACGTCGGCCTCTTTCAGAGCGCCGCGTTTCTTCAGGCCGTCGAAAATGCCGGACAGGCGTTCGGTCAATGAATCGAACATATGCGCCAGCTACCCTTTAGTCGTCAGTCGTTCACAACACAGAAATTCACGTCACGTTCCGGCCAAGTGGAATGCCCAACGGCAAACGCGCCAGTGCGCGAAACTCGCGGACTGGCGGCGCCCCTCGGGACGGAAAACTCCGTACACCCAGTGGAATGTTGGCGCGCAATCTATGGACAGCGCCCCTGGAAGTCAACCATGGGGGTGATGTATCTCAAAAATAGAAATATTTACCCAGATGCACGCAGGTGATATACAGATTTAATAAGTATTATGAATACAACCACAGGTTTCAACCTGGGCCAGGCGAAGGGCGGATTTCCGAATAATTATGGCGTCTAAGGGAAAGCAGGATACGCCGCAGCGTCGGCTGGACGGAGAGCAACAGGAACTCTTGCACCATATCGGCGCACGGTTGCGCTCCTTGCGGGAGAGACGCGGCGTGTCCCGCGCCAAGGCCGCGGCGGCGATAAACCTGTCGGTTCAGGCCTATTCGAACCGTGAAGCGGGAACGACGGAGATCAAGGCCTTCGAGGTGGTGATCCTGGCCGATCTTCTGGGTATCGATCCGGCGGTTCTGTTCGACGGTGCGGGCGATATCTGGCCGGGTGCCGGATATCCCATGCAGGCCCCGGACGGCGAGCCGGGCCGCGCCGCCGAGGTGGAAGAATTCCTATACCACCTGGAACGGATCCGCGACCCGATCCTGCGGCGCGACGTCGCGGATGCGATCAAGGCGCTGGCCCGCGCCGTCAACGACCCTGGTTGACGGACCCTCGCCTTTGCAGCCCCCCTGCGGGCTGATCCAATGCCTCTTGACCGATGCCAAGGCGCCGTATGACAACGGCCCATGGCCGAGACACGCGAATATCCGACCTATGACGCCATCGCCCGGCGCATCGCGGGGATGGGGCTCGCCGCGCGCGGCGGATTCCACCCCGGTGATGAGGACGGCCTGCCCGGAGCGGCGCGGACGCTGGTCCTGGTCGGAGATTTGGGTGGGGCGCTCTGGTCCCGTTTCTCATCGGAACGCAGGGCCGAAGCGGATCCGCTCGATGCCTGGACGCGCCGGGTCCTGGAGGTTGTCGCCGCGGAGATAGGGGCGGCCGTGCTTTATCCTTTCGACGGCCCGCCACATTGGCCGTTTCAAACATGGGCCATGCGGGCCGAGGGATTGAAGCCGTCGCCCGTCGGGCCGTTGATGCATCCGGAATTCGGTCTCTGGCACAGCTATCGGGGCGCCTTGTTGTTCGAAGACGACATCCCGCTGCCCAGCGCCCCGGCAGTGATCCATCCCTGTGACGGCTGCGTCGAGCGGCCCTGTCTCGCGGCCTGTCCGGTCGAGGCGTTCGCCGGACAGGCGTTCGCACTGGACGCCTGCATCGGTCATCAGCAAAGTGACGTGGGTGAAACCTGCCGCGACGGCGGTTGCCTTGCCCGGCGGGCCTGCCCGATCGGGGCCGGTCATGCCTATGCACCGGATCATATGGGTTTTCTTCAGGCAGCCTTCCTGAAAACCTTCGGCGGCTGAGGGGCATGCCACGCCGGAAATCCCCTGTTTCCCGTGGACTTCCGGCAACAGGCAGCCTATTTAGCCCCCTATGGAACAGGTGCCCTTTATAAAGATGCATGGCCTGGGGAACGATTTCGTGGTGCTGGACGCCCGCGAGACGCCGATCCCGGTGACCGGCGATCAAGCCGCCGCCATCGCCGACCGTCGGTTCGGCGTCGGCTGCGACCAGCTGATCGTGCTGGAGCCGGCCAAGTCCGACATCGCCGACGTGTTCGTTCGTTTCCTCAATTCGGACGGCGGGGAATCGCTCGCCTGTGGCAACGGAACCCGTTGCATCGCCTCGCTTTTGATGGCGGAAAGCACGGCCGATCATCTGATCGTCGAAACGGGTGCGGGCCTGCTTGATGCCGAAATCGGCGCCGACGGCCTGGTCACCGTGGACATGGGTCCGGCCAAGCTGGATTGGCGGGAAATCCCGCTTTCGGAAGCGGTCGATACCCTGCATGTGCCGGTCGGCGCCGGGCCGTTGGAGGACGCCGTCTGCGTCTCCATGGGCAACCCGCACGCCGTGTTCTTCGTTGACGACGCCGAGGCCGTGCAGATCGAGGTCTTCGGCCCCGTCGTCGAAACCCATAAGACCTTCCCGGAATTCACCAATGTCGAGGCGGCGTCAATCAACGCCGACGGATCGATCCGCATGCGCGTCTGGGAACGCGGTGCGGGCGTGACGCTGGCCTGCGGCTCGGGCGCCTGCGCGACCCTGGTCGCCGCCGTGCGCCGGGGCCTGATCGACGGGCGCAAGGCCGACATCATCGTCGACGGCGGCCGGTTGACCGTGGAATGGCTGCCCGACAACAACGTCCTGCTGACCGGGCCCGTGGCGACCAGCTACACCGGTCTGCTCGACCCCCGGTTCCTGAACGGCGGCGGAGCCTGAGATCATGGCGGGCGCGGATATCCTGACGACCGACATCATTACGCTGGGCTGCCGCCTGAATGCCTTCGAAAGCGAGGTCATGCGCGCCAACGCCGCGCGGGCCGGGCTGGCCGATGCGGTCATCGTCAATACCTGCGCCGTCACGGCCGAGGCCGAACGCCAGGCCCGCCAGGCGATCCGCCGCGCGCGCCGCGACCGCCCGGGGGCCAAGGTCATCGTCACCGGCTGTGCCGCGCAACTGGACCCGGCGAAATACGCCGCCATGCCGGAAGTCGACCGCGTTCTGGGCAACGAGGAAAAACTCGACCTCGCCTCGTATCAATCGCTCGGCCGTGCCGATACGCCCGCCGTCCAGGTCGCCGACATCATGGCGGTCAAGGAAACGGCGCCCCATCTGATCGACGGCTTCGACGGCCGTGCCCGCGCCTTCATCCAGGTACAGCAGGGCTGCGATCACCGCTGCACCTTCTGCATCATCCCCTTCGCGCGCGGCAACAATCGCTCCCTCGCCATGGGCGCCATCGCCGATCAGGTCCGCGCCCTGGCCGCGACGGGCTACCGCGAGGTCGTGCTGACCGGCGTCGATATCTGTTCCTACGGCGCGGACCTGCCCGGCAACCCAACACTCGGCCAGTTGGTCCGGCGCCTCCTCAAGGCGGTGCCGGAACTGGACCGCCTGCGCCTGTCGTCCCTCGACCCGGCGGCCATGGACGACGAACTGTTCAAGGCCCTGGCCGAGGAAGAGCGCCTGATGCCGCATCTTCATCTCTCGCTTCAGGCCATGGACGACATGGTCTTGAAACGCATGAAGCGGCGCCACAGCCGCGACGACGCGTATCAGGTCGCGGAACGCGCCCGCGCCCTGCGCCCCGACATCGTGCTGGGCGCCGATTTGATCGCGGGCTTCCCGACGGAAGACGAAACGATGCACCGAAACACCCTGGACGCCGTCCGCGAGTTGGATCTGGTCCATCTCCACGTCTTTCCCTATTCGGAACGCGACGGCACCCCTGCGGCCAGGATGCCCGCCGTGGATGTGCCGGAACGCAAGGCCCGCGCGGCGGAACTGCGCGCGGCGGGCGACGCCAACCGGGCCGGGTTCCTGGATGCCTGCGTCGGGCAGGTCATGCCGGTGCTGATCGAACGGGACGCCATGGGTTACAGCCCGCAATACGCGCCCGTGCGCCTGGACGCCTCCGCGGCGGAAGGGTCGGTCGTCACGGCCCGGATCACCGGCGTCGCCGACGGAACCCTTTTGGGAACGGCGGTCTGATGTCCGAAGAAAAGACGGGCTGGCTTTCCCGCCTGCGGTCGGGGCTGTCGAAATCCGCCGACCGGGTCGGCGGCGCCATCACCGGTGTGTTCACCAAACGCAAACTGGACCAGGCGGCGCTGGACGAGCTTGAGGAAATCCTCATCGCCGGTGACATGGGGGTCACGACGGCGGCCAAGCTCGCCAACGCCATCGCCCGAGAACGGTTCGATAAGGAAGTTTCCGACGACGAAGTGCGCGAGGCTCTGGCCGACGAGATCGCCGGGCTGCTCGATCCGGTCGCCCTGCCGCTGAACGTGGACGCCGGGCCCAAGCCTTTCGTCATCCTGGTCTGCGGCGTCAACGGATCGGGTAAGACGACGACCATCGGCAAGCTGGCCGCCCAGTTCAAGGCGCAGGGCAAATCGGTCCTGCTGGCCGCGGGCGATACCTTCCGCGCCGCAGCGATCGAACAATTGCAGGTCTGGGGCGAGCGCACGGGCTGTCCCGTACTGGCCCGCGCCCAGGGCGCCGATCCGGCGGGCCTTGCCTTCGACGCCGTCAAGGACGGGCGCGAACAGGGTCACGACGTGGTGCTGATCGACACCGCCGGGCGGCTGCAGAACAAGAAAGACCTGATGGCCGAATTGGAAAAGGTCGTCCGCGTCATCAAGAAACAGGACGAGACCGCGCCCCATGCCTGCCTGCTGGTCATGGATTCCACCATCGGCCAGAACGCCCATGCCCAGGTCGAGGTCTTCAAGCAGGCGGTCGAGATCACCGGCCTGGTGATGACCAAGCTGGACGGCACGGCCAAGGGCGGCGTGGTCGTCGGTCTGGCCGAGAAATTCGGCCTGCCGGTTCATGCCGTCGGCGTCGGCGAAGGCATCGACGACCTGCGCCCGTTCGAAGGCCGGGCCTTCGCCCGCTCGCTGATGGGCCTGCCGAACTGACCGCATAGGGGGGGGAAGACGCATGGCCGACCGCAAATACGACGCCGTGCTCTGCGACCTGCTGACGGGACTTCTGGATTCCTGGACGCTTTGGGATGCCGCCGCAGGGGGAGTCGAACCCGGCCGCCGCTGGCGCATGGCCTATCTGCAGGTCACCTTCGCCCAGCCGGGACCCTACGTTTCCTATGAAGACCTGGTCGCCGAGGCGGCGCGGATGGAAGGTATTCCCGACGCCGCCGTGCAGGCGCTGTTCGACGGTTACGGCAATCTCAAGCCCTGGCCTGGCGTGCCGGAGACGCTGCGCGCCGTGCAGGCGATGGGCCTGCCCGTCGGCATCGTCACCAACTGTTCCATCGCCTTGGGCAAGAAGGCATCCGCCGCAGTCGGCGTCGATGTCGACGCGGTGACCATCGCCGAGATTTCCGGTTGGTACAAACCCAACCCCAACGCCTATGCGGCCGGTCTGGCGGCGCTGGGCACGACGCCGGAACGGACCCTCTACGTCGCCGGATCGCCCTTCGACATCGCAGGCGCGCACCGCGCGGGCATGGACGTGTTCTGGCACAACCAGGCGGGCATGGCGCCCGGCGACGGCGGGGCGCCCGTGGTCATGGATGCGCGGCGGATCGCGCCGCTGCTGGATTTCCTGAGCTAGCCTAGGCGAAGCCACGGCATGGCCCGCCCGATTGGGCGGGGCTGGATTGGCGGCCGCACCGGGGCTGGCCATTTCCTGTGGCGGCCCAGCGGGCAGACCGCCGTTGCCGTCTCATTCAGGTTGGCCGGGGTGCGGGAACTTCGGCAAACGGCCGGACGAAATCCGGGCCGTCCGAAGAAGCCGCGGCGTTCGCGGCATCCTTGGGGGGCGGTTTCCGTCCGGCAGGTATTTGCGGCCGATTGCGGCGGGATCAGCGGACGGCCGCCTTCGATGCGGATCGTGCTGCGTCATCGATCGCATTTGCGACGGCGTGCGGCTTTGTCAGAAACAGCACATGGCTCGCTTCGACTTCGGTGACTTTCGCGCCGATACGGATGGCCTGCTGCCGCAGCAAGCGTGGGTCAATGGCGCGGTCGTGTGTCGCAATTACGGCATGGGAGGGCTTCGTGCGCCATGCAGCCTGCGTGAGCCGGTCGCTGAAGATCGTCATATTGATCGGCACTTGTGAGTCGCGGAGGAAAGCGGCGTCCGCTTCGGTCGTATCTCCGGCGAAGCCTTGCTTGAAACGCTCCATGTTGACGAAACCGAAGCCATCGGGCCCGGGTTCGATCACGAACTCGGATGGCGCCGGAATTTCGGCGAACTGATCGCCTGTGCTTTCGCCGATATCGGGCGCAAGCGCGGAGACGTAGACGAGACCCGCCACATTCGGGTCGACACCGGCTTCGGTAATGACTGAGCCGCCGTAGGAGTGCCCGACGAGAATGCTTTGACCCGTCTGGCGCACCAGGACACGGCGCGTGGCGTTCACGTCGTCCTGGAAGGACGTGAGCGGGTTCTGCACGACGGAAACGCGGTAGCCGCGTGCGGTCAGGTCATCGTAGACGGCGCGCCAGCCCGAGCCATCGGCGAAGGCGCCGTGCACAAGGACGATATTGCGAACCGTTTGATGGTCCGGAATGGGAGACATGGAATCGGCTTGCGCGGCGCCGACGAAGGCGGCTGCCGCAGCGGCCGCGACGATGGTTTTACGAACAGGCGTGGTCATGGTTTCCATCCTTTTGGTTTGGGGGGCTTCAATCAAGGAGTTTGGTGCGTGGCACAATGGGTGCCTGAGAAGGTCAACCCACGGATGCCGAAGAGCCGGGAAAACCGGTCATGCGCCAATCTTCAGAGCGGCGATCCGTCCGTCGTCGAGAAGGAAGGAGTAGGTGAGGAGCGCCGGGCTGCTTGGAAAATTTCCGGTCACATTTGCGCGGACAATCGTGAGGCCGTTCGATTGCGTGATGTCACAAGGTTCCGCCGTGTACTGGTACTGCGTCTTGGCGGCTTGCCACCAAGTCTCGATGGCGATGTGTCCGGCATGCGTCTTGCCCTCGTCCTGGACAACGGCGTCGGGAGCAAAAGCGCCGATGGGAGCGGCGGCGTCAGGAGCGTCCGCGTCGAAGAAGGTTTGTATGGGTTCGGGTAGTTTCATGATGGTTTCCTTAATCAGTGCGTCTGTGGTGCCCTATTTAGGCCTGGATATTCGTCCTGATAAGGGGGATAAATTGACATCTGAAATTGCGAAATTCGGGATAATAAGGCTGATGTATAGGCCTGGTCTCAGCGATTTGGACGCCGTCGTCGCCATTTCCCGCGAAGGCTCGTTTCGAGGTGCGGCCTTGGCGCTCGGCATGTCGACAACGGCGCTGAGCAATGCCGTGGCGAAGTTGGAAGCGGCGCTCGGCGTGCGTTTGTTCAATCGGACGACGCGCAGCGTGTCCCTGACCGACGCGGGCCGCACCTTCCTTGATCGGGTGGCGCCGGCTTTACAAGACATTCACGGCGCAATGGACGGCGTCCGTTCGCAACAAGCGACGCCATCGGGGGTACTACGGATCAATGCATTCGCAGCCGGCGCCCGGGAAATCATCTCGCCGCTGGTATTGGAGTTTCTACGCCGCCACCCCGGGGTGCACGTGGATCTGGTGGTCGAAGGCCGGTTAGTCGATATCGTCGCCGACGGCTTTGATCTAGGTTTGCGCCGATCGGACCTGGTGCCGGCCGACATGATCGCGGTTCCGCTCGGACGACGGCAGCGCTACGCCGTGGTCGCCTCCCCCAGCTATTTCAAGCAGCACGGAAAGCCGGGCACGCCGGCGGATCTCGCCGGCCATCAATGCATTCGCACGCGTCTGTCGAATGGAGCGGTGTTCAGATGGTACTTCGAGAAACGCGGAGAAACGGCCTTGATCGATGTGGCGGGTCCGATCACCTTGGACGAAGCCAGTCTCGCCCGCGCGGCGGTTTTGGAAGGCGTGGGCGTCGGCCTGTTCTTGGAGCAGGATGTCCGCGACGATATATCTGCCAGTCGGCTCGTCCGTGTGCTTGAGGATTGGACGCCGCCGCTCGGCGACCTTTGCCTTTATTATCCGAGCCGTCGTAATTCGTCGGCAGCTCTCAAGGCGTTCGTTGCAATGGGACGGAAATTCGGCAGACAGTCGAATGCCTAGGGGAAATTCAAAATAGAGCGGGATTGTCGCTCGTTTCCAGGGCGGGTGCCCGGCATCCCGGTTTCACGACAGATCCGGCGCTTTCTCGTGCCAGTCCGTCGCCTGCTGATAGGCGTCGCCCAGGCGGTAGAGCAGACCTTCGCTATAGGGCCGCCCGACCAACTGGAACGAACAGGGAAGACCATCCGGCGTGAAGCCGCAGGGTATGTTCAGGCCCGGCAAGCCCAGGAAATTCACCGGGCGGCTGTTCTGGCCGATCTTCAACAGATAATCGGCAAATCCCGGCTGCGCCGCCATGTTGCTGTCCTTCAGGGTCGGCACGGGCATCACCATCATCGGCGTGTGCAGCACATCGACCTTGCCGAAGACGGCGTCGCAGAATTCCCGGACCAGCTGCTTGCGAAGGGTCAGCACGCGCAGATAGACGTTCGCCGGCGTGAACAGACCGATCGACATGCGGGCCCGGGTCTGCGGGCCGTAGTCGCCCGGCCGTTCGGTGAGCCAGCGGCCGTGGTTGGCCGCCCCCTCGGTCGCCGTGATCAGGTTGGTCAGGCGGTTCATGATGCCGACGGCGTCCGGGATCTTCACCGGGACGATCTCGCAGCCCTGGTCCTCGTAGACCTTCAGGCTTGCTTCGACCAGGGCTCGGACCTCGGGGGCCACATTGTCGTAAAAGAACGTCTCCGGCAGGCCAACCTTGAGGCCCGCCACGTCCTTGCCCAATTCCGTCGGATAATCGCCGGGCGCCGCTGATGCCGTCACCGGGTCGTTGGCGTCCGGCCCGGCGATGGCCTGCATCATCATCGCGTTGTCGCGGACGGTGCGGGTCAGCGGGCCGACGGTGTCCAGCGAATGCGACAGCGGCATCGCGCCATAGCGGCTGACCCGACCGTAGGTCGGCTTCATCCCGACCAGGCCGCAGCAGGCGGCGGGCAGGCGGATCGAGCCGCCGGTGTCCGACCCCAAGGCGCCGTAGCAGAGCCGCGCGGCGACGGCGGCGCCGGAGCCCGAGGACGATCCGCCGGTCATATGGGCCGTGTTCCAGGGGTTTTTCGGCGTGCCGACGACGTCGTTATGGCCCGTCACGCCTAACGCGAATTCGACCATGTTCAGGCGCGCGATATCCAGCGCCCCCGCGGCGTCCAGCCCGGCCAGCGCCGTCGAGGTATGGTCCGGGACGAAGTCCTTGCGGATGATCGAGCCGCAAGCCGACGGCCGCCCGGCGCGGTAGTACATGTCCTTATGGGCCAACGGCACGCCGTGCAGCGGGCCCAGGGGCGCGCCCGCCGCCTTGGCTTTGTCGGCGGCCTCGGCCTGGGCCAGGGCGTCTGCTTCGTCCAGCCCCGCGACGGCATGCAGCATCGGGCCATGGGACTTGAGGCGGTCCAGGCAGGCCTTGGTCAGTTCGACGGAGGACACGGCGCCCGTTGAAATCGCGGCGGTGGCCTCGGCCAGGGTCATGAAGGCGGGGTCGCCGGTCACGATCCGCCGTCCTTTCGGGCAAGGGATTCCAGCGTCGCGGTGAACCCCGTGGGGTCGCCGTCGAACGGCAGGTCGCGGGATGCTTCGCGTCCGGCCTTGGCGGCGGCGCGGGCGGCGGCGGCCGGGTCGGCCAGTTCGGCGCCGTTCGGATGCAGGTCCTGGAACTGGTCGAGCCAGGCAAGGACGGCGGTCATGTCGTCGGTGTCGGGGGGTGTCATTGTCGGTTTCTTCGGCGAGCGGCTATTTACGGACCCATTGGCCGCCGGGCGTCATCACGTATTCGCCGGGGCCTGCGCGGGTGATCAGTTTCTGGCCGACGAACTGTTCGACGGCGCCCAGGGTCGTTCCGCGTCTTTGGGCGATGGCCTGGTATTTGGTGCGGCGCTGGGTGTTGATGTCCTTGACCAGGGCCTGCACGTCCGCGCGTCCGGCGGCGACGGCACCCAGGTACCCGTCGGGTCGTTCGCCAACGAGGCCTTGGCCTTTCGCCGTATCCAGATCCATGGCCCAGGCACCCGCGACGAGGCCGAGCACCATCACGGCGGAAAGGGCAATTGATTTAATCATCCGCTGCATCAGAACAAATCGCTGTTTTTCTGGAGAAGCTCGTCCACGTCTTTTTCCAGCTTGACCCGGACTTCGTGTTCGATCTTCACGTTCAGATTGATGACGATGGGCTTTTCCGGGGCGGCGACCTGAACCTTGGGCTCGCAGGCCCCCAGACCCAGCGATGCCGTGAACACGAATGCCAGGGCGGTCCCCCGGCGCGGGCTCAAGACCTTCGCCACGCCGTGAAGCGGGCGGAAATCGGTGCGTTGAACCGGTGTTGCCATGCCCTTTGGACCCTTTTCGCCGGGGCGTTTCGGAAAAACCCGCCGCTCGTGCGGCAAGGCATGTACGCTAGCCCGGCACGGGGGATGAAACAAGTGTTCGCCATGGATGCCCGGCCGCCTGTTATGGTATGGGGCCGATTAAGCGAACGGAGGATTGCATATGTCGCGCGCGGCGGTGGTCGACGAGGTTTTGGATTTCTGGTTCGAATACGACGACGCGGGCGAACCGGTGTTCCGCGAGGTCTGGTTCGAGACGTCCGATTCCTTCGATGCGGAGATCAAGGCCAGGTTCGAAGACCACTATCATTGGGCGGCGGGCGGTCATTACGACAGTCTGGTGCGCAAGCCGCTGGGCGTTCTTGCCGTGGTTATCCTTTTGGATCAGGTGCCGCGCAATTTGTTCCGTGACAGCCCCGACGCCTATGCCACGGACGAACTGGCGCTGACGCATGCCCGAAAGGCGCTGATGGCCCGGCACGACCGTGAGCTCGATTGGGCACAGCGGATGTTTCTTTATATGCCGTTCATGCATGCCGAAGATCTGGAGGCGCAGGAACGCTCCGTTTTGTTGTTCGCGACCATTCCGCACGAAGGATGCGTCAAATCGGCGCTGGCCCATCACGCGATCGTTCGCGATTTCGGCCGGTTCCCGCATCGCAACGACCTTATGGGCCGCCCCACGACCGAGGACGAGGCGGCGTTTCTGGCCGAAAAAGGCCGGGGGTTCTAAGCAGCCGCTTAAACGAAGCGGTTGCCGCGCCCGATGGGCGCGCCGGTCCTTGATTTCGCCATGATTTGGGCACAGCTTAGGATGCAGAAATGAACACATGTCCGGAAAGGGGCGGTTTCCGGCAAACCCTTAGTTGAAGTCGGAGAGACTGAAATGATTTCCTCATCGAAGAAGATGATGAAGGCCGCTGCCTTGACCGCCGTGGCCGTGGTGATGACCGCCTGCGCCGGAAACGGTGCGCTCAACGTCCGTCCCGCCATCGCCCCCGTACCGGCGGGCAGCGAACGTGTGTTGTTCAAGGCCCCGGGTCTGGACGAACAAAGCGCCCTTCGGGCCCAATATCAAGATAACGACCAGCAAGAGGAATACGCCCTGTTCCGAGGCAAGGACGGGGCTCAGGCGGAAGTTGTCTCCGCCGTCGCGTCGTTCTACGGCGCCGGCGCCGCCGGGGGCGACCGGCATGTTCTGGATTTTGCCAAGATCACCAAGCAGACGGTCGAAATGTGGAATATGCCGCTCGCCAAGCGCGTGACCTTCACCGGCGATGCCTTCCCCTACAACGGCAAGCTGCCCTACTACCTGCAGCCTTTCGGTCTGGCCGCGACGGGTCAGAATTGCGTCGGCTTCCATACCGAATTCAATCGGGACGCCCATGACCCGAAGGGTGCCTACGATAATCAGTTGTTCGGGTATTACTGCGCCCCGACGGGTACGAAGATGGCGAAGCAGGACATGATCGCCGCCGTCGACGGCCTGGATATCGCGGGGATCACGTCCCGCGCACCCGCCGCCGTCATGGAACGGACCTTCCGGCAACTGCGGAACGATCCGCAGTTGGTCCAGGCCGTGAACCAAGGGGCGCCGACGGGAACGGCCGGTCTGCCGGCTTTTCCGCTGGAACTGGTGCGGATCTATTCCGATGAACTGGGCGGTAGCGGCGATAAGCCCTGAAAGTAACGACGCTTGAGGGCGTCTTGGATGCGGCTGCCCCGGCAGCCTAATTGCCGAGATCGATCACGATGGTTCGGCCTTCCTCCGGCAGGGGGAAGGCCGCTTCGTCGAAGTCGGGGGCGCTGAAAAACGCACGGGCACCCATGGAAAATCCGTAGTCTTCCAACGGAATCTTGAACGCTCCCTGATCGAACGACCCGTTGCCGTTGGCGTCGTGAAACACCGCGATCGCGAAGGTTCCGGCGGCGAGGTTCTTGAACACCCAGGTCGCCTGCCGGTCTTTCGGTTTCGCGCGGACTTCCGACAGCATGCCGTCGCTTTTCGGGAAACCCGCGGGATCGGAATAAAGCGCGATATGGACGTTGCCGTCGTCCGATTCCAGGCCCGCGACCGTGACCGTCAGGTCCGCCGCGCGAACGGCGCCCGGCAAGAAGCATACGACCGCCGAGAGCAGCAACAGTGCAAGAGTGGACTTTTTCGACACAGGCCGGGCCCTCGGGCTGGTTGGGGGAGAGAAGTTGTCTCGAACAGGCTCGGAAAAGCTAGGGGCGCCGTCGCCCGGGATCAAGCCCGGCGCGGCGGTTTTGCGGTCACTGTGGTGTGAGGAGGGGGATGGGGCGGTCGGGCGCGGGACCTAGACCGTGATGTTCAGGTAAAATCCGCGCGGCACGTCGCGGCGCAGGTCTTGGCCGGAACTCATGGCGTCGTTCAGGCGGCGCATGCCGCGCCGTTCGATCGCCGTTTCCCCCTGACGGATATGGTTAGCACGGGCTTTGACCTCGCGCACCGATTCCGACTCGTAACTGACAGATGTCCGGGCCGCGGTTTTCGCGGGAACACCGGCCGAACCGGCGGGGGAATTGTTGATGCTTTCCATGGCCCGAGCTTAGTCGGGCAAAAGTTAACGGAGTCTCAAGACCCGGTAATTTTTGCCGGGTTGAGCGCGTTATCGCCCAGGGCGCGGCGGCGATTATCTCGCCGGACGCGGGGGCGCTTGGGTGATGTCGGGCGGCAGGCCGTCGCGGAAGCGTTCCAGGGCCCAGCGGATCGACGGAAAGGCCAGTTCGTCCCAAGGGATTTCGTCCCAGGTCGCCAGCATGGTCTCGGCGCTTTCCGGCCCGGGGGCGTGGTCCTCGCGGGTCATCTTTCCGGCGTGCAGGACATACATCTGGGAAATCCGGGGAATCTCGTAAATGCCGATCAAACCCGTGATCTCGATATCGACGCGGGCTTCCTCCCAGGCTTCGCGTTTGGCGCCTTCGGCCGTGGTTTCGCCCAGTTCCAGAAAACCCGCCGGGACGGTCCAGAACCCCTTGCGCGGTTCGATGGCGCGGCGACACAGGATGTAGCGGCCCTCCCAGGTGGCGACCACACCGGCGATGACCTTGGGGTTGTCGTAATGGATGAAGCCGCAATCGGGACAGGTCAGGCGTTTGCGGTCGTCGCCGTCCGGCACGGCCCAAAGGCGTGGTCCCGGTTTCTCCGCCGTGTCGCTTCCTGGCTTGTCGGTTTGGTCGCTCATGGCGATGACTGTATCCGATTGCCGGTATCGGCGGCAAAGGTCGGTTGCCGATGGTCGGGGAGGGGTGCGGTCAGGCGATGATGTCGACGATCTGGCCCCGGCGGACGGGGGCGTCGGGATCGATTTCGGGCATCTCGCCGGGCGCGAGGTTCCCGGTATTGTATTCCTGAAGGTTTTTCTGCGCGTCCTGGACCAGATCGGCGGCCAATTGGTCCTGTTTCAGGCTGCGTTTGAGCCCCAACAGATTGGCGACGGCGCCGAGCGCGCCAACTTGTTCAACCATCTTCGGTTGATCCCCTCCATCCCGAATCGATTTCCTATGATGGCATACCAACCGGGAATTGCAATTCGATGAAGGTCTTAAAATCGGCGGAAATCGGGACCTATGCCTTAAGGGTATCTTCGCTTTTTGGTCTTAATCTGCTTAATCTACTAGGCTTATCGACAAGCCGTCTTCCCGTCGTTCATCGAGTTGAGGCATTAACCACCGTGGCAGACCGCGACTACGACCATACCTATCTGGCTCTCCGGCGTCCGACCTACGCCAGCCGCACCTTCCTCGGCGGCCTCAAGCTATCCACCCGCACCGGACTGTTCGTGACCGTCGGCCTGCTGGCGATCATGGTCTATGCGGGGCTGATCGTGCATGTGAACGACCGGGTCACGGTGGCGCATCTGGGCCTGCAGCGGGCCCAGGACCTGAGTGCCACGGTCACCGAAGTCGCGCGCGGTCAGGCGGCCCTGCAAAGCCATGAGAAACGATACATCCTGACCCGGGATTCCGAGGACGCGAAAGAGATCCGCGGCCTGATCGACGGGCAGTCGCGGGCGCTCGACGCGCTGACCTCCCATGCCGACGCGGGCGATCTGGAACGGCCCATCGCGACCTTGAAGGACGGCCTGGTGCAGTACGATCAGCACCTGGGGCAATTGGACGCCACGCTGCCGGGCAATCCGGCGGCGGCTGGGACGGCCTTGCGCGACGCCGACCAGGCGCTGGCGCCGCGCCTTGCCACCCTGGGCGGGCGCGCGGCGACGGACCTGATGGCCAAGATCAATCAACTGGGCAGCGAAATGGTGCTGACCGGCGACCCGCTCCATCTGGTCGACCTGCAGAACGCCTATAAACAGCTTGCTCAAACGATCGTCGAGGCCAAGCGCCCGCGCACCGAGCGCGCCGCCATGACCGATCTGTTGATCCGCCACCGGGAGGCGCTCAAGGGCCTGATCACCGCGCGGGTGCAATTGAACGACGACGCCCAGCGCTTCGACGATATCCAGGCCTATGTAACGCCGTCTCTCGGGACCTTGACCTCGGTCGCCGGGGAACTGATGGCCGAACGCTGGCAGAACCTGGAAGACGCCCGCAAGTTCGCCGCCGCTTCTCTGGTCGGCGGCGGGGCGGCGATCATTCTCTGGGTCATGACGTTGGGCCTGATCGTTATGCGGTCCCTGACCCGGCCCGTACAGGCTTTGGCCGATGCCGCCGACCGGCTGGCCCGCGGCGACCGCACGGTGATGATCCCCGGGCGCGGCAATCGCGACGCCATCGGTCACCTGGCCCGTGCCTTCGACGATTGGATGGGGGCATTGGCCGATTCCGAACATCTGCGCCAGGACCTGGAACATGCCCGGGCCAAGACACAGCAGGCGGTCGAGACCATGACCGCCGAGGCCGAACGCGCCCAGGAAGCCGTCGACGAGGCCGAGGTCCTGCGCCGCACGCTGGCCGATTACCGGCGCGAAATGGACGAGATGGAAAACATTCTCGCCGAATTGGAAGAAGATCAGAACGGCCAGCCGCCGGTCCCGGCCCTGGCCAAGGCCCAGGCGTTGGCCCAGGCGCAGGCCCATTCACATCCGGGCGTGCCGGGCGCCGGCGGCGATGCCGCCCTGGCGCGGGTTTCGGACCATCTGTCCCAGGTCAGCCGTCAGGCGTCCTCGGCCATCGTCGATGTGGAATTGACCGACACCCTGATCCGCAACATCGGCGCCGCGCGCGATCAGTTGGACGGTCTGGGCGGACATGTCGGCGCCGTGCGCGAAGAATTCAATCAGTTCCTGTTCGGCAGCCCCGGCCAACCCGGCCAGGGCCAGGACGCCGACGGCAAGACCGTGGCGCTGAACGGCGGCGCCATGCGTCAGGCCAGCCTCAAGGATCCGGAATCGCGCGCCCGCCTTGCCGCCATCCGCGATGCGGTGGAGCGCGCCGAACGGGCGCTGGGTGCCTGCGCCCATGAAATCGATCAGGTCACGGATACGGCGCAGCGGCTGGCCGCCTCGGCCTCGGACGAGGCCCGCCTGGCGACCGACCAGCTGGCCGCCCAATCCGAATATCTGAAAGCGTTGCTGGACACCCTGTCCCACCGCGATGCGCCCAAGGCGATCGCCGACGGCTCGGCCGAGGCCGGCCGCCGGGCGTCAGGCCGCCCGCAGGATCGCGACGCCGGGTAGGTCTTTGCCTTCCAGCCATTCCAGGAACGCCCCGCCGGCGGCGGAGACATAGGAAAATTCCGTATGTACCCCGGCGTTGACCAGGGCCGCGACCGTATCGCCGCCCCCGGCGACGGAGGTCAAGGTTCCGGCCTGGGTCAGGGCGGCGGCGGCGAGGGCGAGCTCGTTGGTCGCGTCATCGAAGGGCTTGATCTCGAAGGCACCCAGCGGGCCGTTCCAGACCAGAGTCCGGCAATCCTTCAGGCGCTCGGCCAGATGCTTCACGGTGACCGGCCCGGCATCCAGGATCATGGCGTCGTCGGGCACGGCGCGCGCGTCGACCACATCGGACGGCGCCCCTTCCTTGAATTCACGCGCGATCACCGCATCGACGGGCAGGGCGACCTCGCAGCCCGCCGCCTCGGCGCGGGCCAGGATATCCTTGGCCGCATCGGCCATGTCGTGCTCGCATAATGATTTGCCGACGTTGATCCCCTGGGCGTGCAGGAAGGTATTGGCCATGCCGCCGCCGATGATCAGCAGGTCGACCTTGGCGACCAGGTTGCCCAGCACTTCCATCTTGGTCGAGACCTTGGCGCCGCCGACGACGGCGGCGACCGGGTGTTCGGGGGCCTCCAGGGCCTGGGCCAGGGCGTCCAGTTCGGCCTGCATCAAGCGCCCGGCGGCGGCGGGCAGGATGCGGGCGATGGCCTCGGTCGAGGCATGGGCCCGGTGCGAAACGGAAAAGGCGTCGTTGACGTAGATATCGCCGAGCGCCGCCAGCTTGGCGGCGAAATCGGCGTCGTTCTTTTCTTCCTCGGCGTGGAAACGCAGATTCTCCAAAACGCAGACATCGCCGTCCTTCAGGCCGCCGACCACGGCCTCGGCTTCGGGGCCGACGCAATCCGCCGCGAAAGCGACCGGGCGGCCGAGGACCTCGGCGAAGGCTTCGGCGACCGGCTTCAGGCTCATCTCCGGCACGCGCTGGCCCTTGGGCCGGCCGGAGTGGGACAACACGCAGACCCGCGCCCCGGCGGCGGCCAGGTCGTTCAGGGTCAGAGCCGAACGTTCCAGGCGCGTCGCATCGGAAACGGCGCCGTCCTTCATGGGAACGTTGAGGTCGCAACGGACCAGCACGGTCTTACCGGCCAGGTCCAGGTCGTCGATGGTCTTGAATTGACGCATGATGGATTGATCCCCCTTGGATCGGTTTCTTGTCATCGATTTGCCGGGGGTTATAGGCGGAAGCGCCGCCGCCGCCAAGAGGGCAGATGCCCGAAACCTAGGGCGTCAGGCGTTTGACTTGGCCAGCGGCCTCGTCGGCTTTTTCCGTATCGCCCAAAACGCGGTAGGCGCGCTCCAGCCGCTGCCAGCCCGCCAGATCGTCGGGGTTTTCCGCAAGCCGGTCGGCCAGACGCTGAACCATGCCCCGGATCATCTCGGCCCGGTCCTCGGGCGACATCTCCTGGGCGGCGCGCATCTGTTCCTGGGTCGGGCCCGGCTGGGCGGCGGGGGCTTCGGATTGCTGCGCGGACAGGCGCTTGATCTGGGCCAGGGCGTCGTCGGCTTTCTCCGTCTCACCCATCATGCGGTAGGCGCGCTCCAAGCGCTGCCAACCCGCCAGGTCGTCCGGGTTTTCGGCCATGCGGTCGGCAAGGCGCTGCACCATGCCGCGGATCATTTCTTCCCGTTCCTCGGGCGACATGTCGCGGGCGGCTTCGATCTGTTCGCGGCTCGGCCCCGGGGCGGCGCCGGGCCCTTCGGCGGCGGCGGTGCCTGCATCGGGCGGCAGGATCGGCGTGTCGGGCCGCAGGACCGGCGGTTGCGACGCGATCAATTCGCGGGCCGCGTCGGACATCTGGACGGTCGCAGGGTCGATGTTCAATTCTTCGGCGGCGCGCATGATCTGGTTGCGCACGATGGGCACCCAGGGGGCGTCGGCTTCGGAAATCGCGACCAGATCGGCCCAGTCCTGCAACGCGCCGGCGGTGTCGCCTTCCTGTGCTTTCTTGAGGCCCAGGTAATAGCGGGACTTGGGCTCGAACGGCGCTTTCTCGGTCACTGCGCGGAAGATTTCCGCCGCCGGTTCGACGACCTTCATGCCGCCGGCCAGGATCAGGCCCTCGGCATAGGTGACCTCGACATCCGGGCGGCCGTCGGCCAGGGCGCGGGCCTTGCCATAGGCCGCCATGGCGTCGTCGTTGCGGTCGAGCGCGATATAACTGCGGCCCAGCAACAGCCAGCCGTCGATATCGTCGGGGTCTTCTTCCAGCTTTTTCTCAAGGCGCGCGACAGCAGCTTCCATGTCGCGTTTCTGGGCGGCCTCGGCGGCCTGCTGCGCGGGGTCGGCTTGGGCCTGGCCCTGACCGCCGACACCGGCGACCCGGTGGGATTCGGCGGCGATGTCGCGCCCGGCATAGGGCTGGTCCGGCTGAAACGGCGATCCGTGCAAGAGATAGAACACTGCCGCCGCCAAAGGCACGCCGCAGGCGACCAGGGCCGCCGTCACCCGGGCTGGGCGCGGGGCGGAGGCGTCGGCGGTCGGCGTCGTCGCCGCGCGTTCCGCGTCGGCGGCCAGCAGGCGGCGTTGAACTTCCAGGCGCGCCGCCTCGGCGGCTTCGGCGTCGAGCAAGCCGCCCGCGGCATCGCGCTCGATCTCCGCCAATTGGTCGCGGAACACGGTCAGATCGTAGTCGGCGCGGGTCGCCGGAGAACTCCGCCGTTTGATCAGGGGCCAGGCGAGGGCCAGCCCGACGGCGGCGCCGAGGATGGTCATGGCGACGATCAGGCCGGTCATTTCTGGTCTCCGTCGAGAATTTTCGCGAGCCGCGCCCGTTCCTCGGCGCTGAGCGGCGCCTGGGCCGAGGCGATGGTCATGCCGCGCCGCTTGCGGAAGAACAGGAACAGGGCCAGCAGGCCCAGAACAGCGACGATCCCCGGCCCGGCCCAAAGCACGATGGTCGATTTCTTGACCGGCGGGTTCAACAGGACGTAATCGCCGTAGCGGTCGACGATAAAGGCGATGACTTCGTCGTTGCTGTCCCCGGCCTTGATGCGTTCGCGCACCAGGACGCGCAGGTCCTTGGCCAATCCGGCATCGGAATCGTCGATCGACTGATTCTGGCAGACAAGACAGCGCAGGTGTTTGGAGATATCCCGCGCGCGGGCTTCCAACGCCGGATCGGGCAGCATCTCATCCGGATTGACGGCGAGGGCCGGTGCGGGCGCCGCCACCGACCCCAAGGTCAGAAGGGCGGCCAGCAGAACGGCGCGGACCGGGATCGGCAGGCGGGTCATTGGCTGCCTCCCTGAATGGCGCGGATCAGCGGCAAAATCTTGGTCTCCAGCATGTCGCCGACGATGGGGCCGGTCTGCTTGTATCGAATGCGGCCCTTGCCATCGACGATGAAGGTTTCCGGCACGCCGTAGACCCCCCAATCGATGCCGACGCGGCCGCTGATATCGGCGCCGACGGCGGTGTAGTTGTCGCCCAGGTTACGCAGCCAGTTCAGTGCCGCATCCGGCGTGTCCTTGTAGTTCAGGCCGTAGACCGGAACGATCCCCATCTCGGCCAGCTTGTTGATATAGGGGTGTTCGGCGCGGCAGGGCACGCACCAGCTGGCGAAGACGTTGACGACGCTGACCTGGCCTTTCTTGAGGTCGGCCGTGGAAAATCCGTCGCCCTTGCGGCCCGGGATCGTCGGCAGGTCGAAGGTCGGCGCCGGTTTGTCGATCAGGGCCGACGGAATGATCTTCGGATCCTTCGTCAGGCCGACCGCGAAGTAGACGGCCAGCACCGCGAACAGGACGAGCGGCAACAGATACATAAGGCGTCCGCGCATGGTCGTCTCTTTCCCCCGCCCCGCCCTGGCCTAGTCGGCGCCCGCCGCCGCGGGCGCGGCGGAGGTGCTGCGCGTCGGCGCGCCGACGCGGTGGCGGCGGTCGGTCAGGCTGAGCGCGCCACCGGCGACCATGATCATCAGGCCCGCCCACATCCAGGCGACCAGCGGATTGAAGTAAAGGCGCGTGACGAAGCCGGGCTTGCCCGACGGCGCCGTGCCCCGGTCGCCGACCACGGCGTAAATGTCGCCGGAGAACAGGGAATCGATTCCGGCCTCCGTCGTCGGCGTGCCCGAAACGTTGTAGACGCGTTTTTCCGGCGTCAGCTGCACGATCTCGCGGCCGTCCTTGAACACCGTGAAATGGCCCAGGGTGGTGGCGTAGTTGGGGCCCGTGCCCTGGCGGGCGCCGTCGAACCGGAATTCGTATCCGGACAGCGTCACCGTATCGCCGGGCGCCATGACCTGGATGCTTTCCTTGACCCAGGCCCCGGCCCCGGTCATCCCGGCGATGGTCACGGCCAGGCCGAAATGCGCCAGGGTCATGCCCCAGGATGCGCGCGGCTGACGCGTCAGGCGCGACAGCGACCGGCCCATGGGTTCGCGGAACAGGCGCACCCGCTCGGCCAGTTCGACCAGCGTGCCGACGGCCAGCCAGGCCGCCAATGCCATCCCGACGATGCCCAGGAACGGCCCGTCGGTGACCAAGGCCCAGGCACCGACGGCGCCGATCGCGGCGGCGATCATGGCGGGCCAGAGGCGGACAACGGCGGCGCGCCAATCGCCGCGTTTCCAACTCAACAGCGGGCCGATGGCCATGACCACGATCATCGGGATCATGATGGGAATGAATACGGCGTTGAAGAACGGCGGGCCGACGGAAACCTTGCCGCCGTCGACGGCGTCCAGCAGCAGCGGATAGAGCGTGCCCAGCAGAACCACCGCCGTCGCCGTCGCCATCACCAGATTGTTGAACAGCAGGCCGCCTTCGCGGCTGATCGGCTGAAACAGGCCGGTCGACACCAACTGCGGGCCGCGCCAGGCATATAGGGCCAGCGAGCCGCCGATGACGATGATCAGCAGGACCAGGATGAACACGCCCCGCGCCGGGTCCGTGGCGAAGGCATGGACCGAGGTCAGCACGCCGGAACGCACCAGGAAGGTGCCGAGCAAGCTCATGGAGAACGTGATGATGGCGAGCAGGATGGTCCAGCCCTTGAGCGTGTCGCGTTTTTCCACGACCGTCGCCGAATGCAAAAGCGCAGTACCGGCCAGCCAGGGCATGAAGGACGCGTTCTCGACCGGGTCCCAATACCACCAGCCGCCCCAGCCCAGCTCATAATAGGCCCACCAGCTGCCGAGCCCGATGCCCGCCGTGAGGAAAGCCCAGGCGGCCAGGGTCCAGGGCCGCACCCAACGGGCCCAGGCGGCATCGACGCGGCCTTCGATCAGGGCCGCGATGGCAAAGGAAAAGGCCATCGAGAATCCGACATAGCCCAGGTAGAGCATGGGCGGATGGATCGCCAAGCCCGGGTCCTGCAGCAACGGGTTCAGGTCGTTGCCGTTGGGCGGCGCCGGGATCAGGCGGTCGAACGGGTTCGACGTCATCAGAATGAACAGATAGAAGCCGACGGCGATCAGCGCCTGAACCGACAGCACGCGGGCGCGCAGGCTGGGCGGCAGGTTGGCGCCGAAGGCCGCGACGGCGGACCCGAACAGCGCCAGGATCAGCACCCAGAGCAGCATCGAGCCCTCGTGGTTCCCCCAGACGCCGGAGATCTTGTAGATCAGCGGTTTATCCGTATGGGAATTCTGGGCGACGTTGAGGACCGAGAAATCCGACGTGATGTAAAGATGCGTCAGGCAGCCGAAGGCGACGGCGACCAGAAGGAATTGGCAAAGCGCCGCCGGCCGGGCCAGCGCCATCCAGGCAGCATCGCCGCGATGGGCGCCGATCAACGGCAGCGTCGCCTGCACGATGGCGACGAACAGCGCCAGCGCCAGCGCGTAATGCCCCAGTTCGGCGATCATTTGTAGGAGTCTTTCGTGGTCACGGGGATGTCGGCGGGATGCTGCTTGTCCGATCCTTCCTGCCAGCGGCCGGATTTCTTCAGCGCGTCGGCGACCTCGGGCGGCATGTAATTCTCGTCGTGCTTGGCCAAAACTTCCTCGGCGACGAACTGTTCGCCCATCAGGCGGCCCTCGGTGACCACGCCCTGGCCCTCGCGGAACAGGTCGGGGAGGATGCCCGTGTAGGTGACGCTGACCACATTCGCGCCGTCGGTGATGCGAAAGGCGGTGACGGCATCGGCCTGTTTCTGCACGCTGCCGGTTTCGACCAGACCGCCCAGGCGGATGCGCCGGTCGATCTCGACCTTGCCGTCGGCGACGTCGGTGGGCGAATGGAAGAAGACGATGGAATCCTCGAAGGCCGTCAGGACCAGGGCCGCGGCGACCGCGAGCAGGCCCAGGCCGATGCCGGCGAAGGTCAGGCGTTTGTGTTTGCGCTTCACGTGTCG
>MDTA01183398.1_pt1 | contig 79484 bp, 74 predicted proteins | sample 811151 | NCBI WGS metagenome assembly MDTA01 (sample SAMN05326648, study PRJNA326480) | marine metagenome | isolation source: seawater | place: Indian Ocean: South | collected 2010 | reverse complement strand
GCTGATGATCATCGCCGAGGACATCGAAGGCGAAGCGCTGGCCACCCTGGTGGTCAACAACATGCGCGGCATCATCAAGTGCGCCGCCGTGAAAGCGCCCGGCTTCGGCGACCGCCGTAAAGCCATGCTGCAGGATCTGGCGATCCTCAGCGGCGGCACCGTGATTTCCGAGGAAGTCGGCCTGAGCCTGGAAAACGTGGCCCTGGAAGACCTGGGTTCCGCCAAGAAGGTCAACATCGACAAGGAAAACACCACCGTGGTCGGCGGCAAGGGCGAGCAGGCGGACATCGACGCCCGTGTGGAGCAGATCCGCAAGGAAATCGAGAACTCCTCCTCCGACTACGACAAGGAGAAGCTCCAGGAACGCGTGGCCAAGCTGGCCGGCGGCGTGGCCGTGATCAAGATCGGCGCCGCCACCGAAATGGAGATGAAAGAGAAGAAAGCCCGCGTCGACGACGCCCTGCACGCCACCCGTGCGGCCGTTGAAGAAGGCGTGGTGCCCGGCGGCGGTGTCGCCCTGGTGCGTGCCCTGGCCAACATCGGCGCGCTCAAAGGCGACAACGAAGAGCAGAACGCCGGTATCGCTCTGATCATCCGCGCACTGGAATCTCCGCTGCGTCAGATCGTCTACAACGCCGGCGGTGAGCCGTCCGTTGTGGTTCAGGAAGTACGCAACGGCAGCGGCAACTTCGGTTACAACGCCGCCACCGGTGAGTACGGTGACATGATCGAGATGGGCATCCTGGACCCGGCCAAAGTGACCCGGTCCGCCCTGCAGGCCGCCGCGTCCGTGGCCGGTCTGATGATCACCACCGAAGCCATGATCGCCGACAAGCCGGAAGAAAACGCCGGCGGTGGCGCCCCGGATATGGGCGGCATGGGCGGTATGGGTGGCATGGGCGGCATGATGTAAATCAGCCGGTCCCACGACCTCCCAAAAGCCCCGGCGGGTTCTCCCGCCGGGGCTTTTTTATGTGCGAGCGGGCCAAGCTTGTTGGGGCAGGCCCGCTCCCACAAGGCAAGACCTGGCCTCTGAGTTCACTTATCCTGCCACGATGCAAACTCGCGATCCCAAACTCCTTCCTCACGCCTTGGCGTTCATCGCCGTCGTTCTGGCATTGGGCCTCGCCCACCAGTGGGTGAACCCCTGGCTGCGCTACGACCGCGCCGCCGTGGCCGGCGGCGAGGTCTGGCGTCTGGTCACCGCCCATCTGGTGCACCTGAATCTCTGGCACGCGCTGCTGAATCTGGGCGGCCTGGTGCTGATTCTGTTCTTCTTCCGCGACCTGCTGGACCGGCGGCGGTTCTGGCTGTGGTTCGCGGTGAGCGCGCCCCTGGTGGGCGCGGTGTTCTTCGTGCTGGATCGGGATCTGGGCTGGTACGTGGGGCTGTCGGGGCTGCTGCAGGGGCTTCTGGTGCTCTGTCTGCTGATCGGCTGGCGCGGCAATCCGGTGCTGCACAGCTTGGTGCTGGCGGTGGTGGCCGGTCGCCTGGTGTGGGAGCAGCTGCCCGGCTACGACGTGGACTATCTGCGCGCCTGGATCAACGGGCGCGTGTACGTAAACGCCCATTTGTACGGCGCGCTCAGCGGCGCGCTGCTGGCCGTGGCCATGCTGCTGGTCGCTGGCCGCCGGCGCACAACCCTCGGACGGCGCTCGGACATTTGCTAAGCTGTACGGCCGGTTGCACAGGACACCACCATGAATGAAGCGCAGCGTCAGAGTTATCTCCGCGCCCTGGGTTTGACGCCCTGGGTGGCGCGCACGACGCTGCCCGGCGCGGCGCCGTCCGAGCCGCTGGACTGGGCCGCCGAGACCGACGCCGGGGAAAGCCTGGCGGCGGCGCCGGTGGAAGCCACGCCGGTGCGAACCGCGCCGGGCGTGGGCGACGCCGAGCAGCCCGCCAGGGAGACCGCGGCGGCCGGTGCCTCGGCGGCGGACACCAGCGCCGAGGCACCGGCAAGCCGGGCGCCGGCGCCCCGTGACAGCGTCGCCGAGACGCCGGCCCGGGCGCCCGCCCCGGACAACGCGGCGGGTCTGACCTTCACCCTGGAGGCGCATCTGGCCGGCGATACCTGGGTGGTGTTTCAGCAGGAAGACCCCCAGGCGCCGGAGCTGGGCCGCTACACCGGCGCCCTGGCCGCCTCCCTGCTGACGGTGTTCGGCGCCGCCCCGGAGCGCCCGCGCCGCTTCTATTGCCCGCTCACCAAGCAGCCCATGAGCGCCGGTGAGGCCACCCAGGCGCTGACCGCCTTCTTTGCCGGGTTGAGCCGCCAGCATGGTGGCCGTCGGGCCTTGTTCTGCGTGGACCACAGTCTGGCCACGGCGGTGCTGGGCGGCGAGCGCTTCCAGGCGGTGAAGCTGGGCGAGATGCCGGCGCTGGCGGTGGACAGCCTGCAGGAAATGCTCGACCGGCCGGCGCTGGCCAAGAAACGCAGTTGGCAGGCGATGGTAGCGCACGGCTTCGCCGGGTCGCGTGGATGACGGTGGGGCCGGACGGCGCCCGCATGCGGGCCATGACCAGCGCGGATCTGCCGGCGGTGCTGGCGATCGAAAACGCCAGCCAGCCCACCCCCTGGAGCGAGGGTAATTTCCGCGACTGTCTGCAGGGGGCCTACCGTTGCCGGGTGGCCGCCGTGGACGGCGAGCCGGTGGGCTTCATGATTCTTTCCAGCGTGCTCGACGAACGCCATCTGCTGAACGTGGCGGTGGCCCCGGCGCGCCAGCGCCGCGGCCTGGCCCTATGGATGCTGGAGGACGAGCTCGACGAGGCGCGCACCGCCTCCATGTCGGTGATGTACCTGGAGGTGCGCGCCGGCAACGACGGCGCCCAGAGCCTCTACCGGCGCCTGGGCTTCGTGGAGAACGGCCGCCGCAAGGGCTACTATCGGGCCGGCGCCGGCCGTGAGGACGCGGTGCTGATGATGCTGGAGTTGCTCGGGCATAAATAGCACAAAGTGCTATGAATCGGGGCCGGTTGGGGTTTCTGGTTGGGCTACGCGCCAGCCTTCCTCGGTGCGTTCCAGCATCAGGCGGCGCTCCTGTTCGAAGTTGTCGCCTTCCTCGAAGTTGCCGAATTCCACCCGGACCGCCGCCAGGGCCATGACCATGGCGAACCGGTCCATGGCGTCCCGTTCCTCGTCGCGTTTTACCGCCTTGCTGTACTCGGACAGGTCGTGCTGCGCTTCCATGGTGTAGCGCACGTCCAGGGCGACGTGGTCGTCGTCTTCCGGGTAACGGCCGGCGGTTTCCACGTCGGTGACCTGGAACAGCTCATCAAGATGGGCCTGCTTGAGTTCCTGATTCAGGGCGTCGCGGATCACGCCGTCGTCGGGGGTGTCGCTGCAGGCCGCCAGCAGGGCGAGAAGCAACAGGGCGGGGGCCAGGTAAAAGGCGCGCATGGGATCATCCTTGTTGTGATTGTCGGTGTGTTGATCGCATTCCGTGCGACGAACTCTACCATGACCGCAACGCTTAGTCCTGATACCCCATGGCCTGCTGCACCTGGCGGGCCCAGGCGGTGCTGTGGCGGTAGGCCACTTCGTAGTAGGCGCGCTCGCTGAGCAGCGAGAGCGCGTCGAAACGCCCGGCCTCATAGGCTTCCACCTCGGTGAGCACCGCGCCCAGCGGGCCGCGGCGCTCCAGCAACGCGCTTTTCACGTCCTGGCTGAGCGGCACCTGTTCCATCAGTTCCGGCATGGCGATGTCCATCAGGGCATCCAGCTGGGACAGCAGGCCGACGATAAAATGGTTCACCGAGGTGCTTTGCTGGCCGCCTTCCTGGTCGCTGAGTTCCGCCAGCACTTCACACATGCGCCCGCGTATCAGCATGCCCCGGGTCAGGGCCTCCGGTTTGTGCATCTCGCCGTCGATCAGGAACAGGTTGGCCCAGCGTTTGATTTCCTCCAGGCCGAGCAGGGCGATGGCGTCGGACAGGGAATTCACTTCCCGGCGCAGGCCCATGGCGGCGGAGTTGACGGTTTTCAGCAGGCGGTAGGTGAGGCCGGCGTCCTTGATGGCGATCTCTTCCAGCCGCGCCGGCGAGGCGTCCGGGCTGTGCAGCTCGGTGAGCAGTTGCAGCAGCAGCAGCTTGTTGCCGGCGATCTTCTTGCCTTTCACCGGCGACGGCGTGCTCAGGAAATCGCCTTGGTAATAGTCGAAGCCCAGTTCCATGCATTGCTGGAACCGGGTGCGGTCGGCGATTTGGTCGGCGAGCAGTTCAACGCCGTGGCCGCGCAGTTTTTCCGAGGTGCGCCGCAGGCTGTCGGCGTCGCTGTCGCGGACGTCGATCTTGACGATGTGGACGATATCCAGCAGCACGTCCAGTTCGTCGTCGCCCGGGTCATAGCCGTCCATGGCCAGCCGGTAGCCGCGCCGCGCCAGCGCCTTGAGGCGGTCCACCAGCTCCGAGGTGAGCATCAGGTTGTTGGGAATTTCCAGAATGTACTGCTTCTTCGGCAGGTTGGGCAGCTCCGGCGCCATCAGCACTTCGTCGGTGACTTTCAGAAAGCTGGGGACCGAGCGGGTCTTGCCGCCCTGGAAGACGTGGGTGTAGGTGCCCAGGATCACGGTGTTGGTGGCTTCGATGTCGGACAGCGACGCGCCCTCGGCGGGCTTTTCGCCGTGCAACAGTAACTGGAACGCGGCCACGTCCTGGTTGCGGGTGTACACCGGCCGGCAGGCCAGTATCACGTCGAGCTTGTCTTCCGCCTCGATGGCGTCCCGTGCTTTGGTCACTCTTGGGGCTCCCCCTTTGCTGGCGTTTCAGACGCGGCTGCTGACATGGCCGCCGGCGGCACGGGCCTGGCCGTCGGGTCCGTACAGGCCCTTGCCGGCGGCTTCCTCGATGAAGTTGAGCATCCGCTGGTTGTGCTCCAGACGGATGCCGATCAGCACGCCGTTGGTGCGGTTCAGGCGCGCGGCCTGATCGGCGCGTTCACGGATCGACGCCCACAGGGCGGTGCAGCCGGCGTCGGCCGCGGCCCGGGCGTCGCCGGCGCGGTCGTCGTCGTAGCCGAGCCGCCGCTGCACCTGGCGGCGCTGGGTCTCGAAGCGCTCCAGCGCCTGGAACTGTTCCTGCTTGGCCTGCGCCACCCGGGCCAGGCCGTCACCGTCGACGGCGCCGTCGCCCAGCAACCGCCGCTCGTCGTCAAGCAGGTCGATCAGGGTGTCCAGGCGCGCCCGATGGCGCTCCAGGTGCTCCGCCAGGCTCATTGCGAGTCCGCGTCCAGCAGGTCGCGGACGCTGGCGATCAGGCCGTCGGCGATCTTGTCGGCGCGGATTTCCAGGCGCCCCTCGGAGATCGCCTGGCGAATCTCGTCGACCCGCGCGGTGTCGATGTCCTGGCCGCTGTCGGCGGCGGGCTGGCGCAGATGGGCCACCTCGCCGGCCGTCGCGTTGCCGCCTTGCTTGGGCGCCTCGGTGGAAACCTTGTCGCCGCCTTTGCCCTGATTCACCGTGCCCGGCTGGGTCAGGGGGGAAATGTTGTCAATTTTCAAGGGAAGCCCTCCGTCACGCGTTCATCTCGGTTATCGGCAGCGCCGGGAAAACCTTTAATACTTAAAACACCCCCCGGGCGCGGCCCGGGCCGGTGACCTGTGCGGTCACCACTTCCCGATTGGAAAGGCGCACCCGCACCCGGCCGCCCAGGGCGCCGTCGTCCAGGGCGTGCCCCTCGCGACTGATGCGGAAACCCTCGCCGCCGGCCACCAGAGTGACCGCCTGGCGGCGTTCCACCAGGGCCGGCTTGCGCAGCTGATGGCTCTGTATCACGGTGCCGGCGGACAGTGGCCGGGCGGCCTCCTGGCCGACGATACGGTCCCGCTCCAGTACCGCGTTGGCGGGCAGGCGGCTCAGGTCGCCCTGTTCGGCGCTGAGCATCCCGGCTTGGATTGGCGTGCCCGCCGGCAGTTCGTCGGCAGTCACCCAGTAACGCCCGGTGACGGTTACCCGGGCCTGCATATAGCGCACGCGGCGCTGCTGCTCGCCGCAGCGCACCCCCACCGAGACCCGTCCCCAGGGCTTCTGGCCGCGGCCCGGCATGAACACTTCCGGGGCCACGCATGGCGGCAGGTGGGCGCTCGGTGCCCGGACCTCCACGGCGACGCTGTCGCCGAGCCCGCCGGCCCGCTCCAGCAGAAAGGCGCGCACCGCGCCGACCGCCGGCGCTTCGGCCGCGTCCGCCGCCGGCCGGCCGTCAGTGGCCAGGGCCGGCGCCATGGCGAACAGCGCCAGCGATACGACGCACCGTGCAATGTGATGGAACAGGGGGCCTGGCATAGGGCGCCTCGGGGTAACGGGTTTTTCCAGTCAGGTCCTTATTCTAGGTAACCGGCCGCCGGGTGAATAAACGAATTGGAATCAAAATGGTGGCCTGTTTGTGCCTTTGACCTGACCGCGCCGGTATTAATCTCCACTCTGACCTACAAGCCATTGGAGCTTCGGCATGATTGACCGACTGGCCGCCGCCCTGCAATTCGACCAGGAAGCACTGAACCTGCGCCACCAGCGCCAGCAGGTTCTGGCCAACAACATCGCCAACGCGGACACGCCCAACTTCAAGGCGCGGGACTTTGATTTCGCCAGTGAATTGTCCCGCGCCATGGACAGCGGCCGGCCCGCCGAGGGTGGGCTGTCGTTGTCCACCACCGCCGCCGGGCACATCGCCGGCGGCAGCGGCTCGGCGCCGGTCGGCGACCTGCTCTACCGCGTGCCGGCGCAGCCCAGCCTGGACGGCAACACCGTGGACATGGACGTGGAGCGCACCCGCTTCGCCGACAACTCGGTGCGTTACCAGGCGGCGCTGACCATGCTCAACGGCCGCATCCAGGGCCTCAAGTCCGCCATGCAGCCTGAATAGGAATTGAACCATGTCGATGTTTTCGATTTTTGAGATTTCCGGTTCGGCGATGACGGCGCAGTCGCAACGCATGAACGTCACCGCCAGCAATATGGCCAACGCCGACAGCGTCGCCGGCCCCGACGGCGAGGCCTACCGCGCCAAGCAGGTGATGTTCGAGGCGCGCGGCCAGAACGGCACCGGCGTGGGCGGCGTGGGGGTGCGCGAAGTGATCGAGGACCCCTCGCCCCTGCGCCGGGAGTTCCGCCCCGACCACCCGCTGGCCGACGACCAGGGCTATGTGTCCATGCCCAACGTGGAGCCGGTCAATGAAATGGTCAACATGATCTCCGCGTCGCGCTCCTACCAGGCCAACGTGGAAGTGCTGAACACCAGCAAGCAACTGATGATGAAGACCCTGACGCTGGGAGAAAACTGATGTCGACGATTGGCTCCAACGTGCTCAATTCGGTGAACGGCAGCGCCGCCGCCCAGGCCGCCGCCGCGGCCAGCAAGTCCGACGGCGCCGACCTGCAGGACAGTTTCATGACCCTGCTGGTCACGCAGCTTAAGAACCAGGACCCGATGAACCCCATGGAAAACGCGGAGATGACCTCGCAGCTGGCGCAGATCAACACCGTCAGCGGTATCTCCGAACTCAACAGCACCCTGGAAGGCATCACCGGCCAGCTCGACGCCGGCCAGGCGATGCAGGCCGCCGGCCTGATCGGCAGCGGCGTGCTGGTGCCCGGCAACCGGGTGCTGGTGGGTGAAGACGGTTCCACCACGCCGTTCGGCGTGGAGCTGGAGCAGGCCGCCGACGAAGTGCAGATCACGGTGCGCAATGACAGCGGCGAGGTGGTGCGCCGCTTCGAGCCGTTCGCCATGGACGCCGGCAGTGAGTCGTTCACCTGGAACGGCGAAATGGACAGCGGCGAGGAGGCACCCAAGGGCTCCTACACGGTATCCGTTGAAGCCAGCGCCGACGGTGAGCCTCTGGAAGTGGTCAATCTGAACTACGCCATGGTCAGCGGCGTGAGCCTGGATGACAACGGCGCGCCGTTGCTGGATCTGGGCGGCGTTTCCGAACAGGTCAGTCTCGGCGATATCCGCCAGATTCTTTAAACAAGATTTCGTAAAGAATAACTTCTAGGAGCACGAAGATGGGTTTTTCACAGGCACTCAGTGGTCTTAACTCCGCCGCGACCAATCTCGACGTGGTCGGCAACAACATCGCCAACTCCCAGACCGTGGGGTTCAAAGGGTCCGGCGCGCAGTTCGCCGACGTCTACGCCGGTGCCCAGGTGGGCCAGGGCGTGCGCGTGTCCACGGTGCTGCAGGATTTCTCCAACGGCACCCTGGAATCCACCGGCCGTAACCTGGACCTGGGTATCAACGGCAACGGCTTCTTCCGTTTCACCCAGGGCGACCAGACCGTCTATTCCCGCAACGGCCAGCTCACCCTGACCGCCGACGGCTACCTGGAAAACGCCCAGGGCGCCCGGCTCACCGGCTTCCCCGCCGGCGTCGGCACCGGCGGTCAGCCGGAGACCCTGCAGGTGCCGGCCGGTGCCATGGCGGCCACCGCCACCGATCAGGTAGAGGCGTCGTTCAACCTGGACGCCACCGTGGATGAGATCGACCGTGGCGCCACGCCGTTCGACGCCGCCGACGGCGACACCTATTCCTACGCCAACACCGGCACCGCCTACGACTCCCTGGGCGTGCAGCACACCATGACCACCTACTTCACCAAGATCGGTGAAAACCAGTGGGAAGTGCGCGTGTCCCTGGACGGCAACGCGGACGCCACCAACGTGGGCCAGCTGGCGTTTAACGGCAACGGCACCCTCGACGAAGGCGCCAGCACCTTCCCCGACTATGCGTTTACCCCCGGGGGCGGCGCGGACCCGATGAACTTCGGCATTGATTTCGACGGCACCACCCAGTTCGGTGAGGATTTCGCCCTCGATTCCCTCACCCAGAACGGCTACGCCTCCGGCTCCCTGGTGGGCATCGCCTTCGATGAAGTGGGCAATATCGTCGGCAACTATTCCAACGAACAGTCCCAGGTGCTGGGCACCATCGCGCTGGCCAACTTCCGTAACCCGGAAGGGCTGCAGCCGGAAGGCGACAACGCCTGGACCGAGACCGGCGCTTCCGGCCAGCCGCTGCTGGGCCTGGCCGGTGCCGGCCAGTTCGGCAGCCTGGAAGCGGGCACCGTGGAAACCTCCAACGTGGACCTGACCAGCGAGCTGGTGGACCTGATCGTCGCCCAGCGCAACTACCAGGCCAACACCCAGACCATCAAGGTCCAGGACGAGGTGCTGCAGAGCGCCGTGAACCTGCGCTAATCGCGTTACAGGAGAGCCCGGATGGATCGCATTCTTTACACCGCCATGAGCGGCGCGCGCCAGAGCATGGACCAGCAATCGGTGGTCAGTAACAACCTGGCGAACGCCTCCACCACCGGCTTCCGCGGGCAGATGCAGGCACTGCGCGCGGTGCCGGTGCAGGGCGACGGCGCCCTGGCCACGCGCACCTCGGTGATGGCGTCCACGCCGGGCGCCGATTTCAGCGCCGGACCCATGAACGCCACCGGCCGTGATCTGGACGTGGCCATGCAGGGCGACGCCTGGCTGGCGGTGCAGGCCACCAACGGTGACGAAGCCTACACCCGCCGCGGCGACCTGCAGGTGGACGGCGACGGCGTGCTCAACAGCGCCGGCCGTCCGGTGATCGGCGAAGGCGGGCCGATCATCGTGCCGCTGGGCGCCAAGCTGTCCATGGGCGCCGACGGCACCCTCAGCGCCATCGGCGCCGGTGAGGATCCGGATGCGCTGGTGCAGATCGGCCGCGTCAAGCTGGTCAACGGTGGCGAAGGCGAGCTGCAGCGCGGTGAAGACGGTCTGTTCCGTGGCCCTGATGGCGCCCTGCCCATGGACGAGAACGCCCGGCTGGTGTCCGGCGCCCTGGAAGGCAGCAACGTCAGCCCGGTGGAATCCATGGTGGCGATGATCGACAACGGTCGCCGCTACGAAATGCAGATGAAGGTGATCGACACCGCGGACCAGAACGCGCAGCGCGCGGACAGTCTGCTGTCGATCCAGTAAGCCTGGCAGCCAGGCGGAGGGGAACCCAATGATTAAATCCTTGTGGACGGCCAAGACCGGTCTGGAATCCCAGCAGGTCAAAATGGATGTGATATCCAACAACCTGGCCAACGTCAGCACCAACGGCTTCAAGAAATCCCGCGCGGTGTTCGAAGACCTGCTGTACCAGAACCTGCGTCAGCCCGGCGGCGCCAACGACGTGCAGAACACCCTGCCGTCCGGCATGCAGGTGGGCAGCGGCGTGCGCCCGGTGGCCACTGAACGGCTGCACAGCCAGGGCGGCCTGGAGAACACCGGCAACTCCCGCGATCTGGCGATCAACGGCAAGGGCTTCTTCCAGGTGCGCATGCCCGACGGCAACGTGGCCTTTACCCGTGACGGCAGCTTCCAGCTCGACCAGAACGGCCAGATGGTCACGTCCAGCGGCTACCCGCTGGAGCCGGCGGTGATGATTCCCGAAAACGCCCTGTCGGTAAGCATCGGCAAGGACGGCCTGGTCACCGTTACCGAGCCGGGTTCCAGCCAGAGCGTGGAAGTGGGCCAGCTGACCGTGTCCACCTTCGTCAATCCCGCCGGCCTGGAAAGCATCGGCGAGAACCTCTATCTGGAAACCACCGCCTCCGGCATGCGCACCGAAAGCATGCCCGGCATGAACGGCGCGGGCGGCCTGTACCAGTCCTATGTGGAAACCTCCAACGTCAATGTGGTGGAGGAAATGGTCAACATGATCCAGACCCAGCGCGCCTACGAAATCAACAGCAAGGCGGTGAAAACCTCCGACGAAATGCTGTCCCGTCTGGCGCAGCTCTGATCCTGATGCGGGAGACCCTGGTGGACGCCATCGTTAAACATTGCCGCATCGGTATCGTGGTGTTGCTGCTGGCGCTGGGCGGCTGCGCGCAACTGCCGCAGCCCTCGGTGGTCGGCGAGCAGGAAAGCGTGGAAATTCCCCAACCGCCGCCGGCGCTGTCCAACGGTTCCATCTACCAGGCCGGGCGCGGCCAGAACCCGCTGTTCGAGGACCGCCGGCCGCGCGCGGTGGGCGACGTGCTGACGGTGATGGTCAACGAGCAGGTGAGCGCCAGCAAGAGCTCGCAGAGCAACGCCGACCGCAGCGGCTCCGCTTCCTTTACGCCCACCACCGTACCCACCGGCCTGGAGGATCTGAGCGACTACGGCTTCGACCTCACCGGCGAGAACGACTTTGAAGGCGGCGGCGGCTCCCAGGCGGAGAACACCTTCACCGGCACCATCACGGTGACGGTGCTGGAAGTGCTCACCAACGGCAATCTGCGCGTGCGCGGCGAGAAGCAGATTCTGATCAACCAGGGCACCGAATTCATCCGCTTCTCCGGGGTGGTGGATCCGCTGGAGATTTCCGACACCAACACGGTGCCGTCCACCCAGGTGGCGGACGCGCGCATCGAGTACGTGGGCGACGGGTACATCAACGAGGCGCAGCACATGGGCTGGCTGCAGCGCTTCTTCCTGAACATTTCGCCGTTTTGAACATGGGAGTGACGGTCATGGCACGGTTGCGTCTGGTCGCGCTGACATTATCGCTGGGGCTGCTGCTGAGCGCGTTCAGCTCGCCGGCGCGGGCGGAACCCCTGCGCGAGCTGGCGGACTTTTCCGGGGTGCGCGATAACGTGCTGGTGGGCTACGGCCTGGTGGTGGGCCTGGACGGCTCCGGCGACCAGACCATGCAGACCCCGTTCACCACGCAAAGCCTGACCAATATGTTCTCGCAGCTGGGCATTGCGATTCCGCCCGGCACCAACATGCAGTTGCGCAACGTGGCCGGCGTGATGGTGACCGCCGATCTGCCGCCGTTCTCGGCCCCCGGCCAGCGCATCGACGTGGTGGTGTCGTCGATCGGTAACGCCCGCAGCCTGCGCGGCGGCACCCTGCTGATGACGCCGCTGAAAGGCGCCGACGGTGCCACCTACGCGCTGGCCCAGGGCAACCTGCTGATCGGTGGCGCCGGCGCCGAAGCCGGCGGCAGCAGCGTGCAGATCAACCAGCAGGCCAGCGGCCGTATCGCCGGCGGCGCGGTGGTGGAGCGGGAAGTGCCGCTGCAGCTGGGCGCCAACGGCGGGCTGCTGGAACTGCAATTGAAGACCGCCGACTTCGGCACCGCCGAGCGCGCCGTGCGCGCCATCAACCAGGAATTCGGCAGCACCGTGGCGGCGGCCCGCAACGCCCGCACCATTCAGTTGCGTGGCCCCGAGAACGAAAACGACCGGGTCAGTTTCATGGCGCGGGTGGAGCGTGTCTACGTGACGCCAACGGACGCCCCCGCCAAGGTGATCATCAACGCGCGCACCGGTTCGGTGGTGCTGAACGGCCGCGTCACCCTGAAACCGGCGGCAGTGGCCCACGGCAACCTGTCGGTGGTGATCGACACCGAATTCGGCGTCAGCCAGCCGGCCCCGTTCGGCGACGGTGAGACCGCCGTGGTGCCCGACAGCGATATCAGCATTCAGCAGCAACAGGGTTCGCTGCAGTTCGTCGAAGGCGCCGACCTGATGGAAGTGGTGGACGCCCTCAACGCGCTGGGCGCCACGCCCCAGGAACTGATGTCGATCCTGGAAGCGCTGAAAGCCTCCGGGGCCCTGCGCGCGGAACTGGAGATTATCTGATGGCCGGTCTGGACGGTTCCATACAGGGTCAGTTCGCGCTGGACGTGCAGGGCCTCGACCGGCTCAAGCACAGCGCCGCCCGCGACCCGCAAAAGCAACTGCGCAGCGCCGCCGAGCAGTTCGAGGCGCTGTTCCTGCACCGCATGATCAAGAGCATGCGCGACGCCTCGCCGCGTTCGGAGCTCACCGACAGCTCGCAGATGCGTTTTTATCAATCGCTGTTCGATCAGCAGATGTCGCAGCACATGGCCGGTCGCGGTCTGGGCCTGGCGGACCAGCTGGTGGCGCAGCTTTCCGGTAAGGGCACTTCCGCGGACGCCGCCCGGGCCGCCAGCGGCACGTCGCCGCTGGACGCCATTCCGCGCGGCGAGCCGCGCCGCCTGCCCGGCGTGGAAGCTGCGGCAGGCGCTTCCAAAGGCGATACCGCCGCGATGGACGATGCCGGCGCAGCCACCGCCTTGGCGCGCACCGAGCGGCCCCGGCCGCCGCTGCTGAGCGCCGCCAACCCGGCCACGCCCACGGATTTCGTGCACCAGCTGTCGGAGCCGGCCCGGGAAGCGTCCCGGCGTACCGGCATGCCGGCGCCGCTGATCCTTGCCCAGGCGGCCCTGGAAACCGGCTGGGGACGCCGGGAAATTCCCACCAGCGACGGCGGCAACAGCCATAACCTGTTCGGCATCAAGGCTGGCGCCGATTGGAAAGGCCCCACCACCGAGGTGGTCACCCACGAATACATCAACGGCCAGCGCACCCGGGTGGTGGACCGCTTCCGCGTCTATGACTCCTACGCTGAAGCGTTCGAGGACCATGGCCGCCTGATCAGTGATAACCCGCGGTACGCGCCGGTGCTCGACGCCGCCGATGCGAAGCAGGCGGCGCAGGCCTTGCAGAACGGCGGCTACGCCACGGACCCGGCCTACGCCGACAAACTGGTCGCGCTGATGGACCAGATCGGTGGGCTTGTGGGAGCGGGCCCGGCCCGCGAAAGGGTGGCTTTAGCCACCCGGCAGGATCCCGGAGACGCTGATTGAACGGGTCTCTGGTATCCCGCCGGCAAGCTTTGCTTGCCTTTCGCGGGCAGGGCCCGCTCCCACAGGAAGCATTAAAGAAACGCGCGGCGCGGTCGATATAAAGGGCATTGGTTAACGGGAACAAAACGATGAGCATGTTTTCCATCGGGCTCAGCGGTCTGAACGCCGCGCAGAACGCCCTGAACACCACCAGCAATAACATCAGCAATGTCTATACGCCCGGCTACAACCGCGAGCTGACGTTGCTCGGCGAGCAGCAATCCGCCGGTGGCGGCGTGCAGGTCAACGATATCCAGCGCCAGTTCGACCACTACGTGGCCGATCAGCTCAACGCCGCGGGCAGCAAAAGCAGCGCGCTGCAGTCCTACCAGACCCAGGTGAGCCAGATCGATAACCTGCTCGCCGATCAGGACGCGGGTCTGGCGCCGCTGATGCAGGATTTCTTCTCGTCCCTGGAAGACCTGGCCAGCTCGCCGTCCGACCCGGCCGCCCGCCAGGGCGTGATCGGCGCGGCGGACACGCTCAGCGCCCAGTTCCGTTCCTTCGACGGTTATCTGCGCGATATGCAGAGCGGTATCGACAGCAACATCCGTGACGAAATCACCCAGATCAATAACAGCGCCGACCAGATCGCCAACCTGAACCGGGAGATCGCTCTGGCCAAGGCGAAGACCGGCAAGGCGCCCAACGGCCTGTTGAATCAGCGCGATCAGTTGGTGGCCGAGCTTAACGAGCGTGTCGACGTGCGGCTGACCATTCAGGAGAGCGGCACCTATAACCTGTCCATCGGCAACGGCCAGCCGATTGTCGCCGGCACCCGCAGCTTCTCGCTGGAAGCGATGTCGTCCTCCGCGGACCCCACGCGCACGGTGGTCGGCTACAACGATTCCGCCGGCAACCAGGTGGAGCTTGACGAGGACGCGATCACCGGTGGGGCGCTGGGCGGTTTGCTCACGTTCCGCTCCGAGACCCTGGATAAGACCCAGAACCAGATCGGTCAATTGGCGGTGTCCCTGGCCACCGCTTTCAATGAGCAGCACCAGGCCGGCTTCGACCTGAACGGTGATCCCGGCGAGGCGATGTTCGACGTGGGCCAGCCGCGTGCCTTCTCCAACGAAAACAACGCCGGCTCGGCCACCATCGACGCCGCGTTCGGCGACGTGGACCAGCTCACCACCGGTGACTACGACCTGGTGGTGACCGACGCCGCCGCCGGTGAGTTTGAAATCACCCGGCGCGACACCGGCGAGCGAGTCACCGCGACCCTGGACGGCAGTGATCAGCTCAACGTGGGCGGCGTGGTGGTGACCATCGGCGACGCCGGCACCCTGGCCGACGGCGACCGCTTCCAGCTGCAGCCCACGCGGCAGGCCGCCGGCGGTCTGGAAAACCGTATCAGTGAACCGGCGCAACTGGCCGCCGGGCGGGGCGGTGGCAGCGGCGACAACGAAAATGCCCTGGCCCTGCAGGACCTGCAGGACAGCCTGCTGGTGGGCGGCGGCGCCACGCTGAGCGGCGCCTACGCGGCGATCGTCGGCGATGTCGGCAACCGCACCAATATCGTTCAGGCCAACCTGAGCGCCCAGCAGGGCCTCACCGAGCAACTGGAAGCGGTGCAGCAGTCCGAATCCGGCGTCAACCTGGATGAAGAAGCCGCCAACCTGATTCGTTACCAGCAATTTTACCAGGCCAACGCCAAGGTGATTCAGACCGGCTCCACCATCATGGACGCCATCCTCGGCCTGCGTTAACAGGAAAAGATCATGCGTATCAGCACCGTCACCATGTATGAGCAGAGCATGAATTCCCTGAATCAACAGCAGGGCGAGTTCATGAGGGTGGGCCAGCAGATCGCCACCGGGCGCAAGGTGGTCAACCCTTCCGACGACCCCCAGGCCGCTTCGCGGGCGGTGCAGGTGGCGCAATCCATGTCCGTCACCCAGCAGTACACCGATTCACGGATCAGCGCCCGCAACGCCCTGTCCCAGGAAGAGAGCGTGCTGAACAGCGTCAGCGACGCCATCGCCAGCGCCAAGACGCTGATGATCCAGGCCGCCAGCGACACCCTGAGTGACGCCGACCGCGCCTCGGTGGCCAGTGATCTGCGCGGCGTGTATGAAACCGTGATCGGCCAGGCCAACGCCACCGACGGCAACGGCCGCCATCTGTTCGGCGGCTACCAGGACGCCAGTGAGCCGTTCGTGCGCGCCGCCGACGGCACCGTCAGCTACGTCGGCGATACCAATACCCGCGAGCAACGCATTGATGCCTCCCGGCTGATGCAAGTGACCGACAACGGCCAGACCATTTTCCAGAGCGTGCACTCCAGCGCCGGCTATGTGGCGGAAGCGGACGCCGGCAACAGCGGCAGCCTGACGTTCAAGGGCCCGCAGGTCATCGATGAAAGCGACCCGGACTTCGGCAACAGCTTCCAGATCGAGTTCTCGGTCACCGGCGGCACCACCACCTACTCGGTGGACGGCGGCCCGGCGCAGGCCTATGAAGAGGGCGAGCCGGTGGAAGTGGGCGGCCTGTCGATCACGCTCAAGGGCCAGCCCGCCGACGGCGACAGCATTGAGATGGGCAAAGCGGAGAACATGAACACCGACCTGTTCAAGACCTTCGAGAAGGCGCTGGCGGTGCTTGACCAGCCGGCCGGCAACGACGCCGAGAAGGCGGCCCGTGCCAACACCATCAATACCGTCATGCGCGAGTTCGATAACAGCCTGGACAATGTGTTGACGGTACGCGCGTCGGTGGGCTCGCGCCTGAACGAACTGAATGTGGTCGACGGCGTGGCCGACAACCGCCAGCTCAACTACACCGAAACCTACTCCAACCTGATCGGCGACCTGAGCGATCCCGCCAACTTCGCGGAAGTGGTCTCCCAATACAGCCTGCGTCAGGTCAGCCTGCAGGCCGCCCAGAAAGCCTTCGTCGACATCAAGGGCATGTCCCTGTTCGATCGCATGTAGATTTGTAGGAGCGGGCTGTGGGAGCGGGCTGTGGGAGCGGGCCCCGCCCGCGAAAGGGTGGCGTCCAGCCACCCGGCAGGATCCCAGAGAATTCTTTTCTACGCGTTCAAACAGGTCTCTGGCATCCCGCCGGCAAGCTTCACTTGCCTTTCGCGGGCAGGGCCCGCTCCCACAAGTGAGGATCCACAACCGTCAGGAGAGAGGTGCGAGCGCCTCGACCAACTGGCTGAGGAATTGCAGCCCTTCGGAAAACAATCCCTGCAGGAAGCGGCCGAAATCGGTCATCAGTACCAGCAGCAGGAACAGCCCCAGCGTCAGCGAGGTGGGGAAACCCACCGAGAACACGGTGAGCTGGGGCGCCGAGCGGTTAAGGATGCCCAGCGACAGGTTGACGATCAGCAGCGCCGCCACCAGCGGCAACGCCAGCAGCAGGCCGGACACGAAGATGGTGCCGCCATAGCGCACCAGCATCTCGAAGCCGTTGGGGTTGAGCCCGCTGGTGCCCACCGGCAGGGTCTGGAAGCTGGTGGCCAGGGTGTCGATCACGATCAGATGGCCGTTCACCGCCAGGAACATCAGCAGCGTGATCATGTAGAACAGCCGCGACAAAATCATGGTGTTGGCGCCGTCCGGGCTCACGAAGGTGGCGAACGCCAGCCCCATTTGCAGACCGATGAATTCCCCCGCCGCCTGCACCACGGTGAACATCACCCGCAACGCCAGTCCCATGGCGACGCCGATCAGCGTCTGCTCCACCACGATGCCGAGCCCGGCCCAGGACCACACCGGCGCCGCCGGCAGGGGCGGCAGCCCCGGTGCCACCACGATGCACAGCAGCGCCGCCAGGCCGATCTTGACCCGGTTGGGCACGGCGCTGTGGCCGAGCAGCGGCGCCGCCAGGAAAAAGCCGGAGAGCCGCATGAATGGCCATAGAAAGGCGGTGAGCCAGGCGTGCAGTTGGTCAAAGGAGACATCGACCATGGCGTGGGCTCAGGAAACCAGGAACGGAATGTTCTGGAACAGGGTGCGGGTGAAATCAATAATCAGGGAGAGCAGCCAGGGCCCGGCCACGATCAGCACCGCGAACACGCCGAGGATTTTCGGAATAAACGACAGCGTCATCTCATTGATCTGGGTGGCGGCCTGGAACAGGCTCACCAGCAGACCGATCAGCAGCGCGGTGAGCAGCAGCGGGGCGCCCAGGTAGAGGGTGACCATCATCGCCTGGTAGGCAATCGACATAACCGTTTCGGGGGTCATACGAAAAAGCTCTCCGCCAGGGATCCGATAATCAATTGCCAGCCGTCCACCAGCACGAACAGCATCAGCTTGAACGGCAGGGAGATGGTCGCCGGCGGCACCATCATCATGCCCAGCGCCATCAGCACGCTGGCCACCACCAGATCGATAATCAGAAACGGAATAAAAATGGTGAAGCCGATCTGGAAAGCGGTTTTCAGCTCGCTGGTGACGAACGCGGGCAGCAGCACCCGGAACGGCAGATCCTCCGGCCCGGCCATCGGGCCTACCTCGGCGAGCCGGGCGAACAGGGCGATGTCCGGTTCGCGGGTCTGCGCCAGCATGAACTCGCGGAACGGCTGGGCGCCGCGCTCCACGAACTCGGGAAATTCAATCTGTTCCTGTTCCAGCGGTACCCAGGCCTGGTCGTAGACCTTGTTGAACACCGGCGACATGACGAAAAAGGTGAGGAACAGCGTCAGCCCCAGCAGCACCTGGTTGGGCGGCGCCGATTGCGTGCCCATGGCGGTGCGCAGCAGGCTGAGCACGATGATGATGCGGGTGAAGCAGGTCATCATCAGCAGTACCGCGGGCAGGAACGCCAGGCTGCTGAGCAGCAGCAGGGTCTGCAGCTTGATCGACCATTGCTGGCCGCCGCCGGCGGTGGGTTCGCTGGTGATGCCGGGGATCGTCGCCTGGCCCCAGGCCGGATCGGGCAGCGCGCAGATCAGCGCCAGCGCCAGCCAGGGCAGGGCGCGGCGCAGCGTGCCGGACGACCAGAGCGTGCTCATCGTGGTTTCCCCGGGCCGCCGCGCAGGTTGGCTTTCAACGCCTGGGCGAAGCGGCCGGCGAAGCCGTCTTCCGGATTAACCGCCTGGCCGGTGGGCGCCGGCTCAGGTTCCGGCGGCCGCTCCGGCGCCGGCCGTTCGTGCAGTTTGGTGACCTTGCCGCCGCCCACGCCCAGCACCAGCCAGGTGTCTTCCAGCTCCAGCACCACCACCCGCTCCTTGGCGCCCACCGCGCGGCTGGCCACCACTTTCAGGGCCTGGCCGGCGGCCGTCTGGCCCGGGCCGAAGCGCTTGAGCAGCCAGCCGCACAGCAGGATAAGCCCCACCATGGCGACCAGCACCAGCGCCGTCTTGCCGAACGCCGCCATGCCCAGCATGGCGTCGCCGCCGGCCTGCACCGCTTCGATGCCGGTCTTGGTCCGGGCGTCGGCGCTGCTCATCGGTTGAGCTTCTGAACCCGTTCGGAGGGGGTGATGATCTCGGTGATGCGGATGCCGTATTTGTCTTCCACCACCACCACTTCACCCTGGGCGATCAGATAACCGTTGATGAGAATGTCCATGGGCTCGCCGGCCAGGCCGTCCAGCTCCACCACCGAGCCCTGCGCCAGTTCCAGCAGCTGCTTGATGGTGATGCGGGTACGCCCCAGCTCCACGCTCAGCTTGACCGGAATATCCATGATCATTTCCAGATCGCGGGCGTCGCCGGCGCCTGTGCCGGCGTCGAACGGCTTGAACACCCGGTCGTCGGCATTGCGCGCCGGCGCATCCCCGGCATCGCCGGTGCCACCGCCTTCGGCCGCTTCCTGTTCGGCGAGCGCCTCGGCCCAGGGATCGGCGTCGTCGCCGCCGGTCTCTTCGCCCTGCTGTTCGGCCATGGCCTTTTCCCAGTCGTCGTCGCTGGCGTTTTGATCGGGTTTGTTGGGATCAGTCATTGCTCGGCTTCCTCGGTGCCGCCGCCGCATGGGCGTTGGCGTGGTCGATGACGCGCTGTACGCGCAGCGCCCGTTGTTCGTCGCGGCTGCCGTAATCGCATTCCAGCACCGGCACGCCGTCCACGCGGGCGGTGACGGTGTCGGGCAGATCGATGGGCAGCACATCGCCCTGCTTGAGGCTCATTACCTGGGAGATGCGGCTGGGCACGTTGACGAACTCGGCCACCAGCTCCACCTCCGAACGGCGGATTTCCCCCGCCATGCGATGGCTGAACGCCTGATCGCCGGCGTCGCGGCCATCGGCGATCGGGTTATTGAGCTGCTCGCGCAGCGGCTCGATCATCGAGTAGGGCATGCACACCTGGAAGTCGCTGGCCAGGTTGCCCACTTCCAGATGGAAGGTGGTGTTGACGATGATCTCGTTGGGCGAGTTGGTGATGTTGGCGAACTTGGCCTGGATCTCGGAACGCAGGTAGCTGATCTCCAGCGAGTACACCGACTTCCAGGCGTCCTGGTAGGCGTCGATGGCGAGCTTGAGCAGGCGCTGGATAATGCGCTGTTCGGTATTGGTGAATTCGCGCCCCTCGGACTTGGTGACGAAGCGGCCGTCACCGCCGAACAGGTTGTCCACCACCATGAACACCAGGCTGGGCGGGAACACCACCAGCCCGGTGCCGCGCAGCGGCTTCATGGCGATCAGGTTCAGGTTGGTGGGCACCGGCAGATTGCGCGCGAAGTCCTTGAAGCTTTGGTAGCGCACCGAATCCACGGTGATGTCCGCGCTGCGCCGGATCAGGTTGAACAGGCTGACCCGGAAATGGCGCGCGAAGCGTTCGTTGATGATGTCCAGGCTGTGCAGGCGCTCGCGGATGACCCGGTGCTGGGACGCGGGGTCATAGGGGCGCAGGCGCGGCTCCTTGCTGGCCGGCGACTCGTCGTCACCGCCGGGCCCGTTGAGCAGCGCATCGATTTCTTCCTGGGATAGCAGATCGTCTTGTGCCATTGGCGTCCACCCGGTTTATTGCACGATGAACTCGGTGAAGAGCACATCATCCACTTGCAGTTCGGGCTGGCCGTCGTCGCGCGGCTGGGCGAACAGCTCGAGAATCTCGGCCTTGAGCGATTCCTTGCCCTGCTGCGTGGCCACGGTTTGCGAGCTCTGCCCGGACAACAGCATCAGCATGCGGCTGCGCAGTTGCGGCATGTGCTCGAGCAGGTAGCTCTCGGTCTCGGTGTCGGCGACCTGCAGGGACAGGCCCACGTACAGCAGCCGCTGGCCGCACAGCTCGCCCTGCAGATTGACGGTGAACGGTTCCAGCTTGACGTAGAGCACCGGCCGGGGCGCTTCCACCTGCTCCACGGTCTCTTCATCGTCGTCGTCGCTGTCATCGGACAGCAGCAGGTACATATTGATGGCCACCAGAGCGCCGAGCAGGATCACCATCAAGGCGATCAACCATCCAAGTTTGCTCGACCGGTTCGGGGAATCCGCCATGGGTTGTGCCTTCCATCCTGAATAAGGGTTGCCGTTTCAGAGTGCAGTATGCCGCCGGCGCGGGCGCCGGCATGGCCGGAAAAGGCCCCGCTAAAGGGCCTATCTTTGGCGTTTAGTGAACAGGCCCTAGGCGTACAGATCCACGCCGCCGGTGTCGCCGCCGATGATGCGGCTCACCGGCACGCTCTCTTCAGTGGCGGCGGGCTCGCCGGCCAGGCCGTCACCGCCCGGGGCGGCGCCCCGCTGGCCGGGCTGGCCGTCGCCGTTACCGGCGAACCCCTGGCGGTGCTCGCCGACCATCGCTTCACCCAGGGCGATGCCCTGTTCGGCCAGCGCTTCCCGCAGTTGCGGGATGGCCTGCTCCACCGCGCCGCGCACCGTGGAATGGCTGGAGAAGAAATGCGCCTGGGCACCCTGGTCGTCGAGTTTCAGGCTCACCGAAAGCGGCCCCAGCTCGCGCGGGTTGAGGTGCAGCTCCATGTGCTGGTCGCCGCGTTGCGCCAGGCCCACCATCTGCTGGCCCAGTTGCTGCTGCCAGGGCGTGCTGGCCACCGGCGCCTGCAACGTGAATTGGGCGGCGGGGCCGGTGGCGCCGGCCGTGCCGGTCTGGCCGCCGGCGGCGCCGGTGGCGCCCATCACGCCGGCGTTCTGAGCACCGCCTTCCTGGTTAGCGCCGAGGCGCGTGTCCAGGCGTGACCGCTCCAGGGTGCCGTTCAAGGCCTGGGCGTCGCTGGCCCAGGCGGGCATCGCCGGCTTGGCCTCGCCGGTGGCGGCGGGGGCCGGGCTCAGGGTGTCGCCGGCGGCGCCGTCAGCGGGCAGGGCGGAAACGGTGGCCGGCCGGTTGAGGGCGTCCGGCGCGCGCATCACTGGCAGTGCCTGCGCCGTGTTTTTCGAGGCGGCGGCGGTCAGCGGTGCGGGCACGGCCAGGCCGCCGGTCATCGGGTTAGCGGCGCCATTGTCCGCGGCGTGCTCGACCAAGTCCCGGATGGCGTTTTCTTCGCTTACGCCGGCGTCGGCCAGTTCAGCCAACGGGGCCTTTTGAGCGGGCAGGGCGTCGCCGTCACCGGTTTTGAGCCGGCTGCCGGCCAGCGCTTCCAGAGCGTTGCGCAGGGCGTCGCTGGCTTCGCCGGTGAGCGGGCGGTCGCCGCCGGCATCGAGCAGCGCCAGGGCGGCCTCGCCGCTGGCGCCGTCCGATTCGGACGCGGACAGCAGTTTCGCCGCCGCATCCCGCAGGGAGCCGGCGAAGGCCTCGCCGTCGGCGGCCGCCGGTTGCCCGGTGGCGCCGGTCTTGGCGAGGTTCTGGTTAAGCAAGGCGGTGATATCCATGGGTTATCCTCCCGTCAGTCCCGGCGCACGCGGCGGGCCATCGCGTTGTTGGTCAATTCGTCGTTGTCGCGCAGTTCGCGGCGCTGTTCCTGGCGGCGCTCCTGCTCGGCGCGGCGCGCGGCCAGGGTGTCGTAGGACGACAGCTGGCGTTGCCGTTGCTGCCAGTGTTGCTGGCTGGCGGCCACTTTTTCCTGCTGCTGGTCGAGCGCCTGCAGGGCTTTGTCGATGGCGTCGTCCAGGGAGCGGATGAAGCGCCGGTAGTTGGCCAGGGTGGCGGCGTCGATGCCCCGGCTCATGGCGTCCTGCAGCCGCCGGCAGTACTCGTGCCGGTAGCGTCGCAGGGCGTCCAGCTGCGCGGCGCTCTGCGCCTGGCCACGGCGGTCGTCGGCGAGGTTGCGGCCGGCGTGGTCGCGGGCTTTGCGGCTTTGCTCGATTAATGTGTCCAGCGGGTTGGACGCGTTCATGGCACACCTCCAAGCAAGGCACCCAGTGCCTGTTGCGAATCATCGATATCGGCGCGCTCGCCGATACCCTGCTGCAAAAAGTGTTCAATCGAGGGGTACAGCTCCACCGCCCGGTCCAGCGCCGGGTCATGACCGGGGCTGTAGGCGCCCACACTGATAAGGTCGCGGTTGCGCTGGTAGCGCGAGAACAGCTGCTTGAACTGCTGCGCGCGCTGCTGCTGCCCGCCGCCGACGATGGCGGTCATGGCGCGGCTGATCGAGGCTTCGATGTCGATGGCCGGGTAGTGGCCGGACTCCGCCAGGGTCCGTGACAGCACTACGTGGCCGTCGAGGATGGCGCGCGCGGAATCGGCGATAGGGTCCTGCTGGTCGTCGCCTTCGGTCAACACGGTGTAGAAGGCGGTGATCGAGCCGCCGCCGGTTTCGCCGTTGCCGGCGCGCTCCACCAGCCCCGGCAGCTTGGCGAACACCGACGGCGGATAGCCCTTGGTGGCCGGCGGTTCGCCGATCGCCAGGGCGATCTCCCGTTGCGCCATGGCGTAGCGGGTCAACGAATCCATGATCAGCAGCACGCTGAGGCCGGCGTCGCGGAAATGCTCCGCCACCCGGGTGGCGTAGGCGGCGCCCTGCAGCCGCTGCAGCGGCGAAGTGTCGGCCGGGGCGGCCACCACCACCGAGCGGCGGCGGCCTTCCTCGCCGAGAATATTGTCGATGAAGTCTTTCACTTCCCGGCCCCGCTCACCGATCAGGCCCACCACGATCACGTCGGCGCCGGTGTAGCGGGCCATCATGCCCAGTAGCACGGATTTGCCCACGCCGGAGCCGGCGAACAGACCCATGCGCTGGCCACGGCCGATACTGAGCAGGGTATTGATGGCGCGGATGCCGACGTCGATCTGGGTGTCGATGGGCGCCCGCGCCAACGGGTTCATGGGCGGCGAGGCCAGGGTGCCGTGGGGCACGTCATCCAGCGGCGCGCCGCCGTCCAGCGGGCGGCCGTTGCCGTCCACCACCCGGCCCAGCAGCGCGTCGCCGAGCGGGAAGCGGCGCGCGCCGGTGTCTTCCCCGTCGCCCAGCGGGAAAACCCGGGCGCCCGGTACCAGGCCGCTGATCTCCGCCAGCGGCATCAGAAACAGCTTGTCCCCGGAGAACCCCACCACTTCCGCTTCGGCGAAGTCCGGTCGGTCGCTGCCCGGCGCCGTGATCTCGATGCGGCAAGCGCTGCCCAGCGGCGTGCGCAGGCCCACCGCCTCCAACACCAGGCCGGTGGCGCGCACCACCCGGCCGCTGGCCTGGTAGTGGGGCGCCGTCGCGACGCGCCGGGTGACGCTGTTGAGCGTGCGGCGCCATTGCGCCTGATGGAGGTTCTCGGCGCTGGTCATGGTTGTTCCCCGCCGTCGTCGCCGCCGGCTTGCGGCCGGCGGCTGCGCCGGCGCACCCGCGCCGCCAGGTTTTCCCAGCGGCTTTCCAGGGTGGCGTCCAGCTCGCCGCTGGGGCTGGTGACCCGGCAGCCGCCGCGGCTGAGTTGATCGTCCGGGTGCAGTTTCCAGCCGGCGGCGTGGAATTCCGCGTGCAGTTCCTGTTCCACCAGCGCCAGGTCGTCCGGGTGCAGCCACAGTCGGGTTTTGCCGTTGAGCGCCGGTTCTTCGTGAATCAGGGTGCGCACCAGGTTAAGAATCTCGGCGGGCTCTTCGCGCAGGGCGTCGCCGGCCAGCTGGCGACCGGTGGCCAGGGCCAGATCCACCAGATCCTCGGCGATGGCGTGGTCCAGGTCGGCCAGGGCGCTGCGGAATTCGTCCACCAGCGCGGCCAGCGGCGCCAGGGCCTCCTGGCGCTGGCGGGCGGTTTCGTGCTCGCCGGCGCGGCGGCCCTCTTCCAGCCCCTGGGCGTGGCCCTCCTGACGGCCGGCCTCGAAGCCCTCCCGGTGGCCTTCCCGGCGCGCTTCCTCACGGGCTTCATTGCGCAGCGCCTGCAGCTCGGCCTGATGCTGAAACGCCTTGCGCTGTTCCGCGTCAACCGTGGCAGGGCGGGCGGCGCCCGGGTCGCGGGCGCTGTCCAGTTCCCCCATCCGCCAGCGACGCCAGCTTGCGTGGGCGCTAGACATAGGCATCGTCTCCGCCGGTCAGCACGATTTCGCCGCTGTCCGCCAGGCGGCGCACCACCTGCAGAATGGCTTTCTGTTCGCTCTCCACCTGCGATACCCGGATCGGGCCGCTGGCTTCCATGTCCTCGCGCAGCAGGGTGGCGGCGCGGGTGGACATGTTGCGCAGGAATTTCTCTTTGAGTTTTTCGTCGGAGCCTTTCAGCGCCACCATCAGGGAGTTGGTGTTGATCTCCTTGAGCAGCAGCTGGATGCCGCGGTCGTCCACGTCCATCAGGTTTTCGAACAGGAACATCTCGTCGATGATCTTCTGCGCCAGGTCCTCGCTGTGCGCGCGCACGGTTTCGATCACGGTTTCCTCGGCGCTGGAGTTCATCAGGTTGAGAATCTCGGCGGCGGTGCGGGCGCCGCCCATCTTGCTGCGCTTGAGGTTCTGGCCGTCGAGCATGCCGCCCAGCACTTCGGTGAGCTCCTGCAGGGCGGCGGGCTGCACGCCGCTGAACGTGGCGATGCGCAGTACCACGTCGTTGCGCAGCTTGTCGTCGAAGTACTCCAGCACGTCGGCGGCCTGGCGCCGTTCCAGATGGACCAGAATGGTGGCGATGATCTGCGGGTGTTCGTCGCGGATCATCTCGGAAACGATGTTGGCTTCCATCAGGTTGAGGGCGTCGATGCCGGAATTGGCCCCGTTCTGTTCGAGGATGTCCTCGAGCAGGCTGGAGGCGCGTTCGTTGCCCAGCGCCTTGGTCAACACCGAGCGGATATGGTCGCTGGAATACAGGTTCAGCGCCGCGAATTGCTCCGACTCGTCATAGAAATCGTCCAGCACCTGGCGCATCTGGTCGTGGGAGATGTTCCCCAGCTTGGCCATTTCCTGGCTGACTTCCTGCACTTCGCGGGCGGACAGATGCTTGAATACCTCGGCGGCACTGTCTTCATCCAGGGCCAGTAACAGCACGGCGGCCCGCTGGGTGTTGTTGAGCTCACTCATTCCGATTCATCCAGTTACGCACGATCATCGACACCATGGCCGGATCTTCCTGGGCCATGTCCTGGAGGTCCTGGCGGTTCTGTTCGTAGGCCGAGGAGCGGCGCCGGCGGCGGCGCGGCGCCACCGGCTCGGGCTCGTCCCCGGCCTCGTCGGCGGCGGCCGGCGCCGGTGACGGGGCCTGTGCCTGGGCCGGACGCGCCGCCGGTGCCGGGGCCTGCCGGGCGTAGCGCTTGAGCATCGGCCGCAGCACCAGCAGGAACAGCAGCAGCGCGGCCAGGCCCACCAGCAGCCAGCGGCCCATGGAGAACAGGAAGTCCTGCCAGAACGGGTCCTGCCACCAGGCGCGCTGTTGGTCCTCGGATTCCACCTGGGTGAAGGGGCTGTTGACCACTTCCAGGCCGTCGCCGCGCTCCACCGAGAAGCCCATTGCCTGGCGCGCCAGTTGGTTGATCCGTTCCAGCTGGTCGTCACTCAGCGGCACCGGGGCGGCTTCGCCGTCCTCGTTCACGCCGTCGCGGTAATCCACCACCACCGCCACCGACAGCCGCTCCACCTGGCCGCGCTCGTGCTGAACATGGGTGATGTTGCGATCCACCTCGTAATTGATCACGTCTTCGTGGTTGAGGCGCTTGGTGGTGTCGTCGTCCTCGGTGTTTTCGCCTTCCTGTTGATCGTCGTTCTGCTGCACCGGCGAGGCCGCCGCGCCCGGGGGCGTATTGGTGAGCGCGCCGGGCACGCCCTGGGCGAGATCCTCGCCGCCGCTGTAGACCGCCCGGGTCTGGCTGCTGCGTACCGCCGCCGGGTTGCCGCCCTGGTTGGGGCCGAAGCGTTCGTTGGTTTCCTCGCGACGGGCGAAATTGACTTCCGCGGTGACCTGAGCGCGCACGTTCTCCGGGCCCAGGATCGGCGCCAGAATACTCTCAATGCGCTGGCGGTAGACGCGCTCCACTTCGCGCACGTACTCCAGCTGGGTGCCGTCCAGGCCACCGCCGCTGCCGGAGGGACGGGACAGCAGGCGGCCGGCCTGATCGACCACGGTGACGTCTTCCAGGGCCAGTTCCGGCACGCTGCTGGAGACCATATGCACGATCGCGTCGACCTGGCCGTCGCCCAGTGCGCGGCCCGCTTCCAGGGTGAGTACCACGGACGCCTTGGCGGGCTCGCGGTCGCGGATGAACACCGACGGCTTGGCCATGGCCAGATGCACCCGGGCCCGCGATACCGGGCCCAGGGCTTCAATGGAACTGGCCAGCTCGCCCTGCAGGCCGCGCTGGAAATTCACCTGCTCGGCGAACTGGCTGATGCCGAACGCCTGCTCGTCCATGATCTGAAAGCCCACGTTGCCGCCTTCCGGCAGGCCCTGTTCGGCGAGCTGCAAACGCAGTTTGTGGACCTGGTCGCCGGGCACCATCAGGGCGCGACCGCCCTGGCTGAACTGATAGGGCACCGCGCGGCTTTCCAGTTCACTGATGATGCGGCCGCCGTCGGCTTCGCTGAGGTTGCTGTAGAGCACCCGGTATTCCGGCGCGCTGGCCCACATCAGCATGGCCGCCACCAGGGCGATCACCGCGGCCCCGGCCACCAGCAACGGCACCAGCGGGTTGGCGCGCAGCCGCGCCAGCATCTGTTCGATGCCGTTATTGTCCGGGCGGGTCTCGCCGTTGCTCATGCGTGCCCCCCGGGGAGACGGGAATAGTGTTGAAAAGGCATTGCTGCTTTCCGGTGGTATTGCGACGCATGCCATTATGAGCAGCGCCGGGACACACAAAGGAAAGAAAAGCCCGCCTTTTTGCCGTCATTTGACCGCTTGGGTCCCGGCGGGGGCTGGTAATCTTGCGGTTCAAATAGCGGGTAACGCAGAGCGATACGTTATGAGCACACCGACCATCAATCCGGCCATGCAGGCCGCGCTCAACCAGATGCAGGACCTCGCCGGGCAGGCGGCCGGCGCCGCCGTGCCCCGGGCCGGCGGGCAGAACCTGGACACCACCGTGGGCAGCGGCGGCTTCAGCGAGGCGCTGCAATCCAGCCTTGAGCGCATCAACCAGATGCAGACCGACGCCGGCGACAAAGCCAAGGCGTTCCAGGCCGGTGAGCCCGGCGTGTCCCTGCACGACACCATGATCACCAGCCAGAAAGCCAGCATCGCCTTCGAGATGGGCGTGCAGATGCGCAATCGGCTGGTGTCCGCCTATAAAGACGTTATGAATATGCAGGTCTAAAAAGAGCAGTTAACAGTTGATAGTTAATAGTTAACAGCTAAAGAGCGGGCCGTGCCGGAGGCAGGGCCCGAGCTTAGACTTCAAGGCTGAAGAGACGGCCTTTTACTTCTTCGAGGCGTTGGGCGGCGTTGAGGGCCTCTTCCGGGGGGATCTGGCGGATCAGTTCGCCGTTTTCCCGGTCGATCAGACGGATGATGGTGCGCCCGGAATCCTCGCTCAGTTGAAACTCCACGCCGTAGCGGCGCAGCACTTCGTTGATCTGCTGGACCGGTTTGACCAGCTCCTCCCGTTGCACCATCCGACCTTCCGAGTCGCTCTCCTGCACCGCGCCGCCGGCGGCGGGCAGCTGTGCCAGCACCTTTTCCACGCGCTGACGCGCGGCCAGGTAGGAGAACTGCGAAGGCAGGGATGAAACGCTGTTGTTGTCCACGGGCGTGGTCATGGGCAGGCCCTCAGCCGATAGTTATATGCACAGGTTTGTACCTCTATCGGCCGCCACGCCCATAACTTTATGCCGCCACCGGCCCAGGCGGGTGGCGGCGAGTATCTGTCAGAGATACCCGAAATGCCGCATCAGGTCGGCGCATTGCTCTTCGAAGCGCTCTGCCTCCTGTTCGCTCAACGACTCTCGCCAGATGCCGCGGCGGTCATGGATCGGCTGGCTCATTTGCCAGGAGCGCCGCATGACATGGCTTTGCTCGCCGACGCCGTCGGTTTCCGTGGCCGGTTGCACGCCGAACCAGTTGTAGTTCTTCTTGTAAAAGCCGAACACCTCATCCGTGTATTGCTGACCGAGAAAGGCCAGAACACCGGCCATGGTGCCTTCTTTGTCTTCGATCAGATCTTCGTAGCGGACCCGATGAACGTGGTCGTCGTTCTCATGCTTGAGCAGCTCGGTATTATCCTGACGCCAGCGTTGGATGCCGCCATCCAGTGAGCCGGTGCGCTTTTTGATGGAGCAGGCCACGTCACGGCCGTCCCTTACCATCGCCACGAAACGGGCGTTGGGAAAGCGCCGCTTGATCTCATCGATCCGGTACACATGCTTGGGGGTCTTCTCGCACACCAGGGTCTTGCCCTCGTCGGCGGCGTCGCGCCGGGCTTGCGGGTACTCCTCGTCCAGCTTCGGATTATTCAGGAACCAGTAGGTTTCCCGGGGCAGGCAGTAAATGTTCGGGTGCGCGCCGAGAAGCGATGCCATCAGGGTGGTGCCGCTGTGGCCGCAGCCGACCACGAAGACGGCCGGCTCCGTGAAGGGGCGTTGCAGCCCGCCATCGGCGTCCAGGTAGGCGTGTGCCTGCACCGGGTCGACCTGCTCGAGCAGCGCATAGGCGAGATCCTTGATGCCGTACACGGTGTGCAACAGGAAGGCGAGTCTCACTTTACGATTATTGTCGAGGGCACTCAGCGCCTGTGGCGTGGGCAGCAACAGGGCCTCGCTGGCGACCAGTTCAGTGGCTTGCCGGTCCGGGCCCATCTCCTCGGGTAGATGGCTGCGGTGGGTGGGGTTGTTCAGTCTGTACAGGCGGAAGCCGTGAGTTTGTGCCCATTGGCAAAGCTTCGACAGATCCGGTTGGCCGGCATGGCGAACGTCGAACCGCAGTGATGCCTGAATAAGCAGCGTGTTCGCCAGCGCGTTCGCGCCGTTTTCCAGCACCGCGGTGCTATCGCTGCGATGATCGAGAACCAGCCAGTCCAGACTGGGCAGCCCCTCGATGCTGTCCAGTGCCACCGTATTGACCGGCAGTTCGGTGAGCACCCGGGCGCCGTCGCCGGCGTCCGGCAACGGTTTGAGGGTGGCGCTGAACGACGGGTCCAGGCAGGCGTAGTGCACCGCTGGTTCGCCGTCGCCGAGGGTGGTCTGTGGAAATACCTGCAGCCCGTCGCGCTGACGGGCGGCGTGCGAGGCGTGTTCACCCAGCGGATCGAACACCAGCAACTCGAAGGCGCCGAGCGGCAGCAGTGAGTCCGCGGCGCCGGTTTCCAGGAGCTGCCCGCCGTTGTCCAGGGTTACGATTTTGCCGCTGAAATCGAAGTGGAACTGGTCGCCCGCTTCCCGCCGTGCCGCCGCTTTTACCAAGGTGGTGGACGGCACGGTCGGCTCCGGTACCGGAAGCGCCTGATCCTCGAATTGCGCGGTGCCGTCCTGACTGAACGTCAGCGCGGCCGGCGGTAGATCGCGGCAATAGCGCTGCCAGATACCCCGCAGGGCCGCGCTCAGGTGGGCGGCGAAGCGGGGGGCGTCGCACACCGGCGACTGGAGAAGCGTATCGCGAAGGTGGCGCCGCACGGTGGCCAGATTGTCCAGATCGCCGGCCAGATCATGGGCGCGGGCGCGGTAGGCCTCCCAGCTGTCCACCACCAGTTCCGGCAGGCCGGCGTTGATCAGATGGGATGCGGCGTGCCGGCCGGCGAAGGTAGGGCCAGGCAGCGTGATCACCGGAACACCCATCAGCAAGGCCTCGCAGGTGGTGAGGCCGCCGGAGTAGGGCCAGGGGTCCAGGGCGATGTCGATGCGGTTGTAGGTATCGAGGAAGGCTGTGTGTTTTTCAGGGCCTTCCAGTGTCACCCGCTCGCGGTCGATGCCGGCGTCCTCGAACTGCCTCCAAATCCGCTCGCAAAAGCCCTCGTCGAGATACTGAGCCCCCTTGAGAAGCAGCCGGCTGCTGTCGATTTCCCGTAGCAGGCGAGACCATTCACGAATCAGCGCCGGGTTGATCTTGGCGGGGTTATTCAGACAACCGAAGGTGATATACCCGGCGCTCAAGGCCGGCAGCGCTTTCACGTCAGGGGCGTGACCGGGCGGCAAATAGCAAATGTAGTCATCCGGCAGACGGATCAGTTTCTCGTAATAGTCCTGGTCGCAGCCCGGCGGTGTTTCGATGCTGTCGCTGATCAGGTAATCGATCGCGTCCAGCCCGGTGGTGTTGACCAGACCACCGACCCATTTGGCGATCAGGGGCGCCGGCTCCATGGCGATCATGGTCAGGCGATTGCCGTCGGTGTGGCCGCTTAAGTCGATAAGAATGTCGACATGGTCGTCGCGTATCCGCTGCGCCAGGGCGTCGTCGTCCATGTCCGTGACGAATCGCCAACGGGGGGTGATACGGCGCAGGCGGCGGGTGACATGGTCCTGAGCATCACTGGAGGAATACGCCACCAGCTCGAACTGATCCGCCGGCAGGTTTTCCAGGGCGGTGGTGATCATCTGCCCGACCGGGTGGTTACGCAGGCCGGCGGACAGCAGTCCCAGGGTCAGCCTACGCTCACTGTCTGGTTCGTCCGGGTATGGTCGTGCCGGGCGTGTCGAAGGGGAGAACACGGTCCGCCACTGCCGGATCAGATCACCGATCGCGGCATTGTCATGCGCGGGGTTGTAGTGCGCGTTGAAGATCCTGTTGGAGAAAGCGATCAGGTATTTGGGGTCGCATTCCAGCGCTCGGCTGTAGTATTTCTCCGCTTCTTCGAACAAACCCACGTCGCTGTATTTGATGGCTGCGAGATTGAAGAATGACGCATTCTGGTCGTCCAGTTCCAGGAGCCGTTTGCAGTCATCAAGCACCGTTTCCACCTTTCGAGCGCTGGCGTGGATATTGATTCGGCTCGCCAGGATGGTGGTGTTTTCCGGCGTCAGAGCATGGGCCTGGTCGATGTGCTTGACGGCGCCGTCACTGTCACCCAGCGTGCGCAGCGTACGGGCCAGATGCAAATGCGCGAAGGCGTTGTCCTGCTCGGCTTCCAGGCAGGCGCGAAGGTGGTCCGCGGCCGCCTGCCAGTTTTTCGCCGCCATCTGTGCCTTGCCAATGATTAAGCGGGTTTGAGCGTTGCCGGGATCGAGCTGTAAAGACCGGTGTAACGCGCTGGTAGCGTCGGCGCTGCGTTGTTCGAAGCGCGCGGCGCCCAGCGCCTGCCAGGCGAAGGCATCGTCGGGCCGCTGCTCGGTGAGTGCCCGCGCATGGCGCTCGGCTTCGGCATAGCGTTTTCCGTTATAGGCGCGAGCGAACGCGTCCTTGACGGTCGCGTGGCGATCAGAGCGGCCCCGTCCTGAGCGGGGGCGTTGTGGCCGGCGGGCGGTTTTATTAACGGACATAGTCGGTTCCCGGAGCGCGCAGTAACTGGAAGATAACCACATTAACAAGTAGGCGATCCGGGCAAAGGCATGATAAAGGTGCGCTAAAAGCGCTTATTGTCCGGTTTAGCCGGTGAGCCCGGTTTAAACGAAAAAAGGGCCCCGAAGGGCCCTTTGTCCGGTGCTTCGGGGGTTAACCCAGCAGGGAGAGCACGCTCTGGGGTACCTGGTTGGCCTGCGCCAGGACGGAGGTGCCGGCCTGCTGCAGGATCTGCGCGCGGGTCATGTTGGACACTTCCACTGCGTAGTCGGCATCTTCGATGCGCGAACGGGCCGCAGACAGGTTGGTTTCGGTGGTGCTCAGGTTGGTGATCGCGGAATCGAAACGGTTCTGCATCGCACCCAGCTCGGAGCGCAGACTGTCGACGCTGCTCAGGGCACTGTCCAGGGCCGCCAGCGGATTGTCCGTGGCCGGGTCGGTGGACAGTTGGGAACCCTTACTTACGGTGCCGTCGGTGGCGATTTCCGCCTCGTAGTACACGGTGTTATTGTCGGCGTCGGTGCCTTCCAATACATAAGCCGGTGCGCCGGCTTCGGTGCCGTTGTAGGCGTATACGGCTTCGCTACCGGCGTAGCTCACGGTGGCTTCGGATGCCAGTTCGGTTACCTCAGAGCCGCTAGGGGCGGTGCTAACAGCGGTGGAAGTGCTATCCCAGGTCACGTCGAGTGAACCGTCACCGCCGGTATCCGTGGCTTCCACGGTGGCTTCATAGTAGGAGCCACCGCTCTCCACCACATAGCCGGTGGAGCTGTCGGCACTTTCATACAGACCGCCGGCGGCGGCAGTGGCACCGCCATCCGCGCCGATCGCAACGTCAAGGGTTTCACCGACACGTGCGGAAGTGCCGTCCAAATCACCACCGGTAGTGGCAACGCTGGTCGGGTCAATGCTGGCGGCGACACTGAATGAATCCAGCCCCAGGGTTTCAGCGTTGATGCCTTTCAGGTTCATGGTGATCTGCTCACCGTCGTTGGCGCCCACCTGAATGGAGAGCTCCTGATCTTCAGCCAGCACTTTCACGCCGTTGAAGTTGGTTTCTTCGGAGATGCGGTCGATTTCACCAAGGCGCTGGTTGATTTCGTCCTGGATGGAGGACAGGTCTTCGGCGGAGTTAGTGCCGTTTTCGGCCTGAACGGTCAGCTCACGGATGCGCTGCAGGTTGTCGTTGACCTGGTTGAGCGCGCCTTCAGCGGTCTGCGCCACGGAAATACCGTCGTTGGCGTTGCGCTGAGCCTGTGCCAGACCGGTGGTCTGGGCGGTCATGCGGTTGGCGATGGCCTGGCCGGCGGCGTCGTCAGCGGCGCTGTTGATACGCAGGCCGGAGGACAGACGCTCCATGGAGGTCTGCAGAGCACTCTGGGATTTGCCCAGGTTCTGTTGGCCGATCATGGCCGTGATGTTGGTGTTGATAACTGACATAGCAAATGTCCTTTTGTGATTCACCGTTTGGTTTGAGAGCAACGGCGCTGGCCGTTACACCGTCTTTCGGCGGATTCGCGTTTCGCTTTAGGGTTGGCGGCAAAAAGTTTTGCGGTTAAAGCCGCGCCGGGGTGTGCCGATAAGCAAGCCTGTTAGCGAGGCGAAGGCGAGGGATATCGGTATGACGTCGCAGGACGATGCATTCAGTCGGGTGGAGCATCCCCCGGAGATACAGGATTTGCTGGAACATCTGACCCAGCCCGGGGCGGCGTCGTTGGCGTTGGACAAGACCGGTGGCGAGCCGATGCCAGTGGTGGTGTTCGAGGCAAACCCGGGGGAGAGTCTGCTGCTGGATATCAGCGCGATCCGGCATATCGCCGCGGATTTGCGCCGTGGCGCCGGCTTCCGGCTGATGGGGCTGGCCCGCGGCGGCGTATTGCGCACACCTTTATTAAGCGCGGACATGTGTTTCGAGCGTGACGACAGGATGCTGTGCCGTTGCGATTACCCGCCGGAGATGGAGATTCTGCAGCGCCGCGATACCTTCCGTGCCGAGCTGCGGCTGGGCATGGAGGTGGGCGTGGTGCTGCGTGACCGGGAAAGCGGCCTGTCCGCCCAGGGCGATCTGCGCGATCTGTCCTTGCAGGGCTGTCTGGTGGAGCTGTCGGCCAGCGCCATGACCGCGCTGATGTCCAACGCGGCGGTGTTCGAGCTGGAGCTGTTTTTCCCCAACGGCACCCGGTTCTTGGTGCGTGGCAGCCCGCGCCACCAGAAGGCGGACGCGCAGCGGGGCCTGGTCAAAGTGGGGTTTGTGTTCGCCGAGCGCAGCGCCGAGGACGACCGGCGCTTGTGGTTCATGGTCCGCGAGATCGAGCGTGAGGCGGCGCGCATGGCGGGCAACACGCGCACGCCGCTGGCGCCGTCGCAGTTGTTCCAGGGCAACAAACACGAAGAGCACGGCAGCGTGAGCCGCCGCCAGACGCACGATTACGCCACCGCCATGACCCGCCGGCTGGCGCCCACCGCCGCCTATCTGGACAACCAGATACTGGCGTTGCGCCAGGGCGGCATGGTGGACGCGGTGCAGTTGTCGCGCCATGCGGACCGCCTGTTGGCGCTGCAGGAGGAAGACCGTGAAGCGCTGTTGTTCGCGGTGCAGTGCCTGGATAAGGAGACGTTGCTGGTGCGGCACTCCCTGGGTGTATCGGCCCACCTGCTGGATTTCGCCAGAGGGGAAAAAATGCCCCATGAGCTGTGCAAGGCGCTGGCCGCCGCCGGCCTGGTGCACGACCTGGGCAAGGCGCTGTTGCCCCGGGATCTTCTTGAGATGCAGTTTCTCAACGCCAGCCAATACCGCTGGCTGCAGGGGCATGTGGCGCTGATTACCCAGCGCTTGGAAAGCTGCCGCTGGCTGGCCTCCTCGGTGGTGGAGGCGGTGGTGCGCGACGTCAATGAGCGGCTCGACGGCCACGGCTACCCGCATGGGCGCGGTGCCGACGAGTTGCCGGAACTGGCGCGGCTCGCCTCGGTGGTGGATGTCTCCGACGTTATGGCGCGGCTGCGCCCGGGCCGGCGCCCCTGGTCCGCGGAAGCGATTTACGGCCATCTGCACGACTCGCCCCACCAGTTCGACCGCCGCTGGGTGGACCGTCACCGCGCCCACTTCGGGCGCTGGCCGGTGGGCAGCCTGGTGCGTTATCAGGGCGGGTTGCTGGCCTGGGTGCGGCGGCTGGACGACCAGGGCATGCCGGTGCAGGTGCAGATCTCCCGGGGCAGTGCCTTTCCCGGCGCCGACCCCGAGCAGTTATTGGAAGGCGGCGCCCTGGAGCGGCTCGGCGAGCCGGTGGCCTCGTTGCCCGCGCCCGGCTAGTGGCGGCGCGCTAAAGTCGAGGCGGTTACCGCCGATAGCATGAAATAGCGGTAAATGGTCGCCCTTATCCACCGCTGCGGCGGCGCCCGGGCGGCGCACAATACGTAGGTACTTTGCAAGGAAAGACCATGGCTTCAATTTCTTCTTTGGGTATCGGTTCCGGGCTCGACCTCAACGGCCTGCTCGACCAGATGGAGTCGGCGGAACGTCAGCAACTGGCGCCGATCACCCAGCAACAGAAAAGCTACCAGGCGAAGATTTCCGCCTACGGCACGCTGGAGGGCAAGCTCGACGACTTCCGCGAGGCGGCGGCCAAGCTCGCCGACAGCCAGCAGTTCGACGCGGTCAAGAGCAACGTGTCCGGCGACGCCCTGACCGCCGTGGTCGGCGAGGACGCGCTGCCCGGCACCCACGACATCGTGGTCAACCACAAGGCCCGTGCCTACAGCATCGCCACCCAGGGCGTGACCGACAAAACCGAGAAGCTGGGCGCCGGCGCGATCAGTTTCACGCTCGGTAACGGCGACAATTTCAGTATTGATGTGGGCGAGGACCAGAGCTCCCTGGAAGGCATCCGCGACGCCATCAACGAGGCGGGCAAGGGCGTCCAGGCCTCACTGGTCAACGACGGCAGCGGTCAGCCGCACCGGCTGGTGCTGTCCGCCACCGAGACCGGCACCGACGCGGCGATCGCCAGCGTCGACTTCGGTACCGGCGGTCTCGGCGACACCCTCGCCGTGGATGCCGGCACCGAGGTCACCGCCATCAATGCGTCCCTGAGCGTCAACGGCATCGATATCGAGAGCCAGAGCAACCGCGTGGAAGGCGCGGTTCAGGGGGTCACGCTCAACCTCGAGGAAGAGGGCAACGCCACCATCTCGGTGACCCGCGACACCGCCGGCATCAAGAAAGCGGTGACCAGCTTCGTGGAAAGCTACAACAGCCTCCAGAAGACCATGGACAGCCTCACCAGCTACGACCAGGAAACCGGTACCAGCGGCGAGCTGCTCGGCGACACCACCCTGCGCGGCATTGAATCCCGTATCCGCGGCGTCATGGGCGGCGTGGTGTCCGGCGGTGAATTCAGCGCTCTCGCCGATATCGGCGTGGACCTCACCATCGACGGCACCCTGGAAGTGGACGACGAAAAACTGGACGCCGCGGTGGCGGACAATCTTGGCGCGCTGACGGATTTCTTCTCCGGCACCGGAGAATCGGAGGGCCTGGCGGCGCAGCTTGATGCCACCCTCGGCAAGATGCTCGGTGAAAGCGGCACCCTGGGGAACGCCACCAGCGGTCTGGAAGACCGCATCGAGGGCCTCGGCGAACGCTACCTGCGCACCGAGGAGCGCATCGACAGCACCATCGCCCGCTACCGCGAGCAGTTCAGCAAGCTGGACTCGATGATCGCGGAAATGAACTCCACCAGCAGCTACCTGACTCAGCAGTTCGATTCGCTGAACGCCCAGTTGAGCCAGTAAGCCAGGAAAGGTAACCAGCAGAGGGTACGACTCATGACAATGACGCGTGGCGCCGCCGGGTACGCCCGGGGCGCGGGGGCCTACGCCCGGGTAGGGGTGGAAAGCGGGGTAATGTCGGCCAGCCCCCATCAATTGATCAGCATGCTGTTCGACGGCGCCGGCACCGCCATCCGTGCGGCCGCGCTGCACATGCGCGAAGGGCAGGTGGCGGAGAAGGGCAAGGCCATTTCGAAAGCGCTGGACATCGTCAACAACGGCTTGCTGGCGGCCCTGGACCGGGAAAAGGGCGGCGAGCTCGCTGACCGCATGGCATCGCTGTACGACTACATCGCCCGTTTGCTGCTTAACGCCAATCTGCGTAACGACCCGGCCAGCCTGGACGAGGCCGGCCGCTTGCTGGCGGACCTGGGTGAAGCCTGGAACCAGATCAAACCCGCCGCGCATCAGGGGGCTGAATGACCGAAATCGAATCCCCGCGCTGGGCATTGTCGGCGGAACAGGTACTGCTCGCCTATGAGGCCCTGCTGGCGCGCTCCGGGCGTATGCTGGACTGCGTGCGCCGCCAGGACTGGGACGCCCTGATGGACGAAGAGGCGCACTATCTGGTGGACGTGGAACAGCTCTCCAGCCGCGAGCAGGACACCGCGCTCGACCCCTCGCAGCGGGCCCGCAAAGCGGAACTGCTGGAGCGGATACTCGAGCGTGACCTGGAAATACGCCGCTGCCTGGTGGCGCGCCGGGACGAACTGGCCGGGCTGATCGGCACGTCCAGGCGTAAACGGGATTTGCGCCGTTCCTATGGGCCCCAGGAAGCCACCTCCATGGATTCCGCGTTCCACCTGGACGAAGACACGCCGTGAGCGGCATCACGCCGATTCTGGATACCCTGCTGCATCAAGTGCTGGGCAAACGGGTCGACGTGCCCGTGGCCCGGCAGACCCCCGAGCCGGTGCGTCCGCTCAGCCCCGCTGAAGCGCCGCCGGCGGTGCGCAGCGACTCGCGCCTCGACCCGCGCACCGCGCCCTTGCCGGACCTGCCGGCCACGCACCAGCGCGCCCGCGCCCCGCAAACCCTGGCGCCGCCGGCGGACCCGGCAACCGGGTCCACGCAAACCCACTTCAGCGCCGCCGCCCGCACCATCGCCGATATCCTCGCCCGCTACCCGGCGCCGCCTTCGGCGGTACGGCCGGCGGCGCCCCTGATGACCGCCGCCGACGCCGAGGCCCCGACCCTGGCCAACCGACTGCAGGCCAGCGTCGGCCAGAGCGGGCTGTTCTATGAATCCCATCTGCAAAGCTGGTACCGGGGCGAAATGAGTGGCGCGCGGCTGGCGCAGGAACCGCAGATGCGTTTGTCCCGGGCGCCTGAACCCCCGGCTGCCGCCGCCCGTGCCGAGGGCGGCAAAGGCCCCGCCCCGGTCGCCGCGGAGGCGCCGTCCCAGTCCCGCGCAACCGCGACGCCGGTCGCCGAGCGGCCGGCAGCGGCGCCGGTTACCGCCGAGGGCCGCCCGGTCACGGACGGCGAAGAGGCCCCCAGGCCCGCGCCGCGTCCCCTGTCCGACGACGCCAACCAGGCCCTGCAGGGGATTCTCCGCCATCAGCTGGAGACCCTGGCGACGCCGGTGCTGCGCTGGGAAGGGGACGTCTGGTCCGGCATTTTCATGGCTCTGGTGATCCAGGTGCCCGCCGAAGCGCCCCGTCAGGGCCGTTCCGGCGGCGACCAGGGCGAGGACGGTGAGGACCCGGGGGAAGAGGGCACCTGGCGCTCCGAACTGACCGTGGAGCTGGCGGCGCTGGGCGCGGTGCGGGTACGCCTGGACCTGCGTGGCGACGATCTGAGCATTGATCTGAATGCCGGCTCCGAACAGGTGGCCGAGCAACTGCGCGCCGACAGCCCGCGTCTGAAGTCCAGCCTCGAGGCTTGCGGCTTCGAACAGGTCCGACTGCGAGTGGCCAGCGATGAAAGACTCTGAATCCAACAGCCGCCGCCAGGCGGTGGCACTGGCCTATCAGGAGGGCGACGCCCCGCGGATATTGGCGCGCGGCTATGGCGATCTGGCCGAACGGATCATCGCCGAGGCCCGCCGCCAGGACGTGTTCGTGCATGACGCGCCGGAGCTGGTGGGGTTACTGATGCAACTGGATCTGGACCAGCGGATACCGGTTCGGCTGTATCAGGTGATCGCTGAGTTGCTGGTCTGGTTGCAAGCGATGAACGCCAAGGACGAGAGCGTAAGAAGCTAGGACTAAAGTATTAGCATTATACGCAAGTATTTGTAGTGTATGGATTTTGTGACCCGGTTCCTTGTCTCTTCGCCCTTTGCAATTTTTTGTCCTTTGAAGCGCGCCATGGCCCCTTCCAATTTGCCCAAATGAAACACGGTTCTAAATTTTGTTCACCGGGGTGTTAATTATAACTCCTTGATTTTAATCAAAATAATTTTCGACTTAGACGCCGCACTCCAATTCAGAGGGCTTGTGACGGCCCTTTTTCCCGCTATTGAAACGCTCGTTTCAGACTGCCTGCACATTTGTGAATAGCATCACAAAATTTTCCCTTGATGTGAGTTTGTTCACATAAAAGTGTGAGCATATCGTGATTCTTGTGATACGTTGCCACTACAAAACGCACATACTTAATGACTTATAAATGCAATGTATCTAAGTATAAAGTATGAGCTTTGGGGATCTTAGTGATCCGGCGAGGGTTAGCGCCGGGGGAGACCTCGGTCATGGGGTACCGCAGGAGTGAAGAACAATGAAGATCGATAGCGTCTTAGATGAAATCCAGGATATCAATCTGACCTACCTGCTGCTGGCGCAGCGTCTTCTCAAGGAAGATTACGCCACCGCCATGTTCCGGCTGAAGATCGACCAGGCGATGGCGGAAGTGTTGATTTCGCTGTCCGCCAAGCAGCTCAGCCAGATGGCGCGCACCAACCAGTTGCTGTTCCGTCTGCATTTCGACGACGCGGACCAGGTCACCAAGCTGACCAATAACAAGCGGGAGCAGGGGCTGGGGCAAACCCACGCGGCGTTGTTGATGGCGTCCTGCGCGAACTGATCGGGGGAGGGATCCAATGTCCGAGAAGAGTCTGGTCGGCGAAATGCACCAAGTGCAGTTGGCGATCGAATTGATTGAGCTGGGGGCCCGGCTGCAGGTGCTGGAATCGGAAACCGAACTCAGCCGTGGCCGGCTGATCCGGCTTTACAAGGAAGTGCGCGGCATGTCGCCGCCGAAGGGGATGCTGCCGTTTTCCACCGACTGGTTCATCACCTGGCTGCCGAACATTCACTCCTCCCTGTTTTACAGTTTCTACCGGCAGCTGACCGGCGAGCACGGTTGCAGCCGCATGGAAGGCTTCGTGAAGTCCTACCGCCTTTATCTGGAGCAGATTGCTCTGGACGGCGCCGAACCGGTGCTCGGCCTGACACGGGCCTGGACCCTGGTGCGTTTCTTTGAAAGTGAAATGTTCGAGCTGTCGGAATGCACCAGCTGCCACGGCCATTTCGTCAACCACGCGCATACGCCGAGCCAGCGCTTTGTGTGCGGTATCTGCCAGCCGCCGTCCCGGGCCGGCAAGACCCGCAAACGTCAGAGCGCGGTGAGTGAAGAGGGCCGGCGGAGCGGCGGTCGCCGACAGGCGGTGGGCGCTTAATTTCGTAATTTTTCCCTCAAGCCCGACCTGCTCCTGCCGATACAGATGGTAATGCTATCCACGCTGTTCTGAAGGATACCGGTTGTGCTGATACCTCTTGGCTTCATTATCGTCACCCTTTCCGTGTTCGGCGGCTTCACCATGGCCGGCGGACACCTGGGCCCGCTCTACCAGCCCACCGAAATCCTGATGATCGTCGGGGCCGCGGTGGGGTCGTTCGTGGCCGCCAATAACGGCAAGGCGATCAAAGCCACCCTGCGTACCGCCAGCAGCCTCAAGCGCACCAAGAAGTACGACAAAGAGATCTACATGCAGCTGATGTCGCTGCAGTACAACCTGCTCTCCAAGATGCGCCGCGAGGGCGTGCTGGGTGTGGAAAAGGACATTGAAAACCCCACCGAAAGCGCGCTGTTCAGTGAATACCCGAGAATCGCCAACGATCCGATGATCATGGGCTTCATCACCGACTACCTGCGGCTGATGATCAGCGGCAGCGTCGATCCCATGGAACTCGATGAGCTGATGAGCCATGAAATCGAGGCGTTCGAACACGAAGCGCATATTCCCGCCGACGCCCTCGCCAAGGTCGGCGACGGCCTGCCCGCGTTCGGTATCGTGGCGGCCGTGCTCGGGGGGGTGAAGGCCCTGGCGTCCGCCGACGCCGGCGCCGAGGAGATGGGTTTGATGATCGCCCACGCCCTGGTGGGCACCTTCCTCGGCATCCTGCTCGCCTACGGCTTTGTTAATCCGGTGGCCAGCCGCATCGACCGGCAAGTGGCGGAAGCGGTGAAGATGCTGCAGTGCATCCGCGTCACCCTGCTCGCCAACCTCAACGGTTACGCGCCGCAGCTGGCGGTGGAGTTCGGGCGTAAAGCGCTGCACACCGCCGAGCGGCCCAGCTTCACCGAACTGGAGGAGCACGTGCGTGCCGCCCGGCCCGCGGGTGCCAAGCAAGCATGAGCGAGCAGCACCGGCCCATCGTCATCCGGCGTCGCCGCCGGGCCCGGCCGGTCCACCACGGCGGCGCCTGGAAAATCGCGCTGGCGGATTTCATGACCGCCCTGATGGCATTGTTTCTGGTGCTCTGGATTATCTCCACCGCGTCGCCGGCGGAGCTGCAGGGCCTGGCCGAATATTTCCGCACGCCGCTGAAAGTGGCGTTGGCGGACGGCGACCGTAACTCATCGAGCACCAGCGCGATTCCCGGCGGCGGCGCTGATCCGGCCCACTCCGACGGCGAGCAGGCGCGTATTGATCTGCGCCGCCAGACGCTGCCGGCGGAGGAGCGCCAGCGCTTCATCAATCTGCGCCGTCGTATTGAACAGGCAATCCAGGCCGACCCGCAGCTGCGTGAACTGCGCGACCAGATGCGCTTCCAGATGACCCCGGAAGGCCTGCGCATCCAGCTGGTGGATACCGACCAGCGGCCCATGTTCCGGCTCGGCAGCGATCGTGTCGCGCCGTACATGCGGCACTTGCTGCGCACCATGGCGCCGTTGCTCAACGATATGCCCAACCCGCTCAGCATCAGCGGGCATACCGACAGTCTTCGCTATTCCAGCGGCGACAGCGGGTACAGCAATTGGGAACTGTCCAGCGACCGCGCCAACGCCTCGCGCCGCGAGCTGGTGGCCGGCGGCCTGGACAGCGAAAAGCTACTGCGGGTCACGGGCATGGGCGACCGTGTGCCGGTGCCCGACAGCAACCCCGGTGACCCGGTCAACCGCCGCATCACCCTGGTGGTGCTGACCCGTCAGGCGGTGGAACGGCTGCGCGCCGCCAGCCGCCCCGGCGATCTGAGCGACGCCCCTCAACCCGTGCGGGAGTGAACATGGATATCACCGAATTCTACGACACGTTTTTCGAAGAGGCGGACGAGCTCCTGGCGGAGATGGAATCCCATCTTCTGGAGCTGGATGTGGACAACCCGGACGTGGAGCGGCTCAACGCCATCTTCCGGGCCGCGCATTCGATCAAGGGCGGGGCCGGTACCTTCGGGTTCGAGGCGCTGCAGCGCACCACGCATCTGCTGGAAAACCTGCTCGACTACACACGACGCGGCGAGCTGGCGCTGCGAAGGGATATCGTCGACACCTTTCTGGAAGCCAAAGACATGCTAAACGATCAACTGGACGCGTATCGTCAGGGTGGTGAACCGGACCCGGAAGCCCTGGAACGTATCTGCGAGACCTTGCGCCGTCTCGCTCTGGAAGAGCTGGGCGAAGACGCCGGCGCCGAGGTGGCCGGCGCCGCGCCGGCCGCGTCCGCCAGCCCCGAGCCGGCCGCCGACCCGGCGCCCGCCGAGGCGGCGCCTTCCGCCGGCGAAGGCACGCCGGACGGCGGTGCCCGCTTCCAGGTGACCCTGATCGGTGTCGCCGACAAGGACCGGGATCTGTTGATCGAGGAACTGGCGCAGCTGGGCGATATCGAGGACCAGCAGGCCGACGGCGAACGTCACCGGGTGGTGCTCACGTCGTCACTCAGCGGCGACGATATCGAAGCGGTGATGTGCTTTATCGCCGAGCCGGAGCAATTGGAAGTGCGCGCTCTGGACGCCGCCGCGCCGGCCGCCGCCACCGAAAGCAAACCGGAAGTGAAAGCGGAAGCCGAAGCGGTACCGGCGCCCGCCGCGACCAAGCCGGCGGCCCCGGCGAAAGCCGAAGCCGCCGCCAAAAGTAGCGACGCAGCCAAGAAAGGCGGCGAATCCACCTCCATCCGGGTGCCGGTGTCCAAGGTCGATCAGATCATCAACCTGGTCGGTGAGCTCATTATCACCCAGTCCATGCTCAACCAGGTGGCCGAGGACTCCGAGACCGTCAACGACGGCGCCCTGGTCACCGGGCTCAACCTGCTGCAGCGCACCGCCCGGGATCTCCAGGAAGCGGTGATGTCCGTGCGCATGGTGCCGATGGACTATGTGTTCAGCCGCTTCCCGCGTCTGGTCCGCGACCTGGCCGGCAAGCTCGGCAAGGACGTGGAGTTGGTCACCGAGGGCAAATCCACGGAGCTGGACAAGGGCCTCACCGAACGGATCATCGACCCGCTCACCCACCTGGTGCGTAACAGCCTCGACCACGGCATCGAAACCCCGGACCGCCGCGAGGCGGCGGGCAAGCCGCGCACCGGCCGTCTGACCCTGTCCGCCCAGCACCAGGGCGGCAATATCCTGATCGAAGTGATCGACGACGGCGGCGGTCTTAACCGCGACAAGATTCTTGAGAAGGCGCGCTCCAGCGGCCTCTCCGTGTCCGATTCAATGAGCGACGACGAAGTCTGGCAGCTGATTTTCGCGCCGGGCTTTTCCACCGCCGACGCGGTCAGCGACGTGTCCGGGCGCGGCGTCGGCATGGACGTGGTCAAGCGCAACATCCAGGCCATGGGCGGGCATGTGGAAATTCTCTCCACGCCCGGCCAGGGCACCACCACCCGCATCGTGCTGCCGCTCACCCTGGCGATCCTCGACGGCATGTCCATCAAGGTGGGCGAGGAGATGTTCATCCTGCCGGTGAGCGCGGTGATCGAATCCCTGCAGCCGCGCGCCGACGATCTCTATTCCATGGCCGGCGGCGACGTGCTGCTGAAGGTGCGCGAGGACTACCTGCCGGTGGTGGCGGTCCATCACGCCCTGGACGTGGCCGACGCCATCACCGATCCGACCCGCGCCATCGCGGTGATCGTGCAGGGCGAGGGCCGCCGCTACGCCCTGCTGGTGGATCAGTTGGTGGGCCAGCAGCAGGTGGTGGTCAAGAACCTGGAAACCAACTACCGCAAAGTGCCGGGCGTGTCCGCCGCCACCATTCTGGGCGACGGCAGCGTGGCACTGATCCTGGACGTGGCGGACATGCACCGCCTCGGCCAGAGCAAAAAAGAAAACCCTGTCTTTGGCGCCCCGACCCGGGCCCGCCCTGTTGAGGAGGTAGAACCGTCATGAGTCAAGCCACTGCTTTGCAAACCGCCGCCGCCGTGGAAGCGGGCAGCCAGGAATTCCTGGTGTTCTCCCTGGGCGACGAGGAATACGCCATCGATATCCTCAAGGTCCAGGAAATCCGTGGCTACGAAAACGTCACGCGCATCGCCAATGCCCCGGACTTCATCAAGGGCGTGGCCAACCTGCGCGGCGTGATCGTGCCGATCGTCGACCTGCGCATCAAATTCCGTCTCGAGCGTGCCGACTACGACGACCAGACCGTGGTGATCGTGGTCAACATCGCCGACCGGGTGGTGGGCATCGTGGTCGACCGGGTTTCCGATGTGATGACGCTGACCGCCGAACAGCGCAAACCGGCGCCGGAATTCGGGCTCAGCCTGCCGCTGGATTACATCAGCGGGCTGGGCAATCTGGACGAACGCATGCTGGTACTGGTGGACATCGAAAAAATGCTCACCAGCGAAGAGATGGCGCTGGTGGAAGAGGCCGGCGAATAACAAGCACACAGGGTCGAAGACCAACGCCGGGTCCGGGCAATCGGGGAGAGTGGGAATGCGTAACAATCAGCCGGTGACAAACCGTGAGTATGCGCTCAAGGGCGATGACTTTCTGATTTCGAGGACCAACCGCAGGGGGCGTATCACCTACGCTAACCCGGCGTTTATCGAAGTCAGCGGCTTCACCCGCGAAGAGCTGATCGGCGCCCCGCACAACATCGTGCGCCACCCGGACATGCCGGAGCAGGCGTTCGAGAACCTGTGGCGCACCCTGAAAGAGGGTGGCACCTGGATCGGCCTGGTCAAGAACCGGCGTAAGGACGGCGGCTATTACTGGGTACGCGCCCACGTCACCCCGATTATTGAAGACGGTGAAATCGCCGGCTTCGTATCCGTGCGCCTCAAGGCGGACAAAGGCTCTATCGACGCCGCGGAACAGGCCTACACCGCACTGCGGGAAGGGCGCGGCGGCCACCTTTACCTGCACCGTGGCGAGATTCGCCGTCGTGGGGTAGTGGCGGCGCTGCGACGCTGGAACCCGCGTTCGGTGAGCAGCCGTATGACGCTGCTCTACCTGGCCAGCGCCGCGCCGCTGCTGGGCGCCGGAGTGATCGGCTTCCTCGGCCGTGGTGAGGCGGCGCCATTGTCCACCGCCTTGATGGCCTTGGCGGCGGTGGGCCTGCCGCTGGTGGCGCTGCTGTTCTGGGCCACCGCCCGTTCGGTGCTGGGCCCGGTGCGCGAGGCCGGCATGTTCACGCTGCAGATCGCCGCCGGCAATCTGGCGGCCAAACCGCCGCGCCGCCTCAGTGGTGAAATGGGGCTGCTGGTGATGGGCCTGAAACTGATGCGCCGCAGCCTGGGCAGCATCGTCGGCGACGTGAACCGGGGCATCGAAGTGGTCACCCCGGCGGCCCGCGATATCGCCCAGGGCAACGAAGATCTGTCCTCGCGTTCGGAGCAGCAGGCCGCCTCGCTGCAGCAGACCGCCTCCAGCATGGAAGAGATCACCGCGACCGTGGGTCAGAACGCGGAGAACGCCCGCCAGGCCAGCCGGCTCAGCGGCGAGGCGTCGCGGGCGGTGTCCGAGAGCGGCGAAGTGATGGGGCAGGTGGTGGACACCATGGGCCGCATCACCGCCAGCTCCGAAAAGATGGCGGTGATCATCGGCACCATCGACAGCATCGCCTTCCAGACCAACATTCTGGCCCTCAACGCCTCCGTGGAAGCGGCCCGCGCCGGCGAGCACGGCCGCGGCTTCGCGGTGGTGGCCCAGGAGGTGCGTAACTTGGCCGGCCGCTCCGCGGACGCCGCCAGGGAGATCCGCGACCTGATCGCCGGTTCCGGCCGCGAGATTGAAAGCGGCGCGGAACTGGTGCGGCGCGCGGAAGCGGCGATCGAATCCGTGGTCACCTCGGTGACCCGGGTCAACGACATCATGGGCGACATCAGCGCCGCGTCCGAAGAACAGAGCACCGGCATCAACCAGATCAACCAGGCGGTGGCGCAGATGGACGGCGTCACCCGCCAGAACGCGGAACGGGTGCAGGCCTCCGCCCGCGCGGCCGCCTCCCTGGAAGCGCAGGTCGACAGCCTGACCCATTCGATCGCGGTATTCCGTCTGCGCGACGGTGCCGAGCAGGCGCCGGCCAAGGGCGCCGACGTTCGTCGCCTGCCCGCGTCGCCGCCCCGGCCGCGCTCCGCGTCCACCACCCAGACCCTAGCCGGATGACCCCTTTGAGCAGTCGAGTGCCTATCAGCCCCACCGCCGCCACCGGCGACGCGGGGCGTTTTTCGCCGGACCGCGACCTGATGCTCAGCGACGCGGATTTCGCGCGTATCCGTGAGTTGATCTACCGCCGCGCCGGTATCGTTCTGGCGGAACACAAAAAGGATATGGTCTACAGCCGTATCGGCCGGCGCGTACGCAAGCACGGCCTGGTCCGCTTCCAGGATTATCTGGCGAAACTGGAGCAGGACAGCGGCGGCCCGGAGTGGGAAGCGTTCACCAACGCCCTGACCACCAACCTCACCGCCTTCTTCCGCGAGAGCCATCACTTCCCGCTGCTCGCCGATCTGGTGCGCGAGCGGCGCGGGCCGGTGCGGGTGTGGAGCGCCGGCGCCTCCACCGGCGAGGAGCCGTACTCCATCGCCATGGCGCTCACCGAAGTGCTGGGTGACAAGGCCGATTTCCAGGTTCTCGCCACCGATATCGACACCGAGGCCCTGGACCGGGCCCGGCGCGGCATCTATCCCATGGACCAGGTCGGCAAGCTCGACGAGCGGCGGCGCAAGCGTTTCTTCCAGAAGGGCAGCGGCGCGCGCTCCGGGTTTGCCCGGGTGCGCCCGGAAGTGGCGGCGCGGGTGCGTTTCCAGACGCTCAACCTGGTGGCGCCGAAATGGCCGATGGACGATCGCTTCGACGCCATTTTCTGCCGCAACGTGATGATCTATTTCGACAAGGGCACCCAGGCCCGCATCCTCGACCGCTTCGCGCCTCTGTTGAAGCACGACGGCCTGCTGTTCGCCGGCCACTCGGAAAGTTTTTCCTACATCAGCGACCGCTTCCGCCTGCGCGGCCAGACCGTCTACACCCTCGCCGACCGGTAACACTCAAAAATCCTAAAGAAGCGCCGCTACCCGCCGATAGCGTGAATAACAAAGGCAAGTCATGCCGGTTACGGCGTTGCCTCATGGAGAGGGGAGACCGATCTTGGCCGGGAAAAAAATAAGGGTGCTGTGCGTCGACGACTCGGCCCTGATCCGCGATCTGATGAGCGAAATCATCAACAGCCACGACGACATGGAAGTGGTGGCGGTGGCGCCGGACCCCCTGGTGGCCCGTGACCTGATTAAACGCCACGACCCGGATGTGCTCACCCTGGACGTGGAAATGCCGCGCATGGACGGCCTGGACTTTCTCGAGCGGCTGATGCGTCTGCGGCCGATGCCGGTGCTGATGGTGTCGTCGCTCACCCAGGCCGGGTCCGAGGTAACCCTGCGGGCACTGGAACTGGGCGCGGTGGATTTTTTGCAAAAGCCGGCGCTGGGTATCCGCAGCGGCATGATCGAGTACAGCGAGCTGATCGCGGAGAAAATCCGCGCCGCCGCCCGGTCCCGACCCCGGCGTATCCAGGCCGGCGAACGGGACGCCCCCAAACCGCTGAAAGCGGTGATGGTGTCGAGCGAAAAGCTGGTGATTCTGGGCGCCTCCACCGGCGGCCCGGAAGCGATACGGCAGGTGCTGGAGCCGTTGCCGGCCAACTGCCCGGCGATTCTGATCGCCCAGCATATGCCCGGCGGCTTTACACATTCGTTCGCGTTGCGGCTGGACAAGCTGTGCCGCATCACCGTCAAGGAGGCGGAAGACGGTGAACGGGTGCTGCCCGGGCACGCTTACATCGCCCCGGGGGATTGGCACCTGAAACTGGTGCGCAGCGGTGCCAACTATGTGGTGCGCCTGGACGAAGGTCCGCCGGTGAACCGTCACCGGCCGTCGGTGGATGTGCTGTTCCACTCGGCGGCGACGCAGGCCGGCCGCAACGCCATCGGCGTGCTGCTCACCGGCATGGGCAAGGACGGCGCGGCGGGCCTGCTGGCCATGCGCCGCGCCGGGGCCACCACCCTGGCCCAGGACGAAGACACGTCGCTGGTGTTCGGCATGCCCCGCGAGGCGATCGCCATCGGCGCGGCCACGGAGACACTGGCACTGGAGGAGATGGCGCCGCGCATGTTGGCGCTGGCGGCGGCTTCCGGCCGTGCGCAACGGGTTTGAATAACAAAATGAATTTTCTGAGCAAGCTCCTGAGAGAGGAACGGCGGCTATGATGAAAGTACTACGCAACCTCAATATCAACACCATGGTGGCCGGCGCGCTGGTGTGCTGTGCGCTGCTGGTCAGTGTGCTGGCGGTGTTGCGTTTCACCACCAACGAAATGGTGGACGATTCGATCTCCACCCTGAATCAGATCAACGTTCAGCAGCTCAACGAAGTGAGCCGCGCGGCGGTGCTGCTCAACCGGGCTCGCATCCAGATGGACCTGGCCGCCGATTATCTCGATCAGGGCATGCGCCTGGTGGCGGAGAACCAGATCGACGGCGTGGAAGGCTTATTGGAGCGCGCTCAGAACCGCTTCGATAATTTCGACGAAACACCGAAAACCGAGATGGGCCGGGCCCGCGCCAGCGAGCTGGCCACCGGCTTCAACACGGTGATGGGCCTGGTGCGCGACCAGTACGCCGCGCTCAAGGCCGGTGAACTGAGCGAGTACAAGAACCTGCGCCAGGAATTGCTTACCCCCGGTGACAGTCTCGACGGCAGCCTCACGGATTTCACCCGCTACGCCAATGAGCGCGGCGATGACATCATGGCCAACTACCAGGAAAAGACCGCCCTGTTCGGCCTGATCGGCATGGCCGCGCTGGCCGCCACCGCGGTGGTGCTCCTGTTGATTTACTGGGTACTGCGCAAAGCCGTGGTGGCGCCGCTGCATGACGCGGTGGAAAACCTGCAGCGCATCGCCCGCGCCGATCTGTCTCAGCGCATTCATGTGCCCGGCCGCAACGAGATCGGCAAGCTGTTCGCCGCCATGCGGGACATGCAGGAGAGCCTGTCGGGCATCGTCTCCAATGTGCGCAGCAGCAGTAACTCCATTTTTGTCGGCAGCTCCGAGATCGCCCGTGGCAACACCGACCTGTCCTCGCGCACCGAGCAGCAGGCCGCCTCGTTGGAAGAGACCGCCACCAGCATGGAGCAGCTCACCGCCACCGTGAAGCAGAACGCGGACAACGCCCGTCAGGCCAGCAGCCTGGCGAACGACGCTTCCGGCACCGCCACCCGTGGCGGCGATGTGATGCGTCAGGTGACCGCCAAGATGCAGGGCATCACAGAGAGCTCTAAACAGGTCGCCGACATCACCGGCATGATCGATTCCATCGCTTTCCAGACCAACATTCTGGCGCTTAACGCTTCGGTGGAAGCGGCCCGGGCCGGCGAGCAGGGCCGCGGTTTCGCGGTGGTCGCCGGGGAAGTGCGCAACCTGGCCGGCAACAGCGCCGACGCCGCTCGCCAGATCAAGCAGTTGATCGAAACCTCGGCGGTGGAAGTGCAGGAAGGCTCCACCCTGGTCGAGCAGGCCTCAGAGACCGTCAAGGAGGTGGTTGCCGCGGTGAAGCGCGTCACCGACATCATGGACGAGATTTCCGCCGCTTCCCAGGAACAGAGCGGCGGCATCGAGCAGGTCAGCCAGGCGGTCAGCCAGATGGACGAAGTCACCCAGCAGAACGCGTCCCTGGTGGAAGAGGCCAGCTCCGCGGCCGCGTCCCTGGAAGAACAGGCCCGCCGCCTGGAAGAAGCGGTGTCGATCTTCCGACTCGACAGCGAAGCCGGCGACCCGACGGACGCCGCCGTGGTGCCGATGATCACCCACGAGCATCACGAACCCGAGGAGCAGGACGACGGCCCGTCCGAGCCCAAGCCGCACGCCGTGCAGGAAACGCCCCGGCAACGTTCCGAGCAGGCGCCGCGCGAAAGCCGCCCGGCACCGCGCCGTGAACCGGTCACCACCGAGGACGACTGGGAAGAGTTTTAACGACCCTGAACCGCGCCGGGGACGCGCTCCCGCCACCCGGCGCCATGACGCAGTGAGAGGATCCGATGGATAAGGGCATGAGTATTCTGGTGGTGGACGACTTTCCCACCATGCGACGCATCGTTCGCAGTCTGCTCAAGGAGTTGGGCTTCACCAACGTGGAAGAGGCCGAGGACGGCCAGGAAGCATTGGGCAAGCTGAAAGGCGGCGATTTCGAATTCGTCGTGTCGGATTGGAACATGCCCAATCTCGACGGTCTGGAGATGCTCAAGCAGATCCGCGCCGACGAGGCCATGAAAGCGCTGCCGGTGCTGATGGTCACCGCCGAAGCGAAGAAAGAGAACATCGTGGCCGCTGCCCAGGCCGGCGCCAACGGCTATATCGTCAAGCCGTTCACCGCCGCCACCCTGGAAGAGAAACTCAACAAGATTTTCGAGAAGCTGGGCAAATAAGCGACGCGGGGTCCAGCTTCCCTGGTGAGGAGAACCGAATATGAGTGGTGAGGCTCGGCAAGTGGCGGCACACGAAGGCGCGCACGGCGACGACCTGGTAGTGCGCATTGGACAGCTCACCCGCATGTTGCGTGAAAGCATGCGGGAACTGGGGCTGGACAAGGAAGTGGAGAAAGCGGCGGAGGCGATTCCCGACGCCCGCGCCCGTCTCAACTATGTGGCGTCGATGACCGAGCAGGCCGCCGACCGCGCACTCAACGCGGTGGACCGCGCCCAGCCGCTGCAGAATGAGATCGAGAGCCGGGCGGAGAGCCTCGACCAACAGTGGCAAACCTGGTTCGAAAACCCCATGGAGCTGGACCAGGCCCGGCAACTGGTCACCGACACCCGCGGCTATCTGGCGGCGGTGCCGGAGATGGCCCGCGAAACCAGCAAGGAGCTGCTGGAAATCATGATGGCCCAGGATTTCCAGGACCTCACCGGGCAGGTCATCAAGAAGATGATGGCGGTGATCCTGGAAGTGGAGAACCAACTGCTTCAAGTGTTGCTGGAAAGCGTCCCCGACGGTGAAGAGCGCGACGCCATGAAGCGCCGCATGGAGAGCGCTGGCGGTGCCACCCGTCAGGAGGCGGGGTTGGTCAACGGCCCGCAGATCAACGCCGAGGGCGAGGATATTGTCAGCAACCAGGATCAGGTCGATAGCCTGCTCGATGAACTCGGCTTCTAGGCGGCTTGTGGGAGCGGGCCCAGCCCGCGAAAGGCCGGCAAAGCCGGCCGGCAGGATCCCAGAGAGCCTTCTATTGCCGTTCAACAAAGTCTCTGGTATCCCGCCGGGTGGCTAACGCCACCCTTTCGCTTGCAAGGCAAGCTCCCACAAGGTCAGCCAGGAGTCGCCGGAATAGCGGCGGGCAAACCCCTCTTATCCGAGGATTGGTTGGCCGTCCGTTCGGCGACAATCCCGGGCATTGAAGTAATGATGCCCGGAATGCCGCCGCCATGGCCGAAGAGACCGAAGATCAGGAAAAGACCGAAGAGGCCACGCCCCGGCGCCTGGAAAAGGCCCGGGAAGACGGCCAGGTGGCCCGCTCCCGGGAGCTGACCACGGTAATGCTGCTGTTCGGCGGCGTCGGCGGCCTGTGGTCCATGGGCCCGACGCTGTTCGACCAGGTCGGCATGGTGATGGAGCAGTCGTTCCTATTCGACCGCCGCCAGGGCTTCGACAGCACGGTGATGCTCACCCACGCCGTGGACCTGGGCGCGCGCACCCTGTTCGCACTGATTCCGCTGTTCCTGATGCTGGCGGTGATCGCGCTGATATCGCCCAACCTGCTGGGCGGCTTCCTGATTTCCGCCAAGTCCCTCAAACCCCAGCCTTCCAAACTCAACCCGATCAAGGGTCTCAAGCGGCAGTTTTCCTCCCAGGCGCTGGCCGAGCTGGCCAAGGCGATCGCCAAGTCGATCCTGGTGGGGTCGGTGGCGGTGGCGTTCCTGAGCGCCAAGCGCGGCGAGTTCATGGCGCTGATGGACCAGCCCACCCAGCAGGCGCTGGCCAATGCCCTGCGCCTCGCCGCCATGGCCTGCGGGCTGATGGTGCTGTCGCTGGTGGTGGTGATTCTGATCGACGTGCCCTACCAGCTGTGGAGCCACGCCAAGAAGCTGCGCATGAGCAAGGAAGAGATCAAGCGCGAGCACAAGGAGACCGAAGGCGACCCGCAACTGAAGGCCAAGATCCGCTCCCAGCAGCAGGCCATGGCCCGCAACCGGATGATGAGCCAGGTGCCGGACGCCGACGTGATCGTCACCAACCCGACCCACTACGCGGTGGCCCTGCGCTACGACGAAAGCAACATGAGCGCCCCCCGGGTGATCGCCAAGGGCGCCGACGAAGTGGCCGCGCGCATCCGCGAGCTGGGCGGCGAACACCGGGTGCCCCTGCTGGAAGCACCGCCGCTGGCGCGGGCGCTGTACCGCCATGTGGACATCGACCGGGAGATTCCCGGGCCGCTCTATACCGCCGTGGCGGAAGTGCTGGTGTGGGCGTTCCGCCTTAAACGGGCCCGGGAAGAGGGCGGCGACCAGCCGCTGACCCCGGCGGATCTGCCGATCCCGGCGGAACTGGAGGTGGCGCCGTGAAAGCGATGAGCCACTACCTGGGCGGGCGCGAGCTGCTCGGCGACGGCGGCGCCAAGGTGCTCGCCGGGCCGATCCTGATCCTGCTGATCATGTCCATGCTGATCCTGCCGCTGCCGCCGTTCGCGCTGGATATGTTCTTCACCTTCAACATCGCCCTGGCGCTGATGGTGCTGCTGGTCAGCATGTTCACCCTGAGCGCGCTGGAGTTCGCCGCCTTCCCGGCGGTGCTGTTGTTCACCACCCTGCTGCGGCTGGCCTTGAACGTGGCCTCCACCCGGGTGGTGCTGATGGAAGGCCACGAAGGCGGTGCCGCCGCCGGCAAGGTGATCGAGGCGTTCGGCCAGTTCCTGGTGGGCGGCAATTTCGCCGTCGGCCTGGTGGTGTTCCTGATTCTGGTGGTGATCAACTTCATGGTGATCACCAAGGGCGCCGGGCGCATCGCCGAGGTGGGCGCGCGCTTCATGCTCGACGCCATGCCCGGCAAGCAGATGGCCATCGACGCCGACCTCAACGCCGGCCTGATCGGCGAGGAAGACGCCAAGAAACGCCGCGCCGAAGTGGCCCAGGAAGCGGATTTCTACGGCTCCATGGACGGTGCCAGCAAGTTCGTCCGGGGCGACGCCGTGGCCGGCCTGGTGATCATGGCGGTGAACATCATCGGCGGCCTGCTGATCGGCATGCTGCAGCACGATATGTCGTTCGCCGACGCCGGCCGCACCTACACGCTGCTGACCATCGGCGATGGCCTGGTGGCGCAGATTCCGGCGCTGGTGATTTCCACCGCCGCCGGCGTCACCGTGTCCCGGGTGACCACCGACCAGGACGTCGGCCAGCAGATGATCAGCCAGCTGCTGATGAACCCGCGGGTGATGATCCTGGCCGCCGGCGTGATGGGCCTGCTGGGCCTGGTGCCCGGCATGCCCAACTTCGTGTTCCTGCTGTTCACCGCCGGCCTGGCCGGCGCCGCCTGGTACCTGAGCCGGGCCAAGGAAAACCGCCTCGCCGAAGAGCAGATCGACGCGGCGCCGCCGCCGGAACCGGAAGCGCCGGAGGCCAGCTGGGACGACGTCCAACTGATCGACGTGCTGGGCCTGGAAGTGGGCCACCGCATGATTCCCCTGGTGGACTACCGCCAGCAGGGCGAGCTGCTCGGCCGCATCAAGAGCGTGCGCAAGAAATTCGCCCAGGAGGTGGGCTTCCTGCCGCCGGTGGTGCACATCCGCGACAACCTGGACCTGGGCGCCAACAGCTATGTGGTCACCCTCAAGGGCGCCGAAGTGGGGCGCGGCGAAGCCTTCCCCGGCAAGTGGCTGGCGATCAACCCGGGCCAGGTCACCGGCGAAGTGAAGGGCACCGCCACCCAGGACCCGGCCTTCGGACTGCCGGCGGTATGGATCGACGCGGACCAGCGCGAGCAGGCCCAGGTGTACGGCTACACCGTGGTCGACGCCAGCACCGTGGTGGCCACCCATCTCAACCATCTGCTGCACCACCATTCCGCGGAAATGCTCGGCCGCCAGGAAGTGCAGCAGCTGCTCGACAAGCTCGGTGAGGACAGCAAGGCGCTGGTGGAAGACGTGGTGCCCAAGGCGGTGTCGCTCACCGTGCTGCAACGCCTGCTGCAGAACCTGCTGGAAGAGGACGTCTCGATCCGCGATATGCGCACCATCCTCGACACCCTGGCGGAACACGCCGGCCAGAACGCCGACGCCCACGAACTCACCGCCCAGGTGCGCGTGGCGCTGGGCCGCGCCATTACCCATCAGTGGTTCCCGGGCCAGGACGAACTGCATGTAATCGGCCTGGACAGCAACCTCGAGCAGGTGCTCGGCCAGGCGCTGAACGGCGGCGGGGCACTGGAGCCCGGCCTCGCCGACACCCTTATGGAACAGGCCGCCGCCGCCCTGGAACGCCAGGAGGCCGCCGGCGAGCCGCCGGTGCTGGTGGTGCAGCACGGCCTGCGGCCGTTGCTGGCGCACTTCCTGCGCCGCCGCCTGCGCCACCTGGTGGTGATGTCGCAGGCGGAGATTCCGGACGACCGCACCCTGCGCGTGACCAGCATGATCGGCGGCGCTTAAGCGACGGCCGCGTTAAACGGACCAATCAGAACCGCAAAAAACAGAGGATACCGTCATGGGCGTGCAACGCTTTGTCGGCAGCAACAACCGGGAAGCCATGGGCCGGGTGCGCGCGGCGCTGGGCGACGACGCCCTGATCCTGGCCAACCGCGCCACCGACCAGGGTGTGGAGATCCTCGCCCTGGCCGAGGACGACTCGTCCGGCTATGCACCGTCGGAACAGGCGGTGCCGGACCGCGCCGGTCAAGCGGCCGTGGCGCCGGCCCAGCAGCGCGTCCCCCATCACGCCCCCGCCGGCCCCGATCTCACCGAGCAGTTGCTGCGCGAAGTGCGCGACATGCGCGAACAGCTGGCCCGCCGTGCGCCGGCCGGCGACGACGACGGGCCGCGTCAGGCCTTGCGCCGGCGTCTGCGGGGCGCCGGGTTCAGTGCGGTCTTCAGTGACACCCTGCTGGCCGGCCTGCCGCCGGAGGCGCAGCGCGACGAACAGGCCGACCACTGGCTGCAGCGCCAATTGCAGCGCCGTCTGTCCGTGGCGGCCCCCGGCGATCTGGAACAGCCCGGTGTAATCGCCCTGATCGGCCCCACCGGGGTGGGCAAAACCACCACCGCCGCCAAACTGGCGGCGCGGCTGGCCCGGCGCCACGGCCCCGAACGGGTGGCCCTGGTGAGCGCCGACAGCTACCGCATCGGTGCCCGCGATCAATTGCGCATCTACGCGGATCTGCTCGGTGTCGCCCTGTTCAACCTGGAAGAGGACGAACCGCTGGACCGGCTGGCCCGGTCATTGGCGGACCGCCCCTGGGTGGTGGTCGACACCATCGGCATGAGCCAGCGCGACGCCCGCTTGGGCGAGCAGTTGCGCCAGCTCAGCGGCGCCTTGCGGGTGCGGCCGGTGTTGCTGCTCAACGCCGCTAGCCAGGGCGAAACCCTGGAGGAAGTGGTGGCCGTGTACCGGGGCACCGCCCGCACCGCCGGGCTGGCCCTGGACGACGCCATCGTCAGCAAGCAGGACGAGGCCAGCCGCCTGGGCCCGGTGCTCGACGCCGCCATCCGCCATGACCTGCGGCTGCATTACGTTTGCCGGGGCCAGCGGGTGCCCGAGGACATGGTGGCCGCCGACGCCGCCGGCCTGGTGGACGACGCCCTGGCGCTCACCGGCGACAGCGACGACGACGGCCGCCCCGGCGCCCCGGGCTGGGCCCGTCAGGTGCTGGCCCAGGGGCGTGCCCTGGACGCCGCGGTATCACTGTTGCGCGAGGGCGCCCCGGATTTCGACGCCACGGAGGCGCTGTGGCAGGGCCGGCCGGCGGCGGACCGCGCCGCCGCCGACCAGGCACCGATGCATTTGCGGCATGGCGGCACGCGACCGGTGCCGGTGCTCGGTTTGGATGGCCAGGGGCTGCCCATCGGCGTGCCGAGCGCGCCCGATACGCGCTTTTCCCTCGCCGCTCAGTTGTTGCCGGCGCCCCCGGACACTGCGCTCTGGCGCGCCTTGCAGCGCAGCGGCCAGCCGTGGCTGGCGGCGGCGCGGGGCAACAGCCGGGTCTGGCGTCTCGGCCAGCGCCTGCCGTTGAACGAGTGCTATCCGTTGGCGGCGCCCTGGGACAGCTTGATGGTGCGCCACCGCGGCCGCGCCGCCCAGCTGCGCCTGCGGCGCCTGGACGTGGCCGCTTCGCCCACCGGGCGCGGCGACGGCGCGCCGTTCACCGCCTTGCTGTGCGCCTGGTTCGGCGAAATACGCGACCTGGACAGCGGCCGTCTGCTCGGGCGCCGCTACTGGCTGGCGCCGGCGGGGCAGAGCCGCCGGCAGGACAGCGACCTGCTGGTGCACATGCTGCGCTGCGAAGAGTGGCCGGCGCTGCGCGAGCGCGCCGCCGCCGACCTGAATGCCGCCGGCGGCGGCGAGGACTGCTGGGCGCTGGCCGGCGCCCTGGCGGCGCTGGCGGTGCGGCTGGACCAGGACAACGGTGACTGGGCCCTGGACCTGCGTGCCCAACTGCTGAGCCTGACCGGCTCCCGGCGGCGCAGTGCCGCCACCTTGCTGACCGCCCTGATCGAGCTGTTCAGCGCCCGCCGTGAACTGCAGCGCATCGGCGCGGTGGCCGGGGGAACCGGCGATGCCTGATCAGGCCGCCGGATTGCGGGCGCGGGCGCGCCCCGACCCCCCCGAGCCAGGGCCCACCCTGATGGTCGTCGGCCTGCCGCCCGACGCCGCCGCCGAAACCGTCACCGAGCGGCTCGCCGGTTGGGCCCGGCGCGGCCGGCGCTGGGTCGGCGACCCGGCCGCCTGGCGCATCGTGGCGCTGGACCCGGCCAGCCCGCACCTGCCGCTGCTGGCCAGCCAGCAACGGCGCTGGGCGCTGTGGGTGGACAGCGACGCGGACGCCTTCCGCCGCGCCTACCGCACGCTCAAGATACTGCGCCGCCACCCCGGGCCCAGCCGCCTGCTGGCGCTGCACGCCCCCGGGCTGCCCCGGGCCGGGCTGCTCAGCAACCTGCAACACGGCGCCCGGCATTTTCTCGATATCGAGCTGGTGGTGCTGTCGCCATGAACAAGGTCGCCGGGGTGCTGCTGCTTTTGTTGTGGTCGCCGCTCCCGGCGGCGCCGGGCAGCTGGCAATCGCCGCTGGCGGAACTGCGTCTGGCGGTGGCCGGGCGTTTCTATCACAGCGAGCCGGCCACGCCGCCGCCGATCGCGGCGGGGGAAAACATCGTGCGGGTCGGCTGGCGCTACCGGCTGCCCGCCGGGCGCCGCGTTCAGGCGTGGCTGTGCCAGGGCGAGCAGTGCGTGCCCCTGGGCAGCGCCCGGCGCGGCCACTTTCTGGCGCCGCCGGCCTGGCGGGTGACGCGGCCGCTGCGGCTGCGTTTCCGCCTGCCCGCCGGCGAGCGCCGCGCGGTCACCGTGGGCGCGCCCCGGTTGACGGTGGAATACCGCTAGAAAAGAACCCAATAAAGGCCGTTATTTGCCGCTTCCAAATCGCGCCGACCGCTAATAATGGAAGTCTCAGAATGGCATCCGGGCCCGGTTCGGGGAAAACCATGTATACGGCACAGGGAAAAATCAACCACGACGCACTGCTGGAAGAGCATCTTCCGGCCGTCCGCCGGCAGGCGCTGGCGCTGCAGGTGAAGCTGCCTTCCGGCATCGACCTGGACGATTTGATCCAGGCCGGCACCGTGGGGTTGCTGGACGCGTTGCAGCGCTTTGACGCCAACGCCGGCGCCAGCTTCTCCACCTTCGCCAGCCAGCGCATTCGCGGCGCCATGATTGATGAACTGCGCACCCGCGACTGGTTGCCGCGCAGCGTGCGCCGCAACGCCCGCGCCGTGGACCAGTGCGTGCACCGGCTGGAGCAAAAACTGGGACGGCCCGCCGAAGAGCGCGAAATCGCCAACGAAATGGGCATGGACCTGGAGCAGTACCGTCAACTGCTCACCGACACCAACAACGGCCTGCTGCTGCCCTACGAGGAAATGGTCGCCGAGCGCGGCGAACCGGAAGCCGGCAGCGGCTCACCGCCGTCGCCGTTCGCCGCCCTGGTGGACAGTGAACAACGCGAGCAGCTCACCGCCGCCATCGAAACGCTGCCCGAGCGCGAAAAGCTGCTGCTGGCTCTTTATTATCAGGAAGAGCTCAACCTCAAGGAAATCGGCGCCGTGCTCGGCGTCACCGAATCCCGCGTCTGCCAGCTGCACAGTCAGGCGGTGAGCCGGCTGCGCACCAAGCTGGTCGCCCAGGACGCCTGAGCTCTCTGGAATCCTGCGGGGCAACCTTTGCCGGCAAGCTGTGCTTGCCTTTCGCGGGCAGGGCCCGCTCCTACAAGATTCCTTCGGTCAGGAGTACAATGCGCGCCGACGCAGACCGAGGAATCTATGAGCCCCACCGACGAGATCAATAAACGGCGCACCTTCGCCATCATCTCCCACCCGGACGCCGGTAAAACCACCATCACCGAGAAGGTGCTGTTGTACGGCAACCTGATCCGCATGGCGGGCACCGTGAAGGGCAAGAAGTCCGGCGTGCACGCCACCTCGGACTGGATGGAGATGGAAAAGGAACGGGGCATCTCGGTGACCACCTCGGTGATGCAGTTCCCCTACCGGGACGCCATGGTCAACCTGCTGGACACCCCCGGCCACGCCGACTTCTCCGAGGACACCTACCGCACCCTGACCGCGGTGGACTCCGCCCTGATGGTGATCGACGCGGCCAAGGGCGTGGAAGAGCGTACCGTGAAGCTGATGGAGGTGTGCCGGCTGCGCGACACGCCGATCCTGACGTTCATCAACAAGCTGGACCGGGAAGTGCGCGATCCCATCGAGGTGCTCGACGAAATCGAGGACGTGCTCAAGATCGAGTGCGCCCCGGTGACCTGGCCGATCGGCATGGGCAAGAACTTCAAGGGCGTCTACAACCTGCTCACCGACACCGCCGTCCTTTATAAGAGCGGCCAGGGCCACACCATCCAGGAGCGCCGTGAAGTGAAAGGCCTGGATAACCCGGAGCTGGACCAGGCGGTGGGGTCGGACTACGCCCAGGAGCTGCGCGACACCCTGGAGCTGGTGCAGGGCGCCAGCCACGAGTTCGACCTGCAGCGCTTTCAGGAGGGCAAGCTGTCGCCGGTGTTCTTCGGCACCGCCCTGGGTAACTTCGGCGTCGACCATATGCTCGACGGTCTGGTGGAGTGGGCGCCGCCGCCGCTGCCCCGCGACGGCGGCGAGCGGCAGGTGGCCGCCACCGAGGACAAGATGACCGGCTTCGTGTTCAAGATCCAGGCCAATATGGACCCGCGCCACCGCGACCGTATCGCCTTCCTGCGCATCTGTTCCGGCAAGTACAAAAAGGGCATCAAGCTCAAACAGTGCCGCACCGGCAAGGACCTGCGCATCGCCGACGCGCTGACCTTCCTGGCCGGCGAGCGCGACAACGTGGAAGAAGCCTACGCCGGCGACATCATCGGCCTGCACAACCACGGCACCATCCAGATCGGTGACACCTTCACCGAGGGCGAGGACCTGCGCTTTACCGGCATCCCCCATTTCGCGCCGGAACTGTTCCAGCGCGTGGTGCTCAACGACCCGCTCAAGAGCAAGCAGCTGCACAAAGGGCTCAAGCAGCTGGCGGAGGAGGGCGCCACCCAGGTGTTCTTCCCGCTGCGCAACAACGACGTGATCCTGGGCGCGGTGGGCACACTGCAGTTCGACGTGGTGGCCGCGCGGCTCAAGGGCGAGTACGGCGTCGACTGCCGCTACGAGCCGATCAGCGTGAGCACCGCCCGCTGGGTGGAGGCGAACAGTGAGCGCGAGCTGGAAGCGTTCGAGCGCAAGGCCTACGACAACCTGGCCCGCGACGGTGCCGATCACCTGACCTACCTGGCCCCGACCCGGGTCAACCTGCAGCTCGCCCAGGAGCGCCACCCGGACATCCGCTTCCGCGAGACCCGCGAGATCTGATTCGAAGGCTCCCTTCAGCAAGGGCGAGGTGCCGGGCAGGGTTGTGGGAGCGGGCCTTGCCCGCGAAAGGCCGGCCTTGCCGGCCGGCAGGATCCCAGAGACCTTTCTCTCCAGAGCGCCCGACCCCGGGGCTCCTTGGAAAATTGAAAGGTCCGGGCGCTTTCTCTGAAAGGGTGGATCTGCCCCGTGGCGGTTCCGCTGCAAAGTAAGCGGGGCAATGGTGGTGCCTGGAGGGACCTATTTGGCCAGGGATGGCCAAATGAGAGCGGCCATGGATGGCTTGAGCGATCCCGGAAGGCACCACCATTGCACCGCGTCTCCGATACGGAGCACCGAACACCGGAAGAATCAGCGTCTCTGGAATCCTGCGGGGCAACCTTTGCCGGGTGGCTAGCGCCACCCTTTCGCGGGCAGGGCCCGCTCCCACAGGCGGGTCTTGTGTGCTAGACTCCGCGCCCTCCGTTTCGACCGGCCCCGATTCATGCGTTTGATCTGCAGTCCGCCCTAGCGCCCACTTCTTTGTGCGAGCGAGCCCTGTGGGAGCTTGCTTGCAAGCGAAAGGCCGGCAACGCCGGCCGGCAGGATCCCAGAGACGCTGTTGGTGTTCCGCTTCAGAGCTCTCTGGAATTCCGCCGGGTGGCTGAAAGCCACCCTTTCGCGGGCAAGGCCCGCTCCCACAAGCAGGGTCTGCTCGCACGAGCCGCTTCAATCTCTTCGTTTCAAGCTGATTCTTTTTGTTTGCCGCCGTGGCATTGCCGCGGTTGTCCGTCTGTTGTTCAGGTTAAGGGATCCTATGTTGCCCAACATTAAGCAAGACTGGTTTTCCAATGTACGCGGTGATGTGCTCGCCGGGATCGTGGTCGCTCTGGCCCTGATTCCGGAAGCGATCGCGTTCTCGATCATCGCCGAGGTGGACCCCAAGGTGGGTCTTTACGCCTCCTTCTGTATTGCCGTGGTGACCGCGTTCACCGGCGGCCGCCCGGGGATGATCTCGGCCGCCACCGGCGCCATGGCGCTGTTGATGGTGACTCTGGTGCGGGACCACGGCCTGCAGTATTTGCTGGCGGCCACGGTGCTCACCGGGGTGCTGCAGATTCTGTTCGGGGTGTTCAAGCTGGCCACGGTGATGCGGTTCGTGTCCCGTTCGGTGGTCACCGGTTTCGTCAACGCCCTGGCGATTCTGATCTTCATGGCGCAGATTCCCGAGCTGGTGGGGGTCACCTGGCACGTCTACGCCATGGTGGCCGGCGGTCTGGCGATCATTTATCTGCTGCCGCTGGTCACTCAGGTAGTGCCGTCGCCGCTGGTGTGCATCGTGGTGCTCACCGGTCTGGCCATGTATCTGGGCATTGAGATGCCCACCGTGGGCGACAAGGGGGATCTGCCGGACAGCCTGCCGGTGTTCCTGCTGCCGGATATCCCGTTGTCCCTGGAAACGCTCCAGATCATCTTTCCGGTGTCGCTGACCATGGCGGTGGTGGGCCTGCTGGAGTCCATGATGACCGCCACCATTGTCGACGACCTCACCGACACCGAAAGCGACAAACACCGCGAATGCCGGGGCCAGGGAGTGGCCAACATCGCCTCCGGTTTCCTCGGCGGCATGGCCGGCTGCGCCATGATCGGCCAGTCGGTGATCAACATTAAGTCCGGCGGCCGCACCCGGTTGTCCACGCTGGTGGCCGGTGCCTTTTTGCTGGTGCTGGTGGTGTTCCTGGGCGACTGGGTGTCACGGATTCCCATGGCCGCGCTGGTGGCGGTAATGATCATGGTGTCGATCGGTACCTTCAGCTGGGAATCGATCCGCAACCTGGGCACCCACCCGGCCAGCAGCAGCGTGGTGATGCTGGCCACCGTGGTGGTGACCGTGTTCACCCACAACCTGGCGATCGGCGTGGGTATCGGCGTGTTGCTTAGCGCGTTGTTCTACGCTAACAAGGTGGGCCGGGTGTTCTACGTCACCAGCGAGTCCGAAGAGGGCAGCTACCGCCGTGACTACAAGGTGGTGGGCCAGGTGTTCTTCACCTCCGCCGACCAGTTCGGTGAGTCGTTCGACTATAAGGAAGGCGTGGACAAGGTGACCATCGACGTGCACCGGGCCCGCTTCTGGGACATCACCGCCATCGGCGCGCTCGACAAGGCGGTGATCAAATTCCGCCGTGAAGGCACCGAGGTGGAGGTGATCGGCCTGGACGAGGCCAGCGCCACCCTGGTGGACAAGTACGCCGTGCACGACAAGCCCGACGCCGTGGAAAAACTGATGGGCGGTCACTGAAGCCCTTAATACGCCTGATAAAAGGAAGCACTTAATGAGTCATGTGATTGCCTGTATCGACGGCTCCACCGCCGCGGACTCGATTTGCGACCACGCTGCCTGGGCCGCCGGCCGCCTCAACGCACCGCTGATGCTGTTGCACGTTCTCGACGAGGCGCAATACCCCAGCGAGACCAACCTCAGCGGTAACCTGGGCCTGGGCGCCCGGGAGACCCTGCTGACCGAACTGGCGGACCTGGACGCCAAGCGCAACCGGCTGGCCCTGGAACAGGGCAAGGCCACCTTGGAAGCGGCGCGTGCCCGGGTGGCCGCCGACGGCGTGCCGGACCCGGTGCTGCGCCAGCGCCACGGCAACCTGGTGGAGGCCCTGAAAAGCCTGGACGACGACACCCGCCTGCTGGTGATCGGCAAGCAGGGCGTCAAGCACGGCGGCGCCGGGCCGTCCGGCGGCGAGGTCGGCGACAACGTGGAGCGGGTGGTGCGCACCATCCACAAGCCGGTGCTGATCACCGTGGGCGAATTCCGCGAGCCGAAAAGCATCATGCTGGCGTTCGATAACAGCGCCAGCACCCGCACCGGCGTGCGGTTGTTGGCCGACAGCCCGCTGTTCAAGGGCACCCCCTGCCAGCTGCACCTGGTCAAGGTCAACGGCGACGACGAGGGTCTCGACTGGGCCACCCAGTGCCTGGAGAACAGCGGCCATACCGTGGTCACCGCGCGCCTGGAAGGGGAGGTGGAAGCCGCCCTGCACCAGTATCAGGAAGAGCAGGGTATCGACCTGATCGTGATGGGGGCTTACGGTCACTCCAGGATCCGCGAGTTGCTGATCGGCAGCACCACCGACCGAATGCTCCGCAACGCCCGGGTGCCCCATTTGATCTTGAGGTAGGACCACCATTCACGAAAGAAATACCGGGTATCATAAATATTGATTTCTTTTATGAGATAGGCGCTCCTAGAATGCGCGCCATCGGTAGCTGGTGAGCCGGCTTCGGTATCCATTTCCATATCGAAAGGATTGACCATGTCATACTCCAAAGACATCGAAGCATTGAATTCCGTGGTTGGTGCCAACAAAACCTGGCACGACATCGACCCGGAAGCTGCTGTTCGCATGCGTCTGCAGAACCGTTTCAAAACGCATCTGGACATCGCCAAGTACAACGCGAAGATCATGCGCGAGGACATGGCGGCCTACGACGCCGATAACAGCAAGTACACCCAGTCACTGGGTTGCTGGCACGGCTTCATCGGTCAGCAGAAGATGATTTCCATCAAGAAACACTTCGGGGATACCAAAGGCCGCTACCTGTACCTGTCCGGCTGGATGGTCGCCGCGCTGCGCTCCGAGTTCGGTCCGCTGCCCGACCAGTCCATGCACGAGAAAACCGCGGTCGCCGACCTGATCCGCGAGCTCTACACCTTCCTGAAGCAGGCGGACGCCTGGGAACTGAACCACCTGTTCCGTGACCTGGACGAAGCCAAGGCCGCCGGTGACCAGGCCAAGCAGGCCGAGATCGTCGACAAGATCGACAACTTCCAGACCCACGTTGTGCCGATCATCGCCGACATCGACGCCGGTTTCGGTAACCCGGAAGCCACCTACCTGCTGGCCAAGAAGCTGATCGAAGCGGGCGCGTGCTGCATCCAGATCGAGAACCAGGTGTCCGACGAGAAGCAGTGTGGCCACCAGGACGGTAAAGTGACCGTTCCCCACGCCGACTTCATCGCCAAGATCAACGCGGTTCGCTACGCGTTCCTCGAGCTGGGCGTGGACGACGGCGTGATCGTTGCCCGTACCGACTCCGAAGGCGCCGGCCTGACCCAGAAGATCGCCGTGACCACCGAGCCGGGCGACCTGGGCGACCAGTACAACAGCTTCCTGGAAGGCGAATACATCGATTCCGCCGACCAGATCAACAACGGCGACATCGTGATCAAGTCCGACGGCAAGCTGCTCAAGCCCACCCGTCTGGCCTCCGGTCTGTTCCAGTTCCGCCGCGACACCAACATCGACCGCGTGGTACTGGACTGTGTCACCAGCCTGCGCAACGGCGCCGACCTGCTGTGGATCGAGACCCCGACCCCGAACGTGGCTCACATCAAGCACATGGTCGACCGTATCCGCGAGCAGGAGCCGAACGCCAAGCTGGTTTACAACAACAGCCCGTCGTTCAACTGGACCCTGAACTTCCGTCAGCAGGTGTTCGATGCCTGGAAGGAAGAAGGCAAGGATCTGAGCGACTACGATCGCGCCGACCTGATGAACGAGAAGTACGACAGCTCCGAGCTGGCCGATGTGGCCGACGAGTGGGCCAAGGAGTTCCAGGCCAAGGCTTCCCGCGAAGCCGGTGTGTTCCACCACCTGATCACGCTGCCGACCTACCACACCGCGGCGCTGTCCACCGATCAGCTGGTGGAAGGCTACTTCGGTGACCAGGGCATGCTGGCCTACGCGAAAGGCGTTCAGCGTGAGGAAATCCGCCGTGGCATCGCCACCGTGAAGCACCAGGACATGGCCGGTTCCAACATCGGTGATGACCACAAAGAGTACTTCTCCGGTGAAGCCGCTCTGAAAGCCGGCGGTAAAGACAACACCATGAACCAGTTCTAAAACAGGTTCTCCGGTGTAACAAGAAACGGCGCCTTCGGGCGCCGTTTTTTTTTGCCTGGCCCCGCCCCGTCGTGACCACCGTTGCTTTTTCTGTCATTATTGTACCGTCCAGTACTGTTAAGAGGTGTTGATGAAGCGGTTGAAAGGAATGCCTGTGGGGGCATGGATGCTGTTGATGGGCGGCATGGCCGTTATCGGGCTTGCCGGATGTGGTGAGCCGGAGCCCGCCGCGCAGCCGCGACCGGTCTCCGTGAAACTCATGACCGTTGGGCACACCAGTGATCGAGTGCGCCGTTACCCGGGCCGCGTGGTGGCCACGGAGCGCGCGGAACTGGCTTTCCGGGTGTCCGGGCAACTGGTGGCGCTGCCCGTGCGGGATGGACAGAAGGTGGAGCAGGGCGAGCTTCTTGCCGAGTTGGACGCCCGCGACTTCCGTAATGACCTGGATCAGCGCCTGGCCGATGCCAAGCTTGCCGGGAACCAGTATCGGCGTGGCCAGACCCTGTCCAAGCGGGGGATGATCGCCGATTCCGAACTGGATGAGCTCACCGCCCGCCATCAGCAGGCCCAGGCGGCATTGAGCCAGGCCAGGGACAACCTTTCCTATACCCGTCTTACCGCGCCCTACGATGGTGTGGTGGCGAGCACCGAGCAGGAAAACCACCAGTTCGTTCAAGCCCGGGAGCCGGTGCTCTACCTGCAAAGCGCGGATACCATCGACGTGCATTTCTCGGTCTCCGAGGGCTTTATCCGCCGGGTTTTGCCCCTGGGGCCATCGTTCCGCCCGGAGGTGGTGTTCCCCGGCCTGCCAGAGCAGCGTTTCCGCGCCGTCTACCGCGAGCATGAGTCGCGCCCCGGCGCCACCCAGGCCTACACCATCGTGGTCACGTTGCCGGTGCCCGATGATCTGGTGCTGTTACCAGGGATGAGCGTGACGGTACGCGTCGATCGAGCCGCCGAGCGACAAGGCGACAAGACCGCGCCCATCGTGCCGGTGGAAGCGGTGTTCAACGGCGATGAAGCAACCGGTGCCCGGGTGTGGCGCCTGGACACGGAAAACGACACCGTGGAGGCCCAGCCGGTAACGCTGGGGGCGGTTTCCGGCGACGGCGTGGCTATTCTCGAGGGCTTGTCGGCGGGCGATCGCATCGTGGTCGCCGGCGTGCACCGCCTGGAGGAAGGCCAGGCGGTGCGGGAACTGACGCGCGAACGGGGGCTGTAATGAACATTGCCGAGTACGCCGTCCGGCACCGGGTGGTCAGCTGGCTGTTCACGCTGGTGCTGCTGATCGGCGGCGTCGTGGGCTTTCTGCGGCTGGGGCAGCTGGAAGATCCGGAGTTCACCCTGAAAACCGCCATGGTGATCACGGAGTACCCCGGGGCGTCCTCTCGCGAAGTGGAAGAGGAAGTGACCCTGCCAGTGGAAAAGGCGATTCAGAGCCTCTCCTATGTCGATTACGTCACGTCGATCTCCAGCGCCGGTCTGTCCCAGATCACCGTGGAGATGAAGCCCATCTACCGTGAAGACGATCTGAAGCAGATCTGGGACGAGCTGCGCCGCAAGATCCGCGACCTGCAGCCGCGATTGCCGCCGGGCACCAACGGCATCCAGGTGATCGACGACTTCGGCGACGTGTACGGCATCCTGCTGGCGCTCACCGGCGACGGCTATGAGTATCAGGACCTCAAGGATTACGCCGACGTCCTGGTCCGTGAGCTGGTATTGGTGGAAGGCGTCGGCAAGGTCCAGGTGGGCGGCCAGCGCCAGGAACAGGTGTTCGTCGAGTTGTCCCGGGAACGTCTTGCCAATCTCGGCATCAGCCAGGACCGGATTTTCTCGCTGCTGGATACCCAGAACGCGGTGAACCCGGCCGGGCGGGTGCGCGTGGGTGATGAATATCTGCGCATCGCGCCCACCGGTGACTTCGACTCGGTGGAGGCGATGCGGGATTTGTTGATCTCGGACCCGGGCGCCGAGCAATTGGTTTACCTGGGGGACGTGGCCAACATCGAGCGGGACTATCGTGAGGTGCCGCGTCATCTCTATCGCCATCAGGGCGCGCCGGCTCTGACCCTGGGGATTTCCTTCGCGCCGGGCGTTAACGTGGTGGAAGTGGGCGAACGGGTCCGCCAGCGGCTGGAACAGCTGGACTACCGTCAGCCCGCCGGCATGGAGCTGTCCACGGTCTACGACCAGCCTCGGGAAGTGGAACGTTCCGTTAACGCCTTCCTCTGGAACCTGGCCCAGGCGGTGATGATCGTGATCGGCGTGCTGTTGCTGTTCATGGGACTGCGCTCCGGTGTACTGATGGGCGGCATTCTGATGCTCACCATTCTTGGCACCTTTATCGTCATGGCGGTGCTCGGCATTGAGCTGCAGCGTATTTCCCTGGGCGCGCTGATCATTGCCCTGGGGATGCTGGTGGACAACGCCATCGTCATTACCGAAGGCATTCTGGTGGGCATAAAACGGGGGCTGTCCAAGGTGGCGGCCGCCGCGGAAATCGTACGGCAGACCGCCTGGCCGCTACTCGGCGCCACGGTGATCGCGATTACCGCGTTCGCGCCCATCGGCCTGTCCAGCGATGCCTCCGGGGAATTCACCAACAGCCTGTTCTGGGTACTGCTGATCTCCCTGATGTTGAGTTGGGTGGTGGCCATCACGCTGACCCCGTTCTTCGGCCACCTGATCTTTTCCCGCGACCGGGACGGCTCTGAAAACGACGACGGGGACCAGGGGGAGGACCCCTATAAAGGCCGCTTCTTTCAGCTCTACCGGCGCCTGCTGGGCAAGGCCATCCGGCACCGGGTGGTGACGCTGCTGTCCATGGTGGTGTTGTTGCTGGCCGCGGTGGGCGGTTTCGGATTGGTGAAGCAATCGTTCTTCCCGCCGTCCAATACGCCCATCTTTCTGGTCGATTACTGGCTGCCCCAGGGCAGCGATATCCGTGCCACCAGCGAGCGCGTGCAGCATCTGGAGGGCGCCCTGGGCGACACCGAGCATGTTACTGGGGTGACAAGCACCATCGGCCAGGGCGCGCAACGTTTCATGCTGCCGTACTTCCCGCAAAAGACCTATCCCTCCTACGCGCAGCTGATCGTCAGGGTCGACCAGCGGGAAAACATTGATGGGGTGATCGCGCAAACCCGGGACTGGATCGACAACCATCACCCGTCCGCCTTCGCCAAGCTCAAGCGTTTGATGATCGGCCCCACCGCTAACGCCACCATCGAGGCACGGCTTTCCGGCCCTGACCCGGCGGTGCTGCGCGCCCTGGCCGTGGAGGTCGAAGCCATCATGGAAGCCGACCCGGGCCTGGAAAGCATTCGCCACGATTGGCGGCAGAAGGAAAAAGTGATCCGGCCGCAATTCGAGCAAGCCCAGGCCCGGCGCGCCGGCGTTACCCGGGCCGACCTCGAGGACGCTCTGGAAATGAATTTCTCCGGTCTCGAGGTCGGCCTGTTCCGCGATGGCGCCGACCTGCTGCCGATCCTCGCCCGGCCCCCGGACCAGGAGCGCCTGGGCGCGGACAACCTGGATCAGGTACGTGTTTGGTCGCCGGTGCTTGAGGATTACATCGCCATCCGGCAGATCGTCTCCAGCTTTGAAACCGATCTGGAAAACGGTTTGATCCTGCGCCGTGACCGCAAACGCACCCTCACCGTTCAGGCGGAGCCGGACGTGCTCGGCGATGAAACCGGCGATCAGGTACTGCGGCGCGTGCGCCCGGAGATCGAAGCGCTGCCGTTGCCGGCCGGCTACGAACTCACCTGGGGCGGCGAATACGAACTCACCCAGGACGCCCAGAAGGCGGTGTTCGCCAGCGTGCCGCTGGGATACCTTTTCATGTTCATTATCACCATCCTGCTGTTCGACAGCCTGCGTCAGCCGCTGGTGATCTGGGCTACGGTGCCGCTGGCGATCATCGGCGTGACCGTGGGGTTGTTGGTTTTTAACGCACCGTTCAGCTTTATGGCGTTGCTGGGCTTTTTGAGCCTGTCCGGCATGCTGGTGAAGAACGGCATCGTTCTGGTGGAGCAGATCAAGCTGGAGCTGAAAGCCGGAGCGGACGCCCTGGACGCGGTGATCCATGCTTCCGTGACCAGGGTGCGCCCGGTCTGCATGACCGCCGTGACCACCATCCTGGGCATGGTGCCGTTGTTGTTCGACGCCTTCTTCAAATCCATGGCGGCGGTAATCATGTTCGGCCTGGGCTTCGCCACGATACTCACCCTGATCGTGGTGCCGGTGCTTTACACGCTGGCCTATCGAATGAACCCGCCGCGCGTCTGAAACCGGGGGCACACCGTGGCCCCCGTACCTGCCAGGCGGTCAAAAATTCACCGTTAAAACGCCAGTTTTTCATATTTGCACCTATTCACCGCCCCGTGATGGTATAAAACCCAGTGCATACATCGGGGACGTGCAGGGACAGCATGAAGATGGGCGCCAGGGGGAGGCGCGGGGAGCGAGTTCGGGTTCGCTCCCCTTGCTCGAAAACGCTGTCTGGGGATCACATGAAGGATTCGCGCGGGGAGGCCGCTACCGCGAAAAAGAACATTGTGGCGCGGACCGACAGCCCCGCCTCGGTGGTGGAGGAACGGCTGCAGGCGGCGTTGGATTCCGACGACCTGGGTATCTGGGATCACGACCTGCGTGAGAACACCTTCTGGGCGTCACCAAACATTATCCGCATGGTGGGCATCCCCGAGGGCGGCCCCGCCAGTACCCGTTTGTTCTGGGAGTTCGTTCACCCGGACGACCGCGACGGCGTGCGCCAGGTGGTGCGCGGCGCCCTGGCGGCGGCGGTCAGCGGCCATTTCGAAGTGACTTTCCGGGCCCACCGCCGGGACCTGGGGCGGCTCGCCCTGGTGCGTTGCTCGGCACAGCTGGTGTTCGACCAGGACAACCGGCCGGCCCGCATGCTGGGTGTGTTCCGCGATGTGTCCGACCAGCAGGAGGAACAGGTCAAGCTGTTCTACGAGGCGCACTACGACGAACTCACCGGCCTCGCCAACCAGAAACTGCTCACCGAACAGACCCAGTCCGTGCTTGATCAGGAGCGGCCCGCCGGCTGCCTGCTGCTGGAGCTGGACGGCTTCCAGGAAGTCAGCGATACCCTGGGCCAGGAGGCCGGCAACCGGCTGCTGCAGCTGACCGCCGCGCGTCTCACCCGGCTGTTGCCGGAGGGGGCCCTGCTGTCGCGCACCACCGGCGAGGAATTCGCCGTGATGCTGCCCGACCAGGACCAGGCCCGGGCGCTGATCCAGCTGGCGGAAGCGGTCCACGGCGCCTTGCTGGAAACCTTCATGATCAAGGACCGCCCGGTGGCGATCAGCGGGCATGTGGGCATTGCCTTCGCGGCCCCGCAAGGCTGCGCCAGAACCCTGCTCAGTGACGCCCACCTGGCGCTGGCCGACGCCAAGGCCGCCGGCTACGGCGCCAGCCGGGTCTACCAGCCGGCGCTGCGCAAGGCGCTGCGGGCACGCCAGGACATGAGCGCGGACCTGCGCACCGCCGTGCTCGGTGAGCAGTTCGAACTGTATTACCAGCCCCAGGTACGGCTCAGCGACGGCAAGATCGTCGGCGCCGAGGCCCTGCTGCGCTGGCACCATCCGCACCGCGGCCTGCTGGCGCCCGGGGAATTCCTGCCGCTGCTCAAGGGCAGCCCGATGGCGCGGATTCTCGGCGACTGGGTGATCCGCCAGGCCTGCGCCAAGGGCGCGCTGCTGCACCGGCAGGGCCGCCCGCTGTGCATGGCGGTGAACCTGTTCTCCGCCCAGTTCAAATTGGGCGGGCTGGCGCGCATGGTGGCCGATACCCTGCGCGAGACCGGTCTGCCCGGCGAAGGGCTGGAGATCGAGATCACCGAACGGGTGATCATCAACAGCGACAACCGCCTCAAGAACACCCTCAACGACCTGCGGTCCCTGGGCTGCCAGCTGGCCTTCGATGACTTCGGCACCGGCTACGCCTCGCTCAGCATGCTCAAGGAATTCCCGATCACCCGGCTCAAGGTGGACAAAAGCTTCGTCGATGCGATTCACGAGTCCGGCGAGGACCATGCCGTGGTGCAGGCGATGATTCAGCTGGCGGAAACGTTCGGGTTCTCGATCACCGCCGAAGGCATAGAAACCGAGCAACAGGCGGAGGTGCTGCGGCAACTGGGGTGCCGGGAAGGGCAGGGCTATTTGTTCGGCAAACCGATGCCGTGGCAGGAGTTGTACGCGCTTTTATAGGGTGTTCATAAAAGTACCGGGCCGGACCAAAAACGGGCCGGCTGTGACGCCGGCCCGCTGGGTACTCAGGCAGATCAGGCTTTGGGATCAGCCGTGCTTGCCGAGCCAGTCATCGGCTTGCTTCTCCGCTTCCTCGCGGCTGGAGCCATAGCGCTCCTGAATCTTGCCGACCAGCTTGTCCTTGCGGCCTTCGACCTGCTTCAGGTCGTCATCGGTGAGCTTGCCCCACTGCTTCTTGGCATCGCCCATGAGCTGTTTCCAATTGCCTTTCAACTGATCGCTGTTCATTACTACCTCCGTGCGGTAACGATCCATGAGCCTGGAGTATGCCTCAGGAAACCGGGATAGCGGCGAATCTTTAGCATTCTTTTAAGAAGCGGCCGGCGCGGGGTGCGGGGCGCCCGCCGCTTGCAGCCTGCCGCCCGGCGCCCCATCATTCAGGTTTCACCCATGCAACCTTCAAGGAGTCTCCGTGGCGGCAGTTCTGGCGGGCGGTATTATTGTTATCTGGCTGGCGTTGAGTGGCGGGCGCGCACTGCTCAACGCCGGCGGCATCCAGCTGCACTGGCCCGCGGATCTGCTGGCGCCGCTGTTGCTGGCGGCCCTGGAGACCCTGTTGTTCCTGCTTACCGTGCCGGACGCGCCGGTGCTCGAAGAGGCCCGCCGCTGGCCCGTAGCGGGCGCCCTGGTGGCGCTCGCCTGGGTGATTAACGGCGCCGTGGCCGGCCGTGTCTGGATGAGGCGCCGCCGCGCCGCCTGAACCGCGCTTCTTTTTGGTGCGCTCTCCCCGAAATGGGGCGCGCCGTCGGCGCGATTCCGGGCGTTTTCGTCTTTAAATATGCAGAATTGCATGTATTTATAGGGGTTTAGAGGGTTGGCATAGCTGTTGCTCCTGAGGGGTTAAGCAAGGTTTTTAACCACTCACCGGAACCACGAGGAGCACCATGCAGTTATTGCGATTCAAAACCCTGTGGGGCCACCCGGGCACCCCGGAGCAGGCCGCCGCCCTGGCCGTGGCCGCCGGCTTCGACGGCCTGGAAGCGCCGCTGCCGCAAGCCGGCGCGGCCCGCGACGATCTGGCCGGGGCCCTGCACGGGCACGGCCTGCGCTGGATTCAGGAAATCTGCACCGCCGGCAGCTATGTGCCGCGCCGCGACGCCAGCGTCGCCGAGCACCTGGAAGACTTCGAAACCCAGCTCCGTGACGGCCGCGCCCTGGGCGCCGAGTTCGCCAATGTGATGGGCGGCTGCGACGCCTGGCCGCTGGAAGACAGCGTGCGCTTCTTCGCCGAGGCCCACGAAATCGCCGAGCGGGTCGGCGTCACCGCCAGCTTTGAAACCCATCGCGGGCGCAGCTTCTTCAATCCCTGGACCACGGTGGCGGTGCTCGACCGGGTGCCGACCCTGCCGGTGACCTGCGACTTCAGCCACTGGGCGGTGGTCTGCGAACGCCTGCCCGACAGCGAATGGGACTGCATCGAGCGGGTCGCCGAACAGGCCCTGCACGTCCATGCCCGGGTCGGCTACGACCAGGGCCCCCAGGTGCCGCACCCCGGCGCGCCGGAATACGCCACCGCGCTGGCTTCCCACCAGCGCTGCTGGGAGGCGGTCTGGCAGGCCCAGCGCCGCCGCGGCCTGGCGCAAACCACCCTGACACCGGAATTCGGGCCCGACGGCTATCTGCACACCCTGCCGTTCACCCACGCCCCGGTGGCCGATCTGTGGGATCTCAACCGCTGGATCGGCGATTGCCAACAACGCCATTTCCATCGCTGGCGCGCCGCTGCCGCCGGCCGCGACCAGGTGGCCTGAGCAGAGGAGAGAACGGTGATGAAATCGATACAGCAATCCCTGCGTCATTCGGACGCCCTGGTACCCAATCTGCTGGTCCTGGCCTACATCCTGCTTGGCTATGTGGGCGGCTGGCTGCTGATGGCCCAGCCGGGCTGGTTACTGCCCGCCCTGGGCGTGCTGGCCTGTGGCCACGCCATGGTGATCGCCGCCTACCTGGTGCACGACTGCGCCCACAATGCGCTGTTCAAGAAGGTGGAACACAACACCCGTCTGGGACGGGCACTCAACTGGTTCACCGGGGGCTGCTATGGCACCTACGAGGATCTGCGTTACAAGCACATGCGCCATCACGTGGATAACGCCGATACCATCGCCTTTGACTACCGGGCCTGGCTTAAGGCGCACCCGCGCACCGAGAAACTGGTGTTCGCCCTGGAGTGGGCCTATGTGCCGGCGGTGGATTACATGATGCACGCGGTTCTGATGTTGGCGCCGTTCATCGGCTACGCGGACAAGGCCCAGCGGCCCCGGGCGGCGCTGGTGCTGGCGGTGCGTTTCGGCGTATTGGCGCTGCTGGCGCTGTGGAGTATCAAAGCAGTGCTGCTGTACGCGCTGGCCTACACCCTGATGCTCACCGTGCTGCGTTTCTTCGACGCCTTTCAGCACAACTACGAGATTATCGCCATTCTCAACAATCCGGACGCGCCGCTGCCCCACAAAGGCGACCGCGATTACGAGAACGACAACACCTACAGCAACCCGATATCGCGCCGCTGGCCGGCGCTCAACCTGCTGGTGCTCAACTTCTGCTACCACAACGCGCACCACGTGAAGCCCACCTTGCCCTGGTACAAGCTGCCGGCCCTGCACCGGGAACTGTACGGCGACGAGTACCAGCGCACCCTGGCGTTCAGCGACCAGCTGCGCAGCTATCACCGCCACCGCCTGGCCGGCATTCACGCCGAGACCTACGGCCAGGTGCCGGCGCCCCAGGCGATGCGCGAAGGCCGGGCGGTGCCGGTCTACGGGCTCAGCTTCCTGACCGCGTTTTGAACCCTTTGGCCGGTAAAGAGGAGCCGCCTATGACCGTTTCCCTGCAGGACCGCCTCGTCACCGGCGCCACCGGCGCCCGCGCGGGGCATGTTGAGAGTGCCGCCCCCGCCGCCGCCCGGCCGCGCCGCCGCTGGCTGGACTTCGGGCAGACCCTGGACTGGCGTCAGCGGCTGCTGCTGGGCAGCGCCGGCTGGCTGGTGTTTTTCGCCGGCTGGTACCTGGCCGCCAACGCCGGCCTGGCGCCGGACCGCCTGTTCCCCGGGCCGCTGCAGGTGCTTGCTTCCCTGCAGGAGCTGTTCGTCGAGAAAGCCTTTCTCGGCGACGTGCTGGCCAGTGTGCGCCGGATTCTGGTGAGTTTCGGGCTGGCGGTGTCCGTGGCGCTGCCGCTGGGGCTGCTGATGGGCGCCTTCGCCCGCGTCGACGGCGTGCTCAACCCGTTCCTGGGCGCCTGCCGGTACTTGCCGGCGCCGGCGTTCATCCCGCTGCTGCTGATGTGGCTGGGCACCGGCGACAGCCAGAAGATCGCGCTGCTGCTGATCGGCGTGGTGTTCTTCCTTTCCATCATGCTCGCCGACGTCACCCGGCAGGTGCCGGCGGCGTTCGTGGAGACCGCCAAAACCCTGGGCGGCGGCCGCCGCGCGGTGCTGTGGACGGTGGTGTTCCGCCATTCGCTGCCGGGCTATCTGGACACCTGCCGGCAGATGCTGGCGGTGAGCTGGACCTACCTGGTGATCGCCGAGATCGTCGCCGCCACCGACGGCATCGGCGCCATGATGATGCGCGCCAAGCGCTTCGTGCACGTCGACGACATCATGGCCGGCATCGTCACCATCGGGCTGCTGGGCCTGGCCCTGGACGCCCTGTTCCGAGTTCTGCACCGCTGGTGGTTCCCGTATCTGCGCGGTGGCCACCAGTGAATTTCGTTCCCCGAGGAGTCATTACCATGCGTATCGTTAAAACCCTGATGCTGGCGGCGGGCCTGAGCTTCTCCGCCGCGGCGGCCCACGCCGCCGACACCGTGCGGGTGTCGCTGTTCTCCTGGCCCGGCTACGGCTTCTGGTTCATCGCCCAGGAGAAAAACCTGGTGCCGGACCTGGACCTGGAAATCACCATCATCGAGGACCCCTACGAGAGCTTCTCGCTGATGTCCGCCGGCGCCCTGGACGTGACCTCCAGCACCGCCGAATACGGCCCCATCGCCGCCGACAAGGAGGTGCCCGTGAAGCTGGTCACCTACACCAACCCGTCCTACGGCACCGACAAGATCGTGCTGGCGCCGGGCGTGGACAGCGCCGAGGACCTGAAAGGCGAATCGGTGGCGGTGCTGGAAGGCGGCCTTACGCAGATCTTCATGGGCATCTGGCTGGAGCAGAACGGCGTCAGCATCAAGGACGTGCAGTTCACCAACCTGATCATGGACGACGCCGTGGGCGCGCTGGTGGGCGGCAATGTGAAAGCCGCTGAATTCTGGGAACCGTTCGGCTCGCAAGCGCTGGAGGCCCTGCCCGGCGCCACCGTGGCCGCGTCCTCCGCCGAGGACGACTGGATTGAAACCGCGCTGCTCGGCGACGGCATGTACATGAGCGACGCCTTCCTCGACAAGCCGGAGCTGGCCGCCAAGACCATGGAAGCCTACTTCAAGGCGGTGGCGTTCTGGAAAGAGAACCCGGAAGAGGGCAACAAGATCATCGCCAAGGGGCTGAACTTCCCGGTCGCCGATGTGGAAAAAGTGATCGGCAAGGACGGCGAGATTCTCAAGGGCGGCATCTGGGTGTTCGACGCCGAACAGGCCGGCAAATTCATGGGCGTGATTCCCGGCGAGCTGCCCCTGGGCCCGCAAAACGGCCAGATGGCGCAGCACTGGGAAACCACCACCGACTGGTGGCTCAAGTTCGGCCTGATCGACGAACGCCATCCCATCGACGCCGGTGTGAACACCGCGCCGCTGGAAGCCGTGCTGAGCGAATAAAGGGGAGAAACGCGTATGGAGCCGAACCACAACGGGCTGACCCTGAGCCGCGTGGGCAAGACCTTCCGGGCCGGCACGCGCCACGCGCGCACCGCCCTGGAGGATGTCTCCCTGCAGCTCGCGCCCGGCCAGGTGGGGGTGCTGCTGGGCCCCTCCGGCTGCGGCAAATCCACGCTGCTGCGCATGGTGGCGGGCCTGGAAGAGCCCACCACCGGCGCCCTGGCCCTCAACGGCCAGGCGATCACCGGCCCCGGCCGCGACCGGGGCATGGTGTTCCAGAGCTACACCTCCTTTCCCTGGCTGACAGTGCGCCAGAACGTGGCCTACGGGCTGCGCATCACCGGCGACAGCAGCAGCCTGCGGGAAGGGGCGGTGGACTACTTCATCGACGCGGTGCGTCTGGGCGATGTGGCCGATGCCTACCCGCACGAACTGTCCGGCGGCATGCGCCAGCGGGTGGCGATCGCCCGCACCCTGGCCAACCACCCGGCCCTGCTGCTGATGGACGAGCCGTTCGGGGCGCTGGACCCGGAGACCCGCTGGCAGATGCAGTCACTGCTGCTGGAGATCGTGCGCAAGGAGCGCACCACGGTGCTGCTGGTGTCCCACGACATCGAGGAGGCGCTCTACCTGGGCGACGTGGTGTTCTTCCTGTCCAGCCACCCGGGGCGGCTGCGCGAGACCATCCGCCCCGGCTTCAAGGCGTCGCTGGGCGGCGACCGGGAAGCCATGCTCGAACATCCGGAATACCGGCAGCTGGACTTGCACATCCGCCGCATGATGAGCGACGAAGGCCGCTGTGCGAGCGGGCCGGGCCCGCGAAAGGGCGCGAAGCGCCCGGCAGGATCCCAGAGACCTCTGGAAACAGAGCAGTAATAGGGTCTCTGGTATCCCGCCGGCAAGCAGAGCTTGCCTTTCGCGGGCAAGGCCCGCTCCCACAAAGGCCCGGCCCCACAAGGCGGTGTGGTTAGAAGGTCGACCAGCCGGTGAATTCCATAAAACGGTAGAGGGCGTAGCGCAGTCTTGAGTCGTCGGAATACGCTTCGTAGGGTTCGCTGAACAGCTTGCCGTCCGGGTTGCTCCAGCGGCGCTGGAAGGCGTCACGGGCCGTTGTCATGGCCGGGTGGTCGGCGGCGGCGGTGAGCTGGACGCTGGTTTCCAGGTTCAGGTTGTCCAGGTTGCGTCGGGTGAAGTTGGCGGAGCCGGCGATCAGCACCGCCGGCCGTTCCGCGCCGTCGTCCCCGTAACGCAGCAGCATCTTGGTGTGGCACTGCTCGCCGTGGGTGGCGCACCAGCGGATATCGACCCCGGCGTCGTGCAGTTCCCAGGCCACCTGCCGGTTGGGCATGCCGTTTTTCTTGCGGCCGAAGGCGTCCTTGTTGGGATCCAGCAGCAGGCGCACCCGCACGCCGCGCTCGCGGGCGGCGGCCAGCGCCTCGATCAATGGCCGGTGGGAGAGATAGAACACGCCCACATCCAGACGCTCGCCGGCGCGGGCCTCCTCAATGGCGCTCAGCAGGGCGTCGCGGATCGCCGCTTCGCTGAGCACCGACAGCGTGGCGCCGTCCTCCTCCGGGTTTGCCGCGCCCTCGCGGGCCAGCGGCCAGTCGTCCAGGCCGTCGGCGCCGGAGAACGCCGCCGCCGCCCGTTCCGATTGCAGCAGATCGAGCGCCGCCGGGCCGCTGAAACGCACCGCGATATTGGAGTGGGCACTACTGGCGTCGTGGGCGTTGGCGGAGGTGACCAGCCCGGTCCAGCTGTCGCCTTCGTCCACCACCAGGGTTTTACGGTGGTTGGCCTTGAAGTTGATCAGCGTCAGGTAGGTGCGCAGGGTGACCTTGCCGTCGCCGGTGGGGTTGGGCAGCCAGCCGCCTTCGGTGCTGTTGCCGGCCCATTGGCAGCACAGCCGCCACAGCGCCGACCAGCTCGGGTTGGAATCGCGCAGGCGCGGCAGATCCGTGAACACCACCCGCACCCCGGCCGCTTCCAAGCGCTCCAGATGGGGCGCGCGGACGCCGCCGTAGAGCGTGTTGAAGCGGTCGGTGATCAGCACCGCGCGCAGGTTCGGGCGCTGCTGTTTGCGCTCGATCAGAGCGTCGGTGAGTTGTTCGCTGAGCGGGCGCAGGGTGTCGGTGGTGGCGCCGGCCATGTCGTTGAACAGGAACATGTCCACCACCGCCAGCTTCTCCGCCTGGCCGATCAGGCGGAAGAATTCGTCGAAGATCGCCTGATCGAAATGGCGCCGGGGTTCGCCCTGGCTATCCGCCGCCGCCTGTTCCACCCAGGTGTCGTCGATCAATACCGCCACGTCCTCCGCCGGCCGCGTGGGCCAGGCCTCGCCGACACCCTCGGGCAGCGGCTTGAACACATGGTAAAGGGCGGTGAGCAGCCAGGCGCCAGCCAGCACCAGAATCAGCAGAAGAACAGGGCGTTTGCGGGAAGAGGGCATGGATTCTCGGTGCTTTTGTGGTTAAGAGGCCTTTTTGAGTACACCGAAAATACGTTTCTGGCATCCCGCCGGCAAGCGCAGCTTGCCTTTCGCGGGCAAGGCCCGCTCCCACAAGGTGGACACAGGCACTGTGCGAGCGGGCCCTGTGGGAGATTCTATGGTGCCTAACAAGGCTCATGAGAGCCTTGGGGCACAATAGTTCTCTTGGTGCTTCATCAAGGCGAAGGCGACGCGGGCGAGCTT
>MDTA01053481.1_pt1 | contig 79961 bp, 54 predicted proteins | sample 811151 | NCBI WGS metagenome assembly MDTA01 (sample SAMN05326648, study PRJNA326480) | marine metagenome | isolation source: seawater | place: Indian Ocean: South | collected 2010 | reverse complement strand
TACGAAATGTCCAGCCTAGAAATCGGTGGCGAAGTTGTCACGGCGCTTAGTGGACAAATTACCGTAAATCAAAATACTTCAGTAAGCTTGCAGTTTGCTAATAAGACATCAGGAATAACTGTCCGGAAGGGGAATATTGGATGTAGTGTACAATGGAGAATATTTGAAGAAAGCACTTGGCCTACAAGTTGGCCCGGTATCGCATACTCCACATATATTGCCGGTCATGACCGGCAATACATTGACCTTCCGAAAACTAGAGATTATGGATTCAAGGCCGGATTAGCCGAATCAGGCGTTGTCAATGACGGAGCTCAGGCTCAATTGCCCGTAGGTCATACCTACAACTTGTTTATCGACTCAGTAGTACAAAGAGTACGGAAGGGGGGGCAATACTCTAACCAAGAAGCATGGGTAGAGGATGGCTGGGAAATACAGGTGAATCAATCTACCTGGCAACGGGTTCTCTTGCCCAATATAGATACACCCAGAGAATATGCGGGTGTCTATTTCGAACGCAAAGATGATGAAAATGGGAACAGGATTCAAATCACCATTCCGGCGTCCGGAACAGCTATGATTAGGCCAAGATGGAAACTAAAAACATATGAGGTGACGATACCTAAATATGTTGTGCCCGACATAGAAGCTACATCCGTCGAGAGCGCATTATATGGACTTTTCAGTAGCGGACGGGTAATTCCTGGCGGAGCTGGCACTAGCACGATGGGTAAAATGGGCTACCCCGTAGCGATAAGTCTTCAACGTTACAGGAGGGTTCAGACCGTGCCTGACGAAAGTGTGATCACTCCCGACTTTCGGGAGAGGGATGGTAGTAATCCGAGCTTGAATGAATTGATAGCCGACAATTATAGTGACACAGGCTTTAGTGCCTATACAATCAAAGAGACTCCAGCAATAATACAGGATTCGGACGATCAAGTAACATATAGGCTTAAGATTGGAGATTTTTATGGAATACAAATCGCCGCAGCTCCAGGTATTAATAATTCTGTCAACTCATACCATGGCACTCACAACCATCAGGAAGATGGCCAAAGTTTTTCGGGAAGTCAGTTCCAAAAAGATTGGTTCGAGCGCCCGGATAAGGTAGAATACCTGGGGAAAACTATGTTTGATGATGGCAACGCAACTTGGTGGACGCAGCTTCGGGGGACCATCATGGCACGGCAGAAAAGCCCCAGGTTTGGTTCAGTCTGGAGGCATGATTTGAATATTCCTAACGTTGATGACGTCCACATAATGTCTCTAGAGAACCCAGATAATATCATAGAGAACCAACGGTTAAAGAATAAATATTATTATCTAAATGTCTCAAATCTCCTGCAGTCGAGTGGTATTTACTCTTCGCAAGACAGGGAAACTTATATTAAGGGCTCCATCGTTGGAAATGCTCAGTGCGCCGTGGCACGCTTGGGAACTGACAACTTGCCCTTAGGAGGGGACTTCAACGAGGAGGTCATACCAATGACGTTCCCCACCCATGGAAATACCCCATATGGGCACATCCATTTTGAAAGAATGCTGGGCGGCGATGTAAATATGACCCCAGAGGACTTGGTCTACGCACCGATGTGGGTGAGCCCACCTGTTATTAGTCAGCGAAAGAGGCTTGTAAAGCCAACCGGAACGCCGAGTACCGACTCATACCTCAATTCCTCGGGGTGGGATGATTCTTTTCTTAACTATCAATACGACAGCAGTTATGTCGCCTCAGGGAATTCAAGCTCCCCACTGCAAGGGGACGATTTTTATTATGCGGAAACTATGGAAGATCTTTTGAATACTCATAGTTCAAAAAACTCCTTCGAGCAAAGAATAGAAGCCGAATTGAGAGTGAACAAAAAAATACTAATAGGCGTAAATCAAGGATATGTAGCCGTAAAATACGGAAACTTGATAAACGCACAGATCACATACGCCGGTGGGGCCAATGGGTCTCTATCGACAATAGTACACAATGGGTCCAGGTATGCGATCTACGAGCCTAGTAAATTATTTAACAAAGTCGATGGATCGACGAACATTACTTCCTATTTCTATCAATATAATGGGGAGGATAGTCCGGAGTTAATACTTGAGCGAGGAACAATGCAAAATTACACCCTGGATTCTATCGTAATAATGGACTCCGGGTACAATCCCCCGCATCTTGACAAATTGTATTTGTGTAGTGATGGAGTGCCAGGAGATCAATTTTCAAACTTTTCAGTCATGCCTGCATATTCATCCAGTTACGGTGGTGTGATGAGCGCATCTTCTCGTCGTAGGTTCGCAAATGGTTGGGCTCAAGGAAACTGGGAATACAATGGTAGTTACAATTATTTTAGTGCGCGATATAGAGTGGGAATTAGGCCAGGGATATCATTCGATATACAGCCCGTCATTACCATTCCCACGAATCTCTGGGAAAATGGAAATTATCCCTCCGACTTCCGAAACGATTTCAAGTCCGTGATATTGGAGGGCGCTGATCAGATACAGTCCATTTCTGACGGTCTCACAAGCACTAGTGTAACCCTAAAGCCTGACGCCACTGGGGTAATAAAGATCAAGCTTACCGAGAAGTAAATGAATGTTGAATGCAAAATATGCGGAAAATCCTTTAAAAATAATAAAGGACTACATATGCATTTATCTAAAATTCATAATATTCACCCTAATGAATACTATGTCAAGATATACGAAAGAAAGGATAAGTTAACAGGAGAGTTGTTACCCTTTCATGATGCCGATAGTTATTTCAATGTGGATTTTATAAACAATGAGAACCTTGAGAAATGGTCCAAGTCTGCATCAGAAAAAGAAGTTAAGAGCTATATTTTGTCAAGGCTAAATTACAGAATAGAGAGTAAAAAACTTAAATATGCCCCCAATCATATAGAAATAAAAAGCTACGACTTACCCTCTATTGATCTTTATAAAAAGTTTTTTGGATCTTACTCCAAGGCTTGTGCTGAATTAGGATATGAGCCTTTGTATAAAAATGGAATAAGTAATAGTTTCTTTGATGACGATCCAGCCTTAGACGATCTAAGAATATTGATTGATACTAGAGAGCAAATGCCTTTAAAGTTTAAAAACTCAACCTCTATGAAATTAGATTTTGGGGATTATGCTGTCTCTGGAGAGCATTATGATTATACATATGTAGATAGAAAAAGTGAATCTGACTTTAAGTCAACAATGACATCTGGATTTGATAGATTTAAAAGGGAAATGGATCGCGCAAAAAGTTTTGATTCCTATTTATTTGTGGTTATAGAATCAACGATGCAAGATATTATAGAAAATAATAAGAAAAAATCTTATGCTGCAAATCTTCCATATTTATGGCATAATGTAAGAGTTATGACTCATGAATATAAGGGCTGCTGCCAATTTGTATTTAGTGGAGGGCGAGAGCAATCTAAGAAAATAATCCCAAAATTGTTAACTCAAGGTAAAAAAAATTGGAATACAGACTTACAATACTTTATAGATAAATTATGACTTGGGAAGTAGGAACACAGGAATTTAAAAATCCAGACGAAAATTATAACGAAAAGCTTCTTGAGTTAAAGGGATACCTTGAAGAGAAAGATGCGAAGTATGAGTTGTATAAGTTTCTGAGGAATAATATAACTTTTACCACAAATCTGATTGCGGGTGTTGATCTATTTCCTTTTCAACATATGGCAATCAAAGGAATGCTTGAGACAGATTACTTTCTAGGCATATGGAGTCGTGGTATGTCAAAGTCTTTTAGTACTGCTATATATGCATTCCTGGATGCTATATTTAACCAAGGGGTTCAAATAGGTATTCTTGCAGCAACATTCAGGCAGTCAAAAATGATTTTCGAAAAGATAGAAGATATAGCAAGAAAACCTGAGGCTCAATTTTTAGCTCAATGTATCACAAAAAAATCCAAGAAAAATGACCAATGGACTCTTGAGATTGGGGAATCAAAAATTATCGCACTACCGCTAGGTGACGGATCCAAGCTTCGTGGTTTTAGGTTTCATAGGATTATTATTGACGAGTTCCTACTGATGCCTGAGCAGATATATAATGAGGTTATCTTGCCATTCCTTAGTGTTGTGCAGAATCCTACGGAGAGAGAAAAGGTAGCAAAACTTGAAGACGAATTGATAGCTAAAGGAAAAATGAAGGAGGAGGATAGGCAAATTTGGCCCGCCAATAAATTAATAGCGCTCTCTTCTGCAAGTTATAAATTTGAATATCTATATAAAGTATATGAGACATTTGAAGATTTAATAATTAATGCCAAGGATCACAAGGAGGATGAAGCTCACAGAATAATTATGCATTTTAGTTATGATGTAGCTCCTAAAGCTCTATATGACCAAAACCTTATTAATCAATCAAAGCAAACGATGAGTCAGTCTCAGTTTGATCGTGAGTTTAATGCGATATTCACTGATGATAGCTCTGGCTTCTTTAAAACATCAACTATGGCTGCCTGCACAATTAAGGACGGAGAAGATCCATGCTTAGAAATCAAAGGAGATAGGGACTCAAAGTATCTTTTGGCATTTGACCCTAGTTGGGCAGAAAGTGAAAGTTCTGATGACTTCGCAATACATGTATTCAAACTAAACGATGCCACTAGAACCGGAACGCTTGTACATAGTTATGCTATGCCAGGCCTCAAGATGAATGATCATATAAATTACTTTCATTATCTATTGACTAATTTTAATATAGTTGCAATAATAGGAGACTACGGGGGAGGTGTGCAGTTCCTGCAGGGAGCCAATGCTAGTCAGCAATTTAACGAATCAAATATCAACATCAAGGAGATAACCACGAATTTTGACGACTTAGAAAACTACCAAGATGCCCTAAGAGAAGCTAAGTTGCAATATAACATTAAAGATAAAACTATTTGTGTCTTAAGAAAGCCAACATCTGACTGGATAAGAAAAGCAAACGAACTCCTTCAGGCTAATTTTGATCATAAAAAAATATGGTTTGGGTCAAGGCCCTTAGATAAAAATTACCATCTTCAGATAAAAAAAGATATTCCAATTGATTCACTTAAGTTTATGCCGAACCAGAAGGAAGTACTAGGGGATTCGGGATCAATGATAGACTTCCTGGATCATCAGTACGACATGGTTAATTATACGAAGAACCAATGTGCCTTGATACAGGTGACATCTAGCCCTCAGGGATCTCAAACATTTGGGCTACCGTTGAATCTGAGAAGGCAGACAGGACCAGGAAAGGCGCGAAAAGACTCCTATTCCGCATTAGTCCTAGGAAATTGGATGATAAAAACTTATTATGATATAATGAATGTCTCAGCGAAAGAAGTTGAGTCTACATTTACCCCTATATTAATATAACTAAAAGTTAACTTTAAGTTTAACTTTTGACTTTTCGGTGTATAATATATTATGCCTAGGAAATATACAAAAAAGTCATCGTATTGGAATAAGTTTGACAAAAAAGAGCTACCAATAGAGGAGCTATCATCAGCTTCTGAGCCAGATACCGCCCCCGTTCTTGCCGGGGAGACATTTTATTCAGAAGGCTCTTCGTATAATAGAAATGTTGAGCAAATAACTGAGACAGCATCAAATGGGAGAATTTACAAGAGATCTCCAAGCAAGAAAAAGTGCGAAAAGTTTAAAAATATAGACAATTGTGGCTTGCCTTATTCTTATAAAGATGCATATATCACCCCAAGGAGATCCATATTGTTATGTCAAAAGGCATATGCAAACATTCCTATATTTAGAAATGCAGTAGATGTTATGTCTGAATTTGCAAACTCTGATATTTTCCTGGAAGGTGGATCGGAGAAGTCTAAAAAGTTTGTAACTAAATGGCTGGATAAAATTCAGTCGTGGAAAATTAAGGATCAATATTTTAGGGAATTTTATAGATCTGGGAATATTTTTATATATAAAATAGATGGAAATTTCTCTGCCCAAGAGATGATTAAACTGAATCAAGTATATGGTTCTGATATATCTATTGCCGCCGAAAGTAAAATACCTTTAAAATATATATTCTTAAATCCTTATGATTTTGTAGCTACAAGGGCCACAACTTTTAGCGAAAAGAACGGTGCATATAAGAAGATTCTTAGTGAGTATGATATTGAGAGACTAAAGAACCATAAAAATACATACGACCAAGAGGTCTACGATGCACTACCAGATAAAGTAAAGGAAAAAATAGAAAATACATCATACAATCTAGACGGAATATCTGTAGACCTAGATCCAGATAAACTTTTATACTCCTTTTACAAGAAGCAAGATTATGAGCCATTTGCAATTCCATTTGGCTTTCCAGTGTTGGACGATATTAACTGGAAGATGGAATTAAAGAAGGTTGATCAGGCCATAAGCAGAACGGTGGAAAATGTCATATTGCTTATCACAATGGGTAACGAGCCAGACAAAGGCGGGATTAATCCTAATAATCTAAAAGCCATGCAGCAGCTATTCATGAATGAAAGTGTTGGCAGGGCATTGATAGCAGATTATACAACAAAGGCAGATTTTATTATCCCTGACCTAAACAAAGTTCTTGGTCCTAATAAGTATCAAATTGTTAATGAAGATATCAGGGATGGGTTGCAAAACATTATCGTAGGCAAGGAGAATTATTCGAGCACACAAGTTAAGGCTCAAATATTTTTAGAAAGACTAAAAGAGGCAAGAAATGCATTTATTAACGATTTCCTTCAGCCTCAAATTAAGCAAGTATGTAAATCCGTGGGGCTCAAGAATTATCCAACTGCAAAATTTGTAGAAATAGATATCAAGGATGAAGTTCAGCTTCAAAGGGTCGCATCAAGATTAATCGAAATGGGTATAATTACTCCAGAGCAGGGAATGACTGCTATCAAAAAAGGAATATATCCAAACCCAGAAGAACTTTACGATGCACAAGAAAAGCTGGTCGAAGAGAGAAAGCAGGGGCATTATACTCCACTTGCTGCAGCCCAACCAATACTGGCAGAGGAAGATCAGCAAATGAAGGAAGAGCAGCATGATGCTCAAATCGAACAAATCGAGCAAAACATAAAGACACAAAAACAGCAGCCGGCAGCAAAACCAAATGTACCCGGAGAAGAAGGTAGGCCTGCTGGAACAAAAACGAAAACAAATGTAACTGCCAATCAGGACCTTTACAGCAGGAAGGATATACAGGAAGTCATATATGCAACCGAATCACTTAGAGAAGAGGCTATTAAGATCGTAAAAAAACATCATAATAAAAAAAGGATGTCAGCCGCCCACAAAGAGCTGGTAAATAGTTTGGTCGAAAGTGTTGTATTATCCAGCCCTCCGGAGCAATGGACTAAAACCGTTGAGGCATGTGTTAAGGATATAAATAAGATAGAAAAGCTAGACATAATTCCTGAGATCTTAGATCTATCTGAAGAACATGGTTTAGAACAGTACCCTTCAGCGTTATTATACCATAGTGATAAAATTTCGAAAAAGTAAATATATAGTGTATTTACTTAGTAACACTTTATGATATGAGCGATTCCGAATATAAGTATACAACTAGTTTTTCTAGCGACATATCCTTAATTGATCTCAGCGAGACAAACATGGAATCCTTCGCTTCTTTAAAAGAATTAGAGGGATTGATTCCTGATATTGATTTTGATAAAAATATTGATCTAATAGGTGTCGCATTTAATGCGGCAGTAGCCAATATGTTTAACAAAAATGGTGACGGAATAGATGGAGAAACTGCTTTAGCCATAAAAGATCAATTTATTCATAAGCCAACAAATATTGAACACCAGAGAGATAAAGTGGTTGGCCATATTGTAAATGCAGGGCTTTCTACTTTTGGTGGAAACGAATTAATGGAATCCCATGCAGAAGGAGAAAGTAAGCCTTTTAATATAGCACTTTCCGCCGTCATATATAAATCAGTAAATAAAGAGTTCGCACAATTAATTGAAGCATCAATGGATGAAGAAAGCGAGTTTTATCATAAAATTTCTGCCAGCTGGGAAATAGGGTTTAATGATTATGATATTGCAATAGGAGATGAAAGGTTAAAGAATTGCAGGATCGCCAGTGAGGAAGAAAAAGAAGATTTAAAATACTTCTTAAGTTGTTATGGAGGAAACGGAACAACTGAAGATGGAGAGAAAGTTTATAGATTAATAAAAGGGTCAATTTACCCCATTGGAATAGGCTTTACGTCTAACCCAGCCGCAGCAGTTGAAGTAGTTGTATCGAAAAGCGAAGAAGACTCAGAAAAAACTGATGAACAAAAAATTTCCCAATCATTAAAAGATGATGTAAATTATATCAACAGACCTAACCTGAATAAAATTATGGAACAAGAAATTCTAAATCAATTCAAAGAAGTGCTTGAAGCTAGCGCCGCATCAAAGAAATTATCTGAAGAGGCAGTCGCTAACATCACCAAGATCTTTCATGACGCTATCGTAGAAAAGAACGAACAGTGGCATGAAGAGAAGGAAGCCCTCGTTAACGAAAAGACTGATCTGATTGCAGCCGCAGAAAAGGCTCAAGAAGAGATCGAAAATCTGCAAAAAGATTTTTCGTCCACTCAGTCGGAGCTTGAAGGGCTCAAAGCTGAGGTTTCCGCACAGCAGGCACTCGAGCTTTTTAATAACAGAATGAGCGATATCGACGAATCTTTTTCTCTTGAGGAAGCTGATCGTGTTATCATCGCAGAAGAGCTTAAGTCTGTCGGGGACTCCGATGAAGAGTACTCCGAATACAAGGCAAAACTTTCAACAATGTGGCATCACAAGACTAAGGCCTTCCAGGAAGAGCAGGAAAAATTGGTCGCTGAGCAAATTGAAGCTGGCGTTCAAAAGAAACTTGGTGAACTTTCCGGAGAAAAGCCTGAGGCAGTTGTTTCTGAAAAAGAAGCTGCTGAGATCATTGAAGATGCAGAAGCAGAAGAGTCTGCCGTAGCTAATAATAACGGTGCCTCTACTGAAGACGAACTTTCCCTCAAGGAGAAGTTCGCCCAAGCTTTCTCTAAAGAGAATATCGAAATCAAATACTAAATAAGGAACTAAAAATGGCTATTAGACTATTACCATTCAGACAATATAACGAACACGACGTTATCAATCTGTTTCGCGCAAACGACACAATCTTGGCTGCGATCCCTTCGGGACCGACAAACAATGTCGCTGCGCCTGAAGCAAACGGAAATCATGATAACGGAGTACTTGTATCGATTGATACGGCTGACTTCACAAAAGAGCAAGTTGAGTACGGAGTAGACAGCTACTTGGGTAGGACTGATTATCCCCACATCGGGAAAAATCAATACCCAAAGGCAACACCAACGTACAAAGTCGCAACTGATACAGGTGCTCTTGGGGTCGCCCTAAGACAAACTTTAACGCATGATGAAAATGGAGAAAAAATGCTCTATTATCCTCAGAAAGCCCTCGAGCTGAACGCTGTCCTTCCTGGTCAAGCTGTTCCTATTTTGACTCGTGGCTTAATTACTTTTAGTGCAGCTGGATTAGGCGGCGCCGTTGCGAACGCGAGTGCTGGATCCGCAGTTTACCTTGGAAAAGGTAACGATGCAGGTAAATTTACTGTAGCTGGTGACGGTGCCACTCAGGGAGCTCAACAAGTCGGTATCCTTATCGGTATCGGTGATCGTGATAAAGTCGGAACTAATCCTGACTATTTCTCCGGCACAGGGAGCACGGGCTCTTATGCTGTCATCAAGCTCGAACTGTAATTTTAATAAGAGAGGAAATTATAACAATGAATATCACACTCAAAAGAACAGACGAGCAAGTAGAACTAGTTAAAGCAATGGCTTCGAAGAATCGAGACGTTGCATACGAAGCGCAAATGGCATTGGCCGATTTTATCGGACCTGTATTGTGTGAAGTAATTAACCAAGCTCCTACGCTCAGTAACTTATTTACATCCTTTTCCTTCAACTCGTTTGACAGCCCAAGCATTCCGCTTGATCTGTACTACGACATCACGGCTCCGGATTACGTAAAGGTTTACTCCACCTCAGTTCCTGGTGGTTTGCCAACCAATACGGTTACTCCTACAACCGCTGAAATGAAGTTCACGACTTATCGACTTGACAGTGCTGTTGATTTCGAGAAACGCTATGCCGCTAAGTCTCGCATGGATGTTGTAAGTAAATCGTTTACACGCATTGCCCAGGAAATCATGCTTCGCATGGAAACAACTTCGGGCAACCTTATCTTGGGTACTTTGGCAGAAGCTAAAACAAATGACGTCAGTCATGTTATACATGCTGACACCAGTACAACTACAAAGGGTAAGTCGCTTCACCTTGAGGATTTCAATAGGCTTCTTACCAATGCCAAGCGCATTAATACTGCTTGGACGGGTGGAACACCTGAGAATCGCATCAAGGGTATTACTGATCTTATCATGTCCCCAGAAATGGTTCATGGTCTTCGCCAGTATGCTTACAATCCGATTCATAGCGGGCAAAGCGACTATCCAGTAACGGATGAAATGCGCACAAGCATTTACAACAACGCTGGAATTCCTGAGTTCTTTGGTATTTCTATCATGGAAACTCTTGAGCTTGGCCCAGACCAGAAGTTCACAAAGCTCTACAAGGAGCTTGCTGACCCAAGTGGACCTGCGAATCAAGGAGGAGGGGGTCAGCCAGCAGATGTTGGACCGACAGGACCTAGCGGAACCGCAGCTGACACACAGAAGGGTATTGCTGATATCGCTATCGGTCTTGACCGTACTCGTGATTCTCTCTTCCGTGCAGTAGCACTTGATGCTGAGAATGGATCCGAAATGTCCCTTCTTGCAGATGACCAATACAGTGTTCGTCAGCAAAAGATCGGATACTACGGAGCGCTTGAAGAAGGTCGCATGATCCTCGACAACCGCGTGCTTTCCGGTATTACGGTACAAGGATAATAATCTTTTCTAAAAGAGAGGTTTTCAAAAAAATCCACCTACGGGTGGATTTTTTTGTTTCTAGACATTATAATACTTGTGTAACAATCTAAAATAAGGATACATCATGCCGAAAAAGAAGATCACTAAAAAATCTACTGCCAAAAAGGCAGAAAGCAAAAAAGAACCAGAAATAGAATTTGCTCACGGAAAGCTCAATCAATCTGAATTTGAAGAAATTGAGAAAGTCAGAAGGCTTACGGAAATTCCTGCAGAAAATTCTTTTGGGGTAAGAACTGAGGGTGAATTTGAAGAGCTAATCGAGGGATCTCAATTAACCCAGTTGCAAGAAATGGCTGTGAAGGCAGGAATTTTTCCTTCTGGCACGAAGCCAACCCTGAAGAATAAGCTAAGAAAAGCTTTCCAAAAGACAAAAAGGCCTGGCCCAAATGTTCAGGCAACAAAGCCCATTGTAGACCCTAATTCGGAAAAAGGCAAATCAATAATTAAATTGATGCAGGAAAATTTCTAACATGAATCAACTTGGTCTCATTGCGAGCGGAATGCTTGAATATGATTTCAGCTTCATAACTGGTGAGACTGAGAGAGATTCAGAGCTTTTGACTATATCTGGATCGTTAAGTGGTAGAATCGGGGATCTTAATGTATTAATCAATCAATCTTTTAGCTTTACTGGAGACGAAGGCGAATTGAGCCCCAGGCTTCAAAATGAAGAGTCCGCTATATTAAGAAACATATATATGCGAGACTGGTGCAAGAAGCAGTCTAATAAGGTCTTAAGAGGGCTATACATGGACTCTATCGCAGGAGCACCAGAATCGTCCTCAGAGTCCTCTACGGCGGCTGCAGACTGGGTAGAGCTCAGAGAGGGAGATACGACGATAAGAAGAAGTGCTGCTAGCTCGGCATCTAGTGCTGTATCTAGAGCGAACACAGAGAAGGCTTTTAGGGATATGGCTAAGGATATACAAAAAGAACTAGAGGCTTTAGTCTATAAGTACAACATGTATGGATCACAGCCAAGACAGGTTATATCCGAATCTTGCCCAATATCAGTTGAGAGCGGAGTAGCTTATTGATCAGAATAAGGGTTGGAAGCCCTTGAGGATGGAGATAGCTTGAATGCATCCTTGCCTGTTAGTCTAATAGCATTAAGAGAACTCATTCCGGATTTATAGCTACTAGATTGGTGTCTTTTTAAAATACTATTTGATATGGATGAAGGAGAAAGCCCTTGCGCGCCAACATAAGGCTTCCTATTAGCTGGGCCAGACATTGATCCTGCATTATCATAGAATGCGTCAAAGTCTGAATTCACAATTTGAAAACCATGTGTGGCGGTGTCCCACCAACCGGCACCTGAACCTCCGCACAAATAATAAGATCCAGCAAAACGAGATACATAAGTATTCCTGCCGTTTTCTAGAATAATAGGGGCTATACTTTCATTTAAATTATATTCAGACCTTATTAATACTTCAGCATTATTGCTACCTAAATCTATTTTAGATGATTCTGATAAATGTGCAAATCTAATTTCTGCATTATGTGAGAATCCATCCAATAGTATGTCATTATTATCGGATTCCTTGGCATAATAAAAAGTACTATTATCATGAGCCCTGAAAAGTATACCGTCTTCAGCAAAGTAGAACTCATTACATGCATTGGGAATATCCTTATTACCAAAGAACATATTGGAAGATCTTTCTATGTTATAAGGTGTGAAATTGTCGATATCTCCAGTTGACATCATTCTTACCCCACTTATGTAGTGGTTTCCGCCAATAAATTTATTGGAAAGATTTGGGAAATTACTACTGGATTTAAATACAATATTTAAACCGGCAATAGTTACGTTAGGGCCAGAAAAGCAAAGCCCGAGAGCTTTCTCTCTTTCTTGTGCAGAAGATTTAATGTCCTGATCCCAGTCGATTCTAGCCAAAGTATTTCCATCTTGAAAGTAATGCATATAATGAGAATCTGCACTATTATAATCAGGGGGAGATCCAGAAATTATTGCGACATTATCAAATGAATTCCAGTAATCTACATTTGCAATTCTTTTATTTACGTTTAGGTCGTAAGAACCAACTGCGGAAACATGTCCATGTATTAAAAATAATGCATTAATATTTGGGCCGTAATTGTATTCTGCAAATCTGGCAGCCGCACCAAGTGTAGCAAAGGGCTCGACAATATGAACCTCAGTGGAGTCCTTGTGCATTCCGCCCCATGCATCATTCAGGCTACTCGGATCACTTGAATTTACGACACTCTCAGTTCTGTCCAGATATCTATTTATAGAAGAATCATAGCTAAGAGAATCATCTGAAAGCATCTTTACTCCGTTTCTGAAATAATTGCCTACATGCAGGCATAGGGTTCTTCTTTTTAATGAGTTTATGGGTATAGAATTGCTGCCCGATGTTTTGAGTTTAGTTAGGTCAATTATTCCGTTTGGTATCTTTTCTAATGTTATTGCTCCTGAAGCTATCTCAAGAGAGTCTACTGCTCCAGGCTTAATAGAAAGCGTATTATTTGAATTAAATTCAATGCTTGAACTATTGCCAAGACTAGCCTCAATTAATTGTTTCGTTGTGCATTTTTCAGCCGCATGGGGACTGGCACCGTTAGTTATTACTACAAAATGATCGTGGTTGACAGCGCCAACAACATTAGCTATTTCTTGTGGTGTTTTAAAGCTCATTAGAATGGGAATTCCTTATTTGTGCCCGAAAAGTCTCTTCCTTCTCCTCCGCCTTCTGCTCCTCCTGTGCTATTGTTAAGCCAATAGCCCTCATAAATTGCGGCAATTTGTCTAGCGTTGTATAATCGCTTTTTAAATACTCCGGAAGATTCCGTAGTTACATAGTTATCATCACTTGGTGCCCCGACATTTGCGATGGAAAATCCGCCGACATTAAGAAACTTGTGGTTTGCAAGTCCACCAAGGTAGATTACGCCGCCCATGAAGTATGCCTTGGCGGTTTCGCCAATACTAAATACGGTAAAATTTCCACCAGATTTATTTACAATTTCGCATGAGGAATTCTTCCAATGAAAGACAGTATTATTAATATTGAAAATATTATTAATCGCTTCTGAATTTTCGTAATCAAAGATAAACCAAATCGATGATACACCAAAATCACTGGTACCCCTAATCCACATAGGAATACTTTGATTTTTGCAATGAACTCTTAATCGACATCTTGGGTAGCAATGGTAATTACTCTTGTTTTCTGCTCCTCCCATGCCTCCCCACCCAGTAAGCTTTGCACCCCCAAGGTTTCTGTTTCCATAAAACATCATATTTTTAGGCCTGTCAAATTCAGAATCAGCAGACATTCTGCTACTTGTGCCAGGATTATTCCATAATACATCAGGATTACTTTTATGGGCAAACAAGAAATTTATGTAAGATAGATCGGCATTTCTTGAGCACCAAGAATATGCAGATTCCATCGTTGAGAAATTGTAATTTACTGTGGGAGCATAAGTAGGACTATATGATGATGACACCCAATCACTAACATCCATTGCTACGATAGTTTCTCTTTTTAATATATAATTACCTGACCATCCGGGGCCAAGATTAATTATACTTCCTCCGGGCGAGAAAGAGACACTGAAATTGTCTTTATCGATTATCCTAACAAATATATCTTGATTTTCTGAAATAGGAGAAGATTCTGGGAATATTCCGTTGGTACCTTTTGCTATACTTATTCTACCTTCATTAAATAACCCATGATCTGGAATCGATATATTGGAGCCGCTGATGCTACTATCTGTAAAATTCCTAGGATTAGGGCCATCTTCGTGGTCATTTGAATAAGCCACCCCATCATTCCTTGAATTAACCAAAAAAGAGATCATGCCATAATATGAAGACGATATGGTTCTTTCTACTCCTGAGGCATCAGTTATAGAAGTTTTTGAGGTTCTGTTGCTAGTTAAGTGTTGCTGAACCGCACTTGGTGTTAATTGTTCTGCAGTTATCGAACCAGGAGCCAACTGGGTAGACTCAATTGAGCCAGCTACAATCTTTGAGCCATCAATAGCATTGTCTTTCAGGATTAAATTGCCGGATGCATCGGTCTCAAATACACTGTTTGAGTGAGAAAATGCAGCACTAACTATATTGCTTATAGATATTCTGTTTGTCGAGAATACATCCTTATCTGAAACTGCAAGCTCATCTTCTGCATCTGCCTGCATTTTTACATCTAGATCTCTAATTTTTTTATAAGAAGACATTTTTAAAATAAAATTTGTTATACATTGAGTATGTACAATGTATTAGTATTATGGCTGTAGTAGTATTCCGGGGTAGCACCAGCTGGACCAACTTCAGTGCTTGCGGGACCAAGGTCGCCCTTGGAACCCTTGTCGCCAGTGTCTCCCTTGTCGCCCTTGGGGCCAACTAAATCGCTTTGGGGTCCAGTAACACCTCGAAGCCCTTGAGGTCCCTGGCTGCCTGTATCGCCAGTATCACCTTTTGGCCCTTGAATGCCCATGGGGCCGGTATCTCCCCTGGGCCCATACTGAGGATTGGCGGGACCCATAGGGCCTGTTAGTCCTTGAGGGCCAGAAGGTCCGGTATCACCTACATAACCTCGAGGGCCCGTTTGAGTGCTTGCCGGGCCTACCGGGCCTATTGGGCCAGTGATACCAGTGGGTCCTGGTGGACCAGGGATTTCTTCACCTGGCAGACCTTCTTCTCCTGTTATGCCCTGAATTCCTTGGGGGCCAGTAGGCCCTCTGTCGCCCTTGTCTCCAGCTAGGCCATCAGCACCTTGGTCAGTAAAGAAGAATGTGGAAATAGTTCCATCCATACCCTTGTCACCCGTATCTCCTTTGGGTCCCGGCTGAGTACTATCTTTTCCGTCTTCTCCATCTCTACCCTTAGGTATTACAAAATTTAATTTTACATCATATGGAGTGCTGGAAGCATCTTTCGTTACCGATACAGTTGCTCCTTCAGAAACATCCTTAATGCTTATCTCTGGAGGGTCTCCAGGGGGCCCAAATTCGCCCGTCTCCCCTTTTTCTCCAGGCTCCCCGGGCTCACCCTTTGGTATGAAGAAGTCAAGAGCGCAAAGGCCTAATTCGTCTATATTGGCCTCTACATAAGCAGGCTCACCTGCGTCTAGAGTTTCTGTAAGGTTGACCCATAAGTCTGTTAATACATGAGAATTACCAACCCAAAGACCTCCCCCGACTGGACCCACATAATCTGCTCCGGCCTTTTCTTTAGACTTCCATATTGTGGGATTGTTCATACTGCTCTTTGGCTTATCTGGGTCATAGCCAGTATTACCCTTCATCATCGCATTAACAGGCCTAACGGTCAAATGAGGAATGACGGTCCAATCTTGAAATTGAGAAAGTCCAATAGATAAGATGTCATGAATAGATAAGCGACGAGTTTCCCCAGCTCCCGAATATACATTTTGTTTACTGGTGTTTAGATCATAAGGTAAAATCCCCAAGAGCTGAAAACCAACCTGTGGGCCATCTTCAGATCCGTTAGGGTCTGACGTTGCATCGTAGGGATCGAGGAGTGCCCATTCTCCTATCCTGTCTTGAATGCCTTCTCCAATCCATTGATTAAACTGGATTAATGGAGATTCCTTATCGTTGGAGTTTTAATAGAAAGGGTCATCAGGTTTTGGGGCCGCATAATTAGGAGAATTTTTATCCTTTGACCTTATCGTCCAGTAAGGAGCTTGGTTCCACCAGTCTGTTTTAGTTCCGGCCATTTTCTAATTCCTTATCAATTTGTAATGGTTAAAGTTTTAGTAAAAGCATCATATGAAAATGTAGGAGTTTTACCGTCTTCACCCGGTTCACCTTTATCTCCTCTTGGTATGACGAAATCAAGCTTAACTTCAGATGGGTCGCTAGATATATCTGTGACACTTGCGGAGGTACCAGCAGGACCTGTAGCAACTGGACCATTTATAGATACAACTGGAGATATTCCAGTATCCCCCTTTTCGCCCTTTGGGCCTTCAGCGGTGCTAGCCGGACCAGTAATTCCTTGAATTCCTTGCGGGCCTTGTATTCCTTGTGCACCAACATCTCCCTTCAGTCCCTGCACGCCAGGGTTTCCCTTGATGCCTTGTTTTCCTCTCTCGCCTTTTTCACCAGGAGTACCTTTAGGAAATACAAAACTAAGTTGTGAGTGGCTACCAATGGTTGAGGCGGAAACACTTGCAGAAGTGCCTTTAGTTTCAACACTACCTATTGATATCTTTCTTAAAACATCTACGCCTCCTACTTTTAATGTATGATTAACTGAAAGGTAGTCAAGATGATCTATCGAAGTAATGGATTCTATACCTTTTTGAACAACCTGATCAAAGGTGAATCTCATTGTGTCCTCTTTACCTAAAACGGCATAATCGGTAGTTGCCGCAAGAATGTTGGTTCCGACAAGATCAGATCCAGCAGCTATTTCGAGCTCGGCAATTTTAATTGGAGTTAACATACAAACTTATATTACACGAAAAATATCAGTAACCACCCATGTCCATTAAATCTTTCATTGATAGGCTTCCGCCTTTTTTCTTAGCTTCTTCATGGAGATTCTTAGAAGAGGCATCAGGCCTATCCACTCCAAGTTTGTCAAGGTCTTGCTTTGTGGCTCCCATTACTCCGGCTCCGCCATCTCCCGCCTTCTGTATTCTTTCCTTGGCCCTCTGCCTTGATTCGCTAGATTGAGCAAAGTCAAGAAGTTGTTTTGGGTCTTTCGTTATCTGCTCTGGGATATCTTCGTTTTGATCAAAGATGTTTTTAAATACCCTGGTATAAAGTATTAGGTTTAATTGAAAATTAGTGAGGGCTACCACCGGTTTTCCAAAAAAGTCCATTGATTGTTCGCAAAAGGAATAATATATTTTAAAAAAATCTTGTAATACTAATTTCTGTATAGAGGTTTCTGAAAATCTATCAGAAAAACTATTATAACAATCTATTACTTTTTTAATCTCTGTAATATCAAGAAACTCAAATTCTTCTTCGGTATATAAATGCTCCTTTTGATTTATATCCTTAAAAAAAGATCTACTAACAAAATAATCGTTAGCCCTGTTTTGTGCATAATTCTCGACACTATTAGCAAGAAGGGCATCCTTTTTAGATTTCATTTCAAAAAGCTTGACCCTGGCTTCTTTCTCTTGCTCGTTAGCCCTGTCTATTGCGGACTGAAGGTATAGGCCGCTCTTGCTTTTCACTAAGTTATTTAAAAAGAATTCCTGATTTTGAATATCAGCTTCATCTTTTTCCGTCCATATGCCATCTTTAGCTAGGTCCTTTAGCAATTCTTCATCATTAAGAAGACCTCTATTTGTGGCATATGAATAATACTTGTCGTATATTATTTCGTAGTCGACTACATCAGATACTGACTGATGCTTGATGAAAATTCTTTTAGGACCAATGAAAGAGGTAGAGCATCCATCAACAATCTCAGTATAGATTCTCCTGTAATCTTTCTGGTCCACTTATCATATCGCCCCGGACTCCATGTCCTTTTCAAGAGATTCGAAGTCTTCTCTGGATGGGTTTTGGCTAAAATACCAAAAGCTAATAAATGCCATAATTTTCTCTCTAGCAAGATCATATATCTTGTCACCCTCTTCGTCTTTTTTGTAATAGGACTCCTCCCTTTCGTCTTGGTCTTCTCCGGGAAAGAGAGGGGATTCCAGGCCCGCTGGGTTTTTTAAACTACAAAGATTAATTATGTACCAGAGGATTGTTTTGTTCTGAGCCTTAGTGTCCGCAGTATGATTAAATACACTTTGGTATGCCGTCTCAAGATCTACAATACCCCTTCTCACTTCTGCGAATTTCTCAGTTAACTGATCTTCCTTGTCTTTTTCTTGATCAGTCTTTTTCTTTTTGCTGACTAATCGTGAGAGCTCTTTTTGAATTTCTCCCAATTCAGCATATGATCTGACTAATTGCTTAGAGTCTTCTTCGGTAAGTAGGCCTCCGCTATCGCTATACTTTTTTGCGAGCATTGCTTTGGTCAAAATGCCGCGCTTAATACACTTACTTATTTCGACGCTGAACTCCATGTCAGCCTCTTCTACTTGCCTTCTGGATGGCTCATAGATTACGATTCCGTAGGGAACTTCCTTCTTTACTTTCTTTTTGGTGGAAACTTCCTCCGTATCTCCAGTTTCCTTATTTTTTACATGCTTGGTTTCAGTCTCCTCAATTTCTTCCTCAAGAAGAACCTCGAAATCATAGATAATTTTCTTACTCATAGTTTATGTATTTATTTGAAGTCAAAAGATATTATATACTTAGAATAGTTATTTTCAACATTTCTTATGTTTTCATTGCCCATATCCAAGATTTTTTTTCTAAGGTATTTTAATTTATTTTCATCAAAATAATCGGCCTGCTCAATTAATGGAGAATATTCATGGGGCAAGCCTGATTTAAGCTTAGAGAAATGAGACTTATGTTCTTCGTTTAAGTCTTCAATCAAAATCAAAAAAGATTTAAATAAATCCCTAACTGATCGCCCGTATTCATCGGACAACATATCCCTAGCTTCTTTCATTTTACCTTGTACCTTATATTATTATAAGAGAAAAAGATTTTTTTTTCAAGTAAAGTGTAATAATATTTATGCCTTCTTATTTAAACTCCAACCAAAAGAAAGAATTCGAAAGTGTTATGCAGAATATGCACGATACTTTTGCGAGGTCGATTTTCGTGTATAAAGAGTCATTAAAGGTTATAATTAGTACTGACCCAAATTTCAACTACCTATATAATAATGTAAAGGGAGTGAAACAAACGATTAGAAAAAGTCAGTTTAAATTAATTATGGCCAGGATATCATACATGGATAAGCAGACAGAAATAAATTTTGATGCAGAAGTTGATTCACAAATTAAAGTATCACAGGCCATAGGAGAGGTAAGAATAAAGCTAGACAAGGAAGGCCACTCATACTTTAAGGAAGCAAAAAGAGTAGAGATAGACGGAAGATTATTCTTCACAGTGACAGATGTCAAGAAGCATGGGCTGTTTGGGCCAAACTTTTTTACATACTACTTAAGACCAGCGGATTAATGAATGTAAGGTTTTCAGTTAATGGGCCGGAGCTAAACAGAGAATTAGCTAGGTCAATGAGGAAAAAGAATACTGCAGCCGATTTTGAGAGAAATGTAAAGGCGACGAACGGAGAGCTATTAAAGACAAAGTTTGAGAAGATGAAGAAGGAAATGATAGTTAACTTCTTAAATCACCCGATTACAAAAGAAATAATGGGGGGACCTGGAGCATCTAACATAAGTGGAACATTAGGGGGATACGGAAACTTGTTTTCATTTATAGGATTTGATAAAGGCGACGACCCTATAGGGCCAATATTAAATTTACTATATAAATCAAATTGTAAATTCGGAAGAATGGATGCATCAAGTAGATTTAAAGTGTCTATCAACATACCGACTGCAGAGCAAATTTTTGAAGTAACACCTCTGCCGTGGGCGCCAGGAATAAGTTGGGCAAAGAGGATGGAGGTAGGGCTCTCCGGGCTGGGCATGTTCCTGAGTAATCAAGGGGGAGCGGATAGCATGAAGTCAAGTCGATCCGGGGGAGGCATACAGTCTAGGAACAAAGTAAGGCTGGCTCGATTTTCGAATTCTCAATACATTAGTCACTTTATAAACGAGTGGAATAAGAAATTCATTGACTTGATAAAGGGGAACAGATTCTAATGAAACCACAATTCCAGCATGAGGCTACCACTAGTTTTGCATTATGGCTAGATCATCATTTATGTAAAAATGCGGAGGCATTCGAAAACAAGGCCGGGAATTTATACTACCAAGAAGATGACAGAATACCCAGATACCCGGAAGATCCTTATGGATTTATATCATACGCATCTGAATACAAGCAGTGGGTATATGATAGTGATGTAGAAGGTGCAGAGATACCGGATGGAGTATATATAGATTCAGGAGACGGATATTCTTTTTGCCCAAGGGGTGAAAGCGGGCTCATGATTGACTTTGATAACGGAAGAGCTATACTCAGCGGGAAATATTTTGAGGATAATTATAGTGCATTAAATATAAAAGCAAATTTCGCAGTTAAAGATATTAATATTTATTTATCTGATGACACTGAAGAAAATCTAGTGCTAGAAAACAAATATAATGTAAACAGCAGAACTGTACCGCACCTAGGAAAGGGAGAAGGCGTTAACCCGTATGAGCATATGGCTCCGGCTGCATTTATATCTATGGAGAGAACAGTGAACACTCCGTTCGCACTTGTGGGTGAAGACTTAACACACTTATATTATAGGGCGGTATTTTTTACAGAAAATTTATATCAACTGGATGGGTCTCTTTCGGTTTGTGCTGATACTGTAAATTTAGGATTGGCAAACATAGGGTATGATGATTATCCGCTTAATGAATACGGAGATCTAAAAAGTGGATCGTTTAGTTATTGTGAGACTGCATCCAATTGCAGAAAAGTTCCTGGGTTAATGTTTATAGACAACGTGTATTCTTCGAAAATAAGTGACAGGTTATCAAAAACAACTAATCCTAATTTATTTTTAGGGTTCGTTGATTTCGAGGTGTGTCAGCCCAGGTTTCCCAGATCATGATTTTTATTTTCACATTAATAAAAATTCACTGTAATTAATGAAAAGAATGTTTTATTTTCAGGAGAACAAATTATGGCCATTCACAGAAACAGAGTAGTTTATCAATCGGAGGCGCTTTTTGTAAGCCCTAATGCAACAGGATACCATTATACCGGATCCGAAGGCTATGGACTTACTACACCGGCGACTGGAGCAATTCAAAGCACGGGCGGAGCACATGCAGACGGTTCGCCTTACGGGTGGTCGTGCGGAGACGCTTGGCCCGAATGGAATGCTGACGGAAGCCAAGCATTATATGCAAAGGGACATGGTTCCATCGTGAAGCAACTCAAGAGAGTACAAACTGCTAATTATGGATTTTCTGTTAACAGGACCGATGTAAACCAATTTGGACACTTGAGTAGGCTTGATTCTATTTTAGTCGAAGCACCTACCGTCAATTTAGATCTTTCGTATTATATACTAGACGGTTACAATGAGAGACAGCTTGGGTTTGTAACTGATGGCGAAACAAATACGCTTAGCGGAATGATGTCTGCAGAGTTAACTCAGGCTGGAAATAACTTTTTTATACTTACAGTACCCGAGGCTCGTGATGCAGTATTAGGTGATGCAAGGATCAATGACGATGGAGACGAAGACACTAAAACCGTAATTTCTCTCGGAAATGGATATGTTACGGATTATAGTGTTGATATTTCGGTTGGAGCCATACCCACTGCAAACGTAACAGTGGAAGGAATGAACATCAGAAGTGATGTCGGGACCACGGGCAACGATATTCCTGGACTAGACATGCGTAATGGAAGCTTGATGAGCAATGCATGGACTGGCGAAAAGGGAGTATGCAATGCAGACCTCAAGTGTACCGGACTCTTCTCCCTGCCTGCCGCCGAAAGCGGATATGAGGGTTGCGCAGACGTGGCAGCACTAAGGCCGGGCGACGTTGTCCTGGACATTAAGGATGCGGGACTTATTTCTAAAAATAATGAAGGTGACGGCAATGACACAATGGGAAGTGCCCATATTCAGTCTGCATCTTTTAGTATACCTTTGTCTAGGACAACTCTCCAAAGACTTGGATCTACTTTTGGATTTACAAAATCCCCCGATGTGCCGATTACGGCGACAGTAAGCATTAATGCACTTTTGTCCGACCTGAAGGAGGGAGCACTCACAGATTTGTTATGCAAATGTGAAGACACAGTTCTCTCTGTTAAGATTTATGACCCTCATTGCGTTGACTGTGATGTTAAGGACGGAAACTTAGCCATGGTATATACAATGAAGGGTGCAAAGCTTGATTCTGAAAACTTTAGCTCAACTCTTGGTGATAATAAAACAGTTGAGCTGTCGTTTAGCTGTCAAGTCGGAGGGGCAGATGACCCGTCTAATGGGGTTTATATCTCCGGCAAGGAAGCTTCAGCAGCTGCTCTTCCAGGATTTCCTCCTGCATGGACCGGGCTGAATGGGGCAACAAATGAACCAACAACTATTAATGGGGCTACAAATGTCCTCGGATACAGAAAATAATTAATCAATAAGGAACATATAAAATGGCAGTACATAGAAACAGAGTTATTTATCAATCAGAAGCGTTATTCTTGAGTCCTGATGCTACGGGTTACCATTATACTGGAGCCGAGGGCCACGGACTCATGACACCCCCACTTGATGCAGGTGACGTAGGTCACGGAGTTAATGCTAGAGGTCAAATGCTTGGCTGGGAGCCAGGAGAAACATGGCCTGCATGGAACGGAGATGGCTCTGATCCTGCGGCAGCGAAAGGACACGGAACTATCATCAAGCAATTGAAGAGGATTCAGTCTGCGAATTATGGCTTTACGGTCAACAGGACGGATGTCAACCAATTTGGTCACCTGAGTAGGCTTGACTCCGTAGTGGTTGAGTCCCCGACAGTCAACCTTGATTTTTCTTATTATCTATTAGACGGGTACAACGAAAGGCATCTGGAATTTATCACTGATGGTATGATCAATACGTTGAGTGGTGCAATTGACCCTAACAACAATCAAGCGGGAAGTAACTTCTTTATTGTCACAACTCCCGAGAATAGAGATGTGGTCAAGGGTGATGTAAACCTTCACTCGGAAAACAAGGAAGAAGAAAAGACAGTAATTTCTCTTGGAAATGGATATATAACTGATTACAGCGTAGATGTATCGGTGGGAGCTCTTCCTACTGCCAGCGTTACAGTTGAGGGAATGAACATCAAAAGTGATATAGGTACTACAGGTATTGATGTTCCCGCAGTAGACATGATCAATGGAAGTCTTGTTAGTGATGCATGGGATGCCGCACAAGGCAAGGGCGTTGCTAAAGTTGACGGATGTACTGGTCTATTTTCCTTGCCAGCTGCCACATCTGGATATGCTGGATGCGGAGACGTAGCAGCACTAAGGCCAGGAGATGTCGTTCTTGATATTGAAAATGCGGCCCTAATTACTAAGCAAGTCGAATGAGAAGTAATGAAGCCACTTCCAGGAAGTGCCCATATTCAAAGTGCCTCGCTTAGCTTGCCTCTCGCTCGAACAACCTTGCAGAGGCTTGGATCTACATTCGGATTTTCCAAGTCACTCGACTTACCAATCACGGCAACGTTATCGATTAGTGCAATTCTTTCGGAATTAAAAGAATCCAACATGGTTGATCTTCTTTGCGATTGCTCGGATATTAATCTGTCGGTTACTATACATAATCCAGATTGTGTGGACTGCAGAACTAAGGATAGTCCAATTGCAATGAAGTTCACGCTTAGGGGTTGCCAGCTTGACTCGGAGAATATCTCGTCTACAATTGGAGATAATAAAACGGTAGACTTGTCTTTTAGTTGTCAAGTCGGCGGAGCTGACGATTCCAGCAAAGGCCTATTTCTCTATGGAATAGAGTCTCAAGCAAACCAGGGGCTTCCTCCGGGTTGGGTAGGTAAAGATGGGAGCGACAATGAGCCATATCTTTCGCCTGTGCCGCCCACAATACTTCCCTACGCTAAAACCACTCAATATGGTCAATCGGTCACAGTTTCTCATGTTAATGGGAAATACTACAAGTCTAATCTATCAATGAAATACAAGGTATTATAATCATGGCTAATATAAACGCACAGACATTAAGAGAAATCCTTCAGGGAGACACAGTTTTTTCGGAAGGTGAGAATAAAGTGTACCAATGGGTACCGTCTTTATCAGACTGGCAACTTGGGGTTACTGCCTTGAACGAAGGCACCGTAACAGAAACCACGGAGTCATTCAAGGCAACTTCGCCTGACGGCACAAAGACAGAGGTAGTGGCCTTGAGCCAAGCGACTAGTGGATCAATATTTTCCAGTGATCCAAGTCAAATCGCCACCAGCAACAATACATTAAAAGCTAAACTTGCTCAACTAGATGAGTCCGTAAGCAATAGTGGGGTCTTGGTGTTCGGAGGAGATGTTTGGGAGCGTGACTGGGCTGGAGCTATTAACGGAGTAGAGTACGAGCACTCCAATCCAAGCAAATATGTCCTTGATTCTGACGATCCTTCTGTTGGCGGAATTCAGATACCCGCAACAAGACAGGCCACGCCAAATTAGTTTACAATTCTCAAGACCAGTCATACGGTAACCATAGAAAGATACTACGGGAATGCCGGAAATTCCGGACCTAATGTTCCCGCAAATACAATCTTTAGGCTTGATACAGCTTCTGCTGCTAACTTTACACCCTATGAGGGGAACGATCCAAATGTTAGCGGAGTAAAAGCTGGATTCTATAAGACTGTTAATGCGGTTGACCTTAGTAATGCAGATGCATTCAAGAATACCCTCGGCACTGAGATTCTTGTTGTAGCGGAAGCTGATGCGGATTACAGTACGGCAGCAGCGAAGGCAAGTAAGACGCCGCAGACTAACTCTGAAAATTGTGGAAGTGATCCACTTATTGATGTTGCAAATGGTGTTTCTGATGAATTGGCTGCACCCAGCAGAGATGATGCTGGAGCATTTCCTGCAGGCACTTTTTGGAAAGGAACAACGCTAGGTACTCCCGTAAGTGATGCAGGGACAGTTGCTAATGGTTTTAGCAATAAGAATGCAAAAACTCTTGCTGCTGGAGATAATTGGAATATAATCTCGAGCGGGCTAGCTCAAGATATAGCTGACGGAAACACTTTGATGTGGGCCGAAACCCCTGTTCTTGAATCCACTGAGGCACTAAAGTATAGAGAATAAACTTTAAATTTCTTACACAAAGGTGTATATATAATATATGCCTTTTACTAGAAAGTCAGTAAAATATAATTCTGCGGGACTATTCCTAACGGACTCTCCCGAAATTGTAGGTCAAGAAATAGAGCAGCTGCATTTCTTTAATAGAGTGCAGTCCGCTAATGTGTCTATAGGTGTCAATAGACAAAATATAAAACAACTGGGCTCAAAAGAATTCATCGACAGAAAAATAGTTAGTGAATTCGATGTAAATTTATCTTTCGATTATTTATTAACTGACGGAACAGAAGAGCATGTTTTAGGATTGGGGGTATCAAGCGGGGTCTTTGGGACTCTTGATGATGGTAGTGAGCCCAATATTCCTTGTCTTAAAAATAGTGAAAGTAATCCTTTGTCGCCAAATATATACAGGGGGCTGAAGGACAATAAAAATGCATTTCTTGTTATAGGAGCAGAAGAGTTTGATTTAACTGGATACATAGGGAGAGACTATGGATTCTCGGGAACAGATTGCATATCTGTTTCAAACTGCTACCTAACTAATTATAATATATCTGCAGCAGTAGGGTCATTCGCTAAAGCCTCAGTGCAAATGAAGGCATCAAATGTGACATACAGCACATTAAATGCTACAACAATAGAGGAGCTTGCTGCATTATTACTTGAAATAGATTTATTTGATACTGATTTTGTAAGACTAGAAGAAGGTGGCAAAATTCTCTTAGGTGATGACCTTGCGGGAGAAGATCAAAAGCATTTAAATGGACATACCTTTGGGTCTTTAGACCTTGTTCAGTCTGGCAGCGGGATAACTGGCACTCTTTTCTCTTTTGACCCTGAGATGTACACTTCGGCGGCCTCTGCAATACCACCTGGAGGAATCAATGTTTATTTAGAAGACATTACAATGGGTGGCCCAGTAATAGGTACAGACACAACGGGCATGTATCATTCGGGGGAGGGCAATGTCCAAAGCATAGATATATCCGTGCCATTCGAAAGGGAAAATCTCATGGGGTTCTCCTCTATGAATGCTTATGGCAGGAAAATGAAATACCCACAATTAGGTAAAGTCTCTGTATCTCTATTACAGGATGCATTTACATCTGGAACATTACAGGATATGCTATGCGATGATAATGAATACAACATGAATGTTTATTTAAATAATGATTGCGCAAGTATATTCGGAGGAGAAGATGCTAGCTCTACATTTATGCAATTTCAGGTGTCAAATATGAAATTAGACGGATACTCGCTAGGCAATGCAATAGGGCAACGAGGGACCGTTAATTGTGATTTCTCTTTTGAGATGAGTCCAGAAAGAGGACTAAAGATAAGGTCTTCTGCGCCAAACCCTAAGCTTCCGTGCGGTGAATACCCCCCCAGGGAGCCAGAAGCAACTCCAGAATTCATAGAGGTACGCCTTGAGTCGTATAGCGATTCAGTTAAATATGGAAGAGCAAAAGAGAAGCAAATATCGAAAGATTATCCTCCAGGGTTTGGTCGAGTAGACTCGGTTGATAAATATTACGAAAAAGGAGAAAAAGTAAGAGCCTACTTAAGTTATGACTTCACGGAATTTGCATGTCATAAGGCTGCGGTAATGTTTGAGCCATTAGATCATAATAATCAGGAACTGAAAAAATTTATGGAAAATCAGGGCAGGACAGTGTACAGATCGGCTAATTCATCAAGTCCAGAGGTTCATTTTTCAGAAGAATGGATTGAGGGAATGCCTAGCTTTGACAGTGCTGGAAATATGGATGGATCATCAATTGAGGGGTTCTTTTATACCTACAGAGATGAACATGATTTAACTAATGTTTCGACTGCATATATAGATTTTGAAATAGGAGAAGAGAGCGGCTTGTTGCCGATTTATTACAAGACGAAAAACTGGCAAGGGGACTTCTCTTACCATATGTCTGTGCCAATTGGGCCATTAGGTGAAATATATAGACCGCCTTATGCAATATTAGTCATAAATTAATTTTCTTAAAGATACCCTTTTTTGTGTAAATATATCTGGGTATACCACTCTAAAAGGAACAAGGAAATTAGTATTTAATGGCAGGAATAAGGGCAGATTTTGACGTAGGCATTAGCCAAAGAAGTAAGGCTAAGGTCCAGTCTGAGCTGAACAATATGTTCAGGAGAATGTCTGGCAGAGGTGCCGGATTCTCTATCAATGATAAAAATTTTACTCAGCCACTTGGCAGAATTACTGCATCGGCAAATGAGTTTACTAAATCGCTGGAGGCTTCAAATGCCCGTGTTATTGCTTTCGGTGCATCGGTGGGTGTTATCAATGCGGTTACCGATGCATTCAAGGGCTTGGTGATGGAGACCATCCAGTTCGAGAAAACATTATCAGAGATTAATGTAATTATGAATTCCTCCGCTTCCGCTTTGCGGAATTTCGGAGATGAGCTTTTTAATGTATCTAGAAATACTGCTCAATCATTCACCATAGTAGCCGAGGCCGCGCTTGAATTATCTAGGCAAGGTTTAACAATGGAGGAGACCCTAAGAAGAACGAATGATGCTTTGATATTAACACGATTGACTAGCCTGAAGGCTACTGAAGCGGTTTCTGGTTTAACTGCAGCCGTAAATGCTTTTGGCTCAGCAGGACTAACTACAACTGAAATTATTGATAAGCTAGCTGCGGTAGATGTAAACTTCGCCGTTAGTTCAGAGGATTTAATCCATGCCCTAGAGAGAACTGGTGCTGTTGCTATTAGTGCTGGAGTTGAGCTGGACAATTTAATTGGTTTGGTGACCGCACTGCAGCAGAATACTGCTCGTGGCGGTTCTGTTATTGGTAATGGACTTAAAACTATTTTCACAAGAATACAAAGGCCAAGATCGTTAAGGCAGCTGGAGGAGATGAACATCGCAGTTAGGGATTTAACTGGAGCCGTTCTTCCCGCAGATAAAATTTTGCAGAACATAGCGAAAACATTTGACAGCTTAAGTCAGGCTCAGCAGTCTAACTTGGTTCAGTTCTCAGCCGGTATATTCCAAGCCAATATATTTAGGGCAACTTTGGCTGACTTATCTAAGCAACAAAATATTTTTTCTAAAGCCAGCGATATAGCTGCCGATGCTGCAGGTAATGCTGCTGTTAAAAATGCGGCACTAAATAAAACATTATCTGCAATGATATCTCAGACCCAAAGCTCAGTAAGGGAACTTGCGGGAGCCCTTGGGGAGGTCATGCTGGAAGATAGTTTAAAGGGCTGGACAAAAGGATTTAAGTTTCTTGTAGATGGGCTCACTAATGCCCTTGATAATGGAGAAGGAAAAGGAAGTGATTTTGCAAAAGGGTTTTTCAAAGGTTTAGGCAATGTATTAACGGGGCCCGTTGCAATCGCAATCGGTGTTGTGTTTGTAAAGCTCTTGGCTAATGTTGCAAAATTTGCCGGTCAAAGCTTAAAGGATGTCTTGGGGGTAACCACCGAAAAAGAAAAAATGCTTAAAATGGAGCAAGGCATAATAGAGGCATTGGGAAGAAATAAACACATTCAACAAGCATTAAATAATTTAGAAGGTGATCGCTTGGCTCAAGAAGAGTTCATGCTTAAGGTCATAGAGGCTCAGACCAATGCCATGCAAGAACAAAAAAGACTTGCAAGAGATCTTGCTAGACCTCTTATGGAGAGAGGGATTAGGCCTGACTTGACAGCATCTAATGTTCCATCTGGAGGAAGGCCGGTAGATCTTGATGGAGACGGACAATATGATACCTTTTCATCCGGGGGCTTAATACCTCAAGCTGTAAAAAAGGAAAGACAGGGGGCAATGAAAGCTGGGTACACTCCGGGGGCAGTCTCAAGTATGAATATAGATGGACTTGGGACCGTCATTTATAATAAGGCAGAAAAAGTAAAAAGATTTCCAGGAATGAGGCAGCCGGCAATAATGCCCCCAGAGAAAAGCGGGGCAGGAAAAGAATATAGGCAAAAATTTTCACAAAAACATGGATTTAATCCTTATGCTTCTCACGGGTTAGTTCCTAATTTTGCCTCTATTCAGAATGATGCTGGGAATATGAAGCTTATGGGCACTGGACAGATGGTTGCCCCTCAGTATATAGAAAAACAAATATCTTCTACTCCTGGCGGGCAGCAAATCCTATTAAACATAAGCTCAAAAACTTCTTCGTTAAAAAATAAAAATTGGAAAATTAGCCCCGACTCTATTAGCTTGGGAGAATTACTATCTGCTTTAGGTATTACTGATATTAATACAACTATGCCTTTTGATTTTGTACCTGGAACAACCGGCAAACTAAGAAAGCTCCCCAAGGAAGTAAGATCTGTGCTTACTGACCCAGATACGAATGTCAAGGGGGATGGCACTGAGTCAATGTTCTTAAGGTCAAGTGAGGGCGAAGGCTATACATCAACAGGAGGTGTTTCTGCTGGTGAAAAGCCAGGGGAGTATACTGTAGATAAAACCAAAAGGGCTCCTAATGCAAATCTTGATGCATATAAACCTGGATCTCCGGCAGTAGAGATAAAGGCGGGAGACCTAGATCTTCATGGAGTTGTTAAAAAGAGTATAAGGAGGTACTCAAATGACACGTTTAGGAATGCCATAAGAAATGAGGCTGGTGGGTACTTGTATGATGAAAGGCCAAATGCTGTGTATCCAGACATGACCAATCATCAGGTTGCTGAAGAATTAATTAATACAGTAAACCATTTAGAGGAAGAATTTATCATTGAAAGATTGTCCGAGCTTGCTAAGAACGGCGGTTGGTCGCCGGTTGGGATGACTGAAACTGATCTGCAATATTTGCTTCAGAATAATAAGCTAAGAGAGCATTTAAGGGGTTCAGGTTTTACTGCTAGTGATGCAGACAAAGAACTGCTCAATAATATTGGGTTCAGCAAAGGGTTTATTCCTAATTTCACCTCCAGCAAAGATTATGAAAAAATATGGACAAGCACAATCAATACCACACCTGAAGAAGTAAAAAAATACAGCGGAGACATTACAATCGGTAACCTCAATGACTACATAACGCATAAAACCGGCCAAAAAGGACACCTTCACTTAGTGAAAAACGATAATAATAAGAACGCATTTATCAATTCGCTATCCAGCATAAAAGATGGTTATTTATCGAGAAACAAATATAGCAAGGCTGAAGCTGAAACGATGGTCCAAGAGTTAATAGATCATGTTGATCGATTCTCCGGAAAAGATTTCCGCAAAGAAATAGGGTTGGACTTCGAAAACAACTTCAGGACTTTTTTCGGTGTAGGTGCGCCTTCAAGTGCTGAGCCTCATATGGATTTCCAGAGCGGTTCCCTGAGGCATCTTGAGGGTAGTGATATTGCTGAAGAATATGGTCTTAACACATATACTGCTGGAGATGCATATAGAGGCAGAGACGGCCACGCAGAGGCACACTTTATAGCAAAATACCTAAGGGAAACTTTATCAAATCCAAAAGGATCAAGGACATATGATTTTTCATCCACACAGGGGAAAAAGCTTAAACAAATGGCGGAATCAAAGCGAGGTATATTTGGTAAGCTATTTGGCGGGGGTACGGTTAGATTTAATAATGTGGGGACTTTCAATGACATCATAGGTCATGTTGGCGGAAAAGACGAGCAGGTAACTGCTACAGAAACACTTGATAAGGTTCTGGCTTATGCACCTGGCATAGCAAATTCGCTTGATATAGCAAAAGGTGCAGGGGCAAGAAAAATAAAATTTTCATACAAGAAGGATTATATGGATCCATCTTTTTACAGCCTCGGTTATATCCCGAATTTCAAAAAGCTTTATCAAGCATACGTGGGCAGTACTGACCCTATTGGGCCAATGGGTGGTTTCCGTTCAAACAGGCATGGGAGTTCTTGGTATTTTGATAGCCCAGAAGGTGCGGATAAATCCATGGAAGATTGGCGCAAAAAAGAGGTAAGACTTCCATCGGGTGGTTTGAGCTCAATGTACCTTAGGGAGTATCAAATAAATGACTCCAATCTAAAGGAGATGATGACAGGTGTTTATAGCTCGAACAAGTTAATGAAACTAAGGGCCTTGGGTAAAAAGTTCTTATCAAATAATGAGTTGCCAAGCGAAGACGACATTGCTCCAATGGGATGGTATGGAGACCCGTCAGACGAAGGCGATGAATATCTTTACGAGTCGGACGAAGACTTTGAGGCAGCTTACGACGAAATGAAAGGAAGACTTGGGGCTCACTCAGGACTCCTAAAGACACAAAGGCAAGAATCTCTTTGGGTTAATCATATAGCAGGAACAAAAATGAATCCAATGCCCCTTGCTAGTTATAAAAAAGATGGCACTTTTGGCTCAGGGTATATAATACCCGACTTAGGGTCAGGGCATGTATGGAGGGATGGATGGATAACAAAGGATGATCGAAAAATAAGAGATATTTTTTCAAAAAATCTAAACAAGCATTTAATAGAAAGAAAGTATTCTAATAAATATTTAGAGAATCTTGGTTTCATGAATGACCTTTCAGTTGCAGCGACTGACCCGGAGAAAGGATTGATGTCCGCAAGGCAAAGGGGTTTTGATGGATTAAAAGATTATGTTCCTGATGCAAACTCCGGATATGTACCTAATTATATAGGATTTAATGTCCCAGATGGAGCGCATGAGATGATAGATCAATTCAATGCTATCATAGCGGGTAATGCTACGGGTCCGGCGTCTACAAGAACTAAGGATTTAATTGGCGAAGACCTTTATGATAAGGCAAAATATACTCCGGAATCATTAACTCCCGAAGAAGAGGTTCAAGTTAGAATAGCTCGATAGCAAATAAAGGAAGCCCAGATGGCACAAAAGTCTAAAATGATTCTTTTGCTTAAACAGATGCAACAAATGGGCATGGGCAAGCTTTACTTTGGTGGAGGAGGAAAAATATCTCCTCATGCGATGAGTGGATACTTTCCGTTCGATATAGACCAAATCATAGGTGTGATAAATAATACAGGGCTCAAAAGCAAAGGGTTTATTCCCAGCTTTTCAAGAAATGAAAACATTCATTTATATAGAGGAACTAAGTTCGGTTTAGAAAAGGCAATAGCTGACAGACCTAATCCACCGCAATTTATGTTTGATCGCTTGTTCGCAGCGAAAACAAAAAAGGAATTTATTGATGCAGTAATAAATATGGGAATACGGCATTCGCAGGGAGCCTACAGTCTTAGCTACAATGACGGAGTAAAGGCCGCAACACTAGAACAGATAAGAGGATACGAAAAGCTTCCTGAAGGAAAGGTTCATCACGGAGGGTACATATATAATAGGCCAACCAGGGAAGATCATGAAAGAGTGGAAATGGGATTAGGCGAGCATTACCCCTCTGGTTTCGTGAGTAGAAGTGTTGATCCGGCAGTTGCACAAAGATTTGCTTCAGCATTAGACCAGACAGGGCGAAGGGATTCAAGCTTGCGGGGGCACATAGAGGACAGAGTGGTAAATACGTCTAGAATATTTGACCAAGAAAAAATTGAAAAATATATTGACAGGTTTGGGTTAGGGCGTGTGCAAAAATTCCTTAAAAAAGGAATGAGGGAGAACACGTTAAAAGAACTCCACCTTAATCTTCACAAATTTAGAAAGAAAGTCCCAAGCACTGATCCTCTGGATATGTTTAGTCCTAATGCTGGGGAATCTGAAAGAAGTATAGGAATGTCGGGAGGCGGATTGACTCATGATTAAATGGAGATTACTCAAATTTGGGGCAAGCACTCTCCTTATCTTGATTGGCATAAGGGTTTAGTTCCTAATTTCGTTAGATACGATAAATCGCGTGGCGGAGTAGAGAACTGGGAGGCTATACCTGATAATCGAGTAGGAAGATATGGTGGATTTTTTACCGCTGCAGAAGTAGAAAAAATGCGCAACGATGGATGGGCCAGAACTGACGAAAAGGGTTGGCATTTTGTAGGGGGAGGAAGAGCAGGCGTAGATCATGTAGAAAAAGCAGAGAGGGAGGCAAGGAGGAAGCTTGCAGAGGCCCAAGGAATGATGCGTGGTGGCGGAAAGATGATCGTTAATAATAAAACAGGGGAAATGTTTCATGGCATGGATCATCAGCAAATAGCTCAAGAAAATAATTTATACGATAACGGTGGGCTGCCTTCGCATTTCTTGAAAACCCATATGGGAACAAATCTTTATGACTCCAGGGCGAATAAAGGACAGGGTGGATATGTAAGGAAAATGTTTGCAAGCCTTAGGGAGGCAACAATCAGTGCAGGAGTTTTGTCTAGCCTAAAAAAAATAGCTGAAGAAAATGCATTAATTCTGCTAAGAGACGACATGCATTCCGAAGAAAGAGAGGGCGATGTTCTTTATGATCCAAGGGGTATTCTAGGGGATCCAGTTTTTTCAAGTGGTTTCATTCCTAATTATATGTTTTCACCGATGGATATCCTAACTAAGCCATATAATAGAATAAGGGGTCTTCTCAATAAGGATAAGGTTAAAAGCACAAGAGAAAATTACTATATGGAGAAGCAGAAGGGCTGGGGTTGGAGGGATTATGAGAGGGAGCACTTGAATTTTCTTGCCCGTGAGGGAGTTCCTGGTTTAAAGTCAAGCGCGGACTTGAAATATGGACCAAGTAGTGCGGTAGACGGATATAAGCCAGTCCCGCTGAATCAACTAGATGACAGCGAAATTATAATACATGCATCGGAAGCAAAAAGCGGGGCATTCAGGGGCTCACTAGTAGGAGATAAATTCGGAAGATTGCCTTATGAAAACATTGATGACGGCTCTGCGCTATGGAGCGGAGGGGCATCTCCTTTTAGCAATAACAAGGCGCAAACAATAAGGGTAATGGGTCATCTTGTTGCGAATTCGCCAATTATTCCGGGCATACATGAGGGGCTTATTCCTAATTTTTACAAACTCAACAGGAGAAACCTTTCTGACGGAGACAAAATGTCTGATAGGCAAAGACTGCTAGCAATGTGGCAAGCCAAAATGGATGAGAAAGCTCCGTATGCCAAAAAGATACTAAAGGGGACTGGAGCTCGCATAGAACTAGACCCAATAATTAGCGAATTAAATGGACAGGCAAATGCCATATGGAATGAGCTGCAAAAACTTATCGATGGTGAAGACTATACGACAACTTTCCCGTTTGAAATACCAAACTTTGTAGACTTAGAAAAAGTGAAAGCGCTTGCACAAAGGGGCGTTGGTGGTGAGAAGGCAAATGCTCAAAGAATTTTAGACAAAAGAACTATTAAATCTAAAAATATGTTTCATGATATTATTCTTGATGCGTTTTTAGATAATCCTAATCAAGACTATCCGCCTGGTACATCTATAATTGACCATTTAATATCATTAGGCTATGATGAGAATCAAATACGGTCTGCCGCTAAAAATCCAAAAGGCTACACAAGAGGATATAAGGGTTTAATACCTAATTTTATATTCCCCCCGCCTAGCTCATGGATGCCTTCCTCGTCTAGTGGTGATTGGAGAAAGAGGAGGAAAAAGAGCGAAACTCAAAGCTCTTCTCCCGTGGAAACTCCTGGGGTAGATGGCCCACGACCAGGACCAAGCATTTATCCCGCTAACCATTCGCTTGACGCACTCACCCCTCAAGACCCAAGTAGGTTCGATGCTAGACTCCCGTTCGAGATATATAGGTATGTAATGACAATGGGGGAGAACAGCGAAAATATACATGACCAAATGATAGCCCACCAGCAGGGCGACTCCTTGAACGCCTTAATTAGTTATACCAGTGTTGATGCATTGAGGAATAAATATAAAGAAGTTGCAGGAAAGCATTATCGGTCTGGGGGAAACAGAGGAATATTCAACAGGTTCATTTTAGATCAATCTGATAATGGTCTTATTGGAGATGTTGTAGGAAATCAATTTATATCGAGTAGGGCATTATTGAATCATTATAAAGGTTTTCAGGGAATAGATGATAACCTTTATGGTAAGTACAAAAGATACACAACCTCCCGGGGTCCGGGTGGTCCGGAGCAAACACTTTTTAGGGGATTGGTTCCTAATTTTTCGGCAGCAGAAAGAGTAAGGAAATCGCAAAAGAGAAGGGTGGCTGGAGATGGTGAATATGTAAGTTCTGGAATTAGGCAAAGCGATGCACTTTTAGCCGAGAAAATATTTGATTATATGATTGGAAATATAAGCGGGCTATCTCGAAAATTTGGATTCGATAAACAAACCTTAGGTTTTCGTGCAACTTCAGAAGATCTTGCGCAGATTGTTAGAGCATCTAAGACAACTACAAATAGAAAAAACTTATCTAATTTAGTTGGCGGGGAAGCAAATTTAGATAGAATACTTCGAGATATAATGACAAACCATACTGAGGCTATACTTCTGGCCAGGGGTCAATTAAAAGAGGAAGTTGACCCCCTTATGGAGGGTGCAGTGGCAAGGGGGTTGATACCAAGCTTCTCCAATCCATTAAGGGATGCGATCAATAGGGAAAAAGCTGCCGGCATTCCTGAATCAATGATTAGGCTTGATAGAAGCTCGCAACTTATGGGGCCGCAAAACCCAATGGGGCTTGCTGTTATTAACACTAGAGATGAGCCTCAGGGCGTACAACAAGGAATTAATTGAGCTCGAGCTATGGGTATTGACCCAAGGAAACACGGCATGCAAGTTCCTAATTTTGCTAGTGGAGAGTTAAGCAATGAAGTTCAGGAAATGTTAAAAGATTATGTTGCTGAGAAAATATTAGAAGGAATACAGAAAGCTTTAGATAGCGGGGCTAATGTTAGAAGTGCGGGAAAAGATCTTAGTAATGTTGATTTTTCAAAAGCAGGTTTTGATAGCTCAGATAATAACTTTATACACTCTGGAGCTTATATAAAAAGCGAGCTTGAGAAAGGCGACGCCAAAGAGTCGCTCAGGGTGACTGAGCACACTAAGACCAGAGCTTCTGAATTTAAATTACGAGCTGAGCAAAAATTAAAAAGTTTAGAAAAAAACCCCCAAGGCACAGAAGCCGAAGCTGAACAAATAGGGGAATTGAATAAAGTAATTGCAGGATTAGAATCACTTGAAAATGCATTAGACGAACATGCTAATAGCATTAGAGGCGATACCAAAGAACACATACGGGAATTAGGGGAAATCAAAAATGTAAGTAAACAAGACATAAGGTCTGCAGCTGAAAAAGGATCGGCTCCTAAAATAAAAAGAGCAATAGACGAAGGAAATAGCAAGGAAGCAAATGCAATTGTGCTAGATGAAGCCAGGGCAAAACTATCAAAAGACGAAGAAGCGTGGAGGAGAGCATCCGGTTCCTCCAAGGATGCTCTTTTGGACAAAATGAGAGATTCCAGGAAAGATGTGCTAAAACTTCAAAAAAGTCAAAGTGCTATTGACAAGGAAACAGCCGCACGAGAAAATGGACTACAAAGGCTATTCTATTTTCAATCTATGATAAGTATGGCAAATGGGTTTCTTGAGCAAATGGCTGAAACAGGCGAGGGCACAACTAAAACACTTGCAAACCTAGGTATTGCCGCCTCTGATTCATTTGCTGGATTTCTTCAAGCAAAAGAACTGGGAAGAGAAGCTGCCGAAGCTATGGGAGTAAAAGAAGGCGAGGGGTTTAGCTTGTTTGGCGGCGGGAAAGAAAAAATGGCAGAGGCTGATGAGGAAGCTGCCAATAGAGTAGCTATGGGACATGGAGGATTCCTTGAAAGAATGCAATTTGGCGGTGGCTTGAAAAATACTGGCCTTGCGGGAGTAAGAGAAAATTTTCTCGGAGGAATTAGACAAAATATTGGGCAGACAGGAAGAGCATTTAAGAGGATGATACCTGTAGCCGGGCAATTATATGCCGGTTTCAATGCCCTTGATAGTGGCCTTAAGTTTGTTACAAAATCAATGCCCGGAGTTACTGATGCAATAAATAAAACATTGGGAACAGAGCTTTCTGAGGGGGATGGAGTCATGGGGCTCTTTAAAAGCCAGGCAGATATTGCAGCTACTAATATAGAAAAGCTATCAAAAGCATCTGATGCTGCAGCAAAAGCATTAGATGCTGTAGTAAATTCCGGAAAAAACCAAGAAGAGATAAGTAAACTTGAAGCTTTAGGAGCAAGAAGAACAATAAAGCAGGACATAGAGCTTCATAAATTAAAAATAGAGCAATTGAAAGGAGATAATAGTTTAAATGATGCAATTAAAGACTTGACTGACTCAAATGTTGTAGGATCTGTGGCAGCTAGGCAAATATCAGCACAGATGGATTCAATGACTAGCTCTGGGAGGACTATGGAAGAAACCCTTAGAATTTTAAACCTTACATTGCAAAGAAATATTCAGCTTGAGTCTGGAAAAAAACTATTTGACGAAAACCTTGAAGAGAATTTTGATTTTTTTAGTCCTGCTGCTATTGGTGGAGGCATAGCTTCTGGCATAGCAGCTACACTCGGTACAATTTTAACGGGGACTGGGGTACTTTCCTGGGCTGGAGCGGGGCTGATAGCGGGCTCTGGTGCCATAGGGGCCGGAGTTGGCGAAGGAATAGCAGCCGGAACGGCTGAAGATCATATGATAGACGGAAAATTAGTTGAAGGCACTGAAAGAAGCCTTACCGAACTCAATGATATGGTTGGAGCGATGAGGGGTAGAGCATTTGAGCTACATCAAGGACTAAATCAAGGCCTTTACGGGGGAGATACTGATGCTGCTGGAAATATTAGGTCTGATAAAGCAAAAAGAGAATCAAGAGACTATAACCTTATGTTAATTAGAAAAGCCCAGAAAGCTATCGAAGAAGGGGGAGACGAGGATGATGCAGAAGAAATACTGAAGGGGCTTAGGGGATCAAAAGGAATGGGTGAAGTTAGCAGTGTCCAGCTTCAGCAAGCAATTATAGATGCTATAAAATCAGGAGGAGACATGGAGGATACTCTTATGGGGTTGGGCAAGGGCGAAGCATTTGCAATATCCCATGGGCTTTTGGGTGGCATGTTACAAATGGGGGAAAAGGACAAAGCCGCGCTTTCGGAAGCTGAATTCAGGAAACAGCAAGCTGAAACAAATATGAAGAATCTTGATATACAGAAAAAAATATTAAGAAGCCATGAAATGATGTTGTCCCAACAGGCACATGAACTAGAAATGAAAGGTAAATCGCTAATCCTTGATCATGAAATAGAAAAATCCAAACAAGCATTACTAGAGAAGCATGGGTTGTTGCTAAATTCAGTAAGTGTTGAAACCGAAGCTAGGCATGCCTCAGAAACTGCGACACAGAAGCATAATGAAAAAATGATGAGCATTCGTAATGCAGAGGAAAAAGAGCTCATGGCAAGGGTTAGGGAATATAGTGAAGGGGAAAACATGGCTACCAGATTCTCAAACAATGCTAATTATCAAGCAGAACTGAATAAGCTCCAAAAAGACCTTGAATCTAAGGAAATGACTCAAGAACAAAGATCTGAATTAGAAAATAAGGTAAAAGATATGCAGGCAATGGGGGCTGGGTGGCAGGCTATCATGGACAGGCAGCTAATCTCAAGAATATTGGCGGGACAAACAATAGCACCTGAAAACTCTGAAAGAGCAGACAGGCTTATTTCTGAAGGGTTTACATCTGTTGATGGACCTAAAACGGCAATACAAATGCAGGGGCACAACGATAAAATGCTAAGTGAATTCTTTGGAGATGCAAATATTGGGCCGCATGGAGATGCGAAAAAAGCGGCACAGGAATTTTTCAAAAACTATGCCTCAGACATAGAGGGACAAGTCGATGCCGGCGATGCTATAACTACATTTATTGATTCATTTAAGGATGTCCAGGAGGCATCTGTTAGGGCGGCTATAATATTAATGTCGGAAGAAGTGGGTATGTTTGCACCTTCTGATGCAGGAGCAGGGCTAGACAAACTGCAAGATTTTCTTTCTAAATCAGCAAAAGATAGGGAGAAAGCTCAAAAGGATTTTGAAAGTGAATTAGCTAAAAATAAAGAAGCTTTTAGGTCTTCATCTATAGATAAAAACACCATGCTTGGCGCTGCCATATTAAATCGAGACATAGTAGAAAATGATAAAATAGGCGAATTGCAGGGGTTAATGAATAAAAATTTAGAAGGTGAAGCTGCTACCCAAGAAGTTAGAAACAGATTAAGTGCAGAGAGAATTGATATATTACTAAAAAGTAAAAATTTTGAATTAAGAACCTTGGCTTTCCTCGAGAAAGATCTTCAGGCATCAGCAGAAGAGTCAATAAAATCCTTGAAGCAGGCTCAAATAAAAAACCAAATATTTAAATCAAACCAAAATATATTGACCGCTTCTGTATCTAGGGCATTACTAGAGCAGGAGGAACTAGATATAGCAAACAAAGATAAGGAAATTAAGCTTGCAATGCTTAATAATTCAGAGCATTTGGCTTCCGCATCTGATTCAAAAGTTAGGTCTGAAATTTTAGATGCTGAAATTACAGCCAAAATAACAGAAGGAAAAAGAAAGATCTTAGAAAATGCCGGGTATTCTAGGATGCTAGCAGAAGCTCAGTCTAAAACAGACCTAGAGAATGCAATAATATCTGAAATAAGTGCAAAGCATAAACTCATAGCACAAGTTTCTAACGAAGAAATATCAAAACTTGTAAGTGCAGAGTTGGGCTCAAAGCTGTCATCAAGCAGGACAGAGGCGCTTAAAGCCGCAGAGTCTGCATTACAGTTGCAATTAAATAAAGAACAAACTAAAAAACTGCAACAAGCAAATGAACTGCTTGAGTTGAGCAACAAGTTTACTGCAATGAAAAATGCAGAAATGGCAGCTAACAGGAGTAGCTCTGATATCAGAACGGGAAATCAAATGCAGAGGCAAACTGACCAATTCAATATGATTGCAGGAGCAAGATCCGCACTGGATATGGCAGCTATGACCGGAAATGCTGACGACAAAGCTGAGGCAGCTAAGCAAATTGCAGATGTCGAAAGATCGATAACAGGGAGGTCTGGTGCCCTGACCGCTCTGGCTAAAAAAATGGCAGAAGTAGAAGTGGCAGCTAGCTCACTCTCCGCCGATCTGGCCGGTAATTTATTTGATGGAGTGAGGTCAGGGTTCGGAACACTACTAACGGATATAGCAACTGGTGCAGAAACGGCAGGAGATGCCTGGGAGAAATTTGGCTTAGGGGTAGCTAAGCAGTTATTGGATAGGGTCATGGAGCATAACATTGATAAGATGATGAGCAATCTTACTTATGCATTTACTGGAGTCAAGAATGACCCAGCAACTCAACAAAAATTACTAGCCACTGATACTAGCAAGCAAACTACAGCTACAAACAAACTAACCAGAGCTTTGGAGCGAAGAAAAAATAACTTAGGAAAAGAAATAAAATCCGAAGATGAAGGAGGAGGGTTTCCTTTAGGGACGATAGACCCAGCTAAAATTTCCGACCTTATGAGTAATCTCGGGAGTTTGAAAATGAGCGCAGGTGCTGCTGCTGAAGCATTAGATGGATTAGTTATAAAAGCAAATAGTATTTTATCTCAAAGAGATAAGAAAATACCAGAAGCAGAAAAGGCTCATAGTGCTGCAATTAAAAAACTTGAAGAAGGGGGTGGAAAAGAACTTGAAAGAAAAATAGCACAAAGAGACATTAGACAATCAAGAATAGACAAATTATTAGATAAGGGAGACACCATAAGTGCAAATATTGAAGCTGCAAAAAAGCAGCGTGAAAACCTTTTACAACAAGGCGGAGGAATGAAGGGTGGGTATTCGAACGAAGACATGATACTTGCGGCTTACCTAAAGGGAGCAGATGAAGAGGGAGGGGCAACACATGCCAGCACAATCAATGAACTCGCTAAGATGCTTGAAATGCAAGATATGGGCAAGGGGATTCGTGCTGCTGATAGGCCTGGAAGGGAAGAATATATACGTCGAGCAGAGGGAATGCTACCAGAAGATGACGGAGAGGCTGATGGATTGGCTATTAATTCTTACTACTGGAAAAAAGGCGGGGCAGGAGAGGGTCTGCACAAAAATACAGACACATGGGATGATGACTGGGACCTTCAGGTAGAAGGAATAGTTAATGCAAGAAAAGGGCAAGTAGCTCAAGATATACGAGATGGCGGACCATATTTAGGGGACGCTAATGATGATGGGACTACAAATTTATTTAATCAGGGAAAGGTAAAGGCAGCTTATGACGATGCCTCAAGTGGCGAAAAATTAAACAATCAGCTTGATTCTTTAAACCAACAAATTAAGAATCTTGAAAAAGCTAGGGAAGCAAATCAGGCAGAATTTTCTAAAGGCGATTCAGTATTTGATCTTAATGCTGAAATATCGGCTTTAGAGAATCAGATAAAACCTCTTCGCACAGAAGTGAGCAATGCTGCTGAAGCATTACGACAACTCAGGGTGGCAAGCGAGCAGGTTGCTCAGTCATCACAAGCCAGTTCAGTTCCTTTAGCAAAAACTGTCCCAGCGGCAAGAGGAGAATACTTCGGCGGGCAAATTCAACACTTCCATGATGGCGGGTTCGTGCGGGGCGAACCAGGTCGGGATAAAGTCCCCGCAATGCTTACTGCCGGAGAGTACGTCATTCCGAAAGATATGATGCAGGCATTCAAAGAAGGAGGTAAGGCAGAAAGCAGAGTAGTGGCAGGCGCCAAGGGAGCCGCCGAAATGGTAACAATGAACCTGGTTGCAAGAGAAATAGCCGATGCAGTTAATGGTGAGCCAGAAGACAAAGCTCCGACATTTGACATGAAAAAACTGAACACTGTAGATATAGGTTCTGATGTCAGCATAAGTCGGGGAGACCCAAGAATGAGTGCAAGGGCAATGGCGAAAGATCCTGTAATGAAAGAATACAAGGATTACTTGCTTAAAAAAGCTTCATTTGATGTCCAAAAGAAAAACGAAAAATTCCAAGAAAGAATGGGTATGCTGGGAACTGTAGTGGGGGCCATTAGTAGTTTTGCAATATCCCAAGTCTCAGATCTTTTAGCAGAGCCCATTAATAATTTAGTAGCAAAAGGTGATAATTTCATAAGAGGCACCATGGGGCTGGGCGATCATGGGGATAAGTTCAGGCATGATAGCTTTCCTGAAGGGTTTAATTATAGGGATATTGAACAAAAAGGAAATAATTTTACGGTAGGAACTAAAAAAAATAAACATAAGTGGATTAAAGATAAGTGGGTGCCTATTAAAAAAGCAATGGGAGGTCAAATTCCCGCCATGCTTACAGCAGGAGAGGCTTATATACCTGCAGAAATGGCAAAGAAGATTGGTTACGACAGCCTAAATAGAATAAACAAAGAAGGAATAGTCCAGGGCCCAGGCGGCATAGATAATGTTGGGCCCGTTGGATTAAATCCTGGTGATTTCATAATCAGAAAATCATCAACAGATAAACTTTTAAATGCAAATCCAAATGGATTGCGCGACTCCTTAATGGGAGGCGGGTTCACAAGAAGAGCGGTGCAGGGATATTACGATGGGGGAATGGCAGGGGACTCGCTGACTGTGCCTGCACAGTCACTCTCCCCAAGAAGGTCTAACTTCGATACTTCGGTTTCAAATATAGCCGAACAAGAGATATCCTCAGTTCAAGAAAAAAATACCAGCCAGGGTGCCTCTTCTGCTACAACAAACAATATTAACGTAAGCGTTAAGATCGACAGCTCAGGAAGGGAAACGGTTGAAAGTTCAACTGATGGGGAAGGTTCATATCAAAGGGAAAAGGATTTGTCTATGAAGATCAAGAGTGCAGTTCTAGATGTTATTAGGCAAGAAAAAAGAGTTGGAGGCGAGCTTAGTTAATGAATCAAACACAGCTTGGGTACGATCAGTCGTTTTACATTAACGGCACAAAGGTTGTTGGCGTTCAAAGCGTCAATGGAAGTTATGCTATATCTGAACAGCCAATCAATATTGTTGGGTATGGGCATATAAATGATTCTTTTAATAAAATATGCGACCATTATGATGAAAAGGAGCCGCCGAAGAGTCTGGCTGTAATTAATTCACCAATGCAGGGCTCTTTTAGTGTTGAGTCAATGTTAATAAGTGAAGACTTTTTTATCTCAAAAACCGGAGACTATCCGATAACTGGCTCGCTATATTATGGGTCAAACAATTCTTTCTATGGATTTAGTGATGGCTACATAACAAGTCATACTGTAAATTGTTCGATAGGGCAAATACCAACAACATCTACTCAGCTTACTGTATTCGGGGAGGCTGGGGGATCTCCAGACTATTTAATACAGGAGCAAGACAGGGGAAGAATAACGCAGGAGTCAGCATACGGAATAGTAGACGAAAACTCTTATCTAAGTGATATACCTCACAATGCAACAGGTAATGCAGAGTTCCCTGAAATAGGTATACCAAATCAAGGGTCAATATTTATTGAATGTGCTGGTGCAGATACGGATAGGGTGATATCCTTTAATCATACTGTAAATGTACAACATGATGCAATATATGCTGTTGGTAAAAATAAGCCAGTTCAAGTAGATGTAGTGTGGCCAATCACAACTCAAACAAATTTCACTTTAGAGATAGACAAGTATAAATACCAAAAATTAAGAGAGTATCTAATTAACCCTATACTTCATGACATTTCCATCAAGATAAATGACTGTTTTGGGAATAAGATTGAACACTACGATGTCGAGCAAGCTAGGCTGCTTTCGGAGAGCATGTCGTCCTCTGTCGAAGGGAGATTAACTGTTGATTTAAGCTACTCATCTTATTATAATAAGAGGTGAGCAAAAAGTTTTACAGATATGAGGATGTACCTTTGATGCTGGCATCTAAGGATGACGATCCTGTGTTGATTTTTGCAAACAATGTGAGCCTTGGGGTTAACCAGCAAATAAATGTAAAGAAATTTACAGACGATTACAGGATATCAATAGGGCTGCAAACTGGAGATGTTTTTATTGCGTCAGGAGAGCGGAGGGATTTTGTACTAGGGCCAAGAAATGGTCCTGGTGTTCCGATCTCTGAGTCGCTAGAGGTTGCAAAGTCTGGACAAAAGATAATATTTCCTAGTGGTCAATCAATATATCTTACAAGTGATGCTGAGCCTGGAGACTACTATATCAGTGTCGAGGCAAGAGAGGACACATTGCTTAGGTACGAAGAGGACCTAGAGTATGGTGAGCTAGAGGTTTTGAGGAGTTATGCCGCTGATTATGGAGTAAAGGGAACACTTAATGTTGACTACTACATGAATACAGGAAACATGCAGTCATTCTTTGATCTCACGGGACTGTCAGACATAAATTCATACCCACAGGTAGACGAGTCTCCAGTAAGCGGATCTTTCGGTGATTACAAATTCGATCATGCATATTTAAGAGAGATATCTTTTGATGCGAGGGCATTCGAGCCAGTATCAACAAGGGCGGTATTTGATGTCTTCGGGACACTTGAATATGTGGAGGGACTTTCCGAGCAAATTATAAACTCAGATTATGGCTGCAATGTAAGGGAGCAATTAACTGTTCCTCACGGACTAAGAACCACAATAAATGGGGCAGACAGTATTGGAATGGAGTCTCCTATTGGTTTTAGTTACTCTATATCATGCCAGAGAAACCCAGAATATAATATTCCGATCAAAGGGAATGACGACCAGATGGGCGAACTACCAGTAAGGGTCACAAAAGAAAATGTAGATGTTGAAGTTAGAATAGACGGGGAAAAGCTTGATCCTTATTTAAAAATAACTGGGCAAAGAGCGGAGATATCAGTATCTCTTTCAGATATAGGTTTTAGGGATGATTTTTCTGATAATAATTTTGGAGAACTTAAGAATTTTAATTTAGTAGGAAACTTGGTTTACCCAGAGCCTGTGCCAGAAATTTTGGCCAGTCACGGTGTTATGGAGTCAGACACTCTTAGTGTTGGGGTAGGCGGGTATCTTAGAGGAAGTGCAAGCATAAAGCAATCGTTTAGATAATGGATGTAGGGCCGATACAGTTTTGGGCGGAGGGTTCCGCATACAAAAAACACGACATAGTTCGTGTTGGTAATTTGTCGTACCCAGATCCATCGCAAGAGGTTCGGATGCTAAACGGAGTTGGGTCCACATATAATTTAGGTTCGAGCTCAATTATCCAGGCGGGAGAGATGTTTGATGTAGAAAATTCCATAGAATATACTGCATCATGCATGGTGAAAAAAGAAGAGCCTTCAAGCTCTCTAATAGATGAGAATAGAACATTAATTGCAAAGACACCTGGCGCGGCTGGCGGAAGACAAATAGATAATAATAAGTCAATAGGGGTTGGGCTGGGGTTTCAGTTTTATGATTCTGGCGGATCATTAATAAACCCAGATGACTATAGGTTTACAATTAGACTTTTGGCGTCTAGCGAACTTGATGACAAAGAGTGGGTTCATGCACAGGTTCATGTAAGAAGTAATAGCATCCCTGATAATGCAACAAGGGCAAGGGTAGTGCTTTTGTGCTTTGGGCATTCATCTGGAAACTTCATGTTTACAAATGTAGAGTCAAGGCCTGCTAATCAATTCTTTTATTGCATGAAAGATCATGAATCTTCAGCCGGGCCTATTGTGTCATATGGTGACCTGTGGACTCAAGAGTTTTTCTGGAGGCCAAGCTATGGAGGGTCAACACAGTTTTCGGCGGTAAATGAAAATTTGAAAATAGGGGAAGGAGGAGACTATGTTAATAATTTAGCAATAAACTCACTGCCAATGTCAGTAAACCTTCAGTTTAATAATAAAACTGATCAAGAGGCCCGTGCTATAATTCATTTCCTCCAAGAAAAGTTTTTTGCATATGATTCTATATTCTCGCTTGATTATAAAGGCGAGAGGTTACTGTCTAGTGAGGTTCAGTCCTTTAGGTTTAAATATACATATCCTTATAAAGAAGACTTAATGTATACATGCACTAAGTTTAATCACTCTATAGAGTATAGAAATAAACATTCAATATCTGCAACATTTATATGTAACACAGGAAGTACGATACAGAGTACCGAGAGTCATTCTGGGTATAACAAAAAACTAGATGCAATACTACCCGTAGCAATTGACGGAACTGTAAAGTTTGAAAAAGGGGTGCCGATTACCCTAAGGACATATTCTACTGAAGCTTCCGAGGTGATAGATATAGAGGCTCAGCTAACGAGGACCAGGGAAGATGAGATAAGGGATGAAAATCTTACAACTGGCTCAATAGAGTTATCCCCCATAGTTGATAGAATATCTAGATACCCAGAAGATCCTAGTCAGCCAATAACTGGGGGCATAATATCGTTTAACTTGCCCTATGATATGGAAGTGGGATCGTGTGTCTTTATTAAGATAGAAGATCCGGAAAATTCAATGTTCAATGTGGGTCTCACGACAATAGAGGGAAGGCTTGCTGAGAATAAATATTATTTCCTTAAGCTGGTAGACGGAATAGAGAATGAAATAGCTCCCCCTCTTAGACCTATAGCGGATCAATTTAGAAATCCGCTAGAAAGTGACACTGTAGATGATGATCTCATTTCCATGGAAGATGGAGAGATAGGGCCAGAGGATTTCGGCTATAGTGTCGTAAAGATGTCTAGATGTCCCTGGAATTGCTTATCCACATCCCCTTTGATTCCTGATGGAATGGACTCAATACCCAATGTATTTGTAGATGATGATGGACATGAAAGTAAAAGAGTTTTATTCCTGCCTAATTACAGGAGGGTTCAGCTAGAATCAGAGATAACCAGGGGCATGGAAGAGGTCACCCTTACTCCGTTAGAAACTTTTGAGATATCAGATTCCTTTGATTTAATTGTGCCAGCCATACATGGAAGGTCTAGTATTTATATTGATAAGCCAAATGAAATACAAAAATACCCATACTTGAGGCTAAGAAATTTCGAACAAAGGCCCAGTCAGACGTTTACTATTGACCACAGCCCATACCACATACAGTCAGAGTTTACAAAAACATATAACAAAGTATTTAAAAGGGGCATAAATCAAAATCTATCAACATTTAATGTATCATTCAGTCAAAGATCAGACAAGGAAGCAAAGGACATACTTCAATTTCTTGAGTCTCATTTAGGTTACAAGAAATTTAGGTTTCAAATGCCTAGGCCGTATCTAAGTGACACGGAATACTATACATCATTAAGTGGAAAAAGTTCTTGTATTTTTTATTGCCCTAGCTGGACACATGTAGTTAAATACAAAAACAACCACACTATAAATGCTACATTCATAGAGTCGAACACATTTGAGATAGAAGACCTCAGAAAAGTTTTTGGGCTGGGGGAAGGAAGGACACCTGAGGGTCCATGCTACGAGGCAGAGATTTATAACTTTGTAACAAAATATGAAATGTGTACATTTTCGTCAATTTTAGAGGCGGCGATTACACATGCAGAAGGTAAAGATTACATGGATGACGATCCTGTTATTTCGGCAAAGGGTAAGCAGGTCGATATGGTTTTCATCTTGGACACTGAGAATGAAATGTTCTCCTCCTTAAAATACCTTAATGATGCAGGGGTTGAGGAGAGTCAGCCAAAAATAGATGTAGTCATTGATGTTTTGAAAAAAATGGCCACTACTTATGGGATATATGTAGCGCCAGGAACAGATGATTACGGACAGCCTTCTGTTATTAATGCGCCGGAAATTCTGGAAAATGTTCCGCCCTGGCCTATTGATAATACAACTAATGAAAGCTTGGCCCAGGCATCATTTAATGACTTTTACGAAAACTATCCAACATTAAACAATCATCCGTATCAATTTAGCGATATATATGATTCCCTACAAACAAGAAGGTTTAAGGTGAAGATAGGGTTAAAGGAAGTAAACATAGGTATAGTATTGGTTGACCACGAGAAGCCTTTGGTAACATTGGTTGGCGGAGGAAAGAATGAGCTTATAGGGCACGAAGAGGTAAGAAGAACGATTACTGAAACGGAATATGTAGACCAGCAAACAGATGTGGACGAAAAGGTTTTTCCGTTAATAAGGGATGGATCTGCTAAGATTGATGAATCAACCGGAGGGTACTCTTTTATTATGGATTTAGTCGATAATAATATGACCCAACTTGCATCCTATGAAGTAGCTGGCGAAACAGGAAATATTATAAATATAATATCTAATTCAATAAAAAAATTAATGGATTCCTATACGGGTTAAAATGATTCATATTTCACTTTCACTATTGTCCCTGTTACATCAAGGCTTAGTTATTATACATGGAGGGGAGAAAGGTTTAATTGGACAAATCAAATAACCAATGAAACAAAGTCTACCAAGAAGCTTGAGAAGGTAACAGTAGGAGTGCCAATTCCTGAACAAAACGACAGAGGTGTTTGGGTTATATTGTTTGATGAAAACGGAAACAGGGTTCAGCAAAAAGCTCGCACGCTTGAGGGCATTGATATGGATTCGGATGGAAATTTTGTGGATGTATATGGATCCGATAACACAGACAAAATGACGGCGTGGGTAGACAAAGAAGATCTTATAAGGGGGTATACTGGAAATAGGTATGGAGAATTTATAGATACTGCCGGAGGTGGTTGGCAAGATAAGGCTAGAAGCAATTTATCAAATACGGATAGAGAGCTGTTGGCCTCACAGGCAAGGGCATACTGTGTTCATAATGCAGCACAAGATGGCATATTAAGGCCTCCCTTCCCTGTAACAACTACAAGGGAAGAGGTTGACTTAGTTCCTATATATTCCAGCACAAATGAAAATGATTATTTTGACAAAGTCATAATATATAATAAGCTTGAAGCTTTATCGCTTGAGAGGAAAACCGAAATAAACTATTTAAATGCGGCGCGAGAAGCATTATATCAATTATATTTCTCTACTAGGGCTGAAACTGTAACTGATAGATTTATATTTATGATAGGTAGGGGTAATCCCGGGAAGAGTGCAATAAACTTACTTAATGAAGTCAGGGAGAATAGAGACTTAGCATTAAGGCGGCCAAATGATTATGATTTATTTAGAGAAAAAATAATATCAGAAGAAAGGCTTCCTAGGAGATATCCTGGAAAAAAAATGATGCCATGGTATGAAGAGCCACTACAAACAAGGGTAATATTTGCGGGCACAATGGGTGTTACAGATGGGCCTAATGAGTCTGCAAAAAAATATGCATATGACTATTATGAAAACCCGTCAAACCCTCATGGGCATTTAGAGGTTGCGCCTGACAGATTAAACAGGATTGGAGAGCTTGGTGCTTATATGGATATATTTAAAACTATAGAAATATTATGCACTGATACTGGTTATCAAAACATGTTCAAGGTAACTATTCATAATTGTGGACCGCATTCTGTTAAGCTCCTGAATACTTTGGTGTCATCTTATGATGAGGTCGACCCAATAAGGTATACCACAGAGCTTCTAGCGTCAGGAATACCCAAGGGAGGATTCTCTAATAACATACAAACGATAAGTGCGGGAGAAAATTTAAATGTCCCAATGGGAGCAGACAGTGGTGACAGGTTGACAGAAGACATAGATCCCCTTTCAGGTTTTACTAGTATCATATCAGCAGATGTCGAAGATGATGATCCGCTATCAATGATAGTAGGGGCGATGGATAACAGTTTTATACTAGGAGAGGGCGGCCAATTTTTTGCAGATCCCAATAATACAAACTTACTTGATAGTAGAAATGATAGACAAAACATAAAGTGGGAGTCATTTAATACTAAGTATGAGGTTTACCGCGCTGGGAAGGTTTATCCTGTTGACGGAGGATGGGCTGAGCACAAGCAGGAAAGTAAGGGGGTTTATAATCCTGGAGTAGCTTTCAAGAATATGCCAATAAGAGTATTTAGGCTTCAGTCGGGGCTAGAAATACTAGACTATAATATAGGAAACATATCGGAAGAAAACGAAAAGAGAGGGACATACGAGCATATCCCAGAGATTAAACCAGGCGAGGAGATAGATTTATTTTTTGGAATAAGGAGTGCAACATATGATGTGAATGATAGAGCTACCAATGGGTTCGAGGATATACAGTTAGTTTTTAATGCTGAAGACGGAACCATGAATAAGATGGACTTCTATGCAAATGTAACACTTAGGGTTTTTGGACAAAATATAAAATTTGATTTTGAAAACAAAAACCAGGAAATGTTCTTCCCCTATGGCCTGCAAACACCAGAGGAAGAAGAGGAGGAGGAAGAGGAAGAGGAGGAGTTGGTAATCAGTCCGGTCCAAGGTACATGGGAGTTCTCTGGGGCAACCCTGCATGGGGGGATGAAAATGCTTGTTGAGCTAGGACCAGCAATTATGGACAAGCAGTCAAATGGTGAACCGTACTCCAATAACGATGGGCAAATTTTGGGCCGGGCTAAATTCAGAAGTAATATTGATTTTGATAAGTTTGACAACAAGAAGCTATGGGAAACCATTAAAGATAATGAAGATATATCGGAGCCAATTGACCCTGGGAATCCTGGTGGAGCAACAATGGTAGTTGCTTCATTACCGGCAGGAAAGGCTGCACAGTATGGGTCATATTCAGGGCCAGCAATGTCCCCAGTAATGGGGGAGGCTATGGATGCTCAATGGGATGGAAATTATTTACTTAGAGACAATTAGCTTATTTTATTTAGCAGTTCTGCGGGAACAGGGCAAACAACATCGACAGGGACATTTGTGAAAAAGAATCTTGAGTATGAAGGTGTTCATGTTGTATATGAGGCGATAGATGGATCCGTTCAGCCCGTAGAGGATCCGAGGACCACTACATTTCAATATAAGTTTACATTTGATGACCCAACTGACTTAGAGAGTAAATCGGGAAGCGGGAATGACTGGAAGAAGGCACTCAGCGGCGGGGGGCACGGGCAGTATTATGTGCAAGAAGGAACATGGGCAGATCCAAGATTAGTTGGGGGAGAGCCGTCTCCGCCCAGTATATTAGACCCAGAGGCTTCAGCTGGCTGGATCGGGAATTTATCAAAGAGTAAAACAGCAAAGATAACGAGACTTTAATATGGGGTTCTTAACGGAAAGTTCAGGGATAAAGCTAAGCAGAACAGGCATAGCAATATTTGACGAGGGCTGTGGGGGCTTAATGAGGGAAGGTCAAGGTCCCCATCTTATATTAACAGATGACGAAATAGAACCTAAGATAATATTTTTTGAAAACTGCGAAGCATCCAGGGTTGAGTTTCCTTGCGATGAACCAAGGGATTACTTGAGGAGTGGAAAGTTTGTAGAAATAACAAATACATGTAATTTGCCTATAACATTAACTGGATTTAAAAATTCAGATGCATCTAGATTTAGCCTATTTAAATATCCAGATTATTTAGGGATCGATTTTTATTGGTCAGGAAATACGGCGGAAATGCCAATCAAGATAGATCCATTTGAGAAGGTAAAATTTGAAGTATTTTTTCACCCCTTAAATGATGAATTGTCTTATGGGAATCATGGGACATATGAAAGTAGAACTGGAGATACATTTGAGGCAAAGATAAGCTTGTTCCCTGGCCTGCCATTAAGAAATTGCGGATCAACAGATGAATGCGATGCATTTTTTAGGTTATCTGGAGAGTTTATATGCATAGAAGAAGATAAGAGTTTCATGCATTATTCAGGGGGGTATATAGAGTCAGAGATAGAAATACCGGGGGAGCATGCTGGAGATCATGATGGGGATGGAATACTGGATTTCCAGGATGCAGATTATCCAGTAAATGCGGGAATGGATGAAGATGGAGACGGGATAGTATAATGAGCGAAGAAGAGCATAGGTTTTTTGGGTGGAACACTAATACCGACTGGACAAAGTGTTCGTCTAATGATTGCATAGAAACGATAGGTGTATTTGCGATAGAGTCGAGCCCGGATACAAATTCATTTCAAGATTTGCGTAGTTTATCTAGAATGATAAATTTAGATAGATCGTCATACGATAATGGGGACAAAAGCTATGGTGTAACTTTATCATTTTTTAGTGAGATAATTGAATTTGAGGCGTCTAGAAACGAGGGGTCTTGGTTAGAGGACAACAATTTTCATTCAGTCTTAAGTATAGAAAAGAATGGAACACATGAAGGGGTTGATATATCTTACGGAAAAGACTATTTCTTTATAGAGTTTGATGGATATATGTATACAGGAATGAATTTTATACTACAATCAGAGTCCGAGGGGGTTGAGCCCTGTACTGTATTTTTTGGTTCAGGCGGAGACCTGGGTTTATCTATGTTTGTGTCAAAAACTGGACCGCTAGATTATAAGCCATTTTGTGATGATAGTCTTAATTTTGGTGAGACCGAAGTGAGTTTGGCGCAACCGCTTTCACCTAACCCAACGAATTTAACTATAACTAGCGCGGATGGCTCTTCACCAACTAATTTAACTATTACCGAGGCATAAGACATGAATTTATTATTAAAATGGAATAACCCTACATATCAAGCTGAGCTTACGAAGCTGGTACTATATAGGCTTGATGCATCTGCATTAAATCCCAGCGATATAACCTGCAAAACTTTATTTTATGGTGGTGAAAAGATTTTTGAAAAAGAAAGTAATTTTGCCGGACCAGGAGCGGAAGAATCATACATTGATGAAAATGTTAACGAAGGAAGTTGGTGCTATGCGGTATTCGCATATCATACTTGGGGAGAATCAGTCTGTTCATTAGGAACATTTACCGTGGAGGGTGGAAGCTCCGGCAGTACTGGCTCAACAGGCTCAACGGGTTCAAGCGGAGGAGGGTCGTCTGGAGATGGAGCTGATACCACATGGACAAACCTGGGGATTCCTGCTCCAAATAGTAATAGGCTCCCAGGGACCGCGCAATTTGCTGGAGGTAATGGCCCAGACCAAAACGAGGGAGATACATCAAATACCAGTAACAGTGGATGTGCGGATCAATTGCAGGGAGCATTTCTGGCTACTTTTTATTATGATGAAGATGTTTCTCAGCCATGCTCTAGATCGGTATTAAGCACGGGACCATATTTGGATTTCGCATTAGATGAGTGGTATCATTTAGTTTTGGTAAGGCAGGACGATACTTCCGTTCTTTATATTAATGGAACACCCACTGCGGTTTCAACGAACATGAAGGAGGGACCATACTTTAGAAATGTCCCTCAAATTGGGGCCCTTTATGCATCAACATATAGAAATGATTGGTGCTGGAATGGGTTAATAGATAAACCCGCAACATGGGTTAGGGCTCTTGGGCCAGATGATGTGTTGGAGCTCTATAATGGTGGCAATGGTCAGCCTTATAGCAGTATGAGCAATAATCTAAAAAATGGATTAAGGAATATGACTAAATTTAATGGGCCCGTTACCTATAATGGGCTTGATATTGGCCCAAATATATATGGTGGGAGCTCAGCTCAGCATATTAGTTTTGAGCCAGCATTCTCCTTGCAGGAGAATAATATTGTAGATGAATTAACGGGAGACAAGGTAAGAGTAACGGTGAGGTCAGGGTCACATACAACAGCGGTGCCCTTAAGCTTTCAAGGCGGCACTAGTATAGAGCCTGGATTTGGAGCTGGAACAGGAAAACCTATGGATATTACAGTAAATGACGGGAAGGTGAATAGTTGGTCGTTTGCCCCCTGTCGGGATGATATATTGAGGGATGCCACGGGATCAACAAAGGCAGAAGCTATTGCGTCAACATGCAAGGCTAGGGCTGCATTAATGGCTCACTTGCCATCAGATATTGATGTATTTAATGACCCGTGGTCAAATCGTTCTGTAGAATTTCATCCAATTTATTGGACCACATCGCTTTGGATTAAAAAATATGGAGAAGCAAGGAGCTATGGCGTGGGAATAAAAATAGACACAAACTCATCGGCATCAGATGCCGGAGGGGCAATACTTTCAGACTATAGGGGTTTTAGTAACAACTCCCATAGGTATGCCAACCTTATGATTTGTGATAGGGGCAACAAGGATTCAAGTTATCCTTTATGGAATCTTAGCTAATGAATAAGATAAACTTTGGATCTGGAGACCTCACATCATCAAATGATGTAATAAGGCTGTCTGTCGCCATGGAGTCAGACTCTCAGTCTACTATATACATACAGGAATCCGGGGGAGAAACCTTAATGTCTTACTCCACAAGCTCTGATTATATATTTAATCTCGAAAGATTTGGGAGATTTTCAGGAGAACAAAGACAGGTCAAGGCATCGCATTTAAATAATATAGGTTATGAGTCTGGAGTAGCATGGGTCCCTGGAAGAAGAATTGCAGCAAATTCCGATTGCACGGAAATAAAGGAAGACTTGCGGGCTCCACTGCTTTCTAGTAAGGATTATTTTTCAGATGATGAAATTGAAAAGAAAAACACAATATCAATAGAAGACTACTATGATACAAGCTGGGTTGACGGTCAGTGCCATATAGAGGTATCTAATATTACTGTGTTAAAGGATGAAAACGGAAGGCTTAGGGGGCAAGGGCCATTTGTCGATGTAGTAGAGCCGTCAATAGCAAATACTGGACAGATTAATATTTATTCTCCTGATTTAAATAGCTCAGTATTCTCATTCGAAATAAGGAAAGATCTTAAGGCTGATATCACTAATCCAAATTATTCTAATCCCCCAAAGAGAAAAACTAAGAGAATTAATTACGGAAACAAATCTCTTGAGGGGTTCATAGAGGAGTGGAATAGTATATTTAATATGACCAATGGAGCAAACATTAATTCAGTATTTAGAGATGGGTCAAATGTTGATGATCACTTTGTTAAGGAGTTGCAAGCATATATGAATGAGGAATGGGACGGTAAAATGAAAAGATACCTATGGGACAGAGGTATTATAGATTCATCAATAGAACTTTCGTCTAATGACCCCACAGCATTGAGAAAAATAATATTTCAACAATTAAAAAATTATGGGGCATCAGATGATATTAAAAAAATGTCAGAAAATTATAGCATGGATCTTTCTTGGCATATTGGGGTCGGGGGTATTGATATAATGACTAAATCTAAAAGATTCTTATCCAAGGGCTTGGCCTATCTATCTGAAATACAATCATTTGAGTTAATCCATAAAGTAGGGGGGTTTGCCCCCAGGGGTGCATACTTTGAAAGTTCTAAAGCTAACCTAGCAATGAGGAGAAATGTAGAATGAAATCAGAATACCTAAAAAACTTATTAAGCTCTGATCCGACAACTCCAATTGTATTGTTTCAGATTGATATATATAATCAAGGCAAGTATTTTTTTCATGCAGGCGAGAATGGATATAGAAATCCATTGGTATTTGATAATGTTCCGTATGATTATTATCCGATTATAGGGGAGGGATTCGATGTACAAGGAGATGGAAGGTTGCCTAGGCCAAAGATGGTACTGTCAAATCATCAGGGGAATATATCTATAAGGCTTAAATATTTTGATGACTTCACTAGTGCAAGGGTAACTAGAATCAAGACAATGCTTAAATATTTAGATAGCTTGAATTTTCCGAATGGAATCAACCCTCACGGTGAACCAGATCCTGAATCATTTACAAAAGACGTATACTTTATTAATCAAAAAGTAAGAGAGACAGATGAGGTTGTTGAGTTTGAGTTGGTGTCTGCATTATAAATAGAAAATGCAAAAATACCATGTAGGTCGGTATACTCAAATACATGCCCATGGAGTTATAGGTCCAAAGAGGGATGTGGGTACTCGGGAAAACCAATATCTGATGCCAAGGGTAATAGGTTTATAGATGCAGGCTATAATGGACCACATGTAGGTAGTAAAAAATATTTTGAAGATATAACAGACCATACTTCTTTTGCTGACAGGCCAGGGGGAGGGCCCTACGAAGAGTGGGACTCCACACAAACATATAATACTAAAGATGTAGTATCCGTAACATCGCTAAGCGGTGACCCTGTTATTGCACCCCCATCGGTTTATGTATGCATAAAGGACGGTACACAATCTCACCCATCGAGAGATAGAGAGTCCTGGGTTGAGGATGCCTGTGATAAAAGTATATGCGGATGTAAGTTAAGGTTTTCGGAGGATGCACTTAGCGCTGGTGGGGGTGAAAGAATGGACCACACTCCAGGCGAAAAGTATTCCGAGATGGAAGAGGGATTGCCGTTTGGAGGATTCCCGGGAGTTGACCCATATGAATTTAAATAAACATTATTATAAGCTAATAGTAGAACATTCGGAGGAATTTCCAAATGAAGAAGTTTGTGGGACTATTGAGCTTGACGGAAATTTAATGGTAAAAGTAAACAGGGAGAAAAACGAAAGCATAAATAAGGAGAAAATGTTTTCAATGTCTCCATTAACTGTACTTAAAAGAAAAAAATTATTAGGAATATATCACTCCCACCCAACTACAGATGAAAACCCTTCCGAGTATGACATTAATATGTCTGAAGAGATGGGTATACCTTTTTTGATATACAGTTTGGTTACGAAAAAATTCTTTTTATATTACCCGAAATCTTATAAGGCTGAAAGCTTATCTGGCAGACCATATGTGACTGGCTTTTACGAATGCCTTTGTGTTGCAAAAGATTATTTCAATGAAGTGGCAAAGGTAAATGTACACGAATGGAATAAAAATTATTGGCCTGGAATAAGGGGAAATGTTGATATGATAGAGAAGTTCGAACAGCATATGACTAAAGTTCCTGTCGGAGACATGAAAAAGGGAGATTTAATTGTTTTTGAAATAAGGAATGAAAGAACTTATCATGTAGGTATATATGAGGGTGGAGATAATTTTGTACACCAAAGGTCTCAGCACCTTTCTGGGAGCCAGTTGCTTGATGATAGGTGGAGGAAAAAAATTAAGTATGTATATAGGTACATACCTAAAAAAGTGTAATATATTTGATGAAAAGTGTTTTTCTACATGGTGCAATAGGTAAGGCTTTTGGGGAAAAGTTCGAGCTTGATGTATCTACCCCTCGAGAGGCTCTGAGGGCATTGCTTGCTGTCAATGACGGAATGAAGAAATACCTAATGGAAAAAGAGCTGGAAGGTATACATTATGGAATAAAAAAGAAAGACGAATTCATAAGGCAAGGAGAAGAAGATTTTAATTTAAGCTCAGATTTTCATGTTGTGCCCATTCCGGCAGGAGGTGCTACCTTTGCGATTAACTTAGCCATGATGGCTGCCACTACTGCACTATCAATGATAGTAAATAAGAAAATGGCAGAAACTATGAAGCAAGACAATGAGACGCTGACAATGCAAACTCAGTCTTACATATACAATGGCAAGTCGAACCACATGAAGCAGGGTCAAGTTATTCCTTTTGGTTACGGAAGGCTTTTGGTTGGCTCTAGTGTTATCTCTTCTTCGGTAGTTAATTATGAGTGGGATAAAGAGTACGGGAAAATAGTTTTTGCCGCAGGCCCATTTGGGCTTTTGCCTGAAAATCATCCATATTCAGGGAAAACTGCGGCACCTTGGCTAGACTTCATTTTGTATCGAGCTCAGACTCATATGACAGAAGAAGAAAAAAATCAAGATACTCTTGGAAATTCAGATCCTATATATAAGGCATTTAAGGCTACAGCTGATAGTTTAGATTGGACTGATGCCGGAGAATATTTATCTGTCTCTCACTCAGGTGATGACATAAGTTATATGAATAGAAAAAAACAGGGAAATACATGGACGGGCTATACTCTATATATTTTTAAGGGACCGTATAAAAATGGGACAGGTTCTTTTGCTGCCCTTCCAGGGTATGATGCTGGCAGGGCGGCATATTGGGGTGGCACAGCGCCGGCCAATTCAGCACAAGGATATAAAATGAACCAAGCAGAGGCTGATAAAAGTATCTGTGCAATCATACAGAGTGTGCCAATTTTAGAAACATCACATATTGGAGAAAAAAAGTTTTACCCAATACTTTTTCAAGACAAGAAGAGGTCATGGCATGAAGATTTTGATAGTGGGGCGGTGTATCCCGTTACAATCGGAGAGAGGTATAAAGATGGAAAAATTAAAAAAACTGAAGAGCTGAAAAAAGATGGGCTGGGTTGGTATGCATTCGAATCTGTATCTATACAAAAAAATGTAGACATGATCTGCGAGGGCCCGATAGAAGGATTTTGTGATAATAACGGAAAAACATTAGATTACAAAACCGGGCCTAGTAATACCCCTGAAGTAACTATACAATACGAGGGTAAACAAATAAACATGAGGGAGAAAAATAATGATTTCCTTCAGGCTGTTAAGTTAAATGATATCCCTGTTAAAGAAATAAAAAATGGACTAGATTCTTTTAATTTTAATGAATTTGACATTGATATAGCTAGAGATGATTCTGGGGAGATAGGTGGACATAATCAAAACATGCTTGAACCTCAATACAGGTTTGTTTCGTCAACAAAAGATACCCAGGGTCAATTATTTGGATATAGAAAAACAAATCTACCTCCATCTCAAGCTGAATATAATATAAAAGAGTTTGTGCCAAATAGCCCATTTCAAGTTGGAGACTACATTAAAGATAATACCGCAGGAGGTTCGGACACCTGGGTGGTTTCTAGAGATTTATCAACTGAGTGGAGTGATGGCATTGATTACCAAAAAGGAAACTCCCTGGTCAAGAAAATAGTATACATAAATACAGGGGGAAACTACCAGTACTATGAAGTGAACGATCAGTATGACCTAATGATAAAAGATATCAAGGAAGAGTTGCTGGCCGGGAGGTCCCTCTGGGAGGATGATATATTTTCTGAGGATGGAAAATTTTATCAAGGAACATATGACATAAAAGATGTACAGATTTATAATCCTAATTTAAGTTTTAGAACTGGAGATCTTTTAGTAGTACAGGGAAGCGATAAATTATGGGAGGTTTTTCAGGACGAATATTTTCAGCTACAACCAGGGGAGGTGAAAACGGTTGAGGGTATAGCGAGGCCATCGAGTTTAACGATAATGGAAGAGTTAAAGGCGATGTCAACCCCTCATGTAAAAGATTTATCAATAAGCCCAACATCTCATCCAAATTTATTTGAGCCAATTAATATAGCATCCCCAAAAGATGTATTTTATGTAAATATAAAAGATAGTGCGGGCTTACCTCTAAGGGTTCAGGGGGTTTTCATACATGCGGGAAATTTAAACAAAACAAATATAGAACCCAAAGAGGAGTATAGTTTAAGCCATAGTATTATTAACCCCTTAGTTACTGATGCAATAGTATCCCTAAAGTTAGATGAGTTGTTCTATATATATGGGGGAGATGAGATAGAAGTAAAATACAAAATGGGAGAAATGATGACACTTTTAGCCGCAGTTCTCTCAGCTCTTGGTGCATATACGGGGTTCCCTCTGCCATTAGTGAATCCGCCTGCGTCGGAAAATCCAAAAGCAACATTTGCTAGGGGGGCGGTGGCTACCGCCGTTGCTGCCACCGTGGGGGTAGGAGTTTTCGCAATGGGGATGACATCCTATATAGATGTTGGTGACAAAGTAGAGAATTCTGGAGAATATTGGCCTAATCGGACTAAGTTTAGGATTAAATATGGGAATGAAGGTGAGAGTCTTTATTCTACTGATATTCATTTTTACGGAGTAGCTACGTCTGCATATGTTAAAGATATCCATATATCCTTGCCCCCTAATCCGCTTAATAAAAACAGAATAATAAAAGTATATAGAATAACACATGAAAGAAACCCCATGATTGAGGGAGAGTCTGCAGCTAGATATAAAGAAAGAACTTCCCTTGGAGCTGTAACAGAAATAACTAATATAAATTTAAACTATAATAATTCAGTGGTAATTGGTAGCAGGGTAGTTGCGAAAGAAATTCCATCAATTCCAAAAAGAAATTTTAATTTAAAACTTAAAAAGGTGCAGGTTCCAGATTCATATAATCCAGAAACAAGGCAATATGCAGGGTCCTGGACTGGACAATTTTCAGCCGATTTAAAGTGGACAGATAATCCAGCTTGGTGTCTTTATGACATGATAACCAATAAAAGATACGGAGTTGGAAAATTCGGAATCAAGGAAGAAGATGTAGATAAGTGGACGCTATACAAGATGGCTAAATATTGCGATGAAATAGTTGACACGGGATATTCTTCAGAGTATGTAAAAAAGCCATTTAAAAAAGTAGGGCGGAAGCTAATAATAGAAAACATATTAGATAATGACCAGTTTACTAGAGAGTTTCAGCACCCTGGAAAAAAAATAGCTATATACTATGAGGACTTTAATGAAATAAGGGAAATAGAGGCAGCTGGAAAAGATCCGTCCACTGGAGAGTTTATAGTAATATTGAACATAGATGCAACACTTGATGACGGATATTGCGCAACAGAGATATACTACCCGCTACTTGAACCAAGATACACAATGAATGCAATGCTTACCAGCCAGCAGGATGCATTTAAAATGATAAATGAGCTAGCTTCTGTATTTAGGGGCTTCGCATATTGGGATGCAGGTGCAATACATTTCTTTCAGGACGAACCAAGAGAGAGTCTAATGATGTTTACGAATAATAATATCGAGAAGTCTGGATTCGTTTACTCTAATACACCGAGAACGGGTCGGGCAAATTCTGTGAAAATTAAATATCTCGATAAATTCAATGATTTTAAACCAAAAGTATGGCATTCAGAAGACAGGGATAAGATAAATCAAAATGGATTTATGGAAAAAACCATGGATGGATTTGGTATATCCACTGCAGGTCAAGCTCACAGGGCTGCAGAATATATAGTTCAAGGCGGAAATATGGAAACTGAGCTAATATCATTTAGAACAAGTATGGCTGGGGCTTACCTGAAACCCGGAGATGTTTTTGATGTTATGGATGCTAAAAGAACCGTTGGGCGTTTTGCTGGAAAGATTGTAGACATTTATATCGAAAATGGGGGGCAAAAAGCACAAATAGATATAGATTTTCCAATAAGAACAATCATTGATCCAGAAGACAAGGGTACATATAAAAAATTAAAAATTTATACAATAGATGATGCTGAATCAATTGAATCACTAAGTGATCATACTGAAGATAAGGATGGAGATGGAGTTCCAGATGGAGCGGTGAGCGATGAAGATATTTCTGCATTAAGGCAGAAGCAGATTGGGGAATTTGATGTAATTGCCATAAGAAATGGGGATACAACTTTGACTATAATTAATAAATCTCAATACGAATTTATAGATGGAGAATTTGATTGGAGAGAGGCTCAAGAAGATGCAAACAGGAGGGGTGGGGAGCTAGCAACAATAATGGATCAAGATGAGCTGGGGTTTTTTAAGATCTCAATGCCTCAAAACAAAGATGCATGGATAGGGGGAGTCTACGTAGAAGAACCATCCCCATCAAAATATACATGGAGTGACCCGCAGGGATGTGACGACAATGAAATAAGGTTTTTTAATTTTGCAGACGAAAAAGGTATTATCCCGGAAGGAGAGAGGGTAGTTATTAGCTCTAATGATCAGCACATAAGAGTGTCAACATCTACGGATGGAGGGGATACTGAGGTGGAATTTTTTAGAGGAAGAGATGGGGAGATATTGATAGGTCGAGATGGTGAGCCTTTGGTTGCGGATGAAGGCGGAGACCCAATAACACTTTCTCTTTTATACCCTAATTTAAATAGTGGATCAGAGGAAGAATACGACCTTAGGGATAACTATATATACGCAAAAGGGTCGAGCGACTTATCTGAGATTGGAGAATGGCGAAGGGACACATGGACAGCAAAGAAGGGTTACATGTTAAAAAAGAGGCCTGGGTCAGAGCTATTACAGCTAAATGATATACAAGGTCTGACCTTTATGCTGGAGGATAAGGTTAGTTTTGCGGAGCCGGCAAAATATAAAGTTTTAAATGTATCAGAAGAATCATTAGGGATATTTAAGATTGATGGAATGGAATATGATGAAAATAAATTCAAGTTAATTGAGGAGAATGCATCAATACCAACACCGAGGCACCCTGTAATATTCACGGAGTCACAGCTAGGTGCCCCTGAAAATGTTACTCTTGAGTTTAGGGAGTCACGACCATATGTGTCATCAACAGGTAGGGCGGGTGTTTTGCCTGCAACACTATCGGCAAAATGGGACAAGGTATTAGGGGCTGTAGGCTATAGGGTTCAGTTTTTCAAGGGGAAAGAGTTGATGACGACAATAGAGCTTGATAATACAAAAGAAAAATATGATTACTACTCTAGGACTGTTGTTGAGGGGGAAAGTTACCACGTAAGGGTTTACTCAATATCTGCTTAAAATGAACTTCAAGGAGTCAAATTCAGTCTTTATACCATTAAAGGATCCCGTTGAGAATTACGGAGAAAGGTATAGGATTGTAAATGTTTTTTTAACCAATTCAAATGAACAAGTAACTCATGTAAATGTTCCTGAGTCTTCTCTTGATGTGGCATATTTTGAGCAAGAGTTTGATAGGGGTTCGCTAGATTTAAGATGGCACATAAAAGAACCTACAAACGGGGAAATAATTAAAGAAACCGCTAAAATAAAAAAAGATAAGTATATTAGTGGGTTTGATGTAACAATATATAAAAACAACAGAGATCTAATAGGGGAAAGCGCCACAAGTGATCGTGCATTCATAAGAAAATATACGGGGATATCAGGTAATTCCTTTAGTTATCAAATAGAAGATTTCTCGATAAGAAGTTATTCTGTTGATATAGATGCATATGATTACTTTAATAATGTAACTACGGCTACATTTATAACCAAGAATCCTGAGCCATCTGCTGAAATATTAAGCTACGAAGATGTTGGAGGGGTTCTGGAGATACAATACCAGGGGTCGCATGATCTAGAATACCTAAGGGTTTCAAATTATTCAGGATTAAGGGAGTCAGAATTTCATGAGTCTTATACTGGTAGTAATGGATTGGTAAGTGTTCCCTTGATACCTAATTTGCCTAATTATTTAAAAATAGAACCATATGATGGATTTGGATATTCAAAACCAATAAGCATGTCAGGGTACTCACTGGAAGAAAAGAAGTCATACCCTTTTAAATTAAAAATAAAATCAATAAAATTAAACAAGAAGTCAGGGGGAAGGTCTGTTGAGTTTGATATGCAGGCTAATTTTGAAAAGAATCCATATGTGTCTGCAAAATATAAAGTATTAACTAGTGGAAATATCACTGGGGCAGAGGCTGGTTACGATGACTATATATATTTAGATAACGGAGAATTTAATAATACTGATTTAAATATAAAGAATACAGGATTTAATTATACTATAGACAACCAATTCACATGGCAAAATAGCATATCAACAGGAGATTTAAGTGCGGGAGAAGATGACCCAGAATACGCCTACTGGGACTCTATTAACGGACAGGTAAAGTCTATGTCTCTACATCAGGTTCGTTCAGGGAAAATGCCTATAAACGGGATATTCTCAATGCCTATAAATGATCCAAATAGTTATGATATAAAATTTAGAAGCGGAATAAACTTTAGGGGTGAGTATGAAAAAGCATCTTCTTATTTAAACACAATAGGGGAAATGCCTGCGGTAATATTGAATGAAAGTCAGGCTAATAAAATGAGATCATACCAAGATGCTATCGGATGGATAGGATTAAGGAGGGGTAGAGTAGGGTTAATGGAAGAACTTTTTTCTGAGAATCAAATTAATCAAGGAATTTTTAGTTCAGTTGATTTTAAAGATCAAGATAGTAGGTTATTTAGTTCAGAGAATAAATCTGGACAAGTAGAGGATATTAATTATATATCTAATGATGTAGGGCAAGATTGGGCTTGGGTCAACTCGAGTGGAACACAAATATATAAAAATATAATAAGCGGCCAATACATTCCTGAGACATATTTTGACTTTGAAATTGATGCAGAGTCGACGATATCAAATGATCACACAAGCATACAAAAAAAATTGTTTGTTTTGCCAATAGATTTTTCAGACATAAACGCTGCCATAAATAGTGAGACCTTATCTATTTCTTACTCTATGAAGGACGGTGATTTAGTTGATTATGTAGACCTACACACAGGAATCATTAATGATTTTGAGATATCTACAGGTAATCTTGCTGCAGGGTATACATATCAAGAGGAGGAAACTTTTGACTATACTGTAGATAAGAACAATCCCCCAAAATATTTTAAGGCTAATTTCAAGGATTTCCTAGGTAATACTGAGGTCGTTGATATTAATCAAGTATATTACGATGATATAGGAGAGGATATAGTAGATGAATTGAGATTTTATACATCATCTCAAAATACATTGCTATCACTAGATCACCTAGTGGGGCAGAATATAAAAAAAGCAGAAGTTGAATTCAGCCTTAATCACACAGGTAGTCCATCTGTTGAGTTTTCAATAAATTACTCTGGCTCAAATGAAGAACCGGAATTCATTAATGCGATGATCTCTGGTGAACCAACAGAAAGTGGGGTTACCTTGTTCCTTGATAAGGTACCACCTGAAACAGGTTATTCCTTAGGGGTAATATCTAATAGCTCTTAAGAGATAATAGACAAAAGGATTCTTGCGTCTTTAGGTGATATATCAGACCAATCTGACCAAACCTTTATTTCGGGGTTCCCATAAACGCCGTCCTTTTTCTCTTGCCACCACACCCTTAGGTGGTCTTTAAATGTCTCAAAGTCATTACAGTTAAGAGACTCTGAGCATTTTTTCTTTAACATTTCCGAGGGGCTAAATACTGCGGAAGGATTTTGGGGTGATGCTTGAGTGGGTGCTGCTTGATTGGGGGAAGACTTATCTATTTCATCATCTCCCACAATATGTATGTTTAGAAAATTTCTTACGCACCTAACAAAGGCTCTATTACAAGCAATAGTTTCTAGGAATTTTGTAGCAAAGCTGCTTGTATTATTTAGTGTGGCATTAGCCATATCAGAAAAAACAATGTGCTCTGAATGCGTCTCGTAATTAGGCGTAAATGTTATAATACATTTTACCGCAACATGATTTTCCTCACATTTAATTACATCATATTGACAGTCAGTAAAGCCCCTAAGTTTGGCTAATTCCTTTATGCCTCCTAGTTTAATAAGAAGCTGATGATCCGCTAGTCCGTCTGTGGATCTTGGGCAGTCTTTATTTCTTAACTCGAACCAAGATTTATTCGGAAAGAGATGCTAATCCTTGATCATGGCCCTCCAGTTAACTGAGCCATCCTCGTTAAAAACATATTGAGTGTTTTTAAGTAGCCCATTCTCGTCTCTCGAGTATGAATTAGGGCCTGAACTGTTATCTATCTTAGGGGAGGTGGTTTCTGATTTTTTTCTAGGCATATCGATATATGTTGAAATGCTCATGTTCTTCCCAGAATGAATCTGAGTCTATAATTGGCTCGTAAACTCCTTCTTTGCTTTCTATTCCATTTTCCCAGGAAGCTTTACTAGAGTATACTTTACCTTTTGACATGAGCATCTTATTTGAATAATAAAATGTATTATCGCATATATCTTTACTAAAGTCAAGTTCTTTTTTGCTTTTAACTGTATACTTGTTTATATTCCAGTCAAAAAATTTAAGCCTAATCTTGCCGATATTCTTATGGTCTAGGCATGTCATTCGTATTGGGATCTGTAGTGCCCTGATTGAGTCTAAGTATTTTTCAGAAAAAGAATTTTCATCAATGAAAATGGTGGCACCCTTGATATTGTCTTTGTATTTTTCAATTAGCCTAATATCAATTGGGGAGTTCATAAGCAAGTTGCACTTCTTCTTAAGCCAAGACTCTGAATACCTTCTTTCCTTTGTGTAATCAAATCTGAGATTTAATATTTTCTTAAATGATTCAGTAGGGTTTGGTTCAAAATCTGGAACGATCTCTATTACTGGAGAAGAGAAAAGCCTTCCAATATTAATAGTTTTATATTTACCGTAGTTATGTTTAACTCCAAGTAGGTCTAGTGATTTACAAATTATATCCTCAGGAGGAATATTGTTTATAAGTTCATTACTACCCTCCTCATTAAATGTGGGTAAATCTGTACCTCTGTCAACATCTATTGTTACGAATTTATTTTCCTTGGAGTATATAGGCTTTGTGTACCCAGATGGATATTTTGAATATATTGAAACGGTTGGTATATTGTAGTGTGAGGAAATGTGTGCGCATATACAATCTACCCCTATATGAAGGTCAGCATTTCTTATCACATAAAATTGATTCTTGAGAGTCGCTTTCCCTGATAAAACTTTATCTACAGAATTAGGGGAGTACTCTTTATCTAAGCCGACTTGAATAAATTTATGATCTGGGCATAATAATTTTATTTGGCTAATAACAAAGTCCCAGTTGGAATATGCATTAACTGTTGACTCTTGAGAGGGGTCTATTGTTATGTACTTGTCATATTCTATGGGATAAAAATGGCAAGAAAGATGTGGGAGTCTTGGTTTCACACCAAGATGTGTTGCGTATTTCTCTATAAAAACACTCATACCTCGCTATATAAATTAAATTCGTTTTTGTGGAATCCGTTATGGTATAAGATATCATTACCCTCTAAAGAATCAGGCATGTATGCTATCTTAAAGAAGCCTTCATGACTTCCGTAGCCCTCCAGGAAGCCAAGATTCTTCATGGAGGGGGTAAATGGTATTACTTTATGGACGAATGGGTTATCTTCAATAAGATCAAATAAATTATTTGGACAAATAACATATATGTTGTCGCCGGGATATTGACCTTGTAGTCCCTCCATTAACATATTAATGCATAGTGCATTCTCCTCGCCTCCATCAATCAGGACGGCGATTCTTTTATCCTTTCCTTCGTTCGAAAGGAAGTCTTCAAACTTAATTGGAGCTTCATCTATTTTTTTATTTTCATCTTCAGCAACTTTCTTAAAATATTCGAGGACCTTTGGCCTGTCGGCCCTTTCTTGAAGCATCTTTGACCAATATTTATGACCATCGTCTGAGCTGGTTAGGTCAACTTTTAGTATATTTTTATATATATCTATTAACCATTCGGCATCACTTTGATCTTCGTTAGGGATATAGCTGGGATCCCTTTTCTCTTCTGAGAAATCAAAATCCCAATCAATGAAATCCATTTGATCGATGATAGACTCAAGATCAGAACCAATTTTCTCGATTGAGTAATTATTTACCACAAACTCTCTTGATTTTTTACCTAAGCTAACTCTTTTTTTGTTTGAAAAATTAAAAACTTTCCTCAAGTTTTTGAAAATACTGTCAGGATTAGTGCTAGCCTTAATAAACTGAGTGCCAGGCTCTCTATATTCAGCCCAATCAAGGGGTAGTCCTCCACTTTCTGGAGTGCAGTGGTCTTCTCCACAGCTATAATTTGTGACAAGGGTTATTAGTTCACAAAGTTTTGCTTCTTGTATTGGTATTTCTTGACCACCGGATGTAAATGGGTGGCAATATACATCCATGAGATTATAGATCTCATTAAGTTGAGTTTCACTTACCCCTGATGTTACCGTGGGGGTGTTGCAAGATTCTTTGTCACCGCAATGAGGGCATGGCTGCTTCGAGCCTTTGAAATTCGATATATGATAAGACTTACATGTACTGCAGTAATATGTAGTAAGTATGCTTGTGGGGTTTATTTGCTTTTCAGATATTAGGCTCGGTATATCCCAACCTTCTGACCAGCTAGTATGTAGAAGCAGCTTGGCTTTTGAAAGGGGAAACTCGTTGGTGAATTTTTTAAATCCATCAAGAAGATTGGGAACACTTTTCCTGAGTTGGTTCCTGAAAACGAATCCTATAATGAAGGATTGTTCGGATATGTTGTTTTTTTTACTAAGTTTTAGTCTCTTTTCGTCGGGAAGTTTGTGAAAATTTGAGCAATCGATAGGGCCGTGAAGTGTTTTGACATGATCGTGACCTATTCGGTTCATCTCTTTCTCAGCAAATGATGACCATGTAAAAAAGTTCTTAATTTTGTGTGCAGCAGATACGGCCATGGGTAATAGGGGAAGGGAATCTAATGTCGTCCAAATACATGAATTAATTTTGTCCCACCACTTCTTATCCCAATACCCATTGAATGCCCAAATGTCTTCTGCCCCAATATATATGTCAGGCTTGAATTCTTTAATTAAATCATCTATGGTTTCACTGCCATATCCAGCAGATCTCGCAAGCCCCTTGTCTTGATTTATTTTTTTAATTTTATGAGGTTCATCGGGTAGTGTGCCGATGCACTTCCATGGTAGAACAGAAAGGTTGGGGTTTGACTTTTGAAGCCCATTGCATGCTTCGATTATTTCATATTTACCCGTGGATTGTAAATACTTAAGGGTATTCTTAGTGTTTTTGCCGAAACCAGTTAAGGCTTTACTGTGATTACTATGGAAAAGTATTTTTTTCTTTCTTTTTATATTGGGCATTCTTGATCCTCTTCGACTTGTTGGACCTTGGCTTTTGGTCGAGTTATTCTATGCTTGTAGATTCTGCCTAATACAGTTTTTAAAAACGAAGAAAGGCATTCGGCTTCACCCGGCTCGATTGATATCTTAAATGTTAGGTTCCCGTTTTTTATAATGGTCATACCGAATGCAGGTATAATCTCAGTAGTCTCTTTATATGTTTTTGTAGAAGCATCAAATTTAGAGACCTTTGTTTGTTTGTCCCATGGAGTGAACTTAATTACAGTCTTGTTGTTTTCAAACTTATGGAATGTTTCATATGTGAATCTATTCTTAATGGAGTTGATTATTGATCCACATTCAAACTCATTAAATTTAAGAGTTACGGTTTTATCGGGTAAGTCTTTATTGCTCATGAACGACCCCCTCTTTTTTGAGTCATCCCAAGAGTGTTGCATTATAGCTGAAACGAATAATGTAGGCTCGTTTGTCTTTTTATCATATCCCATGGAAAAACTAAAGGCTGATCCGGTGTTGGATTTATTGGGTTTATATATTTGTATGCTCATATTAATCGTAGGTTATTTTAACATTTTTACTTTCAAATCCTTTTTCTTTTGTTTCTTTAGGGTGCCTGGCTCCCCCTCTTTTTTTTGCATAATTATCATAATAATTTTTCTTCATTGGGTCATACCCCATTTGATCTTTTCTTTTCTGGGAAAGCTCTTCGCTGTGGCTCATCATATCTCCCACGGTGCCTTTTTTTGATGAGGTTTTATCCATGAAGTCTGAATGGCTCCAAGGATCAGTTTGGCCAACTGTATTTAACTCTGGGGAGATATAGACCCTCTTCCATTCTGTGTTTTCGCTATCAATAAAAACTTTTTCATCATTCATTCCAAAAAAGATTTCTCGATACTCCTCCGTGATAGGGTGCTGAAAAACATATAGTGGCATTTTATTTACTAGATATACTTACGGATGATTCTTGAATTAAATCAAGGAGTGAGTCAAAAAACCAGCAAACCGCAGAAGATGCAAACGGCAGGTAGATTAACTCTATATTAAAGCCGCTCACCTTAAAGTTAATTAATAAAAATACAACCCCACACCAAAACCCAAGACACATGCTACACTCAAGAAGGTTTTTCATGGTGTTGCTAATGGACTTAATGTATTCCCTGGGAAGGCTTAATATGGATCCATGTTTAAGTATCCACATTAGACCTAATGATGCAAGGATCTCCATGGTTTACTCGGAGATCTCTTTAGCTTTAGAGGTAGCCTCAGATAGGAGTAGTGCTTGCGACTCAGAGAGCACGACTTCTCCGCCAAAGTCATCTTTAACGATATACATGTCTTCTCCGTCTTTATTTTGAGCCTTGGTCCTCTTTATTGAGGGGCATCTAGCCTTGCCGCAGCACATAAATACTGCATTATTTTCTATTCTAAGTTTCATAATCGATTATTTTTAGGATTTTATCTACAGATGATTCGTATGTAAATTTTTCTTTAAGCTTTATTCCGTTTGTATTCTCAGAAGAACATTTTTTTAGAGCGGTATCTACAGCATGCTCGAAAGATTCTTTAGAGAAGTCATTTATATGACCCTGATTGAATGGGGCACCCTCTTTAAAGAAGACATCATCATATGCTTTTATCTTACCTGATGGTTCAACGAGGATGGAATTGTCTTCTGTTGCCCAATCCTTGTGGGATGTAGAGTTTAGAACAATACTCCATTTTCCTAGGCAGGTTGCATTGAATGCGGGTAAGTTCCATCCTTCGGCTCCACTTAATCCAGTGAGGTCTATGTCTATGGAGTTAAGCAACTCGTTAACTTCGGAGTTTTTTGAAAGAAAAGGTAAGAAGTTTATGTTTTTGTAAGACTCGTGGCCCAGTGCATTGGATATTTCAGATGCCATCTTATCCTTTTTTAGGAATGGGTTATTGATGATGCATGTTAATTGGTAGTCTTGGTTGTTTCCGAATTTATCGGCCCATAGCTTGATAATTTTAAGGGTATGCTTTCTTTTTTCCATTTTACCCATTAAGCCAAAGTGAATTTTATTTCGTAGGTATGTCTTACCTGTGTTGAATAAATCTGGATCAAATCCAAGGGGAACATAATGGCAATTATCCGAATGCTCGGAGAATATATCACAAGCATGCTTTGAGCTAAATATTGTAGCTGTTTGGTTTCTGGCTATTGATTTTTCTGTATCAGTAGGTTCATCTAACTCGTAAAAGCTATAAAGAAACTGTTTACTACCAACCCTTAGCTCTGATCCAGATAGGTGCCACACTCTTAGCGAGCTGTTTGATTGGTCTAAATTACTGTACCTATCATTATAGGACTCTGTAAGGTATTTTGGTATCTCTGGGTCAAGTTTGTCAAATGATTTGAAGTCGAGGTCTTTTCCTATAGGGAAATATGTTATAGGTATTTTCTTGGAATGCATACTTCTAATGAAGTTAACGGATACATTTCCAAAACTTAATGGATTTATTGGGCAACTAAGGTTAATCATATCTAATTAAAATGGCATATTTTCTTCATTTACAATATTTGATATTGTAACAGATGGCTTTGGATTTTCAACACTATTGTTATCTTTTTTTGAATTAGGCAAAAAACTTACAACGTCACCTGAAACAAAGTATCTTTGTTTTTTCGATCCGTCTTTGCCTTCCCATTTATTTACCTTGAGTTTACCTTCGACATAAACGCAGGAACCCTTTTTTAAGAACTTCTCGCAATTCGCCCCAACTTTATCCCATGTTTCTATATCCAAGAAAAGAACTTCGGTTTGTGAGGAATTGATTGCAATACTAAATGAGCACTTAGATTTATTTGAGAATGATTGAGACTTAGGGTCTGATGTTAAGTAGCCTATGCCTATGAATTTGTTGATCATATTTCTTTTTGTAGGATTTGTTTAATTGAATTGATTGTTTTATTATGTAAATTTATTGTCCCTTGTATGCTGAGGTTAACGGACCCAGATACTATACTCCATGGGGTAAGTTTATTTTTAGTGGAATTACGGTATCTAGATTCAAAAATCTTATGCACTCTCTTGTCTTCTGATTGTTTTGTAAATTTGAATATCTTATCAAGGATGTCTTTATCTGTCAAGGATTTTCTTTCATCATCAAGAGATAGGGTGTTGATCAGGGAGTCCAGGGGAGCAGACTCCTTCCTGTTTTTGCTCCTATTAAATTGATTGAGACATATCCACCGAGCTTCGTTACCGAGGAATGTTGAGAATTTAGTGTTTTTCGATTCGTCAAACCTTAGTGCAGCCCTATAGATGTAGTAGTCTTTGTCGCTGATTAGGTCATCTTTTAGTGAGTGCAGGTCTTTAGGTGTTGATGGAGTATACCTGTTTACTACTTCTATGTAAATTCCGCTATGCCTGTCAACTAGCTCCTTAAGTTCATCATTGCATACTCCGTTGCTTTTTTGTATTTTTTTTATAAGATCTTTATCTTTCATTATTTTTTATGTTGAAAATAACATATGATATGTTATGATACTTTGTATTTAAGGTTCAAATTAGGTAATTAAGGTAAAATAAGAAACCCCTCAAACAAAGGTTTGAGGGAATAATTATAACATGAAAGGTCAATTTTGTCAAGTATAAAATGAAAACATTAATTTTGTCATCATATTTCTCCGTGAAGCCGCACCCAAATGACCCTGGGGATACTGCGGTCATAGGGAGGTGTGCGGACGGACATGTGCCTACTTCAGATATTGGGTACATAAAGAAATGGTATGATTCTATTATTAGCACAAACCTTAATGCTGTTATGTTTCATGATTCACTTACTGATGACTTTGTTAAAAGGTACTCTAATGATAATATAAAGTTTATCAAGGTTGAGCCAGGCGATTATTCAAATAATGATTTTAGATTTTTTTGTTTCAATGAATATTTGAATTCAATAAGCAACAACCCTCAATATGTTTTTCATACCGATGCCTCCGATGTGGTCGTTGTCAAGGATCCGTCAGAATTGGTATCCAGCAACAGCTCAATAGACTACTTTGCTTGTAAGGACTCCATATTATTGGAACAATTCCCGTATATGGATATCCATGAAAGGGTTAATTGGGAAGACACCTTGCTTTTTATGATCAATAAACAAAATTGGGATTTGATAAACATGGGGGTAATAGGCGGAAAGTTCGATAAAATGTTGACATTTTACAGGGAATTTGTTAGGATCAGAGAAGAGTTATCAAACCCTAGTTTCAATTCAGATATGTGGATATGCCAATACTTACTTCGATCACAGCTTCAGCCTTGCGAATTAATGATAGGCGACCCCGTATGCAGTGAGTTTAAAAAATATCAAAACGAAAGAAAAGATGTCTTCTTTATCCACAAGTAAAATATTAATTTGTATTTATACCTGCGAGAAGGATGTAGAGCATTTAAATAAACTAAAAGATACTGATTGGTATAAAAAATATTCCAATTATGATAATATAAAGTTTATTGATGTTTATGCTGACCACGAGATAGAAGAGCCCTATTGTTATAGGAATAATGAGCTTACCGTTAAAACAGAAGAAGCTTATAATAATTTATCAATAAAAACATATAAGATGATATCATCATGTGTTGAGTTATTTAACTTTGATTATCTAATAAAAGTAGACTCAGCCATAATAAAAGATATTTACGGAGCACATGATTACAGATTTAGTCTTGATCATTTCATTAAAACATTTAATTCAGGAAAAATAATATCCGACTACGGTGGATGCTGCCCGATACTGGGCACAACGCCAGAGGCATTAGAATCCTGGGCCATGAACAAAGGAATGGAAAGCTCTCCATCCTTATTCTTAATGACCTTAAGCAGGGAACCCCCCGAACATTACTGGGCGGGTAGCTGCTATTGCCTATCAAGGGATAACTGCAAAAAAATCTTAAGCCAAGAGTATATATTTGAAAACGCCAAAGACTATATGTGCGGTATAGAAGACCTATCAATAGGTCTCGCTGTTTCTACTTAAAATTTTTAAGATATGAATAATATTATAACAAGCTGTTTTTTTACTAGCAAGAATGATCCCCAGCGATTCTCCCGCCTCCCTAATACTTTTGATCCAATAAAAGCCTGGTACGACTCAATAATGGAGGTCGGGCTAAACGGAATATTGTTTTACGATGATTTTGACGATGAGATTATCTCAAAATATTCTAATGACAATATAAAATTCATAAAAGATACCACATATAAAGATCAGCCATTTTCAGCCATAGAGCACAGATGGATATTGTACAAAGAGTATTTTAAAAACAATCCTTACGATAATATTTTTGCTACTGACTGCACCGATGTAGTGGTCAAAAACAACCCTTTCAATGATATCAAATTCATAATCAATCAAGATAGTTTTTTTATAGGAAAAGAGAACGAACCCAAAACAAATAGGACTAATGGATGGATGATGAATCAATTTAATTATTGCTACGAAAACAATAAAGAAGTTGAAGGCATGGTACTAGATCAACCAGTATTGAACTGCGGTATAGTTGGCGGAAATTATGAAAATTTTATAAGGATTGCAACATTAATGTCCGATGAAATACTAAGAATAAACCCAAAAGAAGAAGAATGCAAGGCAAGGAAAATGTCCTTTACCGTTGATATGTGCATACTAAACTACATATGTTATACGAAATTAAATAATTCAAACATTGTATCAGACGAGCCAGTCCACTCCCTGTATAAGTCTTACGAAGAAACAAGGGACGATGTTTGGTTTATTCATAAATAATATGAAGAAAATAATAATAACCGGAGTTACAGGTCAAGACGGCAGCCACATGGCTGATTATCTATTAGAAAATACAGACAATACGATCATAGGTGGAGTCAGGAGATTAAGTGTGAAGAATCACACAAATATTGAACATTTAGCTAACAACCCAAGATTCAAACTTATAGACCTAGACATCACAGACCAATTAAATGTCAATAAAGTCATATCAGAAGAGCAGCCCGATTATTTTATTAACTTTGCTGCCAATTCTTTTGTTGGGACTAGTTGGAGTATGCCGGTTAACCATATGGAAACAAACACCATGGCAGTTCTCTATCAATTAGATGCTATCTCTAAAATAAAACCTGACTGTAGGTATTACAATGCCGGAAGCAGTGAAGAGTTTGGAGATGTAGTTAGCTGCCCTCAAGACGAAACCCATGAACTTAGACCAAGGAGCCCCTACGGCGCCTCAAAGGCATCAGCCAGACATTTAGTAAAAGTATACAGAGAATCTTATAATTTGTATGCCGTTCAAGGATGGCTATTTAACCATGAAGGAACACGCAGAGGGGAAGATTTTGTCACAAGGAAAATCACAAAAAATGCAGCCAGGATATCTATATCGATAAGGCGCGGGGAAGAATTTGCTCCAATTTCATTAGGCAACCTATATGCAAAGAGGGACTGGTCTGATGCGGAAGACTTTATACATGGAATTTGGTTAATGTTAAACAATGAATTAGGCCCTAAAGATTATGTATTAGGCTATGGAGAAGCACACTCAATAAAGGAATTCGCAGAAGAATGTTTTAAGTGTGCAAACATTCCTGCATATTGGTCGGGCGATGGCATCGAAGAAAAGCTTTTAATAGAAAATAATATAGCAGAAGAACACAACTTAAAGAGCTACATATTAGTCGACATCAACGAGCAATTCTATAGGCCAGCTGAAGTTGACATACTATTAAGCGACCCATCTCTAGCAGAAAAAGAACTAAACTGGACAAGGAAGACAAACTTCAAGGGTTTGGTTAAAAAAATGTACGAAAACGACGACTCTTCCACCTAGGATATAGATTGTTAATAACTTCGGGTTTATTGTTCTTGCAATACACTAGTTTTTCTGTTAACATTAGAAAATTAGTTTAAATTTCAAATTATTTTCAATCACCCTCATGGAGGTGTAAATTCCCCGTATGGATATCAAGGTAAAAAAAAGAAACGGCAGGCTTGAAGACTTTGCCGTCGATAAAATTAATGCCAGTGTTCAAAGAGCATGCGAAGGCATAGAAGATGTCTCTGCCAGCGAGGTAGTACTAGATGCACAACTTCAACTTTTTGATAAAATCACCACGAAAGAAATAGACCAAGCATTGGTTTTATCTGCAAGAGAAAAAATAGAGAAAGAGCCAAATTATTCTTATGCTGCGGCTAGAATTTTATTAAATTGTTTATACAAGGAGGTGTTCAAAGAGGGGGTTGACTCAGACGTATTTAGACTGCAATACAGAAAGAGCTTTGTTCAAAACATTAAAAAGCTAGTTAATGTAGGTCGACTAAATAAAAGCCTCCTTGATTTTGACCTTGATAAGCTATCCGAAGCTATATCAATAAACAGGGATCACAATTTCAAATACCTAGGAATACAAGTACTACACGACAGATACTTTATAAGGCATGAAGGTAAAATTATGGAAGCTCCACAGTCCTTCTGGATGAGAGTCGCCATGGGTTTATCTATCAACGAGGAGGATAAAAACGAAAAAGCTATAGAGTTTTATAACTTAATGAGTCAAATGCTCTACACTCCCTCAACTCCCACATTATTTAATAGCGGAACCGTCAGATCCCAATTGAGCTCCTGCTACTTAAACACCTTTGATGATAGCATTGATGGTATTTTTGATGGTGCTTGGCAAGAGGCTAGGAAATCTAAATTTGCAGGAGGCTTGGGTCTTGATGTAACCCCATTTAGGTCCACAGGCTCTCACATAGAAGGCACCAATGGTATATCAAGTGGACTAATACCTTGGTTAAAGATATACAACGACCTTCTGGTTGCCGTAAACCAAGGAGGCAAAAGGCCTGGCGCTGGATGTGCATACCTAGAGCCTTGGCATTTAGATTTTGAAGACTTTTTAAACTTAAGAAGGAATACTGGCGACGATAGACTTAGGTGTCACGACATGAATACTGCTGCATGGATTCCAGATGAATTTATGCGCAGGGTGAAAAATGAAGATCCTTGGTACTTTTTTGATCCCAAAGATACTATGGACGATGAGGGTAAAACACTTCATGATTATTTCGGTGAAGAATTTGACCTCAGGTATAATGATCTATGCAACGCCGCCGAAGATGGGCTCATTGAAAACTGGAGAACAATCCCTGCCAAAGATCTTTGGAAGAAAATGCTTAAAGTGCTATTTGAAACTTCGCACCCCTGGAATACATTTAAGGATCCTTGCAATATTAGATATACAAACCAACACCAGGGCTTAGTTAAAAGCTCAAACTTATGCACTGAAATCACATTGCATACAAAATCCTCTAAATATAACCAGGGTGAAAAAACTGAAATTGGGGAAACCGCCGTTTGTAATTTAGGCTCTATTAATTTGGCCAATCATATAAGAGAGCATATCAATTCTTCTGGTGAAATTACCAGGGATATAAACTGGACCAAACTAGGCTCGACAATATCAACTGCCATTAGAATGCTAGATAATGTCGTTGACCTTAATTTTTACCCCACAGCAGAGGCGAAGAACTCAAATTTACAACACAGACCAATAGGCCTAGGTATAATGGGCCTACATGATGTACTACATATACTTGACATCCAAATAGATTCCGATGAGGGTGTTCAGTTTAGTGACAATTTATTTGAAGTATACAGTAGGCATGCAATTCTTTCAAGCTCTTTACTAGCAAAAGAAAGAGGTTCTTACTCTACTTTCTCAGGTTCTTTATGGGATCAGGGTATATTCCCAATTGACTCTTATAATGAGTTAATGAGGTATAAAAATAAAGATACCTTCGAGTGTTCCAACTCCCACAAAGATCAATTATGGGAAGAATGCAGGCAGAGTGTGACTAAATATGGCATGAGAAATTCAAATGTAATGGCCATTGCCCCCACAGCAACCATAGGTTATATTAACGGGGTTGAGCAAAGCATTGAGCCTAATTTTTCCACACTATTTGTTTATGAAAATAAATCCGGAAACTTTTTTATAACGAATGAGCATTTCGTTCAAGACATGAAAGATCTAGGGCTATGGAACCAAGATTTATCTTCAGTCATAAAAAGTGTTGATGGCGATTTATCTTTACTTAACGGTGAAATACCGGAGAGCATAAAGGAAAAATATAAAACTGCATTTGACAGGGATATGTTTTAGTTAATAGATGCAAATTCCGCCAGGCAAAAATGGATGGATCAATCCATTAGCTTTAATCTATATAATAGTGGAACTTCACTTAAATATCTTAATGATATTTATATGCATTGCTGGGAATCCGGATTAAAAACGACATATTATTTAAGGAATAGGGCTGCAAGTAAAGTGGAAAAGTCAACAAAAACCTCTTCTTCTTGCAGTATAGAAGCCCTAAAAAATGGCGAGACCTGCGAATCCTGCCAATAATTAAGTGTAACACATTATGTGCATACATTTAATTCTGCAGGAGCTACCGTAGTTTACGGAGAAACTATTCTCCTAGGCAAGAGAATACTTTCTTGCGGTGGTAAAAAGGTAAACTTTGGCGGGTACTGGAGTATTTTTGGGGGAGAGAGAGAGCCTCCATCAGAGTCACCAATTTGCTGTGCGTGCAGGGAGCTCTATGAAGAGACGGGAATCTCTTTAAAATTAAATGATTTAAATCATGTATCCGCTCTTCGTCGTGGTCAATATTTTTTTGATGTGTACATATCCTATATTGATCACATGCCCAAAATAACACTAAATGAAGAACATACAGAGTATGGCTGGGTTACTATAGATTATCTAAATATAGATCCAAATCCAATAGACCCAGAAATGGCCAACAAAATTATTAAATTTCACAATCTTAAAAAAATATGATAAAAAAAATAAAAAATTTATACTTTAGTAAGAAAATCCTAAATGTCAACACTGATCCCCCCGACCCTAGAGACTGGATTCATGACTCAAAAATAGGCAAACTAGACCTACCAGAGTCTTTCTCAAGAAGAAATACTACGGTCCCTGTAAAAAACCAAGGCAACATAGGTTCATGTGTGGGCCATAGTGGTAGGGTAGTTATTGGTGATGCTACAATTTTTCAAAAAGAAGAGCCTAGCCCAATGTGGATTTATAAGACTGCAAAAAAATATGATGCATGGGAGGGTGAAAATTACTCGGGAACATCAATTAGGGGGGCGGCAAAGGGCTTACTAAACAAAGGTTGCTGCTTTGAGTCCTTTTGGCCTTACAAAGATTCTGAAGACAGCAAACCTAAAGACATGGCCGCAGCAGAACTTGATGCTTCCTATAAAAAATCATTATCTTATAAGGCTGTTCCGTGCAATGATATTGATGACATAAAAGCGATCTTGATGGATAGGCCTATGTGGTATGCATATATGGTTCACCATGATTTCTTCAGCCTAGGCATTGACGGAATAGTGGATACAGAAAAATATCTTAAATCTGCCCCAGCCGGAGGTCATGCTGTATGCCTTATTGGTTGGAAGAAAATTAACGGAAAACTTTATTGGGAATTCCAAAACAGCTGGGGTCCTTGGTTTGGTAATTTTGGATACTTTTTCCTAGAGCACAATCTATTCAAACAGGTTATAATTAATTCAGTAGGTCCTTATTATATAGAAATTAAGGACGGTTATTTTAACCCAGGCCCCGAGCCAGACCCTGAGCCAGATCCCGAGCCAGACCCTGAGCCAGATCCCGAGCCAGACC
>MDTA01103745.1_pt1 | contig 81021 bp, 78 predicted proteins | sample 811151 | NCBI WGS metagenome assembly MDTA01 (sample SAMN05326648, study PRJNA326480) | marine metagenome | isolation source: seawater | place: Indian Ocean: South | collected 2010 | reverse complement strand
TGCACCACGCGGAGCGCCACCACCGTGCCCCGCCCGCCGTTCAACAGCCGTTCCGACACCGTGCCGTGCAGAAAGCCGCGCCGCCCGCCCTTGGCCCGCAGGCCGCAGACGACCAATGTGCCCGGATCGTCCGGCAGGGCCGCCCGCAGGCCGCCGAACACACCATCCCGCATGGGCAGGATTTCGATTTCCGCCTCGATCCCGGCGCGGGCGCAGAGCCTGCGGATATTGTCGAACTTGGCCGCCAGGGGCGGGCCGGAAATGTCCGTCGTCTCGACATGCAGGATGCGCAGACGGCGGCCCGGCACCGCATCGGCGGTGGCCAAGGCTACGGCGTAATGGGCAATCCAATCGCCGTTCACGGATCCGTCATAGGTAAGACAAATGCTCATGGCGTCGTCCCGGGCATCCCTAAAAACGGAATGCCGCAATCACCCGCGAGCCTAACGTGCCGGGGATCGGCGGGCCATGACCTGGCTCAAGTTTTCACGGAAATACCTTACACCCCCGCCGGGGCGGTCGGGAAAATCAGGTTCCGGCGGGCGGGCAATTCCCCGCCGGCACCGTGCCGCCTTGCGGCGTCATCGTGACGTCGACCCGTTCGATGACGTTCTCGCCGGCCACCGAATCGAACCGCCGCCGCAACGCGCGGTCGAGATCGCCGGTCCGGCTTCCCTTCGCCCCCAAGGCGCCGGCTTCTCGGGTGATCGCCGTCTGCAGACGCCGGACCTGAGAACAAAGAATATCGCGTTCGCGGGGGCCGTTGACGGTCAACCGGACGGACATCAGACGAACCTCGTCCTCGAGCGTTACGGTCACGGGGGGAAGAATGACGGTCAACGGGGCCAACGGCGATTGGCTGCCGTCCCGATCCGTCAGGCCGACATCCATCACCTGGCCGACGATCGATACCGTCGCCAGGATCGCGCCTGCCGTACCGCAGGCAATCATCACACCTTTGGTAAAGGTCATTTCCATACCCCTGTCCAAGGCACGGGCCCTGGAGCCGGTTTGGATCGTCGCCCGAAATTCTATCGCTTCGGATCAGTAGCGCCAAAACCAACGATCATAAGGACTCTTTTGCCGCATGGGGTCAATTCTTTTAAGAGTGGAAAATCACCCCTTACACAACCGTAAAGATCCGTTTTATCTCCGCGCTCGGCCCTGCTCAGGGCGATTTTTGGACATTCCCGGAGGGCATGTTAGGGTGCCGCCCATCGTTCAATTGAAAATTCAGACTGGAGAATGCGCCTCATGGATGGACGCTTGGTGGAAACGGCTGAGGAAGTGTCACAGATTGCCTTCGGCTTTATGGCTTCGAAGGCACTGTTCGCGGGCCTGCACGTGGATGTCTTCACGGTGCTGGCCGACGGCCCGAAAAAATCACCAGAAATTTCCCAAAAAACCGGCATCCCGACCAACCGAATCACAACCCTGATGACGGCGTTGACCAGCATTGGCCTGGTCGACCGGTCCGACGACGAGGTCTATTCCAATTCGCCCGGTGCCGAGGCGTTCCTGTCACGGACGGCGAAATACGATTTCGGCGATTATCTGCGCTATCAGATCGACAAGCAGATGTATCCCTTCCTGCAGCAGCTGAACGAAGTCATCGACGGCTCGCTCGATCCGGACGCCGTCGACAGCTACCAGCATTGGATGGCCGACCCGGAACAGGCGGCGATCTATTCCGACGCCCAGCACGCGGGTTCGCTCGGCCCGGGCAAGACGCTGGCCCGGCTGGTCGACCTTTCCGGCGCGAAACAGATGCTCGACGTCGCCGGCGGCACGGGTGCGATGACCATCCGCCTGCTGGAAGCCAACCCGGAATTGTCCTCGACGATCATCGACTTCCCCAACGTTTCCGAACTGGGCTGGCGTTTCATCACCGAGGCCGGGATGATCGACCGGGTCCGCTACATCCCCGGCAACGCGTTGCAGATCGAATGGCCGACGGGGCAGGACGCGATTTTGATGTCCTACCTGTTTTCCGGCATCCCCGGCGAGGAACTGCCGCGCATGGTCGCCCAGGCCTTCGATTGCATGGCGCCCGGCGGCAAACTGATGGTCCACGATTTCATGGTCGACGACGACCGTCAGGGCCCGGCTCTGGCCGCGCTTTGGCAGCTCCAGCACATGGCCTTCACGCCGGATGCCCGATCGGTCGCGCCCGGCTGGCTGACCCAGCAGATGGAGAAAGCCGGCTTCACCGGTATCGAGGACCACGAAATGGTCCCCGGCATGACCCGCCTGGTGGTCGGCAGCAAACCGGCCTAAGCCGCGAAACCCGCTTTACGCCCCGAAGGCCGCGGCTCAGGCCGCGGCCGAACGGGTCGCCTGCTCACTCGTCGGCGCATCGCCGGCGAAGGTGATGCGGTGCAGAACGCGTTTGTGCCCGTGGTAATCGTTGATCGGGTTATGCAGGGCGCAGCGGTTATCCCATAGCGCGATCGAGCCCGACTCCCACCGGAAACGGCAGGTGAACTCCGGCTGCACCTGATGCTCGAACAGATAGTCGAGCAGCGGCTGGCTCTCCGCCTCGCTCCACCCCTTGAAATTGGTCGTATGGGCCAGGCTGACGTACAGGCATTTGCGCCCGGTTTCCGGATGCACGCGGATAATCGGGTGCTCGGCGACCTTGGGCACCTTGACATCTTCCTTGGGCGCGTCGGCGACGCGGTTGGCCCGCGTGTCGGACACCCGTTTCTTGTCCGACCGGAACACGCCGATCAGCGGCTCCAAGGTTTCCTTCAAGCCGTCGGACAGCGTCTCGTAGGCGAGATACATGTTGGCGAACAACGTATCGCCGCCGTAGGGCGGGAGTTCCAGACCGTAGAGCATCGTCGCCATGGGCGGGCGCTGCTGATAGGTCGTGTCCGTATGCCAGAGGCCGCCGAAGTTGACGGTCTCATCGGGCAGTTTGACGATCGGCGTGATAACGGGGAAATCGGGCAACCCCTGGACGAAGGGATATTCCACCGGCTCACCGAACCGCTTGGCGACGGCCAGTTGCTGTGCCGGGGTGATGTGCTGATCGCGGAAGAACACGACACAGTTGTCGAGCCAGGCCCGGCGGATTTCCGCCACGACCTCGTCCGCGAGGTCCTTGGAAAAATCGACGCCGAAGATTTCCGCGCCGAGGGCGCCCGAAATCGGGCGCACGTCGATATGAGAGTAAGACATTTGGATGTTCCGGTTTTCTTTGTAATTCCCAGGAATTCTAACGCTTGCGCTGATCGCCCGGCAACACAATCCGCTGTCTCCGGCATGGCTCCGGCTTGGCTCCGGGCACCCGGCCCGGTTAAGCTTGGCGCCCTCGACACACCAATCCAGCCGGAGATCCATGCCCATGCGCGCCGTCATCGCCATGATGAAGCACGAAACCAACACCTTCTCGCCCGTGCCCACGCCGATCGAGCGGTTCGCCCGCTCCACCCCCCTGCCCTACGAAGGCGACGCCGCCTACAAGGCGTTCAAGGGCACCGGCTCGGGCATCGGCGGCTTCATCGATCTGGCGGAGGACGCGGGCGCCGAAATCGTCATCCCCATCGCCGCCAACGCCTGGCCGTCGGGGCCGGTCGCCGACGCGGCCTTCGACTACATGGCGGAACGCATCGTGGGCGCGGTAAAGGCGGGATGCGACGCGCTGTTCCTGGACCTGCACGGGGCCATGGTGACCGACAGCCGCGAAGACGGCGAAGGCAGCCTGATCAGCCAGATTCGCGCCATAGCACCCGACCTGCCGATCGCGGTGGCCCTGGACATGCACACCAACATGTACCCCGAAATCGCCGAACAGGTGACCAGCCTGGCGGGATACCAGACCTATCCACATATCGACTTGTACGAGACGGCGCAGCGCGCCGGGCGGCCCGTCTACGCCATGATGCGGGGCGAGGCACAGCCTGTCGTCGCCTGGGGCAACCGGCCCATGCTGCCGCATATCATGCGCCAGGGCTCCGGCGATTTTCCCAACAAGGAATTGCAGGAAATGACACGGCGCATGGAGGCCGAGGGCGCGCTTTCCGCCTCGCTGTTCACCGGCTTTCCGCATGCCGATATCTCGCTTGCAGGCCTGTCGGCCGTGGTCGTGACCGACGGCGACCGGGCGCTTGCCGAAAAGATGCGGGACGAGCTTTTGGATTTCGCCTGGGGCGAACGTGAAGCCTTCGTCTACAAGATCGAGCCCCTGGAGGAATCCATCGCCCGCGCCAAGCAGATCACCGACGGCCCGGTGGTCCTGCTGGATCATTACGACAACGCGTCGTCGGGCGGCACGCAGGACACGACGACGGTCCTCAAGGCGATCCTGGATGCCGGATTGGAGGACGTCGCCGCCTTCGCGATCTGCGATCCCGACGCCGTCAAACAAATGGCCGCCGCCGGGATCGGCGCGGAGATCACATTGTCGCTCGGCGGCAAGGTCGACATGCCCGCCGTCAATCAGACGGGGGAGCCGATCACCGTGACCGGGCGCGTCAAGGCGCTGACCGACGGCATCTATCAGAACAAGGGCCCGGCGAGCCGCGGCGTGACCATGGACATGGGGCTGTCCGGCGTGCTCGACACCGGCAAGGTTCAGATCTGCGTCATTTCCCGCCAGCAGGAACCCAACGACACGGCCTGCTTCACCTCGCTGGGCATCGACCCGGAGGAAAAAACCTTCCTGATGTTGAAAAGCCGCATCCATTACCGCGCCGGGTTCGGCAACCTGGCGAAACAGATCATCGAATGCGCCGGGACGGGGGTCTGCGGGTCGGACTATTCGCAGATGGATTTCAAGAACGTCCGGCGGCCGATTTATCCGCTGGACAACATTAACGACCCCAACCCGTGAATCCTTGAAGCGCAAAGGGGCGAAATCTGCTTTAATAAGGACGAGTGCTCTTTAGCTCAGCCGGACCTCCCCTTCAGAAGGATGGCGAATGCTGCTGCTGCCTACTCTTGAAATGGACTTGGCGCCCTACCAGCCGTTGATCTCCCAGGAGATCGAGGCGCTGGAAGGTGACAGCACCGCTGCGCTCTACCGCTATTGGCTGGCGAAGAAGCCTGGCGACGCGCCGCCCGACTGGGCCGATTTCCACTTTTTAGACCTCTATCGGATCGCACCGGTGATGTTCGTGATGGACGTCGACGATCCGAACGACGTGAACAAACTGCGCTACCGTCACATGGGGACGCGGATCGTCGAGTACCGGAGCCTGCGCCTGAACCCCGACCTGACGGGAAAGACATTCGGCGAGGGGGATCGGTCCTACGACAGCCGGGCGATGGCCGAAGCCTACTGGACGGCCTGCATCAAGGCCGTGCCCGTCGTCATGCGCGGCGATTACCGGACCGAGAACGCCTTCGGGCGCCACGAACGGCTGCTCCTGCCCTGGATGATCGACGGCAAGGTCGCGCGCCTGACCGGCTGCCTCGACCGATTCCCGCCCGATCCGAAGTAAAGCCTTCGGACCTTCGCCTCTGGGCTACCCTCGCAACCTAAACGAAACAGGCTCGGCCATCCCCCCACGACAGGCAGCGGCGATCCGCCCCGGGCCGTGGGTCGTCGTCGGCCCCCGCAACCCCTGTCTGAATGCCGCCGGGCGGCGGCATGGAAGCGGCATTCACCATGGGAGGTTGCGCCTGGCAGGGAGATACGATACGGCCATGGGACCAACCGAGGAAACATCACAATGAACGAAACGAAATGCGATATCGCCGTCATCCGGGGTGACGGTATCGGCGTCGACGTGACGGACGCCGCACTGGCCGTGATCGAGGCGGCGCGGGGACGGACCGGCGGCTTCCGCCTGGACTGCGACGATCTGGATGCGGGCGCCGGGTATTTCAAGGAAACGGGCAAGGATATCGCGCCGGGCGCGGAAGATGCCTGCGACACCGCCGACGCCATCCTGTTGGGGGCCATCGGCCTGCCGGACGTGCGCCATGCGGACGGCACGGAGATTTCTCCGCACCTCAGGCTGCGCGACCGCTTCGGCCTTTATGCCGGGGTGCGGCCCGTGAAAGCCTATGCCAACGCGCCGCAGCGCCTGGCCGATCCGCGCGCGGCGGGGATCGACCTGATCATTCTGCGCGAAAGCACCGAAGGCCTTTTCTATACCGCCGCCGCCACGGGCCGCGAGATCGTCCAGACGGACCAGGAGGTTCAGGACATCCTGCGGATCACCCGCCGGACCTCGGAGAAGCTGTTCGATTTCGCATTCAAACTCGCCGAGAAGCGCAAGGCACGCGGCAAGAAAGGCATGGTCACCTGCGTCGACAAGGCCAACGTGTTCCGCTCCATGGCCTTCTTTCGCAAGGTCTTCGACGAACGCAAGACCGCCTTCCCCGACGTGCCGGTTTCCTACAACTACGTCGACGCCCAGGCCTTGGACCTGATCCGCCGGCCCTGGGATTTCGACGTGCTGGTCATGGAAAACATGTTCGGCGACATCCTGTCGGACCTGGCGGGCGGCCTGGTCGGCGGCATGGGAATGGCATCCTGCGCCGAGGTCGGCGATGCCCACGCCCTGTTCCAACCGGCCCATGGTTCGGCCCCCGACATCATGGGCCAGGATAAGGCCAACCCGCTGGCGGCGATCCTGTCCGGTGCGCTGATGCTGGATTATCTGTCCGACCGCACGGGCGGCCATACGGGCCTGGCCGATGCGGCCCAGGTGATCGAGAACGCGGTCGAGAAAGGCTTCGCCGAAAACCGGCTCAGGCCCATGGAATTCGGCGGCGACATGGGGACCAAGGCGGTGACCAGGGAATTGATCGATTTGATCGGCGGCGCCTGAGCGCCGGTTTCTCCCGCTTGGAGCCGCTCATCCCGGCCCTCTCCGCCGCATCGGGCCAGGCCGTTCCCGCTGGACCCTGACCCCCCTTAAGCCCGAGGGCGAAGAGAACCGGGATGAGCGGCCCCGAACCGAATTCGGGGCCGTGATACGACGGCCCGTCAGGCCGCCAAGGCGCCGACGCTTTCCTCGGCCAGGCGATGGGGGTCGGGGATTTCGACCCGGCGGCCCGAGAAATGCGCCAATCCTTCGTCTTCGATGCCGCGGATCACCCGCGACATGGTTTCCGACCGCACCCCGATCAACGAGGCGATATCCTGGCGCGACACGGGCAGTTCCAACAGACCCGCGTCCTCGCCGCCGCCCAGCGCCATCAGCAGGCGCAGGAACCGCACCCGGCAAGACGCCGAAACCGTTTCCATGACCTTGACCTCGGCCGCCGCCATATCGTCGGCCAGGTGGCGGAAGAACGCCATCAACAGGCCCGGTTCCTCGGCCAATGCCTTGCGAACCGTCGCCGCCGGAATGTGGCAGACCCGCGCGTCTTTCAACGCTTCGGCGCTCACTCCATGGGGGGCGCCGGTCAGCGCCGACCGATAGCCGAAGGTCTGGCCCGGGCGAACCAGGCGCAGCAGCATGGAATCGCCTTCCGCATCGACCTTGCGGATACCGATCAGGCCCGAGGATACGCAGTAAATCCCCGACGGCTCGTCGCCTTCGTGATAAACGGGCTCGCCCGGCAGGAAATGGCGCGACCGGCGCGCGCAATCCAAACCCTTGGCGTTGCAGCCGCCCAGGACGGACCACTCACTGTCCTCGAAATGGGCGCAATTTTCGCATGAATCCAACATCTCAATTCCCCAAGTTTCGGCGCCGTTTTGGGCGCCGGGCAGGGGAAGTGTCCTGCATCCGTCGGTCCTTGAAATTGATCTGCATCAATACAGGCCATTTTGCGACCGGATAGGCTCGGGAGAAGACGAAGAATCAAGGCGCCGGCCGTCGGAGGCCCCGAGGCAACGGCGCCGTCAAAGGGCGGATGGGGCCCATTGATCCCTTGGGAGACATTGGTGAATGCCCGAACAAGACGCGACGACCAACCTGGACGAAACGGTCCGCCGCTTCATCATGCGCTATGGCGACGACGCCCTGGGCGAGGCCCAACGCCGCATGCGTGAGCTTGTGGATGCGGGCGACACGGACGGCGCCGAAACCTGGCGCCGGGTCGCCGCCGCCATCGCCGCCGTCCATACCGGGGCCGGACGGCGCGGCAAGAAGCTGCACTGAGCCACCGCCGCCGCGCCGCCGAAACTGCCGGGTATTATTTCGCCGCCGTCACCATGATTTCGACCTGGGTGCCCATTTCCAATTGCGCACCGACGCAGGCCCGGGCCGGACGGTTGAGGTCGCCCAGCCATTCCTTCCACACCTCGTTCATCGCCGGTTTGCGGCGCAGATCGTCCAGATAGATGACCGCCGACAGGATCTTCGACTTGTCCGTGCCGAAATGCGCCAGGCAGGTATCGATCTTGGCCAGGGTATCGCGGGTCTGCCCGGCGACGTCCTTGGAATTGTCGCCGCCCGTCAGGCCGCACAGGTAAACGGTCGTTTCCGTCGCCGTGCCCTGGCTCAGGATTTCGCCGGAATTCAAATGTTCGATGGTCATTTGGGATATCTCCTCCATGGATGGGTTTTATGTGGCGCCATTGTCGGCCCGCCCCGGCCCGCCAGGCAATTGAAATAACGGTGATATCGCGGGAAAGGCCCGATCACCCACCTTCCCCTACGTCAACGCCCGGGCCTTGTGCCGGGCCCCCGTGACCGGGATAATCGGGCCCGTTTTTGGGAGGATCCGGGATGTTCACCACCGGCATGACCTTTGCCTTGGGCGATGAGATCGAAGCCCTGCGCGAGACGGTGTTCCGTTTCGCCCAGGACAAGATCGCGCCGCGCGCGGCCGAAATCGACGAAACAAACGTCTTTCCCCGCGACCTCTGGCCGGAGATGGGCAAGCTCGGCCTGCTCGGCATCACGGCGGACGAAGACCAGGGCGGGGCCGCCATGGGCTACCTCGCCCATTGCGTGGCGATGGAGGAAATCTCCCGCGCCTCGGCCTCGGTCGCCCTGTCCTACGGCGCGCATTCGAACCTCTGCGTCAATCAGCTCAACCGCAACGGCAATCCCGAGCAGAAGGCGAAATACCTGCCCAAGCTGATTTCGGGCGACCACCTGGGCGCCCTGGCGATGAGCGAGCCGGGGGCCGGGTCGGACGTGGTCGGCATGAAGCTGAAGGCCGAGCGGCGGAACGACCGCTATGTGCTCAACGGCAACAAGATGTGGATCACCAACGGCCCCTCGGCCGACGTCCTGGTCGTCTACGCCAAGACCCAGCCCGACGCCGGATCGAAAGGCATCACGGCCTTTCTGGTCGAAAAGGGCATGGCCGGGTTCTCGACCGCGCAGAAGCTGGACAAGTTGGGCATGCGCGGATCGGACACCTGCGAACTGGTGTTCCAGGATTGCGAAATCCCGGCGGAGAACGTGTTGGGCGAGGTCGACGGCGGCGTGAAGGTCTTGATGTCCGGCCTGGATTACGAACGCCTCGTCCTGGCCGCCGGGCCGGTCGGCATCATGCAGGCCTGCCTGGACGTCGTGATGCCTTACGTCCACGAACGCGAACAATTCGGCCAGGCCATCGGCGAGTTTCAATTGATGCAGGGCAAGCTCGCCGACATGTACACGGACATGAACGCCTGCCGCGCCTATGTCTATGCCGTGGCCCAGGCCGCCGACCAGGGCCGCACGACCCGCAAGGACGCCGCCGGGTGCATTTTGTACGCCGCCGAAAAGGCGACCCAGGTCGCCCTGCAGGCCGTGCAGACCCTGGGCGGCATGGGCTATATCAACGAAAGCCCGACCGGGCGGCTGCTGCGCGACGCCAAGCTCTATGAAATCGGCGCCGGGACCTCGGAAATCCGCCGCATGCTGATCGGCCGCGAACTGTTTCAGGAGAGCGCCTGAGCGCGCCGCCAAGGGAGATTCCCATGCCCCAATTCGAGTCCAAACTGGACACCAAATCCGCCGCGTTCAAGAAGAACAAGGAACGCATGGACGGCCTGGTGAAAGCCCTGCAGACCAACCGCGCCGCCGTCGAAAAAGGCGGCAGCGACAAATCGCGCGAACGCCATTTGTCGCGCGGCAAGCTGCTGCCCCGCGACCGGGTCAAGGGCCTGCTCGATCCCGGCAGCCCGTTCCTCGAGGTCGGCCAGTTGGCCGCCTGGGACATGTACGGCGGTGAGGTGCCGGGGGCCGGGATGATCGCCGGCATCGGCAAGGTTTCGGGCACGGACTGCATGGTCGTCTGCAACGACGCCACGGTGAAGGGCGGGACGTACTACCCCGTGACCGTGAAGAAGCACCTGCGGGCCCAGGAAATCGCCATGGAGAACGGCCTGCCCTGCGTCTATCTGGTCGACAGCGGCGGGGCGAACCTGCCGAACCAGGATCAGGTCTTTCCCGACCGCGACCATTTCGGGCGCATCTTCTTCAACCAGGCCAACATGTCGGCGGCCAACATTCCGCAGATCGCCGTGGTCATGGGGTCCTGCACGGCGGGCGGCGCCTACGTCCCCGCGATGTGCGACGAAAGCGTCATCGTCAAGGAGCAAGGCACGATCTTCCTCGGCGGCCCGCCCCTGGTGAAGGCCGCGACCGGCGAGGAAGTGACGGCGGAAGACCTGGGCGGCGCCGACGTTCATTGCCGCAAGTCCGGCGTTGCCGACCATTACGCCAACGACGACGTCCATGCGCTGGACATCGCGCGGGCCGCAATCTCGCACCTCAACCGGGTCGAGACCGTGGGCGACCGGCTGGACCTGCGCACGCCGCAGGACCCGAAATACGATCCCGCCGAAATCAACGGCCTGATCCCGGCCGATCCGCGCATGCCCTATGACGTGCGCGAGGTCATCGCGCGGATCGTCGACGGCTCCAAGTTCGATGAATTCAAACGGCTGTATGGCGAGACCATCGTCACCGGGTTCGCCCATATCGACGGCGTGCCCGTGGGCATCGTCGCCAACAACGGGATTCTGTTCTCGGCCTCGGCCCTGAAGGCGACCCATTTCATCGAGCTTTGCGATCAGCGGGGCATTCCCCTGATCTTCCTGCAGAACATCGCGGGCTTCATCGTCGGCCGCCGGTTCGAAGCCGAAGGCATCACCAAGGACGGCGCCAAGATGGTGACCGCCGTGGCGACGGCGCGGGTGCCCAAGATCACCCTGTTCATCGGGGCATCCTACGGCGGCGGCAACTACGGCATGTGCGGGCGGGCCTATTCGCCGCGCTTCCTCTGGACCTGGCCCAATTCGCGCATCGCCGTGATGGGCGGCGAACAGGCGGCGGGCGTGCTGGCGACCGTCAAGCGCGACGGCATCGAACGGGCCGGCGGCGACTGGACCAAGGAAGACGAGACCGCCTTCAAACAGCCGATCATTGACCAATTCAACGAACAGGCCGATCCGATGTACGCCACGGCGCGCCTCTGGGACGACGGCATCATCACGCCCGCGGAAACGCGCGACGTGCTGGCGCGCTCGCTCCGCGTCGCGATCAACCGGCCGACCCCGCCAGGGCGGCTCGGCGTGTTTCGCATGTAATCGGGCGGGCCCTCTGGGCGCCGGCTTTCCGGGCCCTAGCTGGTCTGCTTGGAATGCGAACAACCCTGGTAGTCGTTGACTTCGCCCATGGGCTGAGAGCTCTCCGCCTCGCCCGCCGACGACGACGGCTTCGCATTGTCGGCCCAGGATGCGGTCGAAAATCCAAGCACCAAGGCAAGGGCGATAAGAATACGCATGACCACCTCACTCCTTCAGGTTTATCTAATGGAAAGCCTACGCCCGAACCGCGCGACCGGCAAGGGCGATGTGGGATTCCACGCCCGCCGCGAACGGCGGCGACAGGGGGGGGGCGGGCAGACGTTCTTCAAGCGCAGTGGGGATTGCTGTTTTTGACCCAAAGCGGGCCCAAAAGGGAAAGGGGATAAAGCTCAAAATGCAGAGCAATAGCGTTGGTGAACATCACAACCTTTTACTTTTCTCACTTTCGATCATTTAGCGTTATTTGCCGCCCAAATGTCCGAGTTAGACCTTTCTTACATACGAGAGGAAGCAAGGACCGATAGAGCCACACATTTTACCTTTGCCACGAATCTAGTCTCGTGAACCTCCGATGGCTCCATGATCAATACGTCCAACGGTAATTCTTGCGCTGCCACTTTCAGTTGCTGTTTCAGACGCGACAGCCTTTCCCCACGCGGTCCAACGATCAAAATGTCAATATCGCAGCCTACACCGTGAAGAGACGAACCAAACATGTATGATTGAAATTCACTGAGGGCGTCGCATGAGGCTAGAAGATATGCCGCGATTTCAGGCGCTTGCTTTAGCCGCCTTTTATATACGTCTTCAGCCCTTCCCATTTCATAACCTCGCACCCGAGTTCACGTCCCGCATCCAGTGCTGCCTGCGGCGGATTGCCGTTCGGATTGATGTTCCAGATGACATCGACGGGACCGAACATATCCCAAAAACTACGAACAACGTCGGCCGTAGGCTCGTAATCCGCAACCATGCCCAATCTGATTGACCGGCCGTCTTTCAGTTCAAGACGATAAACTCGATCAAACTCCCGCTCGATCCCTGTAACAAGGCCATATTGCCAAAGCAATCTATCTGAGAATGCGAACGTCTTATGCGAAGCGGAATTGGCATTTCCCTCAGTTGCGGCGGCCGTAAGAGTTCCGAAACTCCCCCAGCCTATTCCGTGGTCTCTTAGGTATGTGATTGCGTCTCCGTGCCAAATACAGGACACCCTATAGCCGCAAAGGAAGTCCATATCCGGCTCTTTTTTGTGGTATTGTGATGCGACGTTTCTATCGATCGTCTCCGCTGCCGAAATGACCGAGATTACGTCTGGTTGATCCGGCGCACAAATCTTGACCGTCTCGTCATGCAGATGTTCGGCTGTTAATTTACTTCCGGGTGTATGAATGTTCTCAAGGGCATAGTTTATCTGCCAAGTCATGTGAAAATGCCCTCCAGTTCCCAAGGGAAACGGATGCCATTTCCAGCGACACCGCAAATGTGCCGCTCGGAGAGGCCGCGCACGTGCTCCCTGTACTCCGCAAATGCACTTTGCTCAGCGTCTGTAGCAAGATGCAGGTTAGCCTCGATTATGGACTGAATAAGATAGTGATTGGGCAAAATAACGCCTCTGACCCTTTGTAACCAGATTTGAACGGCCTGAGATTCTGGATCGTACTCAAAAGCTGTGCCGTCGACTGGCGCGAATTTTTCCCAGATGGCCTTGTTCTCAGCCATTCGCGAAGCCACGGCCTTCCTGGCATCATCGCGGCTGTCATAGGCCTTGATTCCCTGACGATGGGCTAAGTTTGTCAGATGAGTCTGCTTCCAACTAAGCAGCAAATTACGGGAATAGGCGCCAGGGTCTTTGTCAATGATGGTATGGCAGGTTGGACACAATAAGATCAGATTATCAAAGGTATTCGGATCGAAGTCCTCTTCCGGTCTCTCTTCATGGCGGGGCCCTCTCAGCCCGCGCGGAATTACGTGTGCCATCTCGGCAATATGTTTGTCGCCGCCCATTTCTTGGGGAAAAAGGGCCTCTAGGCACTCAGGCCTCTGACAATGGCCCGCGGAGGCTGAAAATAAGCGGAGTTTGGTTTCCGCTGATATGTTCTTATGTTCCGCCATCGTTCGGTATTGCATTAAATGTTATAGCACTCAACCTTTTACGCGCCGGGTTTATCTTCTGGCGCTTTGTGCGCTTTTTCGACTGGAATAGTCTCGAATAACGCAACTGGTATATGTCGTAGCCTACTTTCAATGCTCCTCCTACCATGCCGAATAATCTGAACTGGCAGAGGGACCGGAAGCTTGTCGGCTAATGGCTAAAAGCCGCCGACCTGCACGTTCATTGTCCTCGACCGCTTTCGGGTGAACTTGGCCCCGCCGAAGGGCTATGATCGCGTCGATGACCGAGACCGTCACCATCTTCGAAGTCGGGCCGCGCGACGGCCTGCAGAATGAAAAGCGCCTGATCCCGGCGGCGGACAAGGTGCGGCTGATCGACCTGTTGTCGGAGAGCGGCCTGACGCGGATCGAGGCGACCAGTTTCGTTTCGCCCAAATGGGTGCCGCAGATGGCCGACGCGGCCGAGGTCATGGCCGCCATCGCCCGCAAGCCGGGCGTCGTCTATTCAGCCCTGACCCCCAACCTTCGGGGATACGAGGCCGCCCGCGCCGCCGGAATGGACGAGGTCGCGGTCTTCGCCGCCGCCTCCGAGGACTTCAGCCGGAAGAACATCAACTGCACCATCGCCGAAAGCCTGGAGCGGTTTCGCCCGCTGCTGGATGCGGCCAAGGCCGACGGGATGCCGGTGCGGGGATACGTGTCCTGCGTCACTGGCTGCCCCTATTCGGGTGCCGTCGAACCGGACGCCGTGGCGCGGGTGACGGCGGCGCTGCTGGAGATGGGCTGTTACGAGGTCTCGCTCGGCGACACCATCGGCAAGGCGACGCCGGAGACCACGGCGCAGATGCTGGCCGCCGTTCTGAAGATCGCCGACGCCGGGCGTCTGGCCGGGCATTTTCACGACACGGGCGGGCGGGCGTTGGACAATATCGGCGTCAGCCTGGAAGCGGGGCTTCGGACCTTCGACAGCGCCGTCGGCGGGCTGGGCGGCTGTCCCTATGCGCCGGGGGCCAAGGGCAACGTGGCGACCGGCCGGGTCGTCGAATACCTGGCATCAGCGGGCTATGCGACCGGCGTCGACGCCGCCGCCCTGGGCCGGGCGGAATCGTTCGTCGGCGGGCTTGCCTTGGGTGAAGACGCGCGGGCCTGAGGCATCGCGCGGGACATGCGAAACTGGACCGGCGCGCCATTCCGCTTTATGCGCTAGTATCAATACAAAGACCGACACCGAACCGCGCAAAAGAACGCGGCCGACAACAAGCCGACCTTGCTTCTTGAGGGATTTCGCCGGTGACCAACCGCCAGTTGATTGCGCTATATGCCGCGACGGTGTTTACCGTGTTCGCGCTCGCCTGGGCGTTGGAATTCGCGTTGGAAACCCCGGTCCAGGCGTTCCTGTTTCCCGACAATGCGTCCCATTCCCACGATGACCTTTGGACGCATGTCATCATGTCGACCGCCTTCGCCGTCTTCGCCTTGAGCGTGCCCGCCGTCGTGATCGGCATTATTCTCAGGAAGCAGCGCGTGACCGAGGCCGCCTATCGGCGGTCGGAGGGCATTCTGCGGGCCTTCATCGACCATGCGCCGGCGCTGGTCGCCCTGAAGCACGCCGACGGCCGCTATTTGTTGATGAACAAGGAATACACGAACCAGCTCGGCTTCGATGCCAGCGACACGGAGGGCAAGAGTGCGAGCAGCGTCTTTCCCTCGGACCTGGCCGACGAATTCGCCGCCCAGGAACGCAAGGCCATCGAGACCGGCAGCGACGTGACCGAAGAACACGTCATCCCCCACAAGGACGGCGATCACGTGCACCTCTGCACCAAATTCCCGGTTTTCGGTCCGGACGGCGCGGTCATCGGCATCGGGACGTTCTCCACGGACATCACCGATCAGAAAGATACGGAAACGCGGGTCAACGCGGCGCTGATGGACGCTGAACAGGCCAACCGGGCGAAGTCCCTGTTCCTCGCCAACATGAGCCACGAATTGCGCACGCCGCTGAATTCCATCATCGGCTTTTCCCAGGTTCTGACGATCCCGCAACCGATGGGCCCATCGCCGGAAAAACAGATCGAATACGCCCGCGATATCCAGGGATCGGCGGAACACCTGCTGAAACTGATCAACGACCTGCTCGACCTCAGCAAGATCGAGGCCGGACAGATCGCCCTGAACGAAAGCCGCATCGACCTGGGCGATCTGTTGGAACAATCCTGCCGCCTGATCCGGCCGCAGGCGGAAACGAAAGGCGTCGCCGTCACGTTTACGAAAGACGGCGTCCTGCCGCCGCTTCTGGCGGATTCCCGCCATCTGACGCAGGTCTTCCTGAACCTTTTGTCGAACGCGGTGAAGTTCAACCGGCCCGGCGGGAATGTCACGGTCACGGCGGGGCGGAACGACGCCGGCGCCGTCGTGGTCGCCATCGCCGATACCGGCATCGGCATCGCGCCGGAGGATATGGACCTGGTGCTGGAGCCCTTCGGTCAGGCCGGCACGGCCCCCCTGCGCGCCCACTCGGGCGGCACCGGGTTGGGGCTCTCCGTGTCCAAGGAATTGATCGAACTGCACGACGGGACCCTGACCCTGGACAGCACGCCGGGCGTGGGCACGACGGTGACCGTGACCTTCCCGCCGGCCCGTTGCGCCGCCACCGGCGCCACGCCCCCCGGATCCGCCACCCCGGCTTGACCTCGCGGTCTCAGGCCTTAGTCTGACCGGCAATCACATCCAATCATCCAGGCCCGATGATCCATCGGGGGGGAGGAACCATGACGCAGATCAACATTCAATTCACGCTGTTCTCGGCGTTCTATTCGCCGCTGATTTCCACCATGTCCGGCGGATTCCTCGAGGCCGAGGGGCTGGAGCCCAATTGGTCCGTCTCGCCCCCGGGCAAGTCGGCGATCGAGGCCCTGCTCGACGGCTCGGCCCATGTCGTGCAATCGGCGCTCAGCCAGGGCTTCACCGTGCTCGGCAAGGGCGAGACGCCCAAGGTCAAGCATTTCGCCCAGATCAACGAAATGGACGGCTTCTTCATCACCGGGCGCGAACCGGACCCGAACTTCACCTGGGACAAGCTGGAAGGATCGGACCTGGTCTGCTTCGCCGGCGGCCAGCCGCGCGCCATGTTCGTCTATGCCTGCCACAAGGCCGGGATCGATTTCGACAAGATCAACGCGATCTGCCCGGGCGGCGCCGCCGATATCGACAAGGCCTTCCGCGACGGCCAGGGCCAATACGTGCAGCAGCAGGGCCCGTTCCCGCAGCAGCTGGAAAAGGACGGCGTCGGCCATGTCGTCGCCCAGGTCGGCCCGATGATCGGCCCGAACGGTTTTTCGTCCCTTTGCGCGACGCCGGAATGGCTGGAAACCGACATGGCGAAGGCCTTCATGCGGGCCTACAAAAAAACCCGCATCTACATGAACGAGACCCCGGCCGCCGAAATCGCCAAGGCGGAAAAGCCGTATTTCCCGAACATCGACGAAGACGTCCTGGCCGATACCATCGCGACCTATCAGAAGCTCGGCACCTGGACGCCGCATGTCGAAATCACCAAGGAAGCCTATGAGGTGACCATGGACGTGTTCGAACATTTCGGCACGCTGAAGGAACGCTATCCCTACGAAGCCGTCTGCTGCCTGCCGCCGTCGACCGAATAATGGCGACGGATTGACAGCGGAGCTTCGGCGGCCACGCGCGATTGCCCGCGCCGCCGAAATAGGACACAACTTCGGATCAGGGGCCGGGGCGCCGCCGCGGCCCCTTTTCCGTGCCGAATGCCAAGCCGAACGGTGAAGACCTATCCATGCTTCTGAACATCGCCATCCTGATCACCCTGCTTTGCGTGCTGATGATCCTGTGGTCGCGGCGGGTGCACGGGCATCGGACCTGGCGGGCGATGACGACGCCGCTGGCCTCGATCATCGGCTCGGGCTTTCTCGTCCTCGGCCCGATCCTGGAAAACGCTTACGGCGAATACGCGCCTTTGGCCATGGCCGGGTTGTGCGCGCTGGCCTATCTGTTCGGTTCGGCGATCCGCTACAACATGGCGGCGATCGAGCGCACGGGCGGCGACCGGGGGACGACCGTGCGCGGCCTGGAAACGGCGGCGTCCTGGGCGCTCGGCTTCGCCTATATCATTTCGGTTGCCTATTACCTGAACCTGTTCGGCGCCTTCGGCGTCAGCATGGCGCCCGTTCATGTGCCCAACGACGCCAAGCTGCTGACCACGGCGATCTTCGGGATCATCCTGTTTGTCGGCTGGACCCGCGGCTTCCGCATGCTGGAAAACCTGGAATACGTCTCGGTCGCGGCTAAGCTCGCGATCATCGCCGGTTTTCTGATGGGGCTCGGGTTCTTCGTGTTCGGACGCCTGACCGATGGCGGCCTGACGTTCACCGCCCCCAGCGTCGGCGCCTGGGAAGGCCTGGTCCTGGGCTTTGGCTTGATCGTCACGGTCCAGGGGTTCGAAACCTCGCGCTACCTGGGCGATGAATACGACACACGCACCCGCATCCGGTCCATGCAATGGGCGCAATGGCTGTCGGCGGCGATCTACGTCGTCTATATCGTCCTGCTGGCCTACAGCTTCGGCGACACCAAGGTCGCGTTCAGCGAGACCGCGATCATCGACATGATGCATCTGGTCGCACCCATCCTGCCCGCCCTTCTGGTCGCGGCTGCCCTGGCCGCACAGTTCAGCGCCGCCGTCGCCGATACCAGCGGCTCCGGCGGCCTGTTCGCCGATTTGACCAAGGGCCGCGTGTCGCCCCGCCAGGCCTATGCCCTGCTGGCCGTCGTCGGCCTGGCCCTGACCTGGACCGTCAACGTGTTCGAGATCATCTCCTTCGCGTCCCGCGCCTTCGCCGGGTACTACGCCCTGCAGGCGGCGATCGCCGCCGTCACCGCCTGGCAAACGGGGGACCGGGCCTGGCGGCCGGTGCTGTTCGGAGCGTTGGCACTGCTCGGGCTTGCGATCCTGATATTCGGGCAGCCGGTCGAAGGCTAGCAAAACCCACGCGAAGCGACGGTCGTTTTGCGGCAAACCAATACAAATCCAGAAAACCCGAGCGGCCCGCCGGCACGCGCGACGACCGGCCCGGCCATTCCCATCGCGCTTGCTCTTGCCTCAACCAATCACTTCCGCAACACTCCCTGCCCATGACCGAATATATGACCACCAAGGAACTCGCGGATTTCCTGCGTATCAAGCAGCGAAAAGTCTATGACCTCGCCGCCACGGGTAACATTCCCTGCTCTCGCGCCATGGGAAAATTGCTGTTTCCCCGCGCCGAGATCGAAGCCTGGGTCGCCCGCGGCATGACCGCCGGCGGCATGGCCGAAAGCGTCCCGGCGGGCTTTGCCGCCCCGGCCCGCAATCGGCCGGGCGTCTTCCTGGGCTCCCACGACCCCTTGCTCGACTGGGCGCTGCGGCAATCGCGCTGCGGCCTCGCAACCTTCTTCGACGGCTCGCTCGACGGGCTCGACCGCTACGCCGCGGGCGAAGGCTTGGCGACGGGCCTGCACATCTTCGATACCGACGCGGCGGACGCGGCGGCCTGGAACGTCGGCACCGTCACCGGCCGGTTTTCCGACGAGCCTTGCGTCCTGGTCGAATTCGCCACGCGGGAACGGGGCCTGATCATGGCTCCGGACCGGGCCGGGGCGATCAACGGGATCGGCGACCTGCGCGGGCGCCTGATCGTGCCGCGCCAGGCCGAGGCCGGATCGCAGGCGCTGCTCGATCATCTGCTGGCCGAGGCCGGATTGGGCGACGGCGACTATGTGATGACCGAAGCCGCGCGCACGGAAACCGACGCCGCCCAGGTCATCGCCGACGGTCTGGGCGAGGTCGCGTTGGGTCTGCGCGTCGCGGCGGATCAATTCAAACTCGCCTTCAAACCGGTTATGCGCGAACGCTTCGACCTGCTGATCGACCGCAAAGCCTGGTTCGAACCGCCGATGCAGACGCTGCTCGCGTTCTGCCGTTCGGACGCCTTCCGCGCCAAAGCCGAAGCCATGGGCGGCTACGACGTTTCCGGCCTGGGCACGGTTCACTTCAACGGCGCCTGATCCGACACGCTCTCACGCCTTCCCCAACCGTGCCATCGGCACCGTTTTGCGCCATACTGATCCCGCCAATCACGTTCGGGAGGGACCAATGGCTCAGCAATACCATCTCGTCAGTTCCGTCACCTGCCCCTGGGTGCAGCGCTCCGTCATCGTCATGCGCGCGAAGGGGGTCGACTTCGACGTCACCTATATCAACCTTCGGGAAAAGCCCGACTGGTTCTTGAAGATCTCGCCCCACGGCAAGGTGCCGGTACTGAAACTGGCCGACGGCACGGCGTTGTTCGAATCCAATGCCATCGCCGAATACCTGGATGAAGTCATCGCCCCGCAACTGCACCCGGCCGATCCGGTGCTGCGCGCCAAGAACCGCGCCTGGACCGATTTCCTGCCGACCTTCGCCTGGGGCCCGGGGATCAACAACGTCTCCTACGCCAAGGACCGGGAAACCCTGGACGCCGCGATGGAGACGGCGAAGGGCCGCGTCAAACCGCTGGAAGAGGCATTGGCCCAGCGCGGCAATGACGGCCCCTATTTCAACGGCCCGGAGCTCAGTTTGGTCGATTGCGCCTATGGCCCGTTCTTCCAGCGCTTCATGATCGCCGAACGCCATCTGCAATCGGGCCTGCTCGACGCCTTCCCCTTGGTCAAGGCCTGGGCCGAGACACTCCTCGCCGACGACCGCATCACCGGCGCCGTGCCAGACAACTTCGCCGAGGAATTCGATAAGAACCTGGAACGCCGGGGGGCGCTCGCCTTCGAAATCATGTCGAAGGCGGCGGCTGAATAGTTCCCATCGCCGGATATGCATAAGAAAAAGGGGCGGCCCCCAGGGACCGCCCCTTTCGGTTGCTCGGCTTGCGCCGGAATTACATCATCTTGCCGTTCGGGAAGAACAGCTGCAGGCCCTTCAGTTTGTAGGACGCGATGGTTTCCTGGCCGTCCTTGGACAGCAGCCAGTCGATGAAGGCCTGGCCTTCCTTGACCTTCACCTTGGGGCATTTCTTCGGATTGACCAGGATCACGCCGTACTGGTTGAACAGCTGCTTGTCGCCTTCGACCTGGATCTTGTAGTCGCCTTTGTTCTTGAAGCTGATCCAGGTGGCGCGGTCAGTCATGACGTAGGCGCCCATGCCGACACCGGCGTTAAGCGTGGCGCCCATGCCCGAGCCGGTCTCGCGGTACCATTTACCGCTGGCCTTGGTCGGGTCGATCCCGGCGGCCTTCCACAGGTGCTTTTCCTTCTTATGGGTGCCGGAGTTGTCGCCGCGGGACGCAAAGGCCGCTTCGGATTTGGCGATCATGGAAAGCGCCTTGGGCCCGTCCTTCATGCCACCGACCTTGGCCGGATCGGCGGGCGGGCCGACGATGATGAAGTCGTTGTACATCAGGTCCGACCGCTTCACGCCGTAACCGTCGGCAACGAACTTTTCCTCGGCCGGCTTGGCATGGACCAACAGCACGTCGCCGTCGCAGTTCTTGGCGTTCTTGATCGCCTGGCCGGTGCCGACGGCGACCACGTTGACCTTGTTGCCGGTCTTCTTTTCGTAGATCGGCAGCATGTAGTCATAGAGGCCCGAGTTCTGGGTCGAGGTCGTCGACTGCACGATGATGGCGTCGGCCTGGGCGGTGCCGGGCATGGCCACGGCAGCGCCGAGGATCAGGCCGGCGGCGGCGCCGAGGGTCAGGGTCTTGAGATGTTTCATAGGGGCTCTCCCTTGGGTTGGTTTCTGGTCGTCTCGTTATTGCTGGTCGGTCGGCCGGTCAGAGGATGATCTTTCCGGCCATGTAGTCGCCGGCCTCGGTCGAAGCCGGTTGGGTGAAGAAGGTCTCCGCCGGGCTGTGCTCCAGCACCTTGCCCTTGTGGACGAAGACCACCTCGTCGGCCAGGCGGCGGGCCTGACCCATGTCGTGGGTAATGAAGATGATCTTGGTGCCCCGGTCGCGGGCGGCCTTGGCGATCTCTTCGATCACCAGGGTCGAGGCCGGGTCCAGGTTCGAGGTCGGCTCGTCCATGAACAGGACGTCCGGTTCCGTCGCCAATGCGCGGGCCATCGCCAACCGCTGTTGTTCGCCGCCGGACAGCAGGCGCGCCGGCTGATCCGCATGGGCCGCGAGCCCGGCGTGATCGAGGATCGCCTGACGGCGGGCCGGGTCGGCGCGGCCGCGCAGGCGCAGGACGAAATCGATATTGGCGGCGACCGACCGGCGCAGCAGCACGGGGCGCTGGAACACCATGGCCTGGCGTTTGCGCACGGCCTCGCCCATGCCCGCACCGCCCCAGGAGACGGTGCCGCCCGACGGGTCGATCAGGCCGTGCATGAGACGCAGAAGCAGGCTTTTACCTGCCCCGTTCGGCCCCATGATGACCGTCGCGCCCTCTGCCTCGAGCGTCAGGTCGATGCCCTTGATCAATACCGTTCCGCCTGCCTGGAACGACACATCGTCAAGAACCAACGGAAACAGATCCGCCCCGGCGCCGGGCGCCGACGCATCGGAGGCCGCACCGCCGCGCAGGTCGACGACGTTGGCCGGACGCATGCCGGCCTCCCCGCTGGCGGACGGATTGGGGCGGGGCTCAGGCATAGGCCTGCCTTTTGGCCGTCGCGTTCAACGCCATGACGCCCGCGTTGATGGCGATGGCGATGGACAGCAGAACGATGCCGAGCCCCAGCGCAAGGGCGAGATCGCCCTTCGACGTTTCCAGGGCGATGGTCGTGGTCATCACCCGGGTCAGATGGTTGATGTTGCCGCCGACGATGATCACGGCACCAACCTCGGCCATGGCCCGGCCCAGTCCGGCCAGCATCACGGTCAGCAGCGAATACCGCGCGTCCCACAGAAGCTCCATCATCATCCGGCCCGTGGGCACGCAGAACGACCGGAATTGTTCGGCGTATTCGGCATGCAGGTCCTCGATCAACTGGCGCGACAGGGCCGCGATGATCGGCAGGATCAGGATCGCCTGGGCGATGATCATCGCCTCCGGGGTATAGAGCAGGCCGAGAAAACCGAACGGCCCCGCATTCGACAGCAGCATGTAGACGACAAGGCCGACCACGACCGGCGGCAGGCCCATCATCGAATTGACGATGACCAGGACGATCCCGCGCCCGGGAAACCGCGTGACCGCAAGCGCCGCGCCGAGGCTCAGCCCGATCAGCCCGGCCGCCAGCAGGGCCGAAATGCTGACGCGCAACGACAGACCGATGATTTCCAGCAAATCCGCATCGGCGCCGATCAACAGATCGAACGCCGTCAGAAAGGCTGCCCCGAAATCCTGCATGTGCCGAATGTCCACCCATTCCCGAAAGCCGGTCCGGCGCGCCCTGTCGGCGTTCGTCGGCCCGCCGCCATTTCGCCGGGACCCTTAGTCGGCCCCAGACCCGCACCTTGTTCCGGCTCCTGCCCCGGCCCCGGCGATTGTCTTGCTGCCGCTTACCGAAAGCATTTTCGTAATTTTTGCATAATTAATCGCAATAGGTGGAATCTTGCATAGTTTACGGACCCAGGCAAGCAAACGCCCACAATTCAACCGCGGCCTTCCGGGATGCGGAAAATCGCCGCCGCGCGCCCATGTTCAGGCGACCCAGGCGGCGGGTGGACACACCTGAAATTCACATTATTCACGAGTTGACATCTAAAAATACACTTTCGTTGACGTAATTTATTATTCTAAATCAATAGGTAAATTGACCATAGATCAATTCAGTGTATCATTTACAACAATCGGGCCGCCGACCTTTTCGAAGACGGCGGACAAAAACAAGACCCCCGAAAACCGGGTCCGGAACGCGACCGTTCCGTCATTCAAAGATTCGAATTGGGAGTTTCGTCATGGACAAGATCAACAAGGCATTTTTCATTCTGCCGGCAGTGTTCGCCGTCCTGATCGCGATCGGCATCCTGACCAGCTAGACACACCCGGGCCTGATGCGGGGCCCCGACGAGATTACGCGCGGCGATGGCCGCGCACAGCCGAATGCTCATCTTTCCTCTAGGATGACATCTCAGCGCGGGCCTTCGGGTCCGCGCCTTTTTTTGCCCGCACTTCGCCCATCGGGCTCACGCGCCGCCGCCGACCGACCGAGCCCAAGAACGCGGAACATCGGCCTGCCCCGGCCAAGGCGATCAGGTTTAATGAGGGCCCGAGAGAATCAGGCGGCAAGACACCCGCCCCGGGCGCTACTTGCGGGCGGCCTTGGGTGTCGGCTTGGCCGCCGCCGCCGGGGCCCGTTCGGCGCCGTGGATCAGGGTCGGGTGGGCACGTTGGCCGCAATCCGTGCGCTCGCACAGGCGGCAGGTCACGCCGACCGGCAGGAAGGTCTCGGACCGGGTCAGGTCAAGCCCCGCCGAATAGACGAGATCACCCGCATCCTCGATCCGGCAGCCCAGCGCCAGGGCGAAACCGCCGTCCGGCGCGTTGAAACCCGCCCCCGCGCGGCGCTGCCCGAAGGCGACGGAGAGATAGGCACTGCCGTCGGCCAGTTGCAGGACCTGGGCATCGACGCTGCCCGGGCTACCGCTGGCGGCGTGGACGTTCCAACGCGGACAGATCCCGGCGAACCGGGGGATCGGCAGGCCGGAGCCGGAAAACCGTTTGAAAACGTTGCCGGCGCGATCGATGCGCAGGAAATGGAACCGCACCCCTTCCTGCCCCGGACGGCGCAGGGTGGCCAGACGGTGACAGGCCTGCTCCAGACTGACGCCGAAGGTCTGGGCCAGGCGTTCGACGTCGTAGCGGAACGCCTGGGCGCGGTCGAGGAACAGATCGTAGGGCATAAGAAACGCCCCGGCGAAATAGGCGGCCAGAAAATCGGCGGCCAGCGGCTGCGCGGCCGCGCTGAGGCCGGCCTCATCGATCAGATCGGCGATATGCCCCTCGGCGGCGCGCCGCCCGATCTCGCGGGCCAGGGCGAAGCGTAAGGACGACGGCGCCAGATCATCGCGCAAAACCAGCGTCTCCGCCCCCGTATCGTCGGCATCGAGGCGATGGGCCGGGCCGCCGTCGGCGGCAGGCTCGGTCGCCACGGCCACGCCGAAACGCGTTTCCAGCAGTTCGGTCAGACGCGGGTATAGCGCCACGGCATCGGCCCCGATTTCCGCCCGCATGGTTTCCGCCCGGTGATCCAGATCGTCGAAGAAATTGTCATTGCGTTCCCAGAAATCGCCGACGTCTTCCCAGGGCGTGCGGCTGTCCAAGAGGCCTTCCAGGTTCTCGCCGGTGATGAAGCGGAGCAATTCGTCGACCTGGGTCGTCAGCTTCTCCGTGCCGTCGACGACGATCTCCAGAAACTGCTGCCGCTCGTCGGCGGCGAGGTCGATGTTATCGAGCAGGATTTCCGAGAACGACCGGACGGACGTCAGCAGCGTCCGCACGGAATGGCTGGACGCCACCAGATAGGGGCTGGAGGCCAGCTTGTCGGTCAGCGCCTCGACGTCTTCGCGGCTGTTCCGGTAGGAGCGGTAGAGCCGCAGGAAGGCACGGCAGATATCCGGCACGGCGGTGACGAATTCATCCAGTTCCGCCGCCGACGGCCGGGTCCCGCCGAACAGCGGGTCGGACATCGCCTCTTCCAGATCGCTTTTGATGCGGACCTCGTCGCCGGCGGTGAAATCGCGCAGGTCGACACCCAGCACGTCCGACAGCTTCAACAACAGCGACACCGTCAAGGGCCGGTCGTTGTGTTCGATCATGTTCAGGTAACTGGGGGAAATCCCCAGAATTTCGGCCAGTTTGACCTGCGTCAGGCTGCGGTCCTTGCGGAGCCTGCGCAGGCGCGCGCCCAGCATTGGTGATCGCGCCATAATGTCTCCCCCTGAAAACGGGTGTTTGCCACCTCGTTCCGGTGCCGGGCCGTGCCGGCCCGTGCCTTATTTCGTGAAGAATTATCTTAACTTCCCTTCACGAGCCTGTCGCAAATTTTTTTTCCATAGATATCAGTGGCATATGGGAATATGCACAAAATGGGGTGAAACATTCACCTATCGCCCCCATCAATTCGGCGTTTGTCACCGCCCGACCCGCGTGGCATCTTTTGAGATAATTTTCCGACCTGATTGGACCCGAGCCCGATATGCCCGAACCGAAGATCGACGACGACACCAGCGAAAAACTGAAACAGGACCTGCGCCAGCATCGCGATCTCCTAATCGCCGCCAACGCGGAGATCGAGAAGCTGCGCGAACGCCTGGGCAAGTGCTCCACGACCATTCTGGAGACGGTAATGCTGGAGCAAAGCCAAGGCGAGGAACTGGCCTTCCTGCGTGCCCGGGTCACCGAGCTGGAAGCCATCACCGCCAAATCCAAGGAACAGAGCGCCGCCGCCGAAAAGGTCTACGCCGCCATGCGGGGCGCCATGGACCGCATGCACGACGGCATCAAGAAGGTCGCAAGCCAGGCCAAGGACTCCGCCCCACCCAGCCTGGCCAAGGAATTGGCGGAATTGGAAAAGGCCGCGACGGCCCCGATGCCGGACGATCTGGAACGCCTGATCGGGCCTGACAGATAACGTCAGGCGCAGGGCGTCGCTTTTCGGCTAGACCGGCAGGGTAAAGCGAAAGACCGAGCCGCGCCCTTCCCGCGCCTCGACCCAGATGCGCCCGCCGAAACGGTCGACGATTTCGCGGCAAATGGCGAGCCCCAACCCCGTCCCCTTTGGCTTATTGATCAGGCTTTCGCCGGACGATCCCTGCTGGAACCTCTCGAAGATGCGATCGCGGTCGATGGCGGCGACGCCGGAGCCGTTGTCGGCGACGCTGACCGTTACGACGCCGTCTCCCGCCTCAGCCGAAATCCGCACACGCCCAACGGCCGGATCGCAGAATTTAACGGCGTTGGAAATCAGATTGACCAGGACCTGAATCAGCCGGTCGCGGTCGGCGACGACTCCCGGCAGCCCTTCCGACAATTCGGTGTCGAGCCGCACCCCCGCCGCCTGGGCCAGGGGCGACGACGCGGCCACCGCACCATCGATGACGCCGCCAATATCCAGGGGGGCCATGTTCCATTCCAAGTCCCCGGCCTCCATCTTCGAGAGATCCAGAAGCTGGTCGATCAGACGGGTCAGACGCTGGGTCTCGGCGACGACGACGCTGTAGAAGCGGTCGCGTTCGGCATCCGGCAGGGCCGGATTGTCGGAAAGGATTTCCCCGGCCGCCCGGATCGAGGTCAGGGGCGTGCGGAATTCGTGCCCGACCGTGGTGATGAAGTTGTCCTTCATCCGGTCCAGTTCCTTGAGCCGTTCGTTGGCGGCGCGCAATTCGGCGGTGGTTTCCTCCAACGCGCGGGATTTCTCTTCCAATTCGTGGGAGTACTCGATGACCTGCGTGGTTTCGTCGATGATCCGCATCAGGTCCTCGGTGCTGACGACCTCGCCCTTGGTCACCGTGGCGACCATGGCCTGGGCCGACGCCGCCCCGATGACCCCCGCCAACTGCCGTTCGGCGAACGCGACCAGCGGCGGGGGGGCTTCGGCCAGGGGGTGCAGATCGACCGGATTGCGCCGGGCGAAATCGACCAGCGCCGCGTCGGCCCGGCCGTCGCCGAGGAAACGGGCGAGCACCTCGCGCAGTTCGCCGACCGAGGCCGATCCCCGCCAGGTCGTCACGGGCTCGGCCCCCGGCGTATCGAGCTTGCGCACGAATTCACCGGCCTGCAGTTGCTCCAGCTCGCTCGGCCGGCTGAGCAGCGAGCCCCAGATGAAACCGCCGATGTTGACCAGCATGGACCAGAACAGGGAATGGGACAGATGATCGACACCGTCCATGCCGAACAGTGCATAGGGCTTGAGGAACTCGATGGCGAAGGGCCCCTGGTCGATGAATTCGATGGGCAGCCAGCCGGACCGCGCGAAGGACGGCAGGACCAGCGTGTAAAGCCAGACCAGGGTCCCCAAAATCAGGCCGGTCATGGCCCCGGCCTTGGTCCCGCCCTTCCAGAAGATGCCGCCCAGCAGGGCCGGCGCGAATTGCGCGGCAGCGGCGAAAGACACCAGCCCGATGGTCACCAGCGCATAGGATTCACCGATCAGCCGCATGTAGGTATAGGCCAGGATCAGCACGAACAGGATGGCACTGCGCCGCACGAACAAAAGAAACGCCGTAAGGTCGCCGGTGAACCGCGCCTGGAACCAGCGAAGCCGCAACAGCACGGGCACCACCAGATCGTTGCAGAACATGGTCGACAGCGCGATGGTCGCGACGATCAGCATCCCCGTTGCCGCCGACAGCCCGCCGATATAGGCGAAGAGCGCCAGGCCTTCGCTGGCGTTGGCCATGGCGACGGTCAGCACGAAGGTATCCGCGTCGACGTTACGGTCGGGAAATTGCAATAGCCCCCCGACGGCGATCGGCAGGACGAAAACGTTGATCAGGATCAGGTAGAGCGGGAACAGCCAGGCCGCCTTGCGCACATGCGCCGGGTTGACGTTCTCGACCACGGCGACCTGGAACTGACGCGGCAGGCAAATGATCGCGAACATCGACAGCACCATCAGGGTCGACCATTGGGCGTAGCCGCCGGTCCCGAAATGATGGGTCAGTTGCGAAATATGCGGCACGGCGCCGCCCTGCGCGAACAGGTCCTGAAACCCGTCGTACAGCCCGAAGGTGACGTAGAGCCCGACCGCCAGGAAGGCCGCCAGCTTGACCACGGATTCGAAGGCGATGGCGACGACCATGCCTTCGTGATGTTCCGAGGCATCGATATGACGCGTGCCGAACAGGATCGAGAACAGCGCCATGATCAGCGCCACGAAGAACGCCGTGTCCTGGAACAGCGGCACCCGGCCCAGGTTCCGGGGCATGACGATTTCCGGATACTGGATCAGCACGGTGAAGCTGGTCGAGACGGCCTTCAGCTGAAGCGCGATGTAGGGAAGAATGCCGAAGATCGCGATGACCGTGACCAGACCGCCGAGATAGAGGCTTTTGCCGTAACGGGACGCGATGAAGTCGGCGATCGAGGTGATGCGGTTCTCCGCTGAAATCCGCACCATCTTTTCCAGAACATAGGGCCAGAGCACCAGCACCAGGGTCGGCCCCAGATAGATCGGCAGGAAATCCAGACCCGAGGTCGCCGCCCGGCCGACCGATCCGTAGAACGTCCAACTGGTGCAGAACACGGCCATGGACAGCGCGTAGATATAGGGATTGTTGATGACCGACCGCCCCTGATCCGCGCGCTTGTCTCCCCAGAAGGCGATGGCGAACAGCAAGCCCAGATAGGCCACCGAGGCGATGAAGATGACCCAGCCCTGCAGCATCTCAGGCGTCCGGGGCGGCGTCTTCGGGGACGAGGGTCGGATCCGGCGCGGGGGCGAACCGTTCGGAAATCAAATAGATCAGCGCGACCACCGCGATCCAGATGGCGAACAGATATAGATAGATGACCGGTAGGCCGAACAGATTGGCCTCGCCTTCAACCAGCGTGACGATGGGCGGCAGCAGCATCAGCGCCGCGAACAGAAACAGGGAGATGGAGAAAGCCCCGGCCCGTCCGGCCCGCCCGGTGGCGTCGGGCGGCGCGCCGCCCGGGGACTTGTCCGGAATCTGGGCCGGGTCGGGCGCCATCACTCCACGGCCAGACCCACGGCGGCCTTGACCCGGGCAACCAGGTCGCGCGTCGAAAACGGCTTGGTCACGAAATCGTCGGCGCCCGCCGCCATGCCCTTGTCGCGGTCGGCGGCGCGGCCCTTGGCCGTCAGCATGATGACATGGACGTCGGACCAGGCGGCATTGCCGCGGATTTCCTCGCAGACGGAATACCCGTCGCGTTCCGGCAGCATGACGTCGAGCAACACCACGTCGGGTTTGGCCGCGCGCATTTCGCCCAAAGCCGAATTTCCGTCGCCGACGACGCGGGTCGCGAACCCGGACTTTTCCAAAAGGAACGTCAGCGACAGGACGATGTTTTCGTCGTCTTCGACCACCAGTACCGAGTGATCCATGAATATCTCCCCTTATGTTCCGGGCGAAACGCGCCCGGTCGCTGTAGCCAGCGTTGGGCGGAGTATACCCCCGAGACCCCACGGAGCGACAAGGTTTTGAGGCCCAGCCGGAGGCCCGGCGAATTGACAGGCCCGCGCCGGTCTGCGAACCCTGCCTCCCATGGAACAGGACAATCCCGCCGACCGCCCGGACAGCCCCGGCGAGTTCACCGCCCGCGCCGTCGTCACCGGCATGCTGCTGGGGGCGGCGCTGACGCCGTGCAACGTCTATTCCGGGCTGAAGATCGGCTGGTCGTTCAACATGTCCATCGCCGCCGGGCTGTTGGCGGTCGGCGCCTGGCGATTGGCGGAGAAGGGTCTGGGGGCGCGGCCCTTCGGCATGCGGGAGAACAACATCAACCAGACGGCGGCGTCCTCCGCCGCGTCGATCATTTCCGCCGGGCTGGTCGCCCCGATCCCGGCCCTGACGCTGTTGACCGGCACGGAACTGGCCTGGCCCGCGTTGGCGGTCTGGGTCTTCGCCGTCTCGATCCTGGGCGTCGTCGTCGCCGCCGGCCTGCGCCGCCAGATGATCGAACACGAGAACCTCGCCTTCCCGGCCGGTTTGGCGACGGCGGAAACGCTGAAACGCATTCACGGCAGGGGCCGGGAACAGGGGGCGCGCCTGCGGGCGTTGCTCGCCGCCACCGGGGTCTCCGGCGGGCTCAAGCTGGTTCTGGATTTGGCGGTCTCCGTGCCGCGCCTGGCGCTGCCGGGATCCCTGCCGGGGGCATTGCCGAGCCTCAAGAACCTGGGGGTCGCGCTGGACCCGTCGCTGCTGATGATCGGCTTCGGGGCGCTGATCGGCCTGCGCGCCGGGCTGTCGCTGTTGCTGGGCGCATTCCTTGCCTGGGGCGTCCTGGGCCCCTGGGCGGTGGCCCGGGGTTGGGCCGAAGCCGGAGCCGCCGACGGCGTCTGGTTTTCCGAACTCGTGACCTGGCTGCTCTGGCCGGGGGTGACGCTGACCGTCGTCGCGGCCCTGACGTCTTTCGTACTGTCGGTCTTGAAGGTCAGGCGCGGGCTCGCCGCCGAAGCCAGGATGGGAGGCGGGCTCCGGGGCGGGTATGCCCTGGCGCTGGCCACCGTGACGGCGCTGATCTGCGTCGTCGCCGGGTCGCTGTTCGGCCTGCCGGTCTGGGTCTCGGTCCTGGCCGTCGCCTTGTCCTACGTCCTGGCGGTGATCGCCGCCCGGGTCTCCGGCGAGACCGGGGTGACGCCGGTGGGGGCGCTGGGCAAGGTGACGCAGCTGACCTACGGCGTCGTCACGCCGGGCGACATGGCGGCCAACCTGATGACCGCCAACATCACCGGCGGGGCCGCCGGTCAATGCGCCGACATGATGCACGATCTGAAGACCGGCTGGATCATCGGCGCCAAACCGCAATTGCAGATCTACGCCCAGGCGTTGGGGGTGCTGACCGGGGCGCTCGCCGGGACGGCGGTCTATCTGGTCCTGGTGCCGGACCCGGCGGGCATGCTGATGACGCCGGAATGGCCGGCGCCTGCGGTCGCGACCTGGAAAGCGGTGGCGGAGGTTTTGTCCGCCGGGCTGGGCGCCATACCCGACGGCGCCGGGGCGGCCATGGCCGTGGCGGCGGTGTTGGGATTGTTCCTGGGGGCCGCCGACCGGATGCTGCCGGAGCACCTCGCCCGGCGGCTGCCCAGCGCGCCGGCGGCGGGCGTCGCCTTCGTCATTCCGGCCTGGAATTCGCTGTCGCTCTGCCTGGGTGCGGTGATCGCCGCAGCGGCGGCGCGGTGCTGGCCGGAATTGACCGAACGCTACGGCACGGCGGTCGCCGCCGGGCTGGTCGCGGGCGAAAGCCTGATCGGCGTGGCGCTCGCCTTCCGCACCATGGCGGGATAGACGCGCGGAATCCTCAGTGAAGAAGCAATTGGCCGCCGACCAGGCGGAATTCCGCGGGCTTGACCAATTGCGCCGAAGCGACCCGCACGGAATGCAGCGGGCCTTCGATGTTGCGTTCCCAGAAATCGAGGAATTTGCGGAGTTGCGGGAAATCCGGCGCGATGTCCAGTTCCTGCCAGATGAAATCCTGCAGCAGGTGCAGATGGTCCGGCCGGCGATAGGTGATCTCGGCCGTGGTCAGGCGGTAGCCCGCCAGTTGCTCTTCCAATGACATGTCGAAACCCTCCGTGTCGGTTGCGTGGTTTGCATGTCCTCCCGGGGCGACGCTTCTTTGGCGCAACGGAATTGTCACCCGGGATTCTCCGGTCGGTCAAGAATGTTTCAACAAAAACAGAGGATTAGCAGCCTCCAGGGGAGAGTGCTGCCAATTCTCCCCGCCCCCCCCTGGCCATCTCCGTATGGCGCCGGGCGCCGGGGACCGCTATGAATCGCGAAACATCTTCTTCAGCACGGGACGACCATCATGGACAGCAACACCGGAGACGCCCAAGGCGGCGAAAAGGTCTGGCTCGACTACGACCAGGCGGAACTCGACCTGCAGTACGAGCAGCGCTCGCTGGTCCCCGACGGCGACCGCTACGTCGCCGAGAACGAAGCCGCCAGCGCCCAGGCGCGGGCCGACCTGGATTGCCGCATCGACGTCGCCTACGGCGACGGGCCGGACGAAGTTCTCGACATTTTCCCGGCGACGGCGCCCGGCGCGCCGGTCCTGGTGTTCTTCCACGGCGGTGCCTGGGTCCGGGGGAAGAAAACCAACGAAAGCTTCATCGCCGCGCCACTGGTCGCCGCCGGGGCCGCCGTGGTGATGGTCGAATTCACGCTCTGCCCCGCGGGCACGCTCGACAACATGGTCGACCAATGCCGCCGGGCCGTCGCCTGGATCCATGCCAATGCAGGCTCGTTCAACGGCGACGCCGGGCGGATCGTGATCGCCGGGCATTCCTCGGGCTCGCACCTGGGCGGCATGCTGGCGGTCACCGATTGGGCCGATCACGGCCTGCCGTCGGACGTGATCAAGGGCGCTGTCCTGACCAGCGGGATTTACGAGCTGACCCCGGCGCGGCTCAGCCACCGCAATACCTATCTGTTCCTGGACGAAGAAGGCGTGACGCGCCTGAGCCCGATGCGCCATCTGCGACCCGACCTGCCGCCCTTTGCGATTCTTTACGGCGGCGGTGAGTTGCCCGAGTTCCGCCGCCAAAGCCGGGCCTTCGCCCAGTCCCTGGCCGACGCGGGCGTGCGGGTCACCGAAGCCGACATTCCCGACCTCAACCACTTCGAGATGAGCCGCCGCCTCGCCGACACGGACGGCCCGGCCTACAAGGCCGCCGTGGAGATGCTGGGACTGGACGGTTAGTCCCTGGGCCTAACCGGGGCGACGCGACTGCGGCGTGTCCCAGACCTCCGGATTGACCGGATAAGGCGGCATCTCGCCCTTGAGCGCCGTGGTGATCTGCTGGGCCGCCGACAGGGCCAGCGCCTTCGAGGCTTCCTTGGTCACCCCCGCCGTATGGGGCGTGAAGACGACCTTGGGATTCTTGAGAAGCGGATGATCCTCGGGCAGCGGCTCGGGAAACACCACGTCCAGGCCGGCGCCCCGGATATGGCCGCTTTCAAGTGCCGCCTGCAGGGCGTCGAGATCGATCAGGCGCCCGCGCGCCGCGTTGACCACGACCGCCCCTTGGGGCAGGGCCGCCAGTTCCTCTGCGCCGATGATCTCGCGCGTTTCCTCGGTCAATTCCGCCGCCATGGCGAGGCAGTCGCACTGCCCGAGCATGTCCTTGAGATCGGCGCAGAGCTCGACCTCCGAGGCATGAACCAGGCGCGGATCGACATAAGGGTCATAGGCCAGAACGCGGCAGTTGAACGCGAGGCGGAGTTTCTTGGCCAATTCCGAGCCGATATAGCCCAGGCCGACGATGCCGACCGTGCGGCCCTCCAGTTCGAAGACCTCCAACCCCTGGCGTTCGGACCAGGCCGTGCCGTCGCGCGCGCCACGGTCGCCCCAGGTCAATTGCTTCAGACAGGCGAGCAACAGCATCACCGTGTGTTCGGCGACCGGCGTCCGCCCGAAGCCCAGGTGATTGACGACCAGGATGCCGCGTTCCGTCGCCGCCGGAATGTCGATGTTGTCGGTCCCGAAGCCCGAGGTCGAGATGACGACCAGGCCCGGCCCGGCGTCCATGACCTCGGCGGTCACCCGTTCCGGCGTGCGCACCCAAAGGGCGTTGGCATTGCCGAGGGCGGCCTTGACCTGATCGGCGTCGGGGCTATCGACGACCGCGGGCTCGATCCCGTTTTCGGTCAGAAGGGCATGGCCCTCCGGATCGTACATGGGACGCCAGAGTACGGCTTTGGTAGACATGATGATGCGATCCTCCCAAGGATTGTTTGTTTCTTGTCTTCCCCCCCGGCCCCATTAAGAAGGCGCGGTGGCGAATTTCCAAGTGAAATCAACGCCTCGGCCTTATTGTGCACTGCACAAAAAATCTCTTGACGATAGCCGGGCATCAAAGGCATATTAGCAATGTTGCATCGCAACATGGATGGGCGGTGCCGATCCCGGGCCGCCCGGAACAGCCCTTTTCGCCATATTGGGAAACAGGAGATTTAGACAATGGCTACCACCAAGAAAACCAACCCCATCGACCCCTTCGCCCCCGTTCGGGACACCATTCTCGAAGCGGTGAACACCGCCAAGGCGCAGCAGGAAAAGCTCGCCGGCGCCGCCCAGGTCGAGGCCGATAAGGCCCGCGCCGCGGCCACCGAAGGGTTCGACCAGGCCATCGAGGCCTACCGCGAGAATTTCGAAGCCGCCGTCGGCGCCACCAAGGCCGCCGCGGAGAACCTTTCCAAGATCGAAGAAATGACCCGCGCCCAGGCGTCCGAACTCGCCGAGGACCGCGTTGCCGTCATTCTGAAGGCGATGTCGATCACCGATCCGTCCGAGCTGATGAAGCTGCAGGCCGATCTGATCGCCGCCGAGCAGAAAAAGGCCCAGGCCATGGTCAAGGAGGCGACCACCCTCTACCAGGGCGTCGCCAAGGACCTATTCGCGCCGATCCAGGCGCAGATGACCAAGGCTTTCGAAACGGCCTCCAAGTTCAAAGCCGTCTAACGCCTTAGATCACTCAAATCCACTTGCTGAAATTGGCCCCGCGGCGACGCGGGGCCTTTTTTTTGCGCTTACCGGGACCTGCCCCCATGCGCGGCCCGCGACGCGCTCCCGGTTTCCGTCATTTCCTTGAACCTATATGCCATTCTGGTAATTTTGCCGTCGGCACGGCTTTCCCGCGCCACGTCCGGAATGGGGCCGGATGACGACAGGGCGTACCGCCGCCCTCGACAGGGGTAGACGAGTTGACTTAGGTCAATATCGAAACCGCGGTTTTTCTGTAGGTAAGGGGAGGAAACGTGACGACGCCGCCGGAAGGTTCCGGACGGCGAGCAGGCAATGTGCAATCGATAGAGGCATCTCATGAATTTCCTCGCTTATCTGCCGTTGGGCCTGGCCGGCCTGTTGGGTCTCAGCCTCGCCGCCGGCGCGGCCGACACCCCCATGTACGCGCATGGACTTTTGTTGTTCGGATTCGCCGTCGCCGGCGTGTTCTGGGTGATTTCCCGGGACGGCGACATGGGCGGGCCCGCCGTGGTCCGCGAAGGCGGCATCAATTACAACGACGCGATCATCCGCGCGGGTGTCGTCGCCTCGACCTTCTGGGGCGTGGTCGGCTTCACCGTCGGTCTGGTGATCGCGCTACAGCTCGCCTTTCCGGTGCTCAACTTCGATCTGCCCTGGACCAATTTCGGCCGCCTGCGCCCGCTGCATACCTCGGCGGTGATTTTCGCCTTCGGCGGCAACGTCCTGATGATGACCTCGTTCCATGTGGTGCAGCGCACCTGCCAGGCCCGCCTGGCCGGCGGCTGGGCGCCCTGGTTCGTGTTCTGGGGCCACCAGCTGTTCCTACTGATGGCGGCCACGGGCTATGTCACCGGCGTCACGCAATCCAAGGAATACGCCGAACCGGAATGGTACGTCGATCTTTGGCTGACCGTCGTCTGGGTGGTCTACCTGCTGGTCTTCCTGGGCACCCTGTGGCGCCGCAAGGAGCCGCATATCTACGTCGCCAACTGGTTCTATCTGGCGTTCATCGTCACGATCGCCATGCTGCACATCGTCAACAACCTGGCAGTGCCGGTCGATCTGACCTCGTCGAAGAGCTATTCCCTGTTCTCCGGCGTGCAGGACGCCCTGACCCAATGGTGGTACGGCCATAACGCGGTCGGCTTCTTCCTGACCGCCGGCTTCCTGGGCATCATGTACTACTACGTGCCGAAGCAGGCCGAACGCCCGGTCTATTCCTACCGGCTGTCGATCGTCCACTTCTGGTCGCTGATCTTCCTCTACATCTGGGCCGGGCCGCACCACCTGCACTACACGGCCCTGCCCGATTGGGCGCAGACCCTGGGCATGACCTTCTCGATCATGCTTTGGATGCCCAGCTGGGGCGGCATGATCAACGGCCTGATGACCCTGTCGGGGGCTTGGGACAAGCTGCGCACGGACCCGATCCTGCGCCTGCTGGCGATCTCGGTCGCGTTCTACGGCATGTCCACCTTCGAAGGCCCGCTGATGTCGATCAAGGCGGTCAACGGCCTGTCGCACTACACGGACTGGACCATCGGCCACGTGCACTCCGGTGCCTTGGGCTGGGTCGGCATGGTGTCGTTCGGCGCGATCTACTTCCTGGCCCCCCGCATGTGGGCCCGCGAACGGCTGTATTCCCTGCGTCTGGTTTCGGTTCACTTCTGGCTGGCGACCGTGGGCATCGTGCTCTACGCCGCCGCCATGTGGGTGTCCGGCATCATGCAGGGCCTGATGTGGCGTGCCTATGACGCGCTCGGCTTCCTGGAATACTCCTTCGCCGAGACCGTCGAGGCCATGCATCCGTTCTATGTCATCCGTGCCTTGGGCGGCGTGCTCTACGTCCTCGGCGGCCTGGTCATGGCCTGGAACGTCTACAAAACCGCACGGGGCGACCTTCGCGACGAACGCCCTTATGAAACCTCGTCGGCCGCGCCCGCCGCGGCTCCCGCCGAATAACGGCACGGCGGAAGGAGACCGAAATGTTCGATCACGGAAAACTCGAAAAGAACTCGATCCTGATGCTGGTCGGCATCCTGATCGTCGTCTCGATCGGCGGGCTGGTGGAAATCGCACCCCTGTTCTACCTGGAAAGCACCATCGAAAAGGTCAAGGGCATGCGCCCCTACACCCCGCTGGAGCTGGCCGGGCGGAACATCTACATCCGCGAGGGCTGCTACAACTGCCACAGTCAGATGGTGCGCCCGTTCCGCGACGAAGTGGAACGCTATGGCCACTACTCGCTCGCGGCGGAAAGCATGTACGACCACCCGTTCCAGTGGGGCTCCAAGCGCACGGGACCCGATCTGGCGCGGGTCGGCGGCAAGTATTCCGACGAATGGCATTCGACCCACCTGATCGATCCGCGCTCGCTGGTGCCGGAATCGGTGATGCCGGGCTATCCGTTCCTGGCGAAAACGCCGCTCAAGTACACGGACATCGCCAAGCACCTGGAAACCAACCGCATGGTCGGCGTGCCCTATGACGACGCGATGATCGAAGCGGCCAAGGCCGACCTGGAAGCCCAGGTCAATCCGGACGCCGACGGGGTCGAAGCCATGCAGGAACGCTATCCCGGCGCCCAGGCCCGAAATTTCGACGGCCAGCCGGGCAAGCCGACCGAAATGGACGCCCTGATTTCCTATCTCCAGGTTCTCGGCACGATGGTCGATTTCTCGTCCTACAAAGCCGAAGAAAACTATCGCTAGGAGGGCGGGATGTTCGACAACGTCACCTTTGAAGAGGCCGCCATGTTCGCCGAAACATGGGGTCTGGTTTACCTGGCGGTCATGTTCGCCGCCGTCCTGATCTATGCCTTGCGTCCGTCCGCCAAGAAGAAATTCCAGGACGCCGCGCAAATCCCGTTCAAGGAGGACTGAGCCATGTCTGAACGCCATACCGACGACTTCACCGGCGTCGAGACGACCGGTCACGAATGGGACGGCATCCGCGAGTTGGACAATCCCCTGCCGCGCTGGTGGCAATGGATTTTCTGGGCCTGCGTCGTCTGGTCGATCGGATACTGGATCGTCTATCCGGCCTGGCCGCTGGTTTCCGGCTACACCAAGGGCATGTTCGGCTATTCGTCCCGCGGCGAAGTCGCCAAGGAAATCGCCAAGGCCGAAACCGGCATGGAAGGCCAGTTGGAACAGATCCGTCAGGCCTCGCTGGAGCAGATCCGCACCAACGCCAACCTGCGTGAATTCGCCCTGGCCGGGGGCCGGTCGGCCTTCGCCGTCAACTGCTCGCAGTGCCACGGTTCGGGCGCCCAGGGCTTCAAGGGCTATCCCAACCTGAACGACGACGAATGGATCTGGGGCGGCACCATCGACGCCATCGCCTACACCATCACCCACGGCATCCGGAACACGGAAGACGAAGACGCCCGTCAGTCGGACATGCCCGCCTTCGGCCGGGACGGCATCCTGGAAAAGGCCCAGATCAACGATGTCGCCGAATACGTTCTGTCGATGTCCGGTCAGTCGAGCGATGCCTCGGCCGCCGCGCGCGGCAAGCCCCTGTTCACCGACAACTGTGCCGCCTGCCACGGCGAGAACGGCGGCGGCAGCCACGAGTTCGGCGCCCCCGCGCTGAACAACGACCTTTGGCTGTACGGCGGCGACAAGGCGACCATCGTCGAAACCATCTCCAAAAGCCGCCGCGGCGTGATGCCGGCCTGGGGCAAGCACCTGGACGATGCCACGGTCAAGCAACTCGCCATCTACGTCCACTCGCTGGGCGGCGGTAAGTAACCCGATCAAGGAGGGACCATCCCGGCCCGCATGGGGGAGGCCGGTTCTTGGGGTAGGAATACGATGCAGAACATGGGCAGCATGTTGGACACGGCCGTCGACGCCCCCGAAGTCCGGGAATACGACGTCGACGCCGTCAACCGCAAGGAAACCCGTCCGCCGCTTTATGCGCCGCGCAAGAAGATCCATCCGCGGCGCACCCACGGCTTCTTCCGGTCGTTCAAATGGTGGGTGATGGCGCTGACCCTCGGCGTCTACTACATCACGCCCTGGCTGCGTTGGGACCGGGGACCGGGCGCGCCGGATCAGGCGGTTCTGGTCGATATCCCGGGCCGGCGCTTCTACTTCTTCTTCATCGAAATCTGGCCCCAGGAATTCTATTACATCGCGGGCCTTCTGATCATGGCCGGGTTGGGCCTGTTCCTGGTCACCTCGGTCGTCGGCCGCGCCTGGTGCGGCTATACCTGCCCGCAGACGGTCTGGACCGACCTGTTCATCTGGGTCGAACGCCTGGTCGAAGGCGACCGCGCCGCCCGCATCCGCCTGGACAAGGCCCCGGCTTCGGCAAGCAAGGCCGCCAAGCGGCTGACCAAATACGTGATCTGGTTGCTGATCGCCATGGGCACGGGCGGCGCCTGGGTGTTCTATTTCGCCGACGCGCCGACCCTGTTCACCGACCTGTTCACGGGCCAGGCCGATACGGTCGCCTATGCCACGGTCGGCGTGCTGACCTTCACCACCTTCTCGCTGGGCGGCCTCATGCGCGAACAGGTCTGCACCTATATGTGCCCCTGGCCGCGCATTCAGGCGGCGATGATGGACGAGGAAAGCCTGACCGTCACCTATCGGACGGACCGGGGCGAGCCGCGCAAACCGTTCGAAAAGAACGCCGACTGGGATCAGCGCGGCGACTGCATCGACTGCAAGGCTTGCGTGGTCGTCTGCCCCATGGGCATCGACATCCGCGACGGCCAGCAGCTGGAATGCATCACCTGCGCGCTCTGCATCGATGCCTGCGACGACGTCATGAGCAAGATCGGCCGTCCGCGCGGCCTGATCGACTACGATTCCATCGCCAACGACGAACGGCGGCGGGCCGGCGAGGAAACCAAACTGCGCCTGTTCCGGCCGCGCACGCTGTTCTATTTCGGGCTCTGGGGCCTGATCGGGCTGGGCATGCTTTATGTCCTGCTGACCCGCGCCGATCTGGACATCAACGTGATCCATGACCGGAACCCGCTGTACACGACGCTTTCGGACGGCTCGCTCCGCAACGGCTATACCTTCAAGATTCTCAACAAGGCGCGCGAACAGCGCACCCTGATGCTGCATGCCTCGGGGCTGCACGGGATCAAACTCAAGGTCGTCGGATCGGAAGACATGGGCGACAGCCCCGATCCCTACTTCACGGTGAAGCCGGACCGCCTTCAGTCCTTCCGCCTGCTGGTCACCGTGCCGCCGGGCACCTTGAAGGACGACGCCGCCGACCTGCGCTTCGTGCTGAAGGAAATCAACACCGGCCAGACCGCGTCCTACAACAGCCTGTTCCGGGGCCCCGGCCAATGACCGAAGTCGTGCAAAAGGCGCCGCGCCGGATTACCGGCTGGACCGTCTTCTACGGCATGGTCGCCTTTTTCGGCGTGATCATCGCGGTCAACCTGACCTTCGTCTATTTCGCCCTGGACAGTTGGCCCGGCCTGACGACCCAACACGCCTACGAAGAAGGCATCGCCTATAACAAGACCCTGGAACAGGCGGCGGCGCAAAACGAAATGGGATGGACCTCGCGGGTCGGCCTGGGTGCGCCCATGCCCAAGGGCGGGCGGGTGCTCGGCGTAGTCATGCAGGGCCCGGACGGCCCGCTGACCGGCCTTGATATCCACGCCAAGCTGAGCCGCCCGATCGGCGAGGGCCTGATCGTCGAAACCGGATTGAACGAAGAACAGGCCGGGCGCTACGGCGGGCTGGTCAAACTTCCGGCCCTCGGGCGCTGGGAGGTCGAGATCACGGCCAAGGACGGCGCCGGCCGCACCTATCGCATGATCCACGAAATTCAGGCAGGGAACTAATCCGTGAACCAGGTGCAGACGATCCCCCCCGCCGGTTCGCCGGACGCCGCCCTGTCTGTCAATTCGGATGAATTGCCCGACGGGCCGCAGACCCTGCATCTGATGGTCGAGAACGTCCATTGCGGCGGCTGTATCAAGAAGATCGAAAGCACGCTGGCGGAAACGCCGGGCGTTGCGAATTCGCGGGTCAACCTGTCGACCAAGCGTCTGCGCGTCGATTGGCGGCCCGGCGAGACGACGCCCGAAGAGATCACCCGCACGGTCAGCGACCTGGGTTTTCCGGCCCGCGCCTTCGACCCCGAAGCGTTGAAGGACGGCGGTGAGGCCGAGGACAAACGCCTGTTGAAGGCAATGGCCGTGGCTGGGTTCGCCGCCGCCAACGTCATGCTGCTGTCCGTTTCCGTGTGGTCCGGTCATGCCGGGGCCATGGGCGAGGCGACGCGGACGCTGTTCCACTGGGTCTCGGCGCTGATCGCCCTGCCCGCCGTGGTCTATGCGGGCATGCCGTTCTTCCGCTCTGCCGCCGAGGCCCTCGCCGCGCGGCGTCTCAACATGGACGTGCCGATCTCGTTGGCCGTCGTGCTGGCCGCCGCGATGAGTTTGCAGCAAACCATGAAGGGCGCCGAACACGCCTATTTCGACGCTTCGGTCTCGCTGCTGTTCTTCCTGCTGATCGGCCGGTATCTCGACCGCCGGGCGCGGAACAAGGCGCGGTCGGCGGCGACGCGGCTGTTGGGCCTGCGGGCCGCCACGGCCATGGTCGTCCGCGCGGGCGGCCATCAGGAAGCCGTCGCCACGACGGACCTCGCCCCCGGCATGGTTCTGGCCGTCGCCGCCGGTGAACGGTTCGCCGCCGACGGCGTGATCGTCGGCGGCACCACGGATCTGGACACCTCGCTGGTGACCGGGGAAAGCGTGCCGCGCGCGGCGAAACCGGGCGACGCGGTCTTCGCCGGGACGCTCAACCTGTCCGGCCCGGTCGAGGTCCGCATCGACGCCGCCGGAGAAGACACCCTGCTGGCCGAGATTGTGCGCCTGATGGAGGCCGCCGAACAGGGCCGCGCCAAATACGTACGCCTGGCCGACCGGGCGGCGGGCATCTATGCCCCGGCGGTTCATCTTCTGGCCGCCGGCACCTTCATCGGTTGGTTCATCGCGACCGGCGATTGGGAACGCTCGCTGCTGACCTGTGTCGCGGTGTTGATCATCACCTGCCCCTGCGCGTTGGGCCTCGCCGTGCCGGCGGTGCAGGTCGTCGCCTCGGGCCGCCTGATGACCAAGGGCATTTTGCTCAAGGCCGCCGACGGCCTGGAACGCTTGGCCCAGGCCGACCATGTGGTCTTCGACAAGACCGGCACCCTGACCCTGGGCGAACCGGTCCTGGTCAACGCCGGCGACTTCACCCCCGACACCCTGCGTCTTGCAGCATCCCTGGCCCAGCACAGCCGCCATCCGCTCGCCCGCGCCATGGTCAAGGCGGCGGAACGGGAAGGCATCGATATCGCGATGGAGGTCGAATTGACCGACATCCAGGAAATGCCCGGCCAGGGCCTCGCCGCGACCTGCTGCGACCGGCCGCTCCGCCTGGGCAGCCGCGCCTGGTGCCGGGTCGAAAATGCCGGCAACGATGACGGCCCCTCCGGACCGGAATTCTGGTTCTGCCAGGGCGGCGACAAGGCACAGCGCTTCGCCTTCACCGACCAATTGCGCGACGATGCGCGGGCCACCATCGACAATTTGAAATCCATGGGCCTGACCGTGGAACTGCTGTCCGGCGATCGCGAGGACGTCGTCCGCGGGGTGGCGAACGACCTGGGCATCGACGAATGGCGGGCCGAATGCCCGCCCGACGGCAAGGCGCAGCACCTGAAGGACCTGGCCAAGGCCGGACGGAAGGTTCTGATGGTCGGCGACGGCCTGAATGACGCTCCGGCCCTGGCGGCGGGTCATGTCTCCCTGTCGCCGTCCGGCGCCGCCGACATCAGCCAGACCGCCGCCGACCTGGTGTTCCAGGGCCGCTCGCTCGCCCCGGTGGCCGAGGCCGTCAAGGTCGCCCGCGCCGCCACCCGGCATGTGAAGGAAAACTTCGCCCTGGCGCTGGGCTACAACATGATCGCCGTGCCGATCGCCGTCGCCGGGTTCGCAACGCCGCTGGTCGCCGCCGTCGCCATGTCGTCGTCGTCGATCCTGGTCACGCTCAACGCGCTGCGTCTGAAGCTTGTGAAATAAGCCTGCCGACCCTTCGCTTTTAGGAGACCGCCATGGACGTCCTGATCTATCTCATCCCCGCTGCCCTGTTTCTCGGCCTGATCGGCCTGGGCGCGTTCTTCTGGTCCCTGAAATCGGGGCAGTTCGATGACCTGGACGGCGCCGCCGAGCGCATCCTGACGAACGACGACGACCTGCCTCCCGGCCCCGGAACGGGCAGCACGACACGCCGCGAAGCCGCAGAGAAAACCACCGACGACAAGGCGTTCGAGGCCTTCGCGATCCCCTGTCACTGAGACCTCCGCACCCTCTCTTGCATTCCGGCGCCCCGGCGTTTTGCCATAATTCCCCGTTGAACCGCCCCGCGCTTGCATCCTATCCTAGGCACCGGCCGGGCCCGTTCCGCGGGACCGGCCCAAGCAAGCGATCTCTCGAGGGGGCCGGGACCAATGAGTCCAACCGATTCCACCAAGCCGGCCAAGGGTCTGAGCGGCATTCCGCTGCTCGGTTGCCTGGCGGCGGACGAAATTCAGGGCCTGGAACGCCAGTGCCGCTGGATGACCTTCGGCTCCGGCGAGAAGATCATCGAACGGGGCGAGGAATATTCCAGCGTCTATTTCCTGATCACCGGCACCGCCCATGTCCTGAACTATTCCGAATCCGGGCGCGCCGTATCCTACGCGGCGCTAAAGGACGGCGACGTGTTCGGCGAACTGGCGGCGATCGACGGCTTGCCGCGTTCGGCCTGGGTCTGCACCATCACGCCCTGCGTGGTCGGCGCCGTGCCGGGCCCGGCCTTCCTGGACTTGGTGACCGCCAACCGCGACATGGCCATGGCCTTGCTCAAGCGTCTGGCCGCCGTCATCCGTTTGGGTGACGAACGCCTCGCCGACGTCAGTCTGCTGGGGGCGGAACAGCGGGTCTGCATGGAATTGATCCGCATGGCCGAACCGGACCCGAACGACCCCAGCCGCTACGTCGTCTTCCCGGTGCCGACCCAGACCAACTTCGCCAACATGATCGGCGCCTCGCGCGAGACCGTATCCCGCATTCTGGGCCGCCTGCGCGAGGACGATATCGTGCAGCGCACGGACAAGGGCCTGGCGATCCCCGACCGCGCCCGCCTGGAACAGCGCGCCTTGATGTAGGCGGCGGCGTCCGGGCCCAGCGGGCAACGGGTACTAGTCGCTTTCTTTTTCCCAGAGCATCCGCCAGACCTCCGCCAATCGCCGGCGCGCATCGCCGCGGTGGGTTTCGAACCGGGCATGGGCCTCCGGCCCGCCATCCGGGTCGAGCCGGATCGACCAGAGCGCCGCGATCTGGTTCGGGGAAAGGGAATAGCGCAGGTCGATGACGCGGTCGGCGCGGTCCGGGTCGCGGGCGATGAAGCCGTCGCTGAAATGGCGGAACCGTTCGATATCGCGGGCCTGTGCCGAGGCCGGGTCGAGCCAGGGAAAATCGCGCGCCAGGTCCAACCGGGCGACCGAGTCCCCGGGATAGACGCGGGGCGCATAGCCGACGCGGACGGCATCCACGTAGTACCGGTCCGGCGTCGCGTAGATCACTTTCCAGACCAGCAGATTGCCGAAGCTGGGTTTGACTTCCATCCGCAGGGGCGCATGCCCCCGCGATGCCGCCAGATCCGCGCCCATGGCCCGCGCGCCTTGATGCTGCCACGCCCCCAACGACAAATAGATCGCCGCCCAGGCCAGCGCCGCCACCGCCCAGCGACCGTTGCGCCGGATCATGCCGGTGACGGCCAGCGCCAGGATCGGCAGGGTGAACAACGGGTCGATGATCGAGATAAGGCTCCAGGCGACGCGGGTGTCGCTGAACGGCCAGAACAGAACCGTGCCATAGGAGGTCGCCGCGTCGAGCAGCCCGTGGGTGCCGTACCCCAGGGCGCAGAACAGCCAGGCCGTGAGAAACGAAATCCCCATCCAGCGGCGAAACGGCAGGTACAGGACCGCCGCGGTGATCAGGGCGCCGACGGGAATGAAGATCAGGGAATGGGTGAACTGGCGGTGGTACTGCAGATAAAGCAGCGTATCCACGTCGGAGCGAATCAGCACATCCAGGTCCGCCATCATCCCGGCGACGAAACCCAGCGCGCCGGCGGCGACCGCGCCGGCGCGGCGGCGGGTGGCGAGCGGCAAGGCGGCGCCCAATGCGCCCTGGGTCAAAGGATCCATGGCGCTGGCGAAGTCCTAGTCCGTACCGTCCGTGTCCGCGAGGCAGGCTTCCACCGCCTCGAATGGCAACAGCACGCAGTCATGGCGGTGCTTGTGCCCCTGCACGGGCGTGAAAGCGTTCAACCCTTCCCAATCGCCGGTCGCCGGGGTGCCGTCGGACAGAAGGGCGCGGGCCTGGGCGATGCCGTCGGTCAGGACCGCGCGGTCCTTGCCCGGTGCCGCGCCGTGGATCACCGCCGCTGCCGCCTGGACCAGCATGCAGCCGCGCACCTTGCCGCCGATGTTTTCAATGGCGTCGCCGTTGAGCGCAACCTCGACCGTCACCCGGTCGCCGCAGAGGAAATTATCGGCGTCGTGACTGCAATCCGCGTCTTCGATCCGGCCCATGTTGCGGGCCCGCGCGGCCAAATCCTTGATCGCCGCGTCATAGATGTCGTCGGCCGCACTCACGACAGCACCTTGAGCATGCGGGTGATCGCCTTGTCGAAGGCCTCGATATCCGTTTCGTCGTTGTACAGCGCCAGGCTCGCACGCGTCGTCGCATCGACGCCGAAGGCGCTCATCAGAGGCTGCGCGCAGTGATGGCCGCCGCGAAGCGCCACGCCTTCGCCGCCCATGACTTCGCAGATGTCGTGCGGATGGGCGCCCTCGACCGTGAAGGACAGAATCGGCAGGCGCGGCACCTTGCCGGCGGCGACCCCCATGGGGTCCCAAACCGCAATGCGTTTGTGCTGGTTGAGAACGTCGAGCAGGGATTGGGTCAATTCCCGTTCGGCCGTGGTGATTTCCGCCCACTCCAGGCCCCTCAACCAATCCGCGGCGGCGCCCAGGCCGATCGCCTGGGTCACCGGCGGGGTGCCGGCCTCGAACCGGTGCGGCGGCGGCGCGAATTCGGTGCCGTCGAAGGAAACGCGGGTGATCATCTCGCCCCCGCCCAGGAACGGCGGCAGGTCTTGGAGAAGTTCCGAACGGGCCCATAGGGCGCCGATGCCGGTCGGCCCGAACATCTTATGCCCCGACAGCACATAGAAATCGCAGCCGATGGAGGCCACGTCGACCGGCCCGTGGCCGGCCCGCTGGGCGCCGTCGATCAGGACCGGGATGCCCCGCTTGCGCGCCATGCTGGTGATGATCCGGACATCCGTCACCGCACCGGTGACGTTGGAGCCGTGGGTGACGGCAATCAGCCGCGTGCGGTCGGAAATCAGATCGACCATCTTTTCGATCTGCAGATGGCCGTCGCCGTCGACGGGCAGCACGACCAGTTCCAGACCCTTGCGCTCGCACAGCATCTGCCAGGGCACGATATTGGCGTGGTGTTCGCCCTCGCCGACCATGATTTCGTCGCCGGATTTCAGGCCCGCCCCATAGGCATGGGCAACCAGGTTGATGGCCGCCGTGGCGCCCGAGGTGAAAATCACCTCGTCCTTGTCCTTGGCCCCCATGAACGCGGCAACCGACGCACGCGCGGCCTCGAACGCGTCGTTGGCGCGGGTCGCCAGCGGATAAATGCCGCGCTTCACGTTGGACCGGCCGTCGGCTTCGAATTCGGCCATGCGGTCGGGCACGGGCTTGGCGATCTGGGTCATCGCGGCGTTGTCCAGATAGGTTCGGGCCCGCCCGGAGGCAATGGCCGGAAACAGGTTCCGGAAGCTGTTCATGGTCATGTTTCCTAGTTGTTCGTTCAGGCCGGGTCGCGGCGCATGACGCCGATGATCTCGCCCAGGATACTAACCGCGATTTCCGCCGGTGACTGGGCGGAAATATCCAAGCCGATGGGCCCGTGAATGCGGCCGATAGCGGCTTCGTCGAAACCGGCGGCAGTCAGCCGGTCGACCCGCTTGGCCTGAGTTCGTGTGCTGCCCAATGCGCCGATATAGAATGCCCTCGACCGCAGGGCCTTTTCCAGGGCCGGGTCGTCCAGTTTCGGATCGTGGGTCAGCGTCACGATGGCGGTGCGCATGTCGGGCTGCAATTCGTCCATGGCTTCGTCCGGCCAGTCCGTGCGCACATCGACGCCGGGAAACCGGGCGTCCGAGGCGAAGGCCCGGCGCGGGTCGACGACGGTCACCTTGAAGCCGCACATGGCGGCCATGGGCACCAGGGTCTGGGCGATATGCACGGCGCCGACGACGATCATCCGCCGGGCCGGGGCGACGACCTCGACGAAATAATCGCCGTCCTCGCCTTCGACCTTGCGCGACCGGTCGTCGCGCAGCGCCGCCTTGGCCGCGTCGGCCAGCATGCCGGACAAATCGCCGTCGCCGAGCAGTTTCGTCTCGCCGTCGGCCAACCGGGTGATCAATGCCGAGGGCGTGCCGGTCGTCAGGGCGGCGCGGGCCTTTTCATAAAGCGGCGCCGATGCCGCCATGTCGCGGACCAGCACCTTGACCGATCCGCCGCAGGCCAGGCCCACGTCCCAGGCCTGTTCGTCGGAGACGCCGAAATCGAGCAGCTTGGCGGGGGCCCCGCCCAGCACGTCGAGGGCTTCCTTGACGACCGCCCCTTCGATACAGCCGCCCGAGACCGAGCCCGCCATTTCGCCCTGGGCCGTGATTCCCAGATGGCTGCCCGGCGGGCGCGGCGACGATCCCCAGGTCGAGACGACCGTCGCCAGCGCCACGGGCTTGCCCGAGGCCATCCAGTCGAAGGCCGTGTCGATCACGTCCTGAGTGGGTTGGATCTGATCCGTGGGCAGGGACATGGCGGGCGTTTCCCGGGCCGGGTGTCAGCCGCCGACCAGGTTCATGGTCGACAGGAAATAAGCGGCGGCGGCGAAGGCCGCAACGACGATGGGAATCCAGATGCCCTTGCCGATACCGCCGGATGACGGCGCGGCTGCCGCGGGCTCGCCGGCGGCGGGCGCCGGAGCGGCCGGGGGTGCTGTGTCCACGTCGGGTTCGGGGGCCGATTCGGACGCGGCGTCGGCGGCGGGCGCACCGCCGGCCTGCTTTTCGATCACCAGGGTCTCGAAGGTTTCGAAGAATTCACCGGCCAGTTTCTTGGAGGTGCCTTCGATCAGGCGGCCACCCAGCTGCGCCAGCTTGCCGCCGACGTCGGCCTTGACCTCGTAATTCAAAAGCGTGCCGCCTTGGCCATCTTCTTCCAGGTTGATGACCGCACCGCCCTTGGCGAAGCCGGCGGCGCCGCCCTTGCCTTCGCCCGAGATCGTATAGCTCTCCGGCGGGTTGAGGTCGGACAGGGTGACCTGGCCTTTGAACTTGGCGCGCACGGGGCCGACCTTGGCCGTCACGGTGGCGGCGAATTCGGTGTCCGAGACCTTATCCAGGCTCTCGCAGCCGGGAATGGCGCGGGCCAGGATGTCCGGATCGTTGAGTGCTTCGAAAACGGCTTCCCGAGGGGCAGCGATCTGGCGTTGGTCCTTTAAGTCCATGGGTCGTTCTATTCCTTTTTAATTCCTTGGCCCGCTTATAAATCGGCGCGGGCCGTGGTTGGTCGTCGGGCCTTTATGCCTCGATATGTTCCAAATGTCATGTCGGACGCGCTCAAGCGCGTGAATTCGGGCCCAAATCCCCTGGCTCGTCGATATCCATATGGATTGCCGAAGAGCCCACGTCCACCCCCAGGATGTCCTGATTGAACCGTTTCAACAGCGGTTTGGCCCCGATATCGCCGGAAAGTTCGGCGAAGGCGGGGAACAGGCGGCGCGGCCAAAGGATCGGGTTTCCCGGCTTTCCATCGTATCGGGGCTGGCAGATCTTGTCACCGCCCGCCGCCTCGAAGGCGCCGATCAATGCATCGATCACGGCGGGCGAGACGCCCGGCATGTCGCCCAGCAGGATCACCGCGCCGGTCATGCCGGGCCCGACGGCGGCGATCCCGGTCTTGACCGAGGTCGACAGCCCGGCCTTGAAATCCGGGTTGTCGATCATCCGCAGGTCCAGCCCGGCAAGGACGCCGCGCACGGCATCCGCCTGATGCCCGGTGACGACGACGACCTCGCCCGCGCGGGACGCCAGGGCGGCCTCGGCCGCGTGGCGGACCAAAGCACGGCCGCCGTAGTCCGCCGTCAGTTTGTTGATCTCGCCCATGCGGGTCGATCGACCGGCGGCCAGGACCACCGCCGCGACGGCAGACGGGCGGGCCGGCGATGATGGGTCCGAAACGGGCGGTTTATCTGGGCTGACACTCATGTTTCACGCTTACCGGGTTTTCCTGACCGAGGAGTCCTGTTATATGATTTGTATACAATTTATGGGCGGAATCACGCCTGTCATCCGAAAAACATCCAGGACAAGCCCAGCACATGGGGTTTGAAGGGGCCATGCCAGAAATTTCCCTATCCATCAACGGCGCGCCGGTCACAGGGACCGTCGAGGGCCGCACTCTACTCGTCGAATTCATCCGCGAGACCATGAAACTGACCGGCACGCATACCGGTTGCGACACCAGCCAATGCGGTGCCTGTACGGTGCACCTGGACGGCAAGGCCGTCAAAAGCTGCACCATGCTGGCGGTTCAGGCCGACGGGGCCGAAGTCACGACCATCGAGGGCCTGGCCCCCGAAGGCGAGATGAACCCCATGCAGCAGGCATTCAACGACCATCACGGCCTGCAATGCGGATTCTGTACGCCGGGCATGGTGATGCGCGCCATGGCCCTGGTCGCCGATAACCCGGACCCGACCGAGGCCGAGGTTCGCCACGGTCTGGAAGGCAACATCTGCCGCTGCACGGGCTATCAGAACATCGTCGCCGCCGTCCTGGACGGCGCCAAGGCGTTACGCGGCTGATCGGGGGGAAAGACAGATGGAAGAATTCACCTATACCCGCCCCGCCACGGCGGACGACGCCACCGGGGCCCATAGTGCGGCCGAAGACGCCATGTACATGGCCGGCGGCCAGACGCTGATCCCGGTCCTCAAGCAGGGCCTGGCCATGCCGACGGATGTCGTCGACCTGAACCGGGTCGGCGACCTGGCCGGCATCCAGGTCACCGGCGACGCCGTGACCATCGGCGCCATGACCCGTCATGCGGTCGTCGCGGCCTCGGCCGAGGTCAAAGGCGCCATCCCGGCGTTGACCGTGCTGGCCGGCGGCATCGGCGATGCCCAGGTCCGCAACCGCGGCACCATGGGCGGCTCGCTCGCCAATAACGACCCCTCGGCCGATTATCCCTCGGCCGTGTTGGGCCTGGGCGCGACCGTAACCACCAATCAGCGTGAAATCCCCGCCGACGAATTCTTCGACGGCATGTTCGCGACCAACCTGGAAGACGGCGAGCTGATCAAATCCGTGACCTATCCGATCCCGGAAAAGGCCGGTTACGCCAAGTTCCCGAATCCGGCCTCGCGCTATGCCCTGGTCGGCGTGTTCGTCGCCAAGACGGCGGGCGGTGTCCGCGTCGCCGTGACCGGTGCGGGTCAGGACGGCGTGTTCCGCCCGGCCGAGGTCGAAGCGGCGCTGTCCGCCGATTTCTCGGCCGCCGCGTTGGACGGCGTCACCGTCCCGGCGGACGATTTGATGACCGACATGCATGCCGCCGCCGACTACCGCGCGCATCTGATCGTCGTGATGGCGAAACGCGCCGTCAATCAAGCCAACGGCCAGGGTTGAGGGGAGACAAACCATGAGCAACGTCAAAATCGGTGAATCCCTGCGGCGGGTCGAGGACCTGCGGTTCCTCACGGGCCACGGCCGCTATATCGACGATATCAATCTGGACGGTCAGGCCCGCGCGGTCGTCGTCCGCTCGCCTTATGCCCATGCCACCATCAATTCCATCGACACCTCGTCGGTGGCGGACATGGACGGCGTGCTGCTGGTCGTCACCCGCGACGATTGGCAACGCGAAGGCTTCAAGCCCATGCCGACCAAATCGGGCGTGAAGAACAACAAGGACGGCACGCCGCTTTCCCAGCCGGACCGCCATGCCCTGGCCATCGACCGGGTGCGCTACGTCGGCGAGCCGGTGGCGCTGGTCGTCGCCGAAACCCTGCAGCAGGCCCAGGACGCGGCCGAGGCCCTGGACGTCGATTACGACGAACTGGACGCCGTCACCGATCCGGTGAAGGCGCTGGCCCCGGGGGCGCCCCAGCTTTGGGACGACATCCCGAACAACCTCTGCCTGGATTTCGAACTGGGCGACAAGGACGGCACGGAAAAAGCCTTCGCCGAGGCCGACCACGTGGTCTCGCTGGACGTGCTGAACAATCGCGTCACCGCCGTGCCGATCGAACCGCGCGGCTGCATCGCCTCTTATGACGCGTCGGAAGACAAGTACACGCTCTATAACGCGTCGCAGAACGTCCATGCCAACCGCGACACCTTCGCGGAAGTGCTGAACATCGACCCCGCCAAGCTGGACCATATCGCCCCGGACGTCGGCGGCGGCTTCGGCGCCAAGAACTCGGGCTATCCCGAACCGCCTCTCTGCCTTTATGCGGCGAAGCGGCTGGGACGTCCGGTGAAGTGGATCAATTCGCGGTCGGAAAGTTTCCTGTCGGACACCCACGGCCGCGGCCAGTCGTCGCGCGTCGAATTGGCGTTGAAGGCCGATGGCACGTTCATGGGCCTGCGCACCACGACGATCGGCGGCATCGGCGCCTATGCCTGGACCGTCGGCCCGTTCACGCCGACCGGTGGTTCCGCCCGGACCCAGGGCGGGCCCTACAACTTCCCGGCCATGTACTATTCGGGCAAGGCGGTGCTGACCAATACGGCGCCGATGGACCCCTACCGGGGGGCCGGACGGCCCGAGGCGACGTTCCAGACGGAACGCATCGTCGAGTACGCGGCGCGCAAGCTGGGCTTCGATCCCATCGAACTGCGCCGCAAGAACCTGATGCCCAAGGAAATGCTGCCCCATAAGACGCCCATGGGCCTCGATGTGGATTCCGGCGACTTCCCCAAGCTGTTCGAGATGACCATGGACATGGTCGCCAAGGCCGATCAGGCCGCCCTCAAGGCCAAGGCCGAGGCGGCGGGCAAGAAGTACGGCTTCGCCATCGCGCCCTATCTCGAGTGCACCGGCGGCGGGCCGAAGGAGCACGCCGGCGTGACCTTCAACAAGGACGGCTCGGTCGAGTTGGCCGTCGGCACCTCGTCCACGGGGATGGGCCACGAAACATCGCTGGCGCAGATCCTGGCGGCGGCGCTCGGCATTGAAATGGGCCGGGTGAAGTTCCAACAGTCCGACACCACGGCGACGCCCTTGGGCGGCGGCCATGGCGGGTCGCGCGGGATGGAGGTCGGCGGCAACGCCGTCAAGCAGGCCGCCGACGAGATCATCGAACTGGCCAAACCCATCGCCGCCCGGCTGCTGCAGTCGGAAACGGAAGAGGTCGATTTCGAGGACGGCACGTTCAAGGCCGGCGCCTCGTCGGTTTCCATGAACGACGTGATCGAAGCCTCGCAGGACGCCGACAAGCTGCCGGAAGGCATGGAGCCCGGCTGCCTGAACCATTCGTCGGTGTTCGAACGGGGCATCATCTCGATCCCCAACGGCGTTCATGCCGCCGCCGTCGCGGTCGATACCGATACGGGCACGGTCGAATTCCTGGGCTACTGGGTGATGGACGACTTCGGCACCATCATCAATCCCATGCTGGCCGACGGCCAGGTCATGGGCGGCGTCGCCCAGGGCATCGGTCAGGCCTTCCTGGAAGACATCGTCTACGATCCGGATACGGGCCAGTTGGTGACGGGGTCGCTGATGGACTACGGCCTGCCCCACGCCGACGAGATCCCCAACATGGAGATCGGCTATTACGAAGGCGAGCCGACCAAGAAGAACCCCTTGGGCGTCAAGGGTGCCGGCGAAGCCGGCTGCGTCGGCGCCTGCCCGGCGGTGGTCAACGCCGTGCTGGACGCATTGAAGGATGACGGGGTGACCCATATCGACATGCCGCTGACGCCCCAGAAGGTCTGGAAGGCGATCCGCGACAAGGGGGCCCACGATCCGAAAGCCCTGCTGGGCGACGCGGCGTAACGCCCGCCGCCGCCTAGGAACGAAAAAACCGCCGCATCGGGAAACCGGTGCGGCGGTTTTTGTTTGGGCGGGTGGTCTCAGGCCCGGTTGATCGCCCCGGCGGCGCGCATCGCTTCGATCTCGCCCGCGCCGTAGCCGAGTTCGCCCAGGATTTCGTCGGTCTGCGCCCCGACCGGCTGCGGCGGCAGGGTGACCTGGGACGGGCTCTCGGCCATGTGGAAGGCGATGACGGGCACGGTCAGACCATGGGCCGGGCTGTCCGGCGCGATCAGCTTGTGCAGGACCTGGCGCGAGGCGACCTGCGGATCGGCCAGGGCCTCTTCCAGGCGGCGGATGCGCTGGGCCGGAATGCGCCGCGCGTTGAGGAATTCCTCCCAATGATCCGCGGGTTTCTGTCCGATGATGTCGCGGAGTGCCGCCTCTTCCTCGGCATGGCCCGCCAGGCGCTGGTTGTTGTCGGTCTTGACCATGTCCGGCCGCCCCAGGGCCTCCCACAGGCGCTTTTGCTGATGCAGGTTCGAGGCCGCGATCATCATCGGCGCGTCCGAGGCTTCGTAACAGCCGATGGTCGCAAAGGGGAAGCGGTTGCCCTTGGGCTCCGGGTGCTTGCCGTTCCAGGTGTATCCCGTGATGTGCGATGCGCAGAGAACCAGGGCGACGTCGAGCATCGACACATCGACGAACTGGCCCTTGCCGCCGTTGCGTTCGCGCTGCAGCAGGGCGGCGGTGATGGCGAAGGCCGCCGTCGTCCCCGTGGCGTAGTCGACCACCGGCGCACCGGTCTTGAGCGGCCGCCCGTCGTCGGCATGGGAGGTCATCGCCATCATGCCCGAGAACCCCTGCAGGATGTTGTCGTAGCCGGTGAGGTGCGCGCGCGGCCCGGTCGACCCGAAGGCCGAGATCGAACAATAGATCAGGCCCGGATTGATCTTGGCCATTTCCTCATAGCCCAGGCCCAGGTCCTCGAAGGCGCCGGGGCGGTAGTTCTCGACGAACACGTCGGCGGTCGCGATCAGGCGTTTCAGGGCATCCCGGCCCTGTTCGGTCTTCAGGTCCAGGGCTAGCGCCTTCTTGTTCGCCGCCTGGGCCATGAAGGCCGTGCCCATGCCGGCATCGCTCATCGCCGGGTCGGAGCCCTGCCAGCGCGCCTGGTCGGGGTCTTCCGGGGCCTCGACCTTGATGACCTCGGCGCCCAGCACGCCAAGTTGATAACTGGCGAAGGGTCCCGCCAGAACATGGGTCGTATCGATCACGCGAAATCCGTCGAATGCCTGCGGCATGGGTGGTCACCTTTGCTTGGATGGATGGTTTGTTCGTTCGTATCGAGGGGGGCTTTTTGGATGGCGAAGGCAGGCGCCGGGTCAGCTGAAATGATAGGCGGCCACCCCGTTGGTCACGGTCTCGCCGTCCTCGGACAACGGCAAACGCAGGATCGTCGAAACGTACTTCAGGGATTTCAGAGACAGCCAAACCGTGCGCGAGGCGACCGGCCGTCGGCTTTCGATCATCGTCGGGAAGGTCTGCGCATTCGCGAACCCGAAGCCTTCGACATGATCCGCGTTGTACCATTTTCCGGTCAGTTCCATGCCCGAGGCCTCGACCAGCTTGGTGCCGTAAAAGCGGAACCGGTAATCGAAGGGTTGCGCCCGGAAATCAACCACGGAGACGAAGGGGATAACGTCGGCGGGCAGCCCGATCAGATTGAAATCCGCCAGCGAGGGCGCGAATTTTTCCCCGCGCACGGTCTCCCAATAGGTGTGGACAGCCGACAGGTCGGGCGCATCGATCCCGGAAATCTCGATGCGCCTGTCCTCAAGGGTCTTCGCCCCCCTGAGGTTGTCGTCGTGTTCGAAGATCGCGCCCGCCATTGGACTCCTCATCCCCCCGCAAACGTCCTCACCGAATTCGATATCGGCGGAGACAGTGATCTTTACCACGATCATCGGGCGAACGCCTATTCGGCGATGATACCGGAGGAGCGTACCGGCGCGCCTAGAACCCGTCGAGTTCGACGGTGAAATCCTCCGCCGTCAGTGATGTGGCGCCGAGCCAGTCCAACGCCGGGGCCAATTCGTCGAACGATTTGTGATCGACGATCAGGCCGTTGATCTCCATCACCGCCCGAAGCAGACGAAAGATCGAACCGCTGGCCGATGGGCGCGTCACCGTCGCGGCACGAAACAACGGGGCGCCGCCGATGTTGGGCACCCCGGCACCGAAATACTCGGTCATGAATTTGTCCTTCATGGCGAGGATCGTGTCGAATTCGGCGTCGGAGATGTAAAGATCGCGGTGCAGAAAGATCAAGCGGTCCAGATCCGGCCGAAAATCGGGATCGGCGGCGTTCTTTTTAATTCTCTCGACGAAATCGGCGATCGTGACCGTGCCGCGCAGACTCGCCACGAACATCGGCGGATTCGTCAACACGCGTGCATGAACAGCCATCCCCCCACCCCCGTTCGTTTGATTGAAACCGGGTCTTCGCTAATACCATCGTATGACAGAAGCGGCCCGGAATCACCCTGCTAGAGCATTTTCCCTTCGAACGGATGCCATCCGTCCTTGTGCTCGATCTCGACGACCCAAAGATCGCGGTCGCGGGAGACCTGGCGATCGATATAAGCGTCGGCGTCGGCCTCCGGCACCCATTCGCCGCCCAGCGCCGCCAACCAGCCCAACGCCCCGTCCATGCCGGTCGCCTGGGTTAGCACGCGGCAGGTGCCGTTCAGGCGGTTGAGTTTCAGGATCAGGGCGCCGCCCCGGTCGTCGCCGTGCCGCAAGACCATCGCCGGGACGCCTTCGGAATTGCAGCGCCGGACATGGGCCATGATCCAGACATCGGATGTCAGTCGGTCGTTGGGCATTTGGGTTTCCCGTCGTGGTGTCGCGTTGATAGTATCGCGCAACACCTGACAAGGGGAGCACGCCATGGCCGGTCCGGCCATCAAATTGGAAACCGTTACCAAGGCCTTCGCCGACAACCACGTTCTGCGCGGCATCGATCTGGACGTTCCGGCGGGCGGCTCGGTCGTCGTCATCGGGCCGTCGGGCACGGGTAAGACGGTCCTGTTGAAAACGCTGATCGGCGTCCACACACCCGACAGCGGCAGAATGTCCGTCGACGGCACGGAGGTCTCGGCACTGGACGCCGCCGGAAGGCGCGGTCTTTACGGCCGGTTCGGGATGCTGTTCCAGAAATCGGGGCTGTTCGATTCCCTGCCCGTCTGGGAGAACGTCGCCTTCCGCCTGTTGCAGCAGGACCGCATGAGCCGCCGAGAGGCCCGTGACCGCGCCATCGAGAAACTGGGCCTGGTCGGCCTGGCCCCCGGCGAGGCGGATCTCTTTCCGTCGGAGTTGTCGGGCGGCATGCAGAAACGCGTCGGCATCGCCCGCGCCATGGCCGCCGACCCGGACGTGCTGCTTCTGGACGAACCGACGGCGGGCCTGGACCCGATCATGTCGAACATCATCAACGACCTGATCCTGGAGGTCATGGAGACCACGGGAGCGACGGTCGTTTCCGTCAATTCGGACATGAAGGGCGCCGCCCGCACGGCCCAGACGGCGGCGATGATTTACGACGGGCGGATCATCTGGTCCGGTCCCACGGCGGACATGCGCGCGAGCGGCAATCCTTACGTCGATCAGTTCGTTAATTCCCGCGCCGAAGGACCGATCCCGACGGTCGTCGACCCCGCGGCTTAGTCCAGGTCCTCGTTCACCGGCACGCGCGACGGCTTGGTCAGGATGAACCAGGCGCCATACGCCATGAACAGGGCCGCGGTAGCGATCAGGTAGGGCGGCGATTCGACGACGAAGGTGATATAGGAAAGGCTCAAGGTCATCGCCGAAACGGCAAAAATCTTGGCGCCCCGTGGGATGACCCGGTGACGGTCCCATCTTTGCAGCGACGGGCCGAACAGACGATGGTGATAAAGCCAATCGTGAAACCGCTCGCTCGACCGGGCAAAACACCATAAAGCGACCAGCATGAACGGCGTCGTCGGCAGGACGGGCAGCACGACACCAAGCACGCCCAAGGCCACGAAGGCCCAACCGAGGATGATCAGAACGACTTTCCGTGTGGCTTCGGTCATCGGCGTCCCAGCGGCCCGGCATCGCGCCCCATCGGGCGGCTTCGGGGCGGTTCAAAAATCAAAGGCATCTTGGCCTGTTTATCGAAAGGTCCAAATATTACCAAAGGCTAAGGTGATTTCCCCCTGCCCGCGTATTATTGTAGCGCGATTCCGGGCAGAGAAAGAATTTGGATGAAGGGTCGAGAAAGCACGGTGCCATACCTCGAGTCGACCGCGGATGACGCGTTACTCTCGGGTCTCGACCATCTGGACCAGGGGGTACTGTTCATCGGGCCCGACCTATGCGTGCGCGTAGCCAGCAAAGTTCTGCATTCCATATACGGTTTTCCCGACGATATCATGGTCGTCGGGCAGCATATGTCCGAGGTCTTTCGTTTTCTCGCCGAACGGGGCGATTACGGACCGGGCGACCCGGAAGCCATCGTCGAAGATCTTCTCGATTCCATTCGCAAGGGCCGGCGCAGCCAGGTCGATACCCGCCTGGGCAATGGCAAAACGGTGGAAATCCGCCGAACCCCCCTGCCCGACGGCGGCATGATCGCCGTGACCACGGACATGACAGACCGCCAAAACGCCGCGGAAGCCCTGCGCCAAAGCGAACAACGGTTCCGCGATATCGCCGAAATCGCTTCGGACTGGTTCTGGGAGACGGACGCGGATATGCGGTTTTCCTATTTCTCCGACCGGAACCGCGAACAACTCGGCTTCGATATGTCGACGATCATCGGCAAGAAGCGCACGGACATCACGCCGGAGAATGTCGACGATGCGAAATGGCAGGCCCATCTGGCCCAGCTGGCCGCGCATCAGCCGTTCAAGGACTTCCGCTACGACATCAAAACGCCGGACGGCATCGTCTTTCATGTCTCGATCAGCGGCAAACCCGTGTTCGACTATGACGGCATCTTCACGGGTTATCGCGGGGTCGGGCGTGACCTGACCCGAGATACCGAATCGGAAGCGGCTCTGCGGAAATCCGTCTCCGTCCTGCAAGCGACGCTGGACGCCACCGCCGACGGCATTGTGGTGGTGGAGCTGAATACCCGGGCCATACAGGCCTACAACCGCCGTTTCGTGGAAATCTTCGACGTGCCCGAAGATTTGATGGCCGCACGGGACGGATGGAAACTGCGCAGCTGGGTCGGGGAACTGGCCGTCGATACGGAAGCCTATTACAGCGACGTGGACATGCTTTTCGCACAGCCGGACAGAGAAGCCCGCAACACCATGGTCCTGCGCGACGGCCGGATCATCGACCGGTTCTCCCGCCCCCAATTCCTGGACGACGACATCGTTGGCCGGGTCATCAGTTTCCGCGATGTCACGGAACAGCGGCGGACGGCGGCAGAACTTCAATCTCAGAAGACCCTTTTGGAACTGGTCTTCCGAGACGTGCCGGACACCATGGTCCTGGCCGACGCCGACCGCCGCGTACGGATGTGCAACCCCGCCTTCTCCCGGTCGTTCGGATACGGCACGGACGAAGTGATCGGCCGGACGGCGGACTTCCTTTACGAGGATCAGGAAACCTATGAACGCGACGGCTGTTCGCGGATCGCCGCCGCGGGCGACGCCGTGCAGGCGCCCTATATCGTCAATTACCGCCGCAAAGACGGCGAAGTCTTCCCGGGCGAGACCGTGGGATCGACCCTGCGCGCGCCGAACGGCGATATTCTTGGCTTCATCGCCGTGATCCGCGACGTCGGCTCCCGCCTGAAGGCGGAACAGGAACGTCTGGACGCCCTGGAAATGGCCGAGGAAGCCAACCGCGCCAAGTCCGCCTTTCTGGCCAACGTCAGCCACGATCTGCGCACGCCGTTGAACGCGGTGCTGGGTTTCGCCGAAATCATCAAACAGGAATTGCTCGGCCCCGTAGGCCATGAAAAATATCTGGAATACGCGGAAGACATCCGCGAGAGCGGCGCCTACCTTTTGGACCTGGTCAACGACCTTCTCGACATCTCGACCATCGAGGCGGGCCAGCGGCAGGTTCGCCCGGAACCCATCGACATCAACCAGTTCATTCCCGAATGCGTGAAGGCGGCGACCGTCCGCGCGGCGGGCGGCGCCGAGGTCACGACCGACCTGGGGGACAACCCGCCTGCCCTGCATGCCGATCGCCGGGCCATGAAGCAGGTGATCCTGAACCTGCTGGCCAATTCCTTGAAGTTCACGCCGGCGCAGGGCCGCATCGTCATTCGCGTACACTATACCGGGGACCAATTCGAGATCGCCGTCGAAGACACCGGCAAGGGGATTCCGAAAGAGAACCTGAACAAGATCGCCCGCGCCTTCGAACGGGGCCAGTCCAACGCCTATGCCACCGCCGACGGAACGGGCCTGGGTCTGGCGATCGCGCGGTCCCTGGTCGAACTGCACGGCGGGACCTTCACCATCGAAAGCGAAGTCGGCCAAGGCACAACCGTTACCTTCACCCTGCCCGATACTATGCCCTCCTCCTCCTGAACGCGGGCATTGCGGCACAAGGGGCCGGCCGATCCAGCCGCGCCATATCCCTTGGCGCGGCGGCGTTTTTTTGGCACAACCGGGGCGGCGTCATTCCTTCAACCGGAGCATCCTACCCTCATGACCGAGACCACCCCCCAGACGGCTTCACAAGCAGCCGAAGCCGAGGCCGACGGCCCGCGCGATTTCATCCGCGACATCATCAAGGGCGACCTGGCGTCGGGCAAGGTTTCGGGCATCGTCACGCGCTTTCCGCCGGAACCCAACGGCTACCTGCATATCGGCCATGCCAAGTCGATCTGCCTGAATTTCGGTGTCGCCGGCGAATTCGGCGGCCAATGCAACCTGCGCTTCGACGACACCAACCCGGCCAAGGAAGAACAGGAATTCATCGACGCCATCATGGAAGACGTGCGCTGGCTCGGCTTCGACTGGGGCGACAACCTGTTTCATGCGTCGGACTATTTCGACACGCTCTACGGCTATGCCTGCCACCTGATTGAAAACGGCCTGGCCTATGTCGACGATCTGAACGGCGAGGAAATCCGCGAATATCGCGGCACCCTGACCGAGCCGGGCCGTAACAGCCCGCACCGCGACCGCACGCCGGCCGAGAACCTGGACCTGTTCCAGCGCATGAAGGCGGGCGAGTTCAACGACGGCGAGCGGGTGCTGCGTGCCAAGATCGACATGGCGCACGGCAACATGAACATGCGCGACCCGGTGATCTACCGCATCGTCAACAAGCCCCATCCGCGCACCGGCGATGCTTGGAAGATCTACCCCACCTACGATTTCGCCCATGGCCAGTCGGACGCATTGGAGAAAGTCACCCATTCGCTCTGCACCCTGGAATTCGAGGATCACCGCCCGCTTTACGACTGGCTGGTCGAACACCTGCCCGTCCCGGCACGCCCCCGTCAGTATGAATTTTCGCGCCTCAACCTGGGCTATACGGTGCTGTCCAAACGGCGCCTGACCCAACTGGTGACCGAAGGTCATGTCTCGGGCTGGGACGATCCGCGCATGCCGACCCTGACCGGCCTGCGCCGGCGCGGCATCCCGCCGGAAACCATCCGTGAATTCATTTCCCGCCTGGGCGTGACCAAGCAGGACAGCGTCGTCGAATTCTCGCTGTTCGAACATTGCGTGCGCGAACACCTGAACAAGGCCGCCGAACGGCGGATGGCCGTGCTGCGGCCCTTGAAGGTGGTGATCGAGAACTTCCCGGAAGGCGAGGTCGACAACCTGGACGCCATCGACAATCCGGAAGACCCCGACGGCGGCAGCCATACCGTGCCCTTCACCCGCGAGATCTATATCGAACAAGACGATTTCATGGAGGACGCGCCGAAAAAATTCTTCCGCCTCAGCCTCGGCCGCGAGGTGCGCCTGCGCTACGCCTTCTTCATCACCTGCACGGATGTGATCAAGGACGATGCGGGCAACATCATTGAGTTGCGCGCGACCTACGATCCGGAAACCCGCGGCGGCGACGCGCCCGACGGCCGCAAGGTCAAGGGCACCCTGCATTGGGTCTCGGCCAGCCACGCCGTGAAGGCCCAGGTGCGGCTTTATGATCATCTGTTCCAGGAAGAATCCCCGGGTGCCGGTGGCCGCGATTATCTGGAGGACCTCAACCCGGGCTCCCTGGAAGTCATCGAAGACGCCATGCTGGAGCCGTCGCTGGCCGGCTGGCCAACGGGCAAGACGTTGCAGTTCGAACGGCTCGGCTATTTCTGCGCCGACCGGGACGGCACCGCCGATACGCCCGTGTTCAACCGCACGATGACGCTCCGCGACAGTTGGGCCAAGGCCCAGAAAAAAGGATAGCCCCATGGCACCGGTGAAACGCAAGGCCCATTGGTATTTCGATTACATCTCGCCATACGCCTATTTGCAGTTTCATCAGATGCCGCGGTTCCGCGAGCGGCTGGACATCTCGCTGGAGCCGGTGCTGTTCGCCGGACTGCTGAATGCCTGGGGCCAGTTGGGCCCGGCGGAAATCCCGGAAAAGCGTCTTGCGACCTATAAGTTCTGCACTTGGCGGGCCCAGCAGATGGGCCTGCCATTCCGCACCCCGGTCCATCATCCCTACAATCCCCTGCCGACCCTGCGCCTGACCTTGGCGCGCGGATCGCACGCGGCGGATATCGACAAAATCTTCGACGCCATCTGGGGACGCGGCCTGGACATGGCCGACGCAGACGTGTTCGACGAGCTCAAGGCGTCGCTGGGCCCGGCCGATGCGCCGGAACTGGACGCCGAGGCAGCCAAGGCCGCCCTTCACACCAATACGGACAGCGCCGTCGCCAAGGGCGTTTACGGCGTGCCGACCTTCGCCGTCGAGGACGCCACGGCGGAAAACGGCTGGCGGCTGTTCTGGGGGTTCGATGCGGGCGACTGGATGCTCGACTGGTTGGATAACCCGAACATGTTCGAAAGCCCCGCCATGCGCACCGCCGACGACTGTCTGGTCGGCGCCCGGCGCCGCCGCCCGGAAGAAAAATAACGCGGCACCTACCCAACCGGCCCGCTGCCGGACCATAATCGCCGATCTTAAAAAAACACCCATCCAGGAGAGGAAACACCATCATGCGACGCCTACCCGCCGTCACCCAAGACGCCATGACCGACGAACAAAAGGACGTCTTCGGCAAGATCACCTCCGGCCCCCGGTCCAAGGGCCGCAACGCCATGGACTTTCTCGATGCGGACGGCGGCCTGATCGGGCCGTTCAACGCCTATCTCTACAGCCCCAAGGTCGGCAACGCGGCGCAAACGCTGGCCGGACTGCTGCGCTTCGACAGCGTCATTCCGGGCGACCTGCGCGAGATCGCGATCATGGCCGTCGGCCAGAACTGGGGCGCCGATTACGAGTTTTACGCCCATGCCAAGGTGGCCCGGAACGAAGGCGTCGACGAAGACACCATCGAGGCGATCCGCGTCGGCAAATCGCCCGCCGATCCGAAACACGCGGCGATCCACGGCTTCGTCATCGAACTTCTGGAAAACAAGAAGGTCTCGGACGCCACCTATGCCGCCGCCCATGCGATCCTGGGCGACCAGGGCATGGTCGAACTGGTCCTGCTGGCCGGCTGCTACTGCATGGTTTCGGCCAACCTGAACGCCTTTCAGACCCCCATGCCCGAAGGCGTGGCCCGCCCGTTCGGCGGCGACTGACCCTATCGAATGGGGAAGGGCCGGTGATATAACGGCCCTTCCTTTTTCGGCCCCACCCGGGGCCATATCCAACGGAGAGAAAGCATGTCGCGCACGGTCTACGTCAACGGTGAGTACGTCGCGGAAGAGGACGCCAAGGTTTCGGTCTTCGATCGCGGGTTTCTGTTCGCCGACGGGATTTATGAAGTCTCCTCCGTGCTGGACGGCAAGCTGATCGACAATCCGGGGCACATGGCGCGCCTGGAACGCTCGTTGAACGAGTTGAAAATGGCGCGCCCCTGTTCGAACGACGAACTGCTGGCGATCCAGAAGGAACTGATCAAGCGCAACAACGTCACCGAAGGTGTCGTCTACATGCAGGTCACGCGGGGAGCCGCCGACCGCGACTTCAATTTCCCCAAGGACGCGACGCCGTCGCTGGTCATGTTCACCCAGGAAAAGAACATCCTGGCCAACCCGGCCGCCGACAAGGGCATTTCCATCGTCACCCTGCCCGATATCCGCTGGCAGCGCCGCGACATCAAGACGGTGCAGTTGCTGGCCTCGTCCCTGGCCAAGCAGACGGCCAAGGAAATGGGCGTCGACGACGCCTGGCTGGTCGAAGACGGCATGATCACCGAAGGCACGTCGAACAACGCCTTCATCGTCACCGAGGACGGCACCATCATCACGCGCGGCCTTTCGAATTCGATCCTGCACGGCATCACGCGCAAGGCCGTTCTGAAAGTGGCGAACGAGCTTGGCCTGACCCTGGTCGAACGGTCCTTCACCCCGGAAGAAGCCTATGACGCGGTCGAGGCCTTCTCGACCAGTGCCTCCAGCTTCGTCATGCCGATCATCAAGATCGACGACCATATCCTGGGCAACGGCGTGCCCGGCCCGGTGAGCCAGAAGCTCCGCGCCGCCTATATCGCCGAAGCCAAGGCCAACGCCGAATAGAACCCCAGCGGCTATCCGCATGACCCCCAACGCCTTCAAAAGCGCCGGCCATTCCTGGCGCCTGTTCTGTGGCACGGACGTCATCGAACAGAACTTGAAGGCCGCCGTCACCCGTGCAGGCGCCCAGCGCGCGATGATCGTCTGTTCGCCCTCCATCGCCGCGAAAACGGACCTGCCCGCCCGGATCGAGGCTGCCTTGGGCGACCGGTTCGCCGGCATCTTCGACGGCATCGAAAAGGATTCCAGCTACGCCAGCGTTTCCGCCGCGACGGCCCGGGCCCGCGAATTGAAGACCGATCTCTTGATCGCCGTCGGCGGCGGCAGCGTCATCGTCGCGACGCGGGCCGTCTCGATCTTCCTGTCCGAAGCGGGCGATCCCTTCGACCTGATGACCCAGTATCCGGAAGGCGGTCGACCGGTCAGCCCCCGCCTGAACGCCCCCAAGGTTCCCATCGTCAACATCCCGACGACGCCGACCAGCGCCATGAACCGGGGCGGCACGGGATTGAAGAACCCGGACCTGGATCACCGGATGGAGTTTTTCGACCCGAAGACCCGGCCCCAGGCGATCTTCATCGACGACGGCGCGCTGATGACGGCGCCCGACGGCCTGATCCTGTCGACGGCGACGACGGTCTTCGCCTGGGCCGTGGGGGCGATGTCGCTCGATGCCGTCAATCCCCTGGTCGCGGGCGACCATGCCCAGGCCTTCCGCCTGGCGCTGGATGCCTACCGCCGGCTGCCGGACGCCCTGGACGATCCGGCGCCGCGCCGCGATCTCTGCCTCGCGGCTTTCCTGCAGAACCGGGCGGAAGACGACGGCCAGACCTTCGTCCTGCGCGGCCCCTACGCCAGCAACTATGCCTGCGCGACGGCCCTGCATCTGGAATATCCGAACATGAAGCAGGGCGAGTCCACGGCGGTCGTCCATGCGGCGACCATCCGCCTGGCGGAAGGCGTGACATCGGCCCAGGCGCAGGGCCCGGCGTCTGCCCTGGGTGTGTGGCGGGATGGCATGGACGTTGCCGCCGCCGCCGAGGCCGTGGCCGGGGAACTGGAAGCGATCTACCAAAAGGCCGGAATGCCGATCCGCCTGCGCGATCTGGAGATTGACCGGGACGCCCTGCCCGCCGTGGCCGCGCGGACGGTCAAGATCTTCAACGCCAGCGGCGACCTGACGACGCCGGAAGACCGGATCGCCCGGTCCTTGGCGATCCTGGAGCGCGCCTGGTAGCGTGCCCGAAAGCGGCCTGAAGGGCGAATTTTCCATGAATGTGCTCGACCTGCCTGACCTCAGCCTGGCCTATCACCGCGCCGGTGACGGCGCGCCTTTGGTCTTCCTCCACGGCTGGCCCGAATGGTCCGGCGTGTGGCGAAAGGTTCTGCCCGGTCTTGAGGCGCGGTTCGACGTGATCGCCCCGGACCTGCGGAACTTCGGCGACAGCCGGGGGGACGAAGCCCGCGACGTCGACCATTACGTCTCGGACCTGGAAGCCTTGGTCGATCACCTGGGCCTGGACCGCTTCGGCATCGTCAGCCACGACGTCGGCGGCTTTCTTGCCCTGGATTATGCCAGGCGCCATCCGGGCCGCCTGGCGGGCCTGTTCTTCTTCGACTGTCCGCATTTCGGCATCGGGCCGCGCTGGCTGCAGGGCGGGCAGGTGCGGGAAATCTGGTACCAGTCGTTCCACCAACTGCCCCTGGCGGTCGATCTGGTCGGCGCATCCAGGGAAAGCTGCCGCGCCTATTTCCGCCACTTCCTTGCCCATTGGGCCGGACGGCCCGATGCCTTCGACGACGCCGCGGTCGAAGAATGGACCGACAACTTCATGAAGCCCGGCAATCTGGCGGGCGGGTTCCGCTGGTACGCCTGCGCCAATGAACGGCGGCTCAAGGCCATGGCGGATGGTGGGGAGAACGCGCCGATGATCGACCTGCCCGCCTATTCCCTATGGGGCGGGGCGGACCCGATCCTGCGCCCCGAATGGCAAGAGACGTTGACGGACGTGTTCAGCGATATCCGCCTGGAATTGGCGCCGGGGGCCGGGCATTTCGTCGCCTGGGAAGCACCCGAACTGGCGATTGATCGGATCGGGAGCTTCTTCGAGCCCTTGTTCAGGCAGCCCGATTGAATCCCTTGGCCGTGCGCTGCATGAGGTCACGGAACGCCTGTGCGGCGGGGGTCAAGGTCCGGTCCCGGGCCTGAATGACCGAGACACGGCGCGTCAGGTCCACGTCGGCGACGGGCAGCAGTTTCAATCCGCGCATGTCGAGGACCCGGGCGACCAGCCCGGCGACCAGGCCGACCCCCACCCCTTCCTTCACCAGATTGACCAGGGTCAGCGCATAGCGCGTCATCAGCACGGGCGCGTAATCGACACCGGCACCTTCGAACGCCCGGCGGGTATAGGCCCAGGCCGCGGATTCGGGCGGCATGGAGATCAGACGTTCCGCCCCGATCTCGGTCAGCGTGACGGACTCCCTTGCCGCCAAGGGATGATCCTCGCGCACGGCCAGCATGACCGTATCGGTCAGCAACGGTTCGACGACGAAGGGCGTATCGTCGCCATCGAAGGGGGAGACCGCCATATCGACGTCGCCACGGATCACCCGATCCATGACTTGGCCGAAGAAGTCGTCCAGCAGCACGACCTCGATTTCCGGGTGGCGCCTTTGGAATTCGCCCAGCACGCCGGGCAGGAACGCCGCCGCCGCCGAGGGCGAGGCCCCGACCACGACGCGGCCCCGGCCCAGGTGGGCCTCCTCGCGGAATTCACGGACCAGGGCGCGGGTTTCCAGGATCATGCGTTCGACCCGCCCGCGCAGGCGTTCGCCCGCTTCGGTGATGACGACCCGCCGGGTCGTGCGGTGGAACAGGCTGACGCCCAGGACGGCTTCGAGATGGCGGATACGGGCGGAAATCGTCGGCTGCGACACGCCGAGATCACGCGCCGCCTGCCGGAAGCTGCCGCTTTCGGCGACCGAGACGAAGGCGTCCAAATCCGCCGGAGATAAATTCATCAGCATTATCTATCAATTTATATAATCATCGTATTTTTCTTTCAATCAAAGGATTGATAGGGTGCGCATCTCGCCGCCGAAAGCGGCCCGAATTTCTTCCCCCGGTCTCCTTCCGATGAACCTGGGGACGACATGAACGCAGCGACACATATCCGAGGACAGCGACCCATGACTTTTCAACCCGTCGACAGCCCCGCCGCCTGGCGCGTTTCCGAAATCGAAAACGACGACCGTTGGATTTTCCGTCTCGACGACACCCAACGCCGGCAGATGGCCGAGGCCGTCAAGGCCGCCTATGTCGCGGATAAGGAATTGTTCGATTACCAGGGGACGGATTTCGACCTGGGCCCGGGCATGGGCGTGATCGCCGCCGCCGCGCAGGAAGCCAAGACCGGCCGCGGCCTGGCGGTGCTCAAGGGCCTGCCCCGCGACGAAGTGACCGAGGACGAATTCCGCATCATGAATTGGGCGATCGGCCTGCACCTGGGCGTCGCCCGGCCGCAGGGCATCAAATCGCAGTATATGTCCCAGGTCCGCGCCGTCGGCCATACCTACCGCGCGGCCAACGGGCGCGGGTACAACTCCAACGCCAGCCTGGATTTCCACACCGACGGCTGCGATATCGTGACGCTGGCCTGCTACAACAAGGCCAAATCGGGCGGCCAGAGCATGGTGTCGTCCAGCCTCACGGCCTGGAATACGCTTCTCGCCGAACGGCCGGATCTGGCCGAAGCCGCCCGGACGCCGTTCTATTTCTCGCGCAACACGGAAGAGGCCCCGGACGAAGGCCCCTATTACAGCCAGCCCCTGTTCGACGAAGCCGAGGGCCATATGTTCGGCAAGTGGAACCGCAACCGCGTGCGCACGGCCCAGGAAATCGCCGGTGTGCCGCCCCTGACCCAGGCCCAGGTCGAATGCACGGACCTGCTGGACGATATCCTGCGCCGCCCGGACGTCATGTACACCATGTGGCTGGAACCCGGCGATCTGCAGTTCATGAACAACCACGTCATGCTGCACTCGCGGACGACCTTCGAAGATTACGAAGAAGAAGAACGCAAGCGCCTGCTCTATCGCCTGTGGCTGGCGACGCCGGATTCCCTTCGCCTGCCGGACAGCTGGGGCGGGTATTTCCGGTCGGTCGAACCGGGCACGGTACGCGGCGGCATCCGCGGTCATCACTACGACGATGCCTGCTACGCCTTCGAATCCCGTCAGGCGGCGGCGCTCGGCATGCCGGCGCCGGAACGCGAACGTTTCATCCCGATGGGCCTCGCCTCCTAGGGCAACTTTCTAGGGGACAACGCCCCCGGCCTGGCGGCGGGCCTTGCCCCGCCGTTCGCCGCCGACTTCCCGGAACGTTTCGGCCCGCGCCTTCGACCAGCGGGTCAGCTGTTCCGCATCGCAGGTGCCGTCGATCAAGCCGCCGACCGGCCATTCCGGATAGGCGATATCGCCGGCGACCGTCTCGCCGCTGTTCTGACGCACGTTGAAATGCTTGGGATGCAGTTCGGCCGGATCGTTCAGGCCCGCCGCCCCCACCATGTCGGCCACGGCGCGCAGCGTATTCTGATGAAAACGGAAGACCCGGTGCGACTTGTCGTCGACGTTCAGGGCGCGCTGGCGCAGCGGGTCCTGCGTCGCCACCCCCGTCGGGCAGGCGTTGGTATGGCAGGCCTGGGCCTGAATGCAGCCGACGGAGAACATGAAGCCGCGCGCCGAATTGCACCAATCGGCGCCCAGCGCCAGGGCGCGTGAAATTTCGAACGCGGTGACCAGCTTGCTGGCGGCACCCAGGCGCACCTTGTCCCGGATACCCGCCCCCCGCAGGGTGTTGTGAACGAAGGTCAGGCCCTCGATCATCGGCGTGCCGATATGGTTGGTGAACTCCAGGGGCGCCGCCCCGGTACCCCCTTCCTTGCCGTCGATGACGATGAAGTCGGGGATGATGCCGGTTTCCAGCATGCCCTTGACCATGCACATGAATTCCCGCCGGTGGCCGATACACAGTTTGAACCCGACCGGCTTGCCGCCCGACAGTTCACGCAGCTGGCCCAGGAATTCCATGAATTCGATGGGCGTGGAAAAGGCCGAATGCCCGGCCGGCGAGACGCAGTCGACGCCCATGGGCACGCCCCGCGCCTCGGCAATTTCCGGCGTGATCTTGGCCGCCGGCAGGACACCGCCATGGCCCGGCTTCGCCCCCTGGGACAATTTCACCTCGATCATCTTGATCTGCGGATCGGCGGCCTGTTCGGCGAAGCGTTCGGGCGAGAAATTCCCCAACTCGTCGCGGCAGCCGAAATAGCCCGTGCCGATCTCGTAGATCAGGTCGCCGCCGCCCTGGCGGTGATAGCGGCTGATCCCGCCCTCGCCCGTGTCATGGGCGAAGCCGCCCATCCTGGCCCCGGTGTTCAACGCCAGGATGGCATTGGCGCTCAGCGCGCCGAAGCTCATGGCCGAGATGTTGTAGAGCGAGATGTCATAGGGCTGCTTGCAGTCCGGCCCGCCGATCTTCACGCGGAAATCGTGATCGTCGATGTGACGGGCGCTGACCGAATGGGTCAGCCAGCTGTACCCGGGGACATAGACGTCTTCACGCGTGCCGAACGGGCGTTTGTCCTCGACCCCCTTGGCGCGTTGATAGACGAGGGACCGTTGTTCGCGCGAGAACGGCTGCTCGTCCTGATCGCTTTCGATCAGGTATTGCCGGATTTCCGGGCGGATGCCTTCGAACAGCCAACGCATATGTCCGATCACCGGGTAGTTGCGCATGATCGCGTGGCGCGTCTGGAACATGTCCCAGACGCCCAGCGCCGTCAGCGCGCCGGCGATCGCCGCAAAGGGGATCAGCCAGGAAATGGAAACGGAAAAACCGGCAAGCAGAACCGTGGCAAGCGCGCAGAGCGCGAAGATGATGTAACGCTGCATGAGGGGACCCCGGAATAGAATCGTCGGGCCGGAATTGGCCCGCGACGGTGAAACAGCTTCGATACGAATACTTTAGCACCCACCGGGGGGCCGTCCATATGTTGCTATTGTGACGCGCTATGGTCCTCCCGTGCGGGCGGTTGGACACCGGCATATAGATTTCGTCCGCGCGTCTTGAGAAAAAATCGCTGCGCCGTCGCCCCCCGCATTGCATAGACTTGCCCCCGATAACGACGCGGCGATGCGAAATGCCGCGCGGGAGGAAACCATGTCGGACACGCAGACGATGTCCGTGACGCCGCTGGACGCCCCGGCGGGCGCCAAAGTCACGGGCGTGGATTTATCGCAGCCCCTCAACCATGAAAACGGCGAAGGCATCCTGGACGCCCTCGCCGAACACGGGGTTCTGGTCTTTCCGGACCAGAACCTGACACCGGAACAACAGGTCGAGTTCAGCCGCCTGTTCGGCGAGGTCGAAATCAACCACAACGCCGCGCGCTTCGGGATCGAAGGCAGCCCCGAGATCTACATCATTTCCAACGTCACCAAGGACGGCAAACCCATCGGCTCCAGCCGCGCCGGCGAGGAATGGCACAGCGACATGTGTTACGCCAAGCGCCCGGCCCGGGCGACCATGCTCTATGCCGTGGAGGTGCCGACCCTGCACGGTATGACCCTGGGCGATACGGCCTTCGCCAACGCGGCGGCGGCCTGGGATGCCCTACCCGACGAAATGCGCGACCGCATCCGCGACCTGCGCGCGGTGTTCGATTTCACCAAACGCAAACGCCCCTACGTCCCGGATGCCGAGACGATCGCCAAATATCCGCCGGTCGATCACCCCATGGTCCGGCGCCATCCGCGCACGGGGCGCCTCGGCCTTTACGTCATGAAGGTCGACAGCACCTCCGTCGTCGGCATGGAACAGGAAGACGCCCGGCGCCTGATCGACGCCCTGTCCGATCACATCATCAAACCGCGCTTCGTCTACCGCCATCAATGGACACCCCGCGATCTGGTGGTCTGGGACAACTGCACGGTTCAGCACAAGGCGATCGTCGATTACGACCACCCGCAACGCCGCCTGATGTGGCGCACGACCATCCGGGGCGACGTGCCGGTCTGATCCGGCCCGCCGACGCCCCCCGGGGCAGCGCCGGTCAGTGCAGGCGAAATGCGTCGTGACAGCCGGTGCAATTGGCCGTGATGTCGCGGAACGCGGCGTAAAGGGCGCGTTGCGATTTGGCCGAAGGTTCGATATCCGCTGTCTCCACGGCGCGGGCGAAGCGGCTGGCGGCGCGGTGCATGCCGGTGCCGAAATTGCGCATGGCTTCCGGCATGAACGGCCCCATATGCCCCGCACCATGGGCCCGCATGGAACTCATGCCCAGGCGGCCTTCGGCGATTTGCGCCGCATCCCCGGCACGGTCCTGGGCCAGGGCATCGAAGATTTCATCCAACGCCTTCAGATGGTCGCGCATGTTGGCCAGCATATGGGCCTTCATTCGGTCGGGCATCTCGATCAATTGGCGTTGATCCGCCCCCGGCCCCATGGCCGGTGCGGGAGAGGTCAGAGTAAGGAAGAAAAGAACGGGGAGCAGGACAAGGATACGCGGCATTCGATCATTGCCTCCGGCCGCGCGCGGGCGCGGCGTCGTTGGTGGTCCCCATCGGGAATACTTTGGAAGGATTGCCGCCCCGGCGCAAGCCCGGCGGCGTCAGGCGCCGCCGCGAATGACGACCTTGAGCGCGTCCTTGGCGATCATGGCGCGAAGCGCAGCCTCGGTCTCCGCCACCGGCATTTCGGCGGACAGCAGCAAGTCCGCCCGGAAATCCGGATCGGCCAGCATTTCCAGCGCCCGGCGGATGGTGTCGGGCCGGTGGTGGTAGACGCCCTTGATCGTCAATTCGCTGTAGTGCACCGCATGGGTATCCAGCGGGATGGACGTGCCGGGGGCGCAGCCACCGAACAGATTCACAAGACCGCCCGGCCGCACGACCGAGATCGCGTCGAGCCAGACCTCCGGCACGCCGGAAGCATCGACGCCGACCCAGGCGCCGTCACCACCGCTGGTCATCGCCTTGACCTTCTCCGCCTGGCCGCCGCCGCGTTCGATCTGAACGGTCTTCCAGGCCCCCAGTTCCTTACCGACGGCCAAGCGCGGCGGATTGGGGTCGGCCAGGATGACCTTATGCCCGGCCCGCGCCAGGGCGCCGACGAACAGCAGGCCGATGGGCCCGGCGCCGAACAGCACGACTTCCGTGCCGGGGCCGTACTTGTCCAATTCGCAGGCGTCCATGCCGTGCAGGACGCAGGCCAGCGGCTCGGTCAGCGCCGCCTTGCCGAATTCCAGCCCGGCGGGAATCTTGTAGGTATTGCGGTCGACGAAACGCGCCGGCACGCGGACATATTCGGCGAAGGCGCCGTTCAGGTATTGCAGATCGGTACACAGGTTCTCCCGCCCGCGTTTGCAGTAATCGCATTCGCCGCAGGGGGCCGAATTGGCGACGACCACGGCCGCACCTTCCGTGAATTTGGTCACGCCCTTGCCCCGTGCCGCCACACGGCCCGCCATTTCATGGCCGAACAGGGTCGGCACCTTCAGCATGCGGGGATGGCCGCCGCGTTTGAAGACCTTCACATCGGTGCCGCAGGTCGTCGCGGCCTCGACCGCCAGGATGATCTCGCCGTCGTCGGGCTCCGGCACGGGCAGGTCGCGGACTTCGATTTCCTCGGGCCCCAGCAGCATGGCCCCCTTCATGGTGCGTGCCATGGCCGTCAGGCCTCCGTGCCTTGCGCCGCGCGGGACGGCGTGAACAGAACCTTTAACGCCTTGCGTTGGCGCACCAGGTCCAGCCCCGTCTGAAAATCGTCCAACGGCATTTTGTGGGTGACCAGCGGCGTCGGATCGAGAGCCCCCGACGCGATCAGATCAAAGACCGCGCCCTGCTCCCGGAGCGCCCCGGAATAGGTGCCGAGGATGCGGCGTTCGTACTTGAACAGGTCGTTGAGGTCGAAATCGGCGGCCTGGCCGTCCGGCGCATGGGCGAACAAGACGACCGAGCCGCCCTGGCGCGTCAGGGCCAGCGCCGCGCGGAGCGGCCCGGCCCCGCCGACCGTATCGAACACGGCATCGGCCCCGGCGCCGCCGCTGAGGTTGCCCACGGCGGCCAAGGCGGCCTCGCCCGGTTCCGCTGCCGCATCGGCGCCCAGCTTGAGGGCCAGGTCGCGGCGGTCCGCTTGCGGATCGACGACGACGACCCGGCAACCCGGCAGGGCGGCCTTGAGAACCAGCAGATGCAAAAGCCCCATGCTGCCGCCCCCCTGAACCACGGCGACGGCGTCGCCGCTGCCCTGGGTGTCGATTTCCGCCCGGTTGACGCCGCGCAGAACGCAGGCGGCGGGTTCGACGAAGACGGCGGCCTCGTCCGAGACGCCGTCGGGCACCTTGTGCGCCGCCTGGGCCGTCGCCCGCGCCTTGATCAGCACCGCGTCGGCGAAGCCGCCCGGCGCCATCAGGTTTTCGCGGAAGGTCTCGCACATGGTTTCGTTGCCGCGGCGGCAGACCAGGCATTCGCCGCAAGGCACATGGTGCGGAACGGCGACGCGGTCGCCCGGCTTGAAACCCGTCACGCCGCCGCCGACGGCAGCGACCTCGCCGACCAGTTCGTGGCCCAGCACCGTGCCCGGCCCGGCCGCGCCCGTGTCCAATTTGAACAGGTCCGTGCCGCAGAAACCGACGACCCGCAGGTCGAGCAGCAATTCGCCCGGCCCGACGTCCGGCAAGGGGCGGGTTTCCAGGGCGGTCTTGTCGCCGCCCAGGCAGGCGACGACGTGATTGGCGTGCAAATTCATGGCCTCCTTATATCCCCGGCGGCCGGAGATAGCAGCCCCAAAGAAGGCACCTCACAACAGGCTGTCATGGAACAGTTCTTCCGGTGCGACGCGGCGGGGGGCCAGATGCTGGGCCTGGGACCAGCGGCACATGGCGTCCAATTCGGCGCGATTGTCCGAAAACCCATACGACCAGAAATCGGCGCCCATGACGGCGCGGGTTTCCTCCATATCCGCATGGAAAAACGGCAGGCTCAACCGGTTGGCGGAGCCCCGCCAGACGGCGTCCAGGTGGGCCAGGGCGCTGTCGCGCGCGGCGGTAAAGGCATCGAACAGGGCCTTCGGCAGCCAGGGATGGGCCTCAGCCAAGGTCCGGCGGACGCCGATCGCGTGCATGATCGGGAAGAAGCCCGTGTTCGCGTGATAGGCGCGCTCGACCGCCCCGAAATCGGGGAACAGGCGGCGGACGCGCGGATCCCCTTCGATCAGGGCATTCAGCGGTTTGGGTGCGAAGACGGCATCCAATTCACCGGCCAGCAGCAAACTTTGCAGGCTTTCGCCCGCCGAAATCGGGGCAAGCGACATATGAGACGGCAGATCGAGGGTCAGGCGGTCCTCGCGCCGCCCTTCCTCCAGCGCGCCTGTGCGCCATTGGAACGTGTCGGTGTCGACGCCGTATTCATCCGCCAGGATGCCGCGCATCCAAAGCGCCGCCGTCATCTGGTATTCGGGCACGCCGACACGCTTGCCTTCCATATCCTTCGGCGTCTCGATCCCGGCGTCGGCGCGGACGACGAACCCGTTGTGGCGAAAGGCGCGGGACAGGAAGACCGGGATGGCGACATACGCCGCCTCTCCCTGCGCGACCTGCAGGATGTAGGACGACATCGACATTTCCGTGACGTCGAAGCGGGCTTCCTTGACCGCCAGCGGGAACAGGGTCGAGGGCGGATGGGCTTCGGCGCGGACGGCGCAGCCCGGCACGGAAATCGTGCCGTCGAGCAGACCCAAGGCACGGTCGTAGTTCCAGCAGGCCAGGGAAATGGAGAGGTCTTGATTGGGCATGGGGTGTGGTCTCGTCGTCGTTGGCGATGGGCCTCCAGTGGATCGCCGATTGTCTTCGCCGTCAATATGTCCAAGACTGGGGGGCATAGGATTTGGGAGGATCCGATCATGCGACAGGTAGAACTGGGCCGAAGCGGCCTGAAGGTGCCGGCCATCGGGCTGGGCTGCATGGTGATATCCGGTTTCTACGGGCCGGGCAGCGCCGAGGAAGCCATCGGCCTGATCCGGCACGCCAAGGACATCGGGGTGAATTTCCTGGATTCGTCGGATGCCTATGGTCGCGGCAAGAACGAGGAACTGATCGCCCAGGCGATCAAAGGCGACCGGGACAGCTACATCATCGCGACCAAATTCGGCAACGTGCGCGGCCCCGACGGCAAAGCGGGGGCCAACGGCAAGCCCGCCTACGTGCAGGAAGCCTGTGAAAAGAGCCTCGCCCGCCTGGGCATCGACGAGATCGATCTTTATTACCAGCACCGCGTCGACGAGACCGTGCCCATCGAGGACACCATCGGCGCCATGCAACGCCTGGTCGAACAGGGCAAGGTCAAGCATCTGGGCATGTCGGAAGCGGCACCGGAGACCCTGAAGCGCGGCTGTGCCACGGCGCCGGTCTGCTGTTTGCAGACGGAATATTCGCTCTGGTCGCGGGAGGCGGAAAACGACCTGTTGCCGCTGTGCAAGGATTTGGGCCTGTCCTACGTCGCCTATTCGCCCCTGGGGCGCGGCATCTTCGGCGGCGAGATCAAAGGGGCGGGCGACCTGGGTGAGAACGACCGGCGGCGCGACCATCCCCGGTTCAAGCCCGACGCCCTGGCGCATAACCTGAAGCTACTGGAGCCGGTCAAAGACCTGGCGGCCGCGAAGGGCGTTTCGGCGGCGCAGATCGCGCTGGCCTGGATGATGAACAAGCACGACCACGTCATTCCCATCCCCGGCACCCGCAAGGCCGCGCACCTGGACAGTAACGCCGCCGCCACCGATATCGACCTGTCGCCAGAAGAAATCGCGGCGCTGGATACGGCCATCCCCGTGGGCGCCGCCGACGGCACGCGCTATCCGCCGGGCGGCATGGCGCGGGTCAACCTGTAGCAACCGGTTTCAAGGAAACACACGCCCATGATGACATTGGACCTGGCCGTCGCCATCGTCGACGGCGCGCTCGCCAAGGGGGCGGCCATCGATTGCGATCCGCTGACCGTCGCCGTGCTGGACGCGGGAGGGCATCTGGTGGCGCTGAAGCGTCAGGACGAAAGCGGCATCCTGCGGGTCGAGATCGCGGTCGGCAAAGCCTACGGCGCGCTGGGCTTCGGCGTCGGCGGCCGGGAATTGCGCGAGAAGAACCCGAAATTCATGACCGGCGTCGTCTCGACCGCGCCCAACGGTATGGTCCCGGCCCCGGGCGGCGTGCTGATCCGCGATCCGAAGACCAAACGCATCATCGGTGCCTGCGGCATATCCGGCGACACGGGCGAGCGGGACGAGGAATGCGCCATCGCCGGGATCGAAGGCGAAGGCTTCACCGCCGATCCCGGAGACGACAAGGCGCATTAACGGGGAAGCCGTCCGCCGAAAATCGGCATCTAGAGCGTATTCAGCCAGTCCGCGACCTGGCTTTTCGCCTTGATCGGGGTCACCTTGTGGCCGCCCGGGACGACGATATACGCACTCTTGTCGTTCGCCGGGATGGCATCGAAGATCAAATCCTTGCCGACCGGCAGCAAGCGATCCTTCTGGCCGATCGCGAACAGCACCGGCGTGCCGGGCCGTACCTTGGGCGCGGCGTTCTGCATGACCGCCAGCCCGTCCGGGTCGAACCAACTGAGCGCGACATCCGCCTGCAGGACACGGGTAATGTCCTTGCCCTGATTGCGGTCGGAAATCTCGACGTCGTCGTCCGGCTTTCCGGCCTCGACCAGTTCCTTGGCTTTGGTTATGGCGGCAAAATTATCGTCGGCCCGCAAATCCGGCCGATGACCCGGCGCCAGCATCACGACTCCGGCCAAACCGTCGGTGCGCGTCGCATAGGCAAGCGCCGCCGCCGCCCCCATGCTGTGGCCTCCGACGACGATCTTGGTCGCACCCGCGGACTTCATTTCGGCGACGGCCGCGTCGATCTCGGCAAACGTCTCCTCAAGCGTTTTCTCCCAGCCCCTGTCCCGGGACCACGCCATGGTCAGCGCCGTCACCTTGAAGTCGCCTTCCAGAAATCCCGCCAGCTTGCCGATCGGAGATTTCGGCCGTGACGTACCGTCCTTGCCATGCATCAGGATCACCCCGATGTCGCCCGCGAACGCGGACGGTGAAAGGATCAAAAAAGCAGCCATAAAGGCGCTGAGGCAGAATGCTTTTCGAAGAATGGACACGATGTTTCCTTTTGTTTTTTTCATGCGGTTCGCCACGTCAGGCTCGATAACACATTCCATAACCCGCATGTGTTGTCCAGCCCGGCGAGCCGCAGGCATGCCGGGTTTCAATTTTCATCCGTCAGCTATCGGAGCCCGGAACGACGCTAGGGCGAATGGGATTCCAGACGCTCGCAGACCGTCCGTATGATCTTGAGCCGCGCGTGGCGTTTGTCGTTGGCTTCGACGAGGGTCCAGGGCGCGGTCGAGGTGCTGGTGCGCTCGATCATGTCGTTGACCGCGGCCTCGTATTCATCCCACTTGTCGCGGTTGCGCCAGTCCTCGTCGGTCAGCTTCCAGGCCTTGTAGGGGATCGCCTTGCGCGCCAGGAACCGTTGTTCCTGTTCGTCCTTGTCGATGTGCAGCCAGAATTTCATGACATGCGTGCCATGGGCCGCAAGTTCGGATTCGAATTCGTTGATTTCACGGTAGGCACGGCGCCATTCACGGGGGGTGATCAGGTTTTCGACCCGCTCCACCAGCACGCGCCCGTACCAGCTTCGATCATAAATCGTGAACCGTCCGGCCCGCGAGATATGTCGCCAGAACCGCCACAGGTAATGCTGGGCCTGTTCCTCGTCCGTCGGGGCGGCGATGGGAATGACCGAAACGTTGCGCGCATCCAGCGCCGCCGTCAGCCGCCGGATCGCCCCGCCCTTGCCCGCCGCGTCCCAGCCTTCGAAGACCAGGACGCTGGAGGTGCCCTCGGCGCGGGCCTTGCGGGCGGCTTCGTTCAGGCGCGCGCGCAGCTTGCGCAACTGCGTCGCATAGGTCTTGCGCCCGACCTGTTTCGTCAAATCGAGGCTGCCGAGGATGCCGGCGGTCTCATAGGCTTCCGGGTCCGGGCCGATACCGTTGCCGGACACCGACGCGTTTGCCGCCCCCTCGGCCGCGTTCTCGGCCCGCAGGTCGTCGCTGATCTGGCCTTCGGCCTGACGGCGGCGCAGGTGTTCGCGCACGACGTCGCGGATCGTCGTCAATACGGTCAGGGAGCGGTGGCGATGGTCGCTGCCGTCGACGATCTTCCAGGGCGCGGAAGCCGTGCTGGTCCGCATGATCAGGCGTTCCGCCGTTTCGATGAACCGGTCGTAGCGTTTGTAATTCTTCCAATCCCGGTCGGTGATCCGCCAGTGCAGGTCCGGATGCTTTTCCAGGGACTTCAACCGCCGCTTCTGGGATTTCTTGTCCAGGTGCATCCAGAACTTCAGGATCAGGGCGCCGTCGTCGGCCAGGGTCCTCTCGAACTGGATGATCCGTTGCAGGCGGGCGTCCAGCTTGGTCCAGCCGATGCGGCGATAGACCCGGTCCAGCAAGGCATCGGAGTACCAGGCACTCTGGAACAGGCCGATCCGCCCCTTGGGCGGCAGGTCCCGCCAATAGCGCCAGAACACGGGGCGTTCCTGTTCCTCGTCCGACGGCCGGTCGTAGGCGCGGGTGACCAGCCAGCGCGGGTCCATCCATTCGTTCAACAGGTTGACGCTTTCGCTTTTGCCCGCGCCATCGACCCCGGCGAACAGAATGATCACCGGGAAATCGGCCGTGCGCAGCGCCTGTTGCAGTTCGACCATTTCAAGGCGCAACTGATCGGCGGCGGCATCGAATACCTGCTTGCTGACCTTGTGGCCGGTTTCGGCGGCGGTGAACATGGGCGGCGGCTCCCCGGGGTCAGACGGCGTTCATGGAACCCGGCGCCATCACGCGATCCGCCGGGAAATGCAGAGTCACGACAGTCCCGTCGCCGGGTTCACTGGTGAGGATAAGACGACCGTCATGCAGCCCCATGATCGCGTCGACGATGGAAAGCCCCAGGCCGACGCCGTCATGCCCGCGCACATTGACCCTGCCCGCCTGTTCGAAGGGCCGGACGACGCGTTGCAGATCGTCCGACGGAATGCCGACGCCCGTGTCCGATACGACGACGTCCAGGCCGCCATCCGCCGTCATCCGGCTGGCGATCCGGATATGTCCGCCCTTGGGCGTGAATTTCACCGCGTTGCCCAGAACGTTGAGAAAGGCCTGGCTGATCCGCCGGCCGTCGCAGCGCAACGCCACGTCGCCGTCGACCAAAGCCGTCTCCACCACAAGATCGCGTCCCGTCAGGTTGGCACCGACCATTTCGACGGCATCCCCGACCAAGGTCTCCACGGTGTGAAGGTCCTCTTCCAGGATAATGCGCCCGGCCTCGATCGCGGATACGTCCAGGACATCGTTGATCAGGCTCAAAAGATGGCGGCCCGCGGCCTGCACATGCCCGGCGAATTCCCGGACCTTGGCATCGTCCAGTTTGCGCTCCGTATCCGTAGCGATGACTTCGGAAAAGCCGATGATCGCGTTCAGCGGCGTGCGGAGCTCATGGCTCATCTGGGCCAGGAATTCCGTCTTGGCCCGGCTGGCGACTTCGGCCTGATCCTTCGCCTTGGTCAACTCGCCCTCGACCTTTTTAAGGTCCGATATATCCGTGAAGCTGGAGACATATCCGCCGTCTTCGGTTGGATTGCGGCGGATATCAATGACCCTGCCGTCTTCGTAGCTGCGCTCTTCATGGGTCGCGGTACCCCGGCGAAAATAATAATCCTCGCGCTCCCGGGCGATGCGTTCCAGATCCGCCTCACCGAACACCCCCTTGTCGGCGAGGGCCCGGATCATGTCGATGGCGGGGCGTCCTTCGACGACGCCGTCGCGGGGCTGCCCCGTCAATTCGATATAACGCTCGTTCCACAAGGCCATGCGCAGGTCCTTGTCATAGACGCAGATGCCCTGGTCGATACTGTCCAGGGTGATTTCAAGAAGACGCGCCTTTCTCTCCAATTCCCGGGCAAGGTCGGCGCGTTCGCGGGCCGCGGACTTGAGCATGAAACTCAAGGCCGCCGCGACCGAGGCGGCGGTGACCACGGCGAACAGAACTTCCAGCCATTTTTCGAGGTTCGATTCATCGTCGGGCGTCTCGGTCAACGCGGAATCGAAGCGGTGTTCGATATGGAATTCCCACAACGCCACCGAGCAAAACACGGCAAGCGAGATCAATGCGACATAGATCGCGAGATTGCGTGAGCTCATGGGCGCAACTCCGGATCGATCGGCATGTCGAACGCACGGCCCGTCACGGCTGGGCAAGCCCAGGATGCGGCGCCTGGGAACGACGCCACAGTCCGAAATTCAAGTTGGGACACACTCCCACCATACGTTTTTATTGTTTCAGTCCGCGTTGAAACTTGGTGCCTTCCCCATGCGGTCATGACACCAGACCCGCGCCCATATTAGAAGTATTTTTTATATCCTTTCCGGCGGGTCTTTGCCCGGGCCGGGCGAAGGTGGTAGCAAGAGAGCCCACCATTTTATGAAGCGAGCCCATTCCATGCCCGATACCGACGCCACCGCCATTTCCGCCGACCTGCGCGCGGAAATCGTTGAAACCGCCGTGACCTCCCGCGCCTCGGTCCGCGCCTTCCTGCCGACCGCCGTGCCCAAGGAAACCATCGCGCGGATTCTCGAAGCCGCCAGCTACGCGCCCTCGGGTTCGAACATGCAGCCCTGGAAGGTGCGTGTCGTGACCGGCGCGGTGAAGGACCGGCTGGTCGAGGCAGTCAGCGCGGAACACGACGCCGGGCGCATGCAGGAACGGGATTTCAAGTACTACCCGACGCCCTTTCCCGAGCCGTACCTGACGCGCCGCCGGGCGACCGGCTGGGGCCTCTACGGCGCACTGAAGATCGAAAAGGGCGACAAGGAAGCCATGCACCGTCAGCACGGGCGCAATTTCCTGTTCTTCGACGCGCCCGTCGGCCTGATCTTCACCATCGACAACAGCTTGGAAATGGGCAGTTGGTTGGACTACGGAACCTTCCTGCAGAACATCATGGTGATGGCCCGGGGGCTGGGACTCGCAACCTGCCCGCAGGCCGCCTGGTGCTCCTTCCATTCAACGGTGAAGGAGGTGTTGGAGATCCCCGACGACGAGATCGTCGTTTGCGGCATGGCGCTGGGCCACGCCGACACGTCCGAGATCGTCAACGACTATCGCCCGGTCCGCGAACCGGTCGACGGGTTCACCCAGTTTCTCGGGTTCGACGGCTAGATATCGGGCGCGGGCCGACGGCCGGCGCGCCTGTTTCATCATTCTTTTTCGGAACAGTCGCCCGCCCGGCGCAGTGCGTCGGCGCGGGCGAGTTGCGGCTGAAATGTGGCCAACCGGTCCCCGGCCCGCGACACGGGCGTGACCCCGCCGT